>WNFT01003012.1_pt1 | contig 14829 bp, 15 predicted proteins | sample 5400191 | NCBI WGS metagenome assembly WNFT01 (sample SAMN13153359, study PRJNA577476) | soil metagenome | isolation source: 80 cm saprolite under Madrone tree | place: USA:California | collected 2016-06-14 | reverse complement strand
TTAACTCAACTCGAGGTGCTAAAGACCCAAACAAAAAACGACGACGAATTAGCTGCCATCGAACGCGTCGCGGATAATGCCAACCAAATCATCGAGGCAGGCAAAAAACTTCCTGCGGCATCAGCCGATGAAGGCCAGAAGAAAAAGAAACCATGAAAGAGCAAAGGCTTCGCTCTTTGCTCTTCGCTCTTCGCTCTTCGCTCTTCGCCCTTGACTCTTCGCTTTCTACTCGCTCCCTTTCTTTAACACGTCAGTAGCGCGCTTGATAGCGGAGATAATTCTGTCCAAACCCCCTTTCGCGTTTGTCATGTTCCGATCGTCTAACGCCTGCTGAAAGTCTGTCAGCGGTTGGGCGGCATAGCCGGTGAAAATTCCCGGCGCGTAGATTTCGTGTCTGTACCAAGGGCGTCCGAGCAAACCGCGGTCATCTATGAACGCGCGCTCCGCGGCGATTAGCGCATCGTTGAGACGGCGGAGCTTAGCAGAGGTGGCGGATGATTTTTCGCTTTCAGCGACAAGCTTCTGTCTTTCTCTTTCAACCCGCGCCGCCTCGTCGGTAAAATTCTTGACGGCGCCGTTCATCGACTTTTCATCGATGGCGCTTTCCAAATTGCGACGCTTTGCCAGGCGAACGCTTTCGTTGAAGTAGTCCCGAACCTGGTTTGCATAATCCGTGTAGTCGAAAGGCAAGCCGTCAGCATCAGCCAGACGCATGGCCATCGTACCCCACAACTGCGCAGCAGCAACGTGATATAGGAAATCGGGATCGCCGAAGTGCGACATCCAATAAAAAGAATCGTAGGCCGAATGATATACGCCGTAATCGCCGCCAAATCCCATGTCAGTCGACGGAATTCCGAGGTGCTGTAGAAACGGTGTGTAATCCGAACCGGAACCCAGGGGGCCAATGCGCGCTTCCGCATTCAAGTCAGGATCGGTTTCGCTTCGTTGTTCGCGCGCGCGATCCTGCCATTGCTGATAGATGGTCTTGCCCGTTCTTGGATCCTTCACGTCGCGGGTTGCCGCGCGGATTAATTTCCAAAGCGACGGCACCGAAGAGGCCCCATAGTTTGGGCCCTCAACAGCCACGTCGACATTTAGATACGCAACTGCTTTCTGCTGCAGTTCGTCGGCGTTTTCCTCCGCCCATTCAGTCGAACCGATCAAGCCGTACTCTTCTCCATCCCAACTGCAAAGAATGATCGTGCGCCTGGGCTGCCAACCATTCTTCAACAGTTGACCGAATCCGCGTGCCGCTTCCAACATCGATGCCGTGCCGCTGTTTGGATCGACCGCGCCAAACACCCAAGCGTCGCGGTGATTGCCCATAATCACCCAACGATCTTTTTCCGCGGCGCCATCAATCCGCGCGACGACGTCCCAGAGCGTGCGCGACTGATAGTCCATCTCCGTTTTCAAATGAACGCGCACGTCGTTAGTCCCGCCGACGTGATAAGGAAAAGGGAAGGCGCCCTGAAAGCCTCGCGGGCGTACTGGACCTTTCAATGGCTCGATCAATTTACGAGCTTCGTCGTAGGCGAGAGGCTGTACCGGAATGCGAGGAATGTCCGCATAAGCCTCTTCTAAACTGAGACGCGGTACGCCGGGAATTGCAGGCTTGCCGGGCGTCAGAGGGTCGCCCGGATACTGAAACAGAAATTGCACTGAGCCGCGCTGACCGGATGCCACGGGACGCCAAGGCCCTTGCGGATAAACATCGCCCTGCGCGTAACCATCCTCCGCCGGATCGGAATAGATGATGCAGCCGACCGCGCCATGATCCTGCGCGACTTTCGCTTTCACACCGCGAAACGAATTGCCGTAACGCACGATGACGATTTTGCCTTTGACCTCGACGCCGGCTTTTTGTAACGCTTCGTAATCCGGCGGCAAACCGTAGTTCGCATAGACCAGCGGCGCGGTCACGTCGCCGCTCGCGCTGTAGCCGTTGAAGAGCGGTGTGATTTTTGGATGCGAAGAAGTCGGGTCTTCCTTGAGCACCGCTTCGCGAACTAAAAGTCTTTCGTGACGAGGAGCAACTAACTCCACGATCGGATCGGTCTTCGGATAATTCAGCCACACCTGGTATTCCTTGAGTTCCGCGGATAGCCCAAACGAGCGCATCTGATCGCGAACATAGACGGCCGTCGCATAGTCTTCTTTCGTGCCCGCAATGTGTGGCTCCAAAGTCAATCGGCGCAGATGCTCGCGCGCCGAATTGGGCGCCGGCACGGCGTGAAACTGTTCTTCCCAGCGACGCTCACTTGCCGAATCCTCGCGCGTGAAACCATCGAGCGCGGTCTCTTGCATTAACGCCACGGGTGGATGCACCAGCGAGATCAAGAAGACTGAGACAACAAAAGCGATAAGAATTCGGATTGAAGTCATTTCAACTCTCCCAAAGTTGCAAGTGATTACGGGTAACGATTCAACGCAAAGGCCGCAAAGGACACGGCAAAGGTACGCCAGGAAAGCTCTGCGTTCCTTTGCGCAAACCTTCGCGCCCTTTGCGTTAAAATCCCTCCTTGCTTTTCACCGAACATTGATCCCGTTCTTCGCGTAGAATAAACGCGAAAGGAAAACTCAAAATGGAAAGCCGCTATTATCCCGGCGTTGAAGCCGACGTTACAAAATTAACGACTGAGCTTCGCGACCTCTTCGACGAAGACTTCGAAGTTCAAACGATGCAAGTCTCATCGACCGCCGTGATGCAAGCGCGCAAGTCTAGCACGTGGCGCGACATTACCGGACTCTCGGCCGCGTTGACAATCAAGGTCACTCCCGAAACCGGCGGCACGCGCGTCGAAATCGGCATGCAGAAGTGGTTCGACAAGGCCGCGGTTGCCGCCGTCGCGTTGGCCTTGTCGGCTGGACTCCTACTCGCCTTGCCCGCGCTCGGCGCCTACTGGCAATACAAACTTACGGAAGACGCGTGGAAAATAATCGAAGATCATATCGCGCGCAAAGCCGGTGGTTATGTTCCGCCGCTGCCGGGACGCTGCGGCACCTGTGGCGCAGCTAATAACGGAGGATCGACCTACTGCTCTTCATGCGGCGCGAATCTCCGCGTTGGTCTTTCATGCGCAGCTTGCGGCGCGATCCAGAAGGATCCCGGCGCGCGCTTTTGCAGTTCGTGCGGGAAATCGTTAACCGCTTCTGCTTAGATCTGCTGTCGCATTTTCTCTGCGTTACCTCCGAAGAAAAGGGGCTGATGATTCTGACCCGCCGAGTTCGTGTTGTCAGCTTCGCATTAGGCGCGACGGTCGCCGCTGTTCTCTTTGCTCCGAAACTCTTCGCCCAGGAAAAAGAACCAATCGATGTGGTCAAGGTCAACACAGATCTTGTCGTCTTTGATACCCAGGTCATCGACAAAAAGACCAAACGCGTAATCGGCGATCTCACCAAAGAAGACTTCGAACTTAGCGATAACGGTGTTCGACAACAGATTAGTTATTTCAGCCGCGATGAATTGCCGCTTTCAATCATGCTGTTGCTCGACGTGAGCGGAAGTGTCCGCCCGATCCTGCATCAGATCCGCGATGGCGCACTCAATGCGCTGCAACGCCTGAAACCGGAAGATCGAGTTGCGGTAATGGCCTTCGCGAATACTTCCAGACTGGCGCAGAACTTTACTAGCGATCGAAAACTCGCCGCGCAGAAGATCGAAGAAGCGACCGCGAGCGACGCGCTGGGCCGGGGAACTTTTCTTGGTCCAGCTCTGGAGAGCGCGGCCGTTCACATGCAGAAAGCGCCCGCGCAAACGGGCCGTCGCGTGATCATCGTGGTCACGGACAACATCGCAATGACTCCGGGGCGCCAAACGAAAGATATTCTGGACGAACTCTTCGACACCGGCACTGTTGTCTATGGCCTGATCGTGCGCGCCGCGATCGGCAAGGTCTTCAACGTTATGTTCCTCGGACAGATTAAGGGAGTCAACGAGTTCGTGGCCCAAACCGGCGGAGAAATCGTGGGAGCAGATAAGAACGAAGTTGAGGCAAAGCTGGGCGCGGTAATAGATCGCCTGCGTGCGCGTTACGCGATCGGATTTCGGCCAACGGACGCGAATGACGATGTCAAGTTTAGAACGGTTGAGATCAGGGTTGCTGCCGCGAAGAAGCGCACAGAGAAATTAGTCGTGCTTACGAAGCGCGGTTATTATCTGCGGCGGCGTTGAAGTCGCAGAACAGGTAATAATCTTCCGCTCGTCATTGGAATTTGTGCCGGCGGTTTCGACATTGAGACATTCCTAAGCGCACTCAATCATGCCTCAGGGCCCGCACGGGATCGATTCTCGCCGCGCGCGCGGCAGGATAGAGCGCGGCGAGAATGGAAACGATTAGCGCGAAGGCGATCGCGCCGAGCCATAAATAAGGCGGCAAGTGAAAGAAATCGACGAAGGAAGCGCCCTGCGGTTTGAGGATAAAGCGAAAAGCCAGACGATTCGAGATGCCGTCGATTCCCCAAGCCGCCAAGGAGCCAATCACGCCGCCGGTGAATCCTATCACCGCCGCTTCGAAGAAGAAGATCAATTTGATCTCGCGATCTTCCGCGCCAATGGCCTTCATGATCCCAATCTCGCGCGTGCGTTCCAGGATCGACATGATCATCGTATTGGCTATTCCAAACGAAGCAACCAGCAACGAAATGCCACCGAGTAAACCCAGCACCGCGTCGATAATTAGGAACACGGTGCGAATCTGTTCCATCTGATCGACGATCGAGAAGCTGCCAAACCCAAGTTCAGTGATCCGCTTGCGCACTTCGGTGATCGCAACCGGATCGCTTACCCGAACTACCGCCGAGCCGTATCCCTCGCTCTGCGACTCGTTAAGCTGCCCGCTTTGTCGCGCGAGCGCCAGAGCCACTTCACCCATCGGGTTGCGATGGTTTGCCAGCCAGTCATGTGCAGCCGGCAACGGAATATAAGTCGAAGCGCTGAATGCCAGACCAACTGGTCCACCTTGCGCCGCGCCTTCTCGTTTTTCCTCTCCCAACACGCCGGCGATGCGAAACGTCCGGGCGGCCACAGCGTCTGCGGGAGCGCTTTGGGTGTCTTCAAGCGGCAACCCGAAGAAGCTTATGCCCTCGTCGCTGTCGCTCTGGTCAGCCTTCTTCTCATCATTCTGTTTCTGAGCCGTCCCGCCTTCGTTTGATTTCTCATTGCGCGCAGCCAGAAATTCAATTGTCTGACCCACGGCATCGGCGGCTTTCGCGTATCCGCAGGTCTCGACAAAGACATCGCTGACCACGGCTTCGTCTGCGTCCGCTCGGCTAATCATCTTCCCTGCAGCAAAGGTTTTGAATCGGGAGGACGAATTCGGAATTGAGGCGCCGGCCACCGATTGCGGAAAAACTCGACCATTGCAGCGAATATACACGGTGAAGCCGATGTCCGGTTCGACGTAAGCGACTCCAGGAATTTTTTGGATCTCCGCCACGGCGGCATCGTCCAGGATCCTGGTCGGCGCTTTATCCGATCTGAAAGCCGGACCGCGGCGTTCGCCGGGATTTTCGTCACGTCTTAATTTCGAATCGACGTTCGCCATGGCCATAGTGAAGACGCTCTTGCCGAAGACGCGAATCTCATTAAAGAGATCGAGCGCGCGAAAACGGGAGAGCATGTTTCGTTGTAAACCCAGCCCAAACGAAACCATGGTCACGATCACAGCCACGCCCACGATGACGCCCATGGAAGTCAGCGTGGCGCGCAGTTTGGCCTCACGCAGATTTCTTAAAGCGAGCCAGAGGATGTCGAAGAAAGGCATTTATATTAAGGAGACAATCCGCGATGTAGATTAGCGCATTTTCATGGTCGGCAGTAAACCGGTGGAGAGTTAGCCGTACTGGAGTCAAACCGCAAGGCGGTTCCGCCCTTCAGCCCAGGGTTGCCGCTTCGGCTACTCTGGGTAGGGAATGATTTACGAATCAACCGCAACGCGGTTGCGTCAGATTCGGGTGGCCGACGAGACGCCGCAACCGCCTTGCGGTTGGACCATCATTTCATTCGCGATCCCCAGGGTAGCCGAAGCGTCAACCCTGGGCTCAAAGATGGAACCGCTTGCGGTTAGAAAGTCGAGATTGAGTCTCATTCATTCCCCATCTGTGGATGCAACCACAATACAGATTTTTGTATCTAAGTTCTGGCCTCGAAAGAACACCCGACGAAGTTACGAAACCCGAGTTAGTCAGCAAGCGAGATCAACCCTCAAGAAGTACTAAGCCCTTCAGGCGACCTCACTTGAACCGGTCTTGCCAAATCACCAAAACTGGTAGAAAATCGGAGAACTAAAAAGATGAAAAACCCCAGAAGTATCCTTGCGAAAATCAGTGCAGCAGTAGTTATCGTCCTCGCTATCGGAACTGCAGCCCTTGCGAAAGGGCATTCTGACCCTGCGTTTTCAAACATTCATATTCGGAACTTTGGCAAGATGGACGACCGGTTTTACCGTGGCGCCCAGCCGGACGAATCCGATTACAAAGACCTCAAGGCGCTCGGCATTCAGACCGTCATCGATTTGACCGACCATCCGACCAGCTACGAGAAGCGCGACGCGGAAGCGCTCGGCATGCGTTACGTGAGCATTCCCATGAGCGACTCCAGCTATCCAAAGCAGGAATCAATCGACGCCTTCCTGAAGCTCGTCAACGACCCGGCGACCGGCAAGTTCTTCGCGCACTGCGCGGGTGGCCGTCACCGCACGGGAGTCATGGGCGCCGTCTACCGCTTCAACGTGAACCACTGGAACTTCGACCAGGCTTATGCGGAGATGAAGGATTACGACTTCTACACTCGCTTCGGCCACGGTGACCTGAAAACCTTTGTCGAGGATTACGCCCAGAAGATGCAGACCAATGGCGCTGCCGCGGCGACTGCGAACAAACAGTAAGCATTTGAACTCCCGAATCTGAAATTTCCGATTTGCGAATTCACACTGGGGCTGCCTCCTTCGGGGCGGCCCCTTTTTGTTTTTCATTGGATAAGCTCTGGCGCAATCTGAGAATCAAATTGAGTCCGAAAGTACTACACTCGCGGGAATTAAGGGCGTAGAAAGAACAGCATTCTCATATCTATCTCATCCGCCACCCCCGCTTAGGATTTCTCCGTGTAGACTCCGTGATCTCCGTGTCTCCGTGTTGATATTGCTAAGGAAAAAGGCGGCACCACGGAGAACACGGAGAAGCTTTCCCGACAGACTCCTGGCGTGAAACCAAACAAAACCGCCTTCTTGCAAACTCATTAATCTTTTCTTCTACTTAATCCCACATCCGTCAAAACCTCAAAACAGCGCTATGATTTGCTGGTATCGACGCGAATCTTCTCCCCTAGAATTGAGGACAACCACTTGAAAACACACGGCAGATTTCGTTGGCTGGCAGTTTTGGCAATTCTTCTGATCGTCGCTTCCCTTTCCCTGGAAGCCTTTTCCGATATCAAGCCGTTAAAGAAGAAGCGGCAGCACGCCCGTCGCGGCCCCGCCGTTCTTTGGCGTGACCCCGGGAATGTCTCCAAACGCGATCTATTTTACGGGCCGGGATCGAAGGCGCTCTCGCCTCTACCGCCTTTTCGTTTCTTGAAAGAGATCAAGGAAGGCACGATGCCTAAGTTCGATGTAGAGGACGCGCGAGGCGTGAAGTGGCGCGTCAAGCTCGGATCCGAAGCCCAATCTGAGACCGTCGCCACGCGTCTGGTTTGGGCGGCTGGTTATAACGCGGAAGAGGCCTATTATTTCAACCGCGTGCACATCGATAATCTGCCGCGACTATCGCGGGGGCAAAAGTACGAGGAGGGGAACGGATTCGTGCGCGGCGCGAAATTCAAGCCTCATCGAAAAGACGTAGAGCGTGGAGAGAATTGGTCGTGGAACAAAAATCCGTTTGCCAAGACCCGTGAGCTGGATGGATTGAAGACGATGATGATCATGCTGAACAATTGGGACGACCTCAAGCGAAATAACAAGGTGCTCTACGCGACCGATTCAAAGACAAACCGGTCAGAAGCCCGTTATGTCGTAACCGATCTTGGCGGCACGCTCGGCCGCGCGGCGGGGCTCGGCGGTGGCCGAAGCAAGAACGATCTGAAGGGATTTCAGTCGGAGCGCTTCGTGCGCGGCGTCGATAAGAAAGGCGTCGTCAAATTTAATTATCCCGTGCGCCCAAACAAGCTCGGACTGTTTTCGATCTTCTACCCACCCCTTTTCTTCCGCGAACAACGACGAGCCAAATCGATGCGCGGAATCCGCGTCGAGAACGCCGCATGGATCGGCTCACAACTCTCGAAGCTATCCGACGACCAACTGCGCGACAGCTTCCGCGCCGCAGGCTATGACCGCCCGACGACCGAAGCCTACGTGCGCACGCTGCGCAGCCGCATCAACCAACTTAATCAATTATCGCAATCACAACTTGCAGTCCGCCAACGGCGAGTTCGTTAGCCGTTCGCAGCTAGGCCGTCATGTCGCGTGCAACTCACAATCTTTTCTCTACCGAGGATTAACACTTCTTGGCGGTATTATCGCTAAATGATACGATGCGGATGTGATCGGGTCATTCGCCGATGAAGAAGCCCGGAAGATTCATCGCGGTGTGCCGTCAAAGAAGTTTTCCCGCGATATTCAACGGGTTGCGCGACGCAAACTGATCTACCTTGACGATGCCGAGAATCTCCGCGACTTGTTCTCGCCGCCTGGCAATCAGCTTGAAAAGTTGAAAGGAGATCGGAAAGGTCAGTACAGCATTCGGATCAATGACCAATGGCGCATCTGTTTCGACTGGACAAATAACCAGGCCGAGAACGTCGAGATAGATGACTACCACTCTTGAGAGGTGACAAAAATGAAGAAGTTGGGGCCCGTTCATCCGGGCGAGGTCTTGCTGGAAGATTTTATGAAACCACACGGACTGACTGCTTACCGAGTAGCTAAGGATATCGGCGTTTCTGCGTTGCGCATTCACCAGATCGTCAAAGGCGAGCGCGGCATCAGCGCGGATACTGCGCTCCGACTCGCAAGGTACTTCGGCACCAGCGCTGAAGTGTGGGTCCGAATGCAGGCGCGCTACGAGTTAGAAATTGCGCAGGCCGAACTCGAGAACAGAATCAGCAAAGAGGTTAAGGTTTTGCCTGATACGCGAGCAAGAGCAGCATGAGGCGGTCACGCGGCGATTGTCTCAAAGGCAACCTGCAGGTGCTTGGGCTTAGCAATCGAAAAATTCAGCTTTTCAAAGCCGATGACTTTCCCGGTCTTGTCTTTCATCAGCACAACTTCATCGCCAGTCTCTTCTGCCACGTGTTCATCCTCAGTATTGCCAAACCAGAAAGCCTTCGCTGTTCACCCGTTTGGACACGGCACACAGCCCAACGCTCAGTCCCCTCCTACCTTTATAAAACAAATACACATTCGGATCGCTTTTGCTCTGGCGGATTTCGCGGGGATTTTGGAGCGTGTCGGTTACTTGCTTTTCACGACCAGCCATCACGGGATGTTTGATAGTGACAATCAAATTCCAGTACGCACGCGTCACGCGCACCTTAAATCTCCTCCGACGATGTTCATCAGCCATGAGTTCCATTGTAATCGCGCGTTTTCCTGTTGGGCCATTTCCTAATTCACTGCCCGTGGGCGTAGTCATCCGTGATCGAGTTGCGCGAAAGAAAACGTTTTCAGTTTCAGACTTATTATCCTCCTGCGTTCTTCAATGAATTCCAAGAAGTTGTCAAACGAATATGCTGTTATCGTCGGTATGAGATGTCGAGCGTTAAAATTGTTGTCGCGAGTCGCGAACCATTCATCAAACGGTTGCGAATTCTTCTCGTGGTTCTCGCTGTCCTCGAGTAGTTCGAGGTTGAGGATCGTGTTGTAGTGTTGTCTATATTTGTCGATTCTGCTTTCGTCATACCCTCTCTTGCGAAGTTTGGAAATGTCGAACTCCGTCTTTGGAAAGATGTGATCTTCGTGGTAGGCATTGTCTTTCCAGTCTCTGTTGGGATAAAGCAGGGAAAGAATGAGGTAACTATTCCTTGTCCTGTAGGCAGCTTAAAGAGATTGAGATACAGCTTTGTCTTGCGCCATCTCTTGTATCGCAAGTAACGATACGTTCCTCGCAATCCGAGGTAGAGCGCGGTCAACCGTTGTTGACCATCAAGAACTAGGTAAATGTCCTGATTGATGCCTGCCATCACCGCCTCGACATTGTGTCGGTTGTCCTCGTCAAAGTCCTGTATGAACTTATAGGCGGTCCAGACATCCTTATTCTCTTCCCTGATCTTCCAAAAGAGAAATGATCCAATTGGGTAGTTGTTCATAAGTGAATCAAAGAGCTTTTCAATCCCATCGCGTTCCCAAACAAATTCTCTTTGAATCGCTGGTAGAAACGTCGTCCTGTTGATGTAGTCCAAGACGACGTCGCTAATATTACAGGCCACATAACTCATACCACTCGTTCCTCATCGAGAGAAGATAACTCACCCAGCGTTCTCGCGTCTCCAGTCATCGCCGAAACGCGTCCTGACTTTGGCGGGAAGCGTTGCCCGAGCAGAAGATTTGCGACATTTAGGATTACCCGCCCGCTGACGAACGCGGTACTGACATCATCTCTTCGTCCAGATCGGGGCCAATGAATTCCGTCTCGGTCTCCAATCCATCTACGGTTTTTTCTCTCAGCTACTGCTTCAAGAAACTTAGAATTGCGTCAGCGTCTCTGAGCGAATCCGCAGTGACCGATGATAGCCCGGATACTTCACTATCGTAATCGGCCTTGGTCCTCTTGCGCCTAAGCCGTTGTCCTTTATCGTGAATACTGGCGAAAGTTCGACCGCCTTTTCTCAAGAAAGCATCCCACAAATCTTTATGCAGGTTCCCGGTGTCGATTATTGGAATTCCTGCGTTACGGCAAAAACTCCTGGCCGTGTTGTAAGCGGCATAATGCACGGCTTATAGCGGAACGCAGCGCCGCCTCCTCTGAGCGGCTTCCGAGGTCCTTTGCCAGAATCAGAAACTGGGACCAGTCAAACGCCGCCATCAGCGTACTCCAAGTCAATGTTCATAGCGCGTTTCACATCGTACGGTTGATTGAGCCACCATTCTTGATCTAGTCGCTCAAACCGGCCTGAAGCGTCATCCAAACGAAGCGGAGTGAGAATGAGTACGAATAGAATAGGACCGCTGTGATCCTCTTCCGGATCAGTGAAGACTTCAAGAGATGTCAGAGTGTCGGAGCCAAAATAGTGATCGATCTTTTTGCGCGCCTCAATCAGCACGTCGACCAGGAAAAGATTGCGCTCCACGAACTGAATGACGCTTTCGCCGTTCTTAAAGCCAAAGTGAACTGACAACCGCTCCCAATCATCTTCGTTGAGCGCCGCTGGGGCCTTATGTTGACCAATCTCATCTTGAACGTACGGAAGGCTCATGGGCAAATCATCATCTCCGTAGAAGCTTCTGTCAAGACTAGCCAAATAACGATTGACCCATGAGGAATTCGTTTAGACTGATACCAATTCAAGCGAATCTGCTTCTTCCCCTCTGAACTGCAATTCATAGAGTCGCGAATAAAGTCCGCCGCCGGCCAGCAGCTCTGCGTGAGTTCCCTGCTCCACAACCTTCCCGTCGTCGATCACGAAGATCACATCGGCCCGAATCACCGTGGCCAGACGGTGCGCTATTACGATCGAGGTCTTACCCTCCATCAAGTTCCCGAGGGCATCGAACACAAGTTTCTCAGATTCAGCATCGAGGCCGGCTGAAGGTTCGTCGAGAATCAAAATTGGCGAGTTGCGGATGATGGCGCGCGCGATGGTGATGCGTTGGCGTTGTCCGCCCGACAAGGTCGCACCGTGCTCGCCGATCATTGTGTCATAGCCCGCGGGCATCTTGTCTATGAATTCGTCGGCGTTGGCGAGTTTGGCGGCGCGGATGATTTCGGCGCGGCTAGCTTCGGGTTTTCCGTAGGCAATGTTCTGCCAGACGGGCGCGCGAAACAGCAGCGTCTCCTGGAGCACAAAACTGATTTGCTCGCGCAGCGATTTTTGTTTGAACTTGCGAATGTCTGTGCCGTCGATTTTGATTTCACCCGACGTTAGGTCATAAAAGCGCGGCAACAAACTCACGATCGTGGTCTTGCCTGCTCCGGTCGGGCCGACCAACGCCGCCAACTGTCCCGGTTCAATCTTCAGAGTTATGTCTTTCAGCACCGGCTGGTTCGAGTCGTAAGAGAAACTCACTCGATCGAATTCGATCTTCCCTTTGAAGCGGGGCGCACTCTTAGCTCCGCGCACGTCGCGAATCTGCATCTCATTTTCGAGCACTTCGCGAATGCGTTCCCATCCCACCGACGCTTTCGAGATTGTGTCAGTCATCTTCGAAAGCTCGCGCATCGGCTTGTACATCTTGCCGAGATAAAGCAGAAAGACAAGGAGATCACCGGAGGTGAGCGTACCGGTCAACACGAGCCGTGCGCCGTACCAAAGCACCAGGCACGTACCGCACGCCACGATCATTTCTACAATCGGCGGCAGCTTTGCCTTGACGTTGCGTGCTTGCAGCGCCTTCTCGACGCTTTCGCGACTCTCGCGTTCAAAACGTTTCTGTTCGTAATCCTCTCGGGCGAATGCCTTGACGACGCGAATCGAAGACAGAACCTCTTCGAGCACATTAACAACCTCGCCTTCCTGCTGCCGCATCGCGCGCGACGCCCTTTTGATCCGATGCGTGTAGTGATACACGACCAGAAACAGCCCGGGGGCGACCTGCAGCGCGATCAAGGTGAAGGCCCAATTGAGGTAGAGCATGACCAGCATCATGCCGACGAGCGTCAGCACGTTGACGACCAAGCCGAGCAAGACGTTCGAGATCAGGCTCTGGACTGCATCGATGTCGGTCGTGACGCGGCTAATCAGATCGCCGGTGCGTTTATGATCGTGAAAGGAAAGCGAGAGTCGCTGAATGTGACTGTAGAGCACCCGCCGCAGGTCATGCATCACCCACTGGCCAACGCTGGTGGTCAAGTACTTTTCACAATAGGAGCTGAGCGCACCGACGATCGCTATCACGAGCACGCTGAGGACCGCAAAGTTGAGAATGGAAAACTTATCAGTGCCGATGTAGCTAACGATCCCGGCGAGCCAGTCCGGCATTCGCTTTGAACCGAAGACATAATCGAAGACGATCTTGAGCGGCCAGGGCTCGAGCAAATCGGTGAGGCTTTCACCGATGACGGCGATAAACGCAAACGAGAGGGTCAGCCAATGAGGATAAAGCAGGTCGGTGATGCGAATCTTCTTCTGCATGATCACTCGTTACCGAACCGCGAGCGGTAGCGACCGGATCACTCTTCGTTTCTCATTTTCCATTTCAATTGTCATTTGGAGCGTTCGGAATCGCTGCGCGGCGGCAGATCCGCAAATGGCAAGTTGAAGATGAAAGATGAATGACAAGCGATCCGGTCGCTACCGCTCGCGGTTCTGACACGATGGTTCCTCTAGGAAATCTCTAACCGGGCAAACTAGCCAGTTCATTGATGCGCGCCTTAACTACGCGCGACAAAGCCTCGATCTGTTCCGGAGAATAATTCGCCGCACGGAATGCATCACTAATCTGTTGATCGCTCAACTGCGACAGAATATTTCCCAACCACTTTGCCTGAGCAACAGTGATGTCCTGTATCAGGTGCTTGTTCTTGCCCTTATAATCAAAGCGAATCAGGCCATGCTCGACTCCGGTAATGAACTTCGTGTCGGCGACGTATTGATCCGGGCGATTGCGCGTATGGCCTATGAACCTGCCTTCCTTGCCAAAGCTCGCGCCGAGATCGGTGTCAAAGTAGCGCGCTTCTTTCTCTCCGGTTGCCTCGTCGGTTACGAGCAGGATGTTGTTGTTGTGATTTTGAATGTCCCAGTTATTAATCAAAGCCATAAGCACCTTCAACCCTTGAAGTTCGTTGGTGCCGACAAACGGATTCTTTGACCAATCCCAACGTTGGCCCAGACGCTTCTGGCCTTTGGGACGCGCTTCAAATCTGGCATTGTCGAAAGAGCCTTTGCCCTCGATGTCGACGTGCGGCGCTAGATAAGTAATGTCGACAAAATATCCGGCCGCCCACAAGAGCCGCGTGGCCGCCGTTTCCGATTGTGCCTCGGTTCCCAGCTTCACGACCCATTCATTTCCGGCGCCGTCACGCACCCGATACTTCTTTGAATAGCTGCGTGTCTCGTCGGCGATAAAAGTGACTTTGGAGAGGTCGGGCTTCATCGCTTCGCCGCCTGACCCCAGAAAGAGATCGCGCGAAGTGATGTCCGTCGGCTCTCCAAAAACGCTCGGTAACTGGCTGATTCCGGTTAGACCGATGCTTCACGCATCGGGATTTCACGCTCTTCAAAATACATCTGACTGTCGAAGTCCTCGTCGACGACTCCCCGAGCGATGCGTTTGTAGAAGCCGTCGGCCGACAGCTCGCGCGCATTCACGTTATCGAGCAGATAAACGTCAAGCACCTTCTTTAGGTAATCGCGCAACTCCGGCTCCTCCACCGGACAGACTACTTCGACGCGGTGATCGAGGTTGCGCAGCATCCAGTCGGCGCTGCCGATGTACAACTCTTCATTATCGTCATTCGCGAAGTAGATGATGCGGCTGTGTTCGAGAAAGCGACCGACGACGCTACGCACGCGAATATTCTCAGAGAGTCCCGCGACTCCGGGCCGTAACATGCAAATACCGCGAACGATCAAGTCAATCGAAACGCCGGCCTGCGACGCTTCGTAGAGACTTTCAATAATTTTCGCGTCAGCTAGTCTATTCAGCTTCGCCACGATTCGCGCCGGCCGTCCGGCTT
>WNFT01002858.1_pt1 | contig 14829 bp, 13 predicted proteins | sample 5400191 | NCBI WGS metagenome assembly WNFT01 (sample SAMN13153359, study PRJNA577476) | soil metagenome | isolation source: 80 cm saprolite under Madrone tree | place: USA:California | collected 2016-06-14 | reverse complement strand
CGATGGTCGCGTGCACCGCCAGCGCATCTGCAAGCCGTTCGAACAGGTCCTGCTTCTCGTCGTCCTCCGCCTTCTCGATCTTCCTGAACAGCGCCTTCGCCTCTTCGTGCTGGGTCTTCAGGAGCTCGATCGCGTCCACGGGCCGCCTCCTCGTTGATCGCTCGCCGGGAAAAGTTGACGACTGGACGCGCCATCCGCAAAGTCCCGCACGACTGAACGCTTCCTCGCCGCCTTGCTCGTCCGGGCGGCGCCGAGTGTCTACGTTCGCACCATGAAACGCGCCGTGTGCATCCATGGGCATTTCTACCAACCGCCCCGGGAGAACCCGTGGATCGAGGAGGTCGAGGTCCAGGACTCCGCGGCTCCATTCCACGACTGGAACGAACGCATCACCGCGGAGTGCTACGGCCCCAACGGCGCGGCCCGGCTGAAGTCCGGCGAAGGGCGCATCCGCGACATCGTCAACAATTACGTCCACCTGTCGTTCAACTTCGGCCCCACGCTGCTGGCATGGCTCGAACGGCAGGCGCCCGAGGTCTACCGCAGCGTGCTCGTCGCGGACGCCCGCAGCGTTCAGGAGCGCGGCCACGGCAACGCCCTGGCCCAGGGCTACAACCACGCCATCCTGCCGCTCTGCAACGAGCGCGATCTGCGCACCCAGATCCGTTGGGGCATCGGCGACTTCCGCCACCGGTTCCGGCGCGACCCGGAAGGGATGTGGCTGCCGGAGACGGCCGCGGACCTGCGCACGCTGGAAGCGCTGCACGATGAGGGCATCCGCTTCACCGTGCTTTCGCCGTACCAGTGCCGGCGGGTCCGCCCCGCTGGCGGCGAGTGGGTGGACGCGGCCGGCGCGCGCTTCGATCCGACGCGACCGTGCGTCGTTCGCCTCTCGTCCGGCGTCGCCTTTCCCGTCTTCTTCTACGACGGCCCGATCGCGCGCGCCGTCGCCTTCGGCGAGGCCCTCGGCAGCGGCGATGACCTGCTGCGCCGCCTGGAGGCCGGTTTCTCGGAAGGGCGCAAGCACGACGAAGTGCTGACGGTAGCCGTGGACGGCGAGACCTTCGGCCACCACCGCAAGGGCGGCGACGAGGTGGTGGCGGCGGCCATCCGCAAGCTTTCCCAGCGCCGCGACGTGCAGCTGGTGAACCTGGCCCAGGCGCTCGAGATGTTTCCCCCGGTGGACGAGGCGGAGATCTTCGAGGGTTCGTCGTGGAGCTGCGCGCACGGGATCGAGCGCTGGCGCAGCGACTGCGGATGCTCGACGAGCGGTCAGCCGGGATGGCGGCAGCATTGGCGCGCGCCGCTGCGGGCCGCGCTGGACGGACTTCGCGATCAGCTCCTGGCGCTCTACGAGCTGGAAGCGGGAAAGCTCTTGCACGACCCCTGGCGCGCACGAGACGAATTCATCGAGGTCGTGCTGGACCCGGAGCGCCGCAACGCCTCCGCCTTCGTGGCGCGCCACGCGCTGCGCGAGCTCGACGCCGCGGAGCGGGTGAAGGCGCTGCAGCTGCTCGAGATGCAGCGGCAGACGATGCTCATGTACACGAGCTGCGGCTGGTTCTTCTCCGAAGTGTCCGGCCTGGAGACGGTGCAGATCCTCAAGTACGCCGCGCGGGCCCTCCAGCTCGCGCGCGAAGGGTGCGGCTCCGATCTCGAGGCGCCCTTCAAGGCGGCGCTGGAGCGGGCACCCTCGAACATTCCCGCGCGCACCGACGCCCGTCGCGTATACGAGCAGGAGGTGCAGCCATCGATCGCTTCGCTCGACACCGTCGCCGCGCACTACGCCATCGCCGGTCTGGTGGAAGACTTCCCACGGCGCGCACGCATCTTCTGCCACGAGGTGCAGACCAGCTTCCGCCGGCGCGAGGACGTCGGCACCGCGGCCCTTTCGGTGGCCCGCATCGAGGTCCGGAGCCTGATCACGCAGGAGCAGATCGATCTGACGACCTGCGTCCTCCACTTTTCCGGCGCCGATTTCCGCTGCGGCGTCAGGCCCTACGAAGCGGAGCGGTTCAGCCACAGCGAAGACCGGCTCTTCGAGTCGTTCAACCGCCTCTCGCTCGCGCAGGTGGTCCGGGAGATCGACCGCGAGTTCCCCGGGCGGGAGTACACCTTGCGCGACCTCTTCCTCGACGAACGCCGCGAGGTCGCCGGGCGGCTCCTGCGGGAGACGATGGCCCGATACGAGAGCGACTACCTGCAGATCTACGACGTCAACCGGCGGCTGATCGACTTCTTGCGCGAGATCGATTCCCCGGTGCCGCGGCCCCTGCAGGTCGCCGCGGACGTGGCGGTGACGCACGAGGCCGTGGAGGCTGCGCGGCGGCTCGCCACGGGCAAGCTCGACCCAGCGCTGGCGCAGGGAGAGCTGGAAGCACTGGCGCAGCTCGCGCGGCGGCTCGGGGCGCGCGTCGATTTCGAGGCCGTCCGGCCGCCCTTCCTCGCGGCCGTTCGCGGCCTCTTCGAGAAGGCCCTCGCCGGGCGGCGCGAAGCCGCGCTGCAGGTCGCGGACCTGATCACCCTCGCCTCGCGCCTCGGCATGTACCTCGATCTGTGGACGATGCAGAACACGCTCTGGAGCGTGGTCCGCAGCGATACCTGGCCCCACGACGTCGAGGCGCTCGCCCGGCTCGCCCACGCGCTCTGGTTCGACGAGGCGGTCCTGCTCGGCCGCGCGGAGGCGGCGCGCCGTACGCGGGCCTCGGCATGACTGCGGCAATCGCCGACCACGCCATCGTCGGCGACTGCCGGTCCGCAGCCTTGATTTCGCGCGACGGGTCGGTCGACTGGCTCTGCTGGCCGCAGTTCGACAGCGCGTCCCTGTTTGCCGCCATCCTCGACGAGGACCGCGGCGGACGATTCGCCATTGCCCCCACCGGCCCGTTCCGTTCGGAGCGCGGCTACCTCGGCGAGACGAACGTGCTGCAGACGCGTTTTTTCGCGGCCTCGGGTGAGCTCACGCTCACCGACTTCATGCCCGCGCTCTCGCGTGCGGACGCGCTGCGGCAGCTGCAGCCCGGGCACGAGCTCATCCGCATCGCGCGGTGCGAGCGAGGCGAGGTCGAGGTGGCGATCCTGTTCGATCCGCGCCCCGATTATGGGCGGCTCGCGCCGCGGATGCGCTCGCTCGGCAAGCTCGGACTTCGCGTCGATGCCGGCGGCGGCGCAATGGTCACCCTGCTGACCGACGCTCCGCTCGGGCCGGAGGGCAGCGCGCGGGTGCGGCTGCGCGGCGGCGAGGAGCTGCACTTCTCGCTCGGGTACGTGTGCGGAGCGCCCGCCGTCCTCCCTCCGCCCACCGCCGCCCGGTGCGCTTCGATGCTGGAAGCGACGTTGCGCCTCTGGCGGGAGTGGGCGTCGCGCACCAGATACGACGGACCCGAGCGCGCAATGGTGGTGCGCAGCGCGCTCTTGCTGAAGCTGCTGCAGTACGCGCCTTCCGGCGCGATCGTCGCCGCGCCTACGACCTCGCTTCCGGAGCGTCCCGGAGGGGACCTCAACTGGGACTACCGCTTTTGCTGGCTGCGCGACGCCGCCCTCACCGCGCGCGCTCTCTTCGGGCTCGGGCACGGGGAGGAAGCGGAGAACTTCATGAGCTGGCTCCTGAATGCCACCAGCCTTTCGCTTCCGGAGCTGCACGTCCTGTACGATCTCTATGGCCGGCGGCCGCGGACGGAGATCGAGCTGCCTCACCTGGCCGGCCACGGCGGAGCGCGCCCGGTGCGAATCGGGAATGCGGCGGCCGGTCAGGTGCAGCTCGACACCTACGGTGAATTGATCGAGGCGGCCGTATACGTCGTGCGCAGCGGCCGCACCATCGACCGGGCGACCGCGAACATGCTCAGCGGCTTCGGCCACGAAGTGGCCATCTCCTTCGACGAGCCCGACGAGGGCATCTGGGAGATCCGGGACGTTCCCCGCCGGTTCACGCACTCGCGCGTGCTCTGCTGGACCGCCTTGGATCGGCTGCTCGAGCTCTACCGCAAAGGCCACCTCCCGCGTGCCAACGCCGCCGAGTTCACCGCCGCGCGTGACCGCATCCGGCAGGAAGTCGAGACGCTCGGCTGGAGCGAGCAATTGCAGAGCTACACCCGCACGCTCGCGGGCGGGGACGTGGACGCGAGCCTGCTCCTCCTTCCCTGGTACGGCTACTGTCCGGCGGACGCGCCGCGCATGCGCTCGACCTGGCAGCGGATCCGCGAGCGGCTCGAGATCCGCCCCGGCTTGCTGCGGCGGTACTACGGCAGCCTCACCGCCGGCGAGGGCGCTTTCGGGATCTGCAGCTTCTGGGCGGTGGAGTACCTCGCTCTCGGAGGCGGCACCATCGCCGAGGCGCAGGACCAATTCGCGGCCCTGCTCGAATACGCCAACGACGTCGGGCTGTATGGGGAGGAGATCGATCCGGAGACCGGCACTGCATTGGGGAACTTTCCGCAGGCCTACACGCACGTCGGCCTGATCAATGCCGCCATCTCCCTCCGCGACCGCCTGGAGCGCGGCAAGCAAGACGCGGAGCGCGCCCGGCTGCACGTCCCGGAGGCGCACGCGTGAACTGGCCCAGCTCACTGCTGGCGGGATTCGTCGGCACCCTGCTGCTGACGACGATCGAGGCCGGCGCGCAGCAGCTTCATCTCACCCGGATGAGCTTGCCGTATCTGCTCGGAGCAGCGATCACGCCGGACCGCGATCGCGCCAAAGTGATCGGCTTCTTCGCGCACCTGGTCAACGGCCAGCTCTTCGCGCTGCTCTACGCCGTCATCTTCGATGCGACGGGCGCAGTCAGCGCCCTGCGCGGAGCGGTGATCGGGCTGATCCACTCCCTGGTGGTGCTGCTCGTCGTCGTCCCGCTGTTGCCGGCCGTCCATCCGCGCATGGCGAGCCTGCATCAGGGGCCGACGGAGCTGCGGCAGATCGAGCCGCCTGGCCCGCTCGCCCTCCATTACGGGATCACCACTCCGCTGACGGTGGTGGTGGCCCATGTCATCTTCGGGATGGCCATCGGCGCGCTCTACCGGTTCAGGTGAGCAACATCCGGAGCGGTTGCTCGGCTGCCGCCCGGCTGCGGGACGCGACTTACCTTTGGCGGCGATGATCCTGCCCGAGATAGGTCTGTGGCAGCTCGCCAAGGTGACCGCGAAGCGGATCTCCGAGAACGCCGTCACCGACCGCGCGGCGCAGCTCTCCTACTACTTCCTCTTTTCGCTCTTCCCCTTCCTCTTCACGCTGGTGACTTTGGCCGCGTACCTGCCGGTCCAGGGAGCCATCGACCAGCTGATGGCGCGCCTCGACCCGCTGATGCCGGAAGCGGCGATGAGCATCATCCGCGATCGGCTCACGGCACTCACTACGGAGCAACGGCCGCACCTTCTCACCTTCGGCCTGGTGCTCGCCGTCTGGAGCGCCTCGCGCGGAGTCGACGCGCTGCGCACCGCGCTCAACCTCTCCTACGACGTGAAGGAGTCGCGGCCGTGGTGGAAGGTGCAGGCGATCGCCATCGGGATCACCATCGCCACCTCGGCGCTGATGCTGCTCTCCATCACCGGCCTCGCCCTCGGCAGCGGCGTCGGGGTGTGGCTCGCGGGCAAGCTGCACGTCGACCAGTACTGGGCGCTGCTCTGGAGCTGGCTGCGCTGGCCGATCACCGCCTTGGCCGTGATGCTCGTGCTCGCGCTGCTCTACTACTTCCTTCCGGACGTGAAGCAGGAGTGGCGATACATCACTCCGGGATCCGTGCTCGCGACGATGCTCTGGCTGCTCCTCACCTGGGGCTTCTCGTTCTATGCCGAGAGCTTCGGCAGCTACGACAGGACGTACGGCGCCATCGGCGGCGTGATCGTGCTCATGACCTGGCTCTACATCAGCGGTTTCGTCTTCATCCTCGGCGGCGAGGTGAACGCGGTGCTCGAGCACGCATCCGCCGAGGGCAAGGCGCGCGGCGCACGCGCGGCCGGCGAAGCGCCGGCGCCGCAGATCGACCGCCCGAGCATCGCTGCTCCGGGCGCGGCGAAGAGCGCCGAAACCGCCGAGCGCACCCGCCGCAGGCTCTGGTCGCGCTGGCGCAAATCGCCCGCGTAGCTTCCCCTTCCCGCGGCGCAATCCCGTTCAGGCGCTGGTTGCCAGAAATTGGACGGAGTCGACCGGTTGTCGGAAAGCGCTCGCCCGCTTGCCGCCCTCCCTTCTCGTGCCCATGCATTGCCGGATACGCCAGGGATGCGCAGATGAACCGGAGTTTCCATGTCCACATGTAGCCTGGAGCGAGAAGTGAAGGGCAACGCCGCCTTCTACTGGATATCCGGCAAGTTCGACGGGTCCTGCGCCTGGGAGCTGTCGGGCCGGCTGGAGAGCGAGCCGTTCTCCGAGGTAGTGGTCGACTTCTCGCAGGCCAGCGACTTCGTCGATTGCGCCGTGGGAGTGATCGCCAGCACCCTGCTCACCTCGCGCAAGCGCATCCAGCTTCGCGGCCTGCGCCAACACCAGGAGCGGCTGTTCGCATACTTCGGCGTCGATCCGTCGCCTCTCGGCCGGGAGCGCGCGCCGATGTCCAGCGTGGCGCCATCCGCACGGGCTGCCGCACCCAAGGAGGTCGCGTAGCGATGGCGCGGCCCATCTGGATCGGATCCATCAGCTTCGGATTGGTCAGCGTGCCGGTGAAGCTGTTCTCCGCTACTTCCCCCAAGGAAGTGCGCTTCCACATGCTGCACGACAAGGACGGCGGGCGCATCCAGCAGAAGCGCGTGTGCAGCATCGACGGCGAGGAAGTTTCCTGGGAGCACATCGTCAAGGGCTTCGAGATCAGCAAGGGAAGATACGTCACGGTGACGCGCGAGGAGCTGGAAGCGTTCAACCCGCGCGCCAACAAGGCGATCGAGATCGAGGACTTCGTCGATCTGTCGCAGATCGATCCCATCTATTACGAGAGCACCTACTACCTGGTGCCCGATCGCGGCGCGGCGAAGCCGTACGCGCTGCTGGTCGAAGCAATGAAGCGCACGCACCGGGTCGGCATCGCCCGCTTCGTGCTGCGGACCAAGCAGTATCTCGCGGCGGTGCGGCCGCTGCAGAATGCACTGACGATCTCGACGATGCTGTACCACGACGAGGTCGTCTCCCAGGACGAGCTGGAAGGGCTTCCGGATTCTCACGCGAAGCCGGGCGACCGCGAGCTGAAGATGGCGGAGCAGCTGATCGATTCACTTGCCGCCGACTTCGACGCCGGAAAGTACCGGGACGACTACCGCGAGCAGGTCCTCGCGCTTCTCGAGCGCAAGGCGGAAGGCGAGGAGATCGTCGCGCAGGAGCCCGCCGAGGAGCCGCGGGGCAAGGTGGTCAATCTCATGGACGCACTGCAGAAGAGCCTCGCCGCGGCGAAGAGCGGCGAGCTGCGGGAGCGCGGTGAGATCCGCCGCCAGCCCGAGCCCGGGCATCGCACCGCGGCCAAGACTTCCCGGGCCAGGACGCAGCGGCGAAAGGGCGCCCGTCCGGGCGGCCGGAAGAGGAAGAGCGGGTGACCTCCTCCCAGGAGGTCACCATCCACGGCAAGCGCCTCACGCTCAGCAATCTCGACAAGGTCTTCTATCCAAAGGCGGGGTTCAGCAAAGCGCAGGTGATCGACTTCTACCTGCGCATCGCGCCGGTGCTCCTGCCCCACCTGCGCGATCGTCCCCTCACGCTCAAGCGCTACCCCAACGGCGTGGAGGGCGAGTTCTTCTACGAGAAGAATTGCCCGGCGCACCGCCCGCCTTGGGTGAAGACGGCGCCGATCTGGAGCGATCAGAACCGGCGCGTGATGCAGTTCTGCCTGGTACAGGATGTCGCCACCCTGGCCTGGGCGGCGAACCTCGCGGACCTGGAGATGCACGTGCCGCTGCATCGCGCGCGCTCCGTCGACCGTCCGGACAGCGTGGTGTTCGATCTCGATCCCGGAGAGCCCGCCGACCTCGTCCAATGCTGCGAGGTGGGCCTCATCCTGCGCGAGATGTTCGAGCAGCTCGGGCTGGAGACGCTGGCAAAGACTTCCGGATCGAAGGGTCTGCAGATCTACCTGCCGCTCAGCGCGCGGACGACGTACGAGGAGACCAAGCCGTTCGCGCGCGCAGTGGCGGAGGCCCTGGCTGCGAAATCGCCGCAGCTCGTGGTCTCGAGCATGAAGAAGTCGCTCCGCTCCGGGAAGGTGCTCGTGGACTGGAGCCAGAACGATCCGCACAAGACCACGGTCTGCGTGTACTCGTTGCGCGCGCGGGAGCGCCCGACGGTGTCGATGCCGGTCACCTGGAACGAAGTGCGCGACTGTCTGCGCGCGAAGGATCCTTCGCTGCTCTCCTTCGAAGCGGACGCGGCCTTGCGCAGGGTCGAACGCCACGGCGACCTCTTTGCTCCGCTCCTCTCCCTGAAGCAGAAGCTCCCCCGCTTGAACGTCCGCTGACCGAGAATTCGTTGCCTGGAAGAAAAAGGGGGCGGGCCTCTGGTTCGAGGCCGCCCCCGGAAACCTGCTCACGCCCCCGGAAAACGATCGTCAGACTGTGGCTCCGCGGCGCAGAACCGCGAAGATCAAGCTGATGACGGCGAGCACCAGCAGGATGTGGACCCATGCTCCCATCGTGGATCCCGACACCAGGCCGAGGACCCAGAGAACGAGCAGGATCACGGTGATGGTCCAGAGCATTCCCTACCTCCTTTACCGTGAAAGTAGGTCCCGCACTCTCGGGAGGCGAGCGTACCGCCTGGCGGACATGCGGGCAGGCGCTCGGCCGGGTCCTTACCGCGCGCACAACGGCGTCCTTGCGTAGCACACGGGCGAGCGTGGCACGGTAGTTCTTGCCGTGCTGCGCAAATCGCTTCGTACATCGATGCTCGAGGGCGCGCTGGCCGAGGTGGTGGGCGCTTGTACGTCCGGTGGCGCCCTGACGGCGTGGGCGCTCTATCTCGAGCTGCCTCCTTTTCTCATCGGCGTGCTCGGCGCGCTTCCCTTCACCGCGCAGCTCGTCCAGTTGCCCGCGGCCTGGTGCACGCGCCGGTTCGGAAGCCGGAGGGCGGCACTCTGGACGATCGGGATCTCGCGGCAGTGCGTCCTGCCGCTCGCCTGCCTTCCCTTCGTCCCGCTGCCGGTCGCCTCGAAGCAGGCGATCTTTTTGGGCTGCGCCTTCACCAGCGCCGCCCTCAGCGTGGCTGGCAACAACGCCTGGACTTCCTGGATGGGCGACCTCGTCCCCGGCATCGTGCGCGGCCGGTACTTCGGCCGCCGCTCGGCGTTGTGCGCGCTGGCGGCGACTTGCGCGTCGCTGACCGCCGGTCTCGTGCTCGACAGCGGCCGCAACCACGATGGAGCCGGTACGGTGCTCTGCACTCTCACGATCACCGCCTCCCTGGCGGGCGCCGTCACCACCTGGCTCTTGTCGCGGCAGGATGAATCGCCCCGGGCCATTCCCCCGCACGCCGCGCCGCTGCAGGACGCACTCGCCCCGCTCCAGGACGTGCGCGCCCGCAGCCTGCTCGCGTTCCAGCTCGCTTGGAGCGCGGCCGGCGGGATCGCTGCGGCGTTCTATCCGTTGCACATGATCGGCAACTTGCGCATGGGCTTCGCCCGGATGGCCATCTACACCGCCGCCGTGGCCGCCTTCCGCGTGCTGGCGGCGCCCCTGTGGGGAGGCGTTCTCGACCGCGGAGGCGCGCGGCCGGTGCTGTTCACGAGCGCGTTCGCGCTCTCCCTCTCCCCGCTGTTCTGGATCTTCGCTATGGAGGGACGCCTCTGGCCGCTCGCGATCGATGCGGCCGTGAGCGGCGCAGCCAACGCGGGCCTGTCGCTGGCCACGTTCTCCCTGCCGCTGGCGTTGTCGCGACCTGCCACCCGGTCGTTCTACGTGGGCGCGCTGGCCGCGGCCGGAGGACTGGCAGCGGGGATCGGCTCGGCTGCGGGCGGCGCGGTCATCAAGGTGCTGCCCGGCACATGGGCGCTGCTGGGACAGCCTCTGGTCGCCGTGCAGGCGCTCTTCCTCGTAGGCGCGGCCGCGCGCCTTTTCGCCGCCGCCCTCGCATTGCGCGTCAACGAACGCGGGCCGGCGGAAGTGGTGCACATGCCACGCCGCGCCGACCCGGACCGTGCGAAGCTGTCGGCGTGACCTTCGACTGCCGTTCCTGCGGCGCCTGCTGCTGCAACACCGACGAGAACCGGGCCGAGAACTACTTCGACTACGTCGAGGTCACGCCGCGCGCCGCGCTTTCGCGCCACCCCGTCCTGCTGCGCAGGTTGACGGTCCTCAACCGGGACGGCGAGCGGCACATGAAGCTGCGCGGGCGCGAGCAGCGGTGCGTCGCGCTCGAGGGGGGGCTCGGAATCGAGGTCTCCTGCGCGATCTACCAGCTGCGCCCCGCCGGCTGCCGCCGCGTCCAACCCGGTTCGCGGGAGTGCCGCCGCGATCGACGCGAGCGCGGGATCGAATAGCCGCGCCGGCCGAAGGCCGGTTAGCGGCTACTCTCGAGCGCGAACACTCCCAGGCAGGTTATGAAATGTGTTCTAGGATCCCGGGAGGAGGTCCGGTCATGCGCAAGCTCTTCCCGCTGCTGTTTGCTGCCGTGGCGCTCGCAGACGCGCCACAGCCGTCCACGGAGGACGCACTCGTGGCCCACGTGTCGACGGCGAAATTCATCGAATCGAAAACCCCGAACTCGCCCAAGGGCTCGCAGGCCGCGGTGATCGGCGTGGACCCGAATACGAAGGGCACGACCAACTACGCCAGGACGCCTGCCGGAACCGGTCTGCCCGCGCATTGGCACTCCTTTGCGGAGTACACCGTCTTTCTTGCCGGCAACGGCACGCTGATGCTGGATGGAAAGCAGCACGAGGTCTCGCCGGGAAGCTACGCCGTCATTCCGGCGAAGCTGGTCCACCAGTTTACTTGTGGACCGGGAGCGGACTGCCTGCTGCTCACCCGCCGCGCCGGTCCCACCGACTACAATTTCGTCAAGTAGTGGTACCCGTCTGCTCGAAAGGACGCCGCATGAAACCCCTCGCTCTGCTTCTCGCCTGCGCAGCCTGCGCCTCGGCGCCGCGCCAGGCCGCGCCATCGGAAAGACCGGACCAGCTCGCCGCACGCATCGTCGATTCACCCGATCGCAGCGAGGCGGACCGCGCGCTCGATCCTGGCCGGCACCCGAAGGAGATGCTGCGCTTCCTGGGCGTGCGAAACGGAATGAAGGTGCTCGATCTGGGCGCGGGTCCCGGATACACGACGGAGTTGATCGCGCGCGCCGTGGCGCCAGGCGGGGTGGTCTACATGCAAAACGATCCGCGCTGGCTTCCGTTCCTCAAGGATTCGCTGGCCGAGCGCTTCACCCATCCCGCGATGCAGGATGTGGTGCGCGCCGACGTGCCGTTCGACGACCCGGTGCCGCCGGATGCCAGGGATCTCGACCTGGCGGTGATGAACGTCATCTATCACGACGTCGTCAACATGCCCGTCGACCGCGCGCGCATGAACAAGGCGATCTTCGACGCGCTCCGGCCGGGAGGCGCCTATGTCGTCATCGACTCGAGCGCCAAGGACGGCACCGGGCTCGCGGAGACGAAGACACTGCACCGGATCGACGAGAGCGTGGTGAGGGACGAAGTGCAGAGTGCGGGCTTCCGCCTCGAGTCCGAGAGCGAGTTCCTGCGCAATCCTGCCGATGCGCGCGATTGGAACGCTTCGCCGCCCGCCGCGGAGAAGGCCGGAAAGCGCGGGACCAGCGACCGGTTCGCGCTCCGCTTCGTCAGGCCGTCGGGGTAGAGCACATTTGATGACCCGTACACCTGAAAACGTAGTCGTCGAGCTGCCCTCGGCGGCCGCGACGATAAGTTTGCCACGGGGTCGCTGCGCAAGGAACATGGCCTGCGGAGGTCAGCTTGCGCGTCTTCATCCTCTCGATCTTCCTCGCCTCTGCCGCCGCGGCGCAGAACCGGGTGGCGGTGCTCCCCGTCCAGCCGCGGTCCGGGGTGCTCACCCCTGCGGACGCAGCTGCCGTCAGCGAACAGATACGCGCCACGGCCCGCGACTCGTTGGCGGACCGTGGATACGAGGTTCTCAACGGCGGAGGATCCGACCCGTCCGACGCGCTCGAGAACACCGGCGCCTCGCTCGTCGTGTTCGGCCGCGCGGCGCAGATGGAGGGGGCGACGGTCGTCGGGATCGGCCTCTACAAGCCCGGGTCCGCCGCCCCGGTGTCGGTCATCCGGGTGATGGGAATCGGGATCGCGCAACTCAAGACCGACGTCCGGGCGAAGCTGCCCGGCCCGCTCGCGAGCGCGCTCGGGTTGGCGCCACCGTCCGTGGAGGCGAAGCTTCCGCCGGGAACGCTGAGAATCCCCGGCGGCACCAGGCAGCCGCCGCCGGAGCCGCAGGCTGTCGCTCCTCCTCCACCTCCTGCCCCTGCTCCCCCGCCGCTGGTGAGCCAGACGCCCCCGGCCGACGAGGACCCGCTGGTCACGATCATCCGCGAGACCACCACCGCGGTCGAACAGCTGCGCGGGTTGCGGCGCAAGCAAAATCTCAAGGTGCAGATCCTCGACGACAAGCTGTTCTCCGCCGCCGTCCATGAGAAGGCGAAGAAGGAGCTGACGCCGGCTGTGGTCGCCGCGGAGCGGGCGCGCTGGCTCGCGTTCAACCTTGCGCCGGCGGCCGTCGATCCCGCCCAGGCGCTGCTCGACGTCCTCGACGAGCAGGTGGCGGGCTTCTACGATCCGTTCACCAAGCAGCTCGTCGTGCGCAAGGATCCTCCCGCCTCGGCCGGCGCGATGGGACCGGACGGGCTGCGCGTCATCCTCGCCCACGAGATCGAGCACGCGCTGCAGGACCAGAACTTCGGGATTCCAGACATGTCGACCTTGCCCGACGATGACGTCCGTCTCGCGCGCAGCGCGCTGTACGAAGGCGACGCGATGGCCGTGATGACCGCATTCGGCGCGCTTCGTGCGCACAAGCCGGTGAAGGCAGCGATCGCGAGCGGCGCCGCGACCTTGCGCGCGCTCGACGCGCAGACGCTGCTGCGGGTGAGCGGCAGATCGCCCCAGCTCCTGCACGCGCCTCCCGTCCTGCGCGAGGAGCTGGTCGTTCCCTATGCGGGTGGATTCGCGCTGGTGGCCGAAGCGTATCGGCGCGGCGGGTTCCCGCTGGTCGACCGGATGTTCAAGAACCCGCCTTCATCCGTCCACCACATCCTCCACCCGGAGGCGTACTTCGCGGGAGAGCTGCCCGCCGCGGTCCCGGCGCCCGTCCCTCCCGCCGGGACGCGCGCGATCGCGATCGGGCGCATGGGCGAGCTGGGGACGAGGCTCGCGCTGGAAGCGTGCGTGGAGAAGGAGGTGGTGAAGGAGATCGTGCCTCACTGGTCGGGCGATGCATATACGGTCGTCGAAGGGCCCAAGGGCGTCCTCTCGCTCCTCTGGACGACCGCCTGGAGCGGCGGGGTGGCCGCGAACGTCTCCAACGTGATGAAGCTCGTCCAGCCCTGCTGGCAGGACCAAGCGGCCGGCGGGCCAAACCCGCTCGGATGGTCGATCGGGGCTCAGTCGAAGATCGCCGGCTCGACCGAGCTCGTCGCCGTGGCCCGCGGGAACATTGATCTGGACGCAGCGGTCTCGCGGCAGCTCGCTCTCCGTCTGGTGAGGCCGCCGGCGATGCCCCCCTTCGGGAACGTGCTCCCGCCGCCGTCCGTCGGAGCGACGCGCGTGGACGGCGGCCGATTCGTCAGCCCGCGGCTCGCGCTCGCGGGCGAGGTGCCCGAAGGATTCGAGGCCGACTCCAGCAATCCGGTGGCGGAGGTCGCCATCAAGAAGTCGGGCACCGGAGGCGCGACCGTCTCGTTCGTCCCCGAACCGCTCACCGGAGATGCGCTCGACGCGTTCTTCCAGACCGCCTCCGCGCAGATCGCTGCCGCGCAGGGCGGCCAGCTCACGTACATCGGCAAGGCGCAGCGATCGCTCGCCGGGGCGCCGGCGGAACAGCGCTCGTGGGCGGTGGAAAACGCCGGCATGCAGCTGCGGATCGAGGTCGCGCCCTACTGCGGAGGCAAGGCGGCCCTGACCCTGCTCCGGCTCGAAGGCGGCGCGGCGGCCCGCCTCACCCTCGACCAGTTCGAGGCTTCCATCCGCCAGACCGGGTCCGCGCCGGCTTGCGCCGAGCTGGAGTAGCGCCGGCCGGGCGAAGGCGGTAAAGCTCGGCCGGATGCAGGACGTCCTGAACTTCATCGACGGACGGCATGCGCCCGCCGCCTGCGGGGAGTGGCTGGACGACGTCGATCCCGCGACCGGCGAGATGTACGCGCGCGTCGCCAGCTCCGACGGCAGGGACGTCGATCGGGCGGTGGCGGCGGCGGTCCGCGCGTTTCCCGCCTGGGCGGCGACGCCGGCTGCGGAGCGATCGAAGCTGCTGCGCCGGCTCGCGCGCCTGATCGAGCGCGATCTGGAGAAGCTCGCCCGCGCGGAATCGATCGATTCGGGAAAGCCGCTCTCCGCCGCGCGGACGGTAGACATCCCGCGCGCGGTGCAGAACTTCGACTTCTTCGCCGACGCCGTGACGCAGTTCTCCAGCGAGGCGCATCCCACCGACGAAATCGCGCTCAACTACACGCTGCGCCACCCGCTCGGCCCCGTGGCGTGCATCTCGCCCTGGAACCTCCCCCTCTACCTGCTCACCTGGAAGATCGCTCCCGCGCTCGCGGCGGGAAACTCCGTGGTGGCGAAGCCGTCGGAAGTGACCCCGATGACCGCGCATCTGCTCGGTGCGCTCGCCGCCGAAGCCGGGCTGCCACCCGGCGTGCTCAACGTCGTCCAGGGGTTGGGCCCGCGCGCGGGTG
>WNFT01005536.1_pt1 | contig 14838 bp, 14 predicted proteins | sample 5400191 | NCBI WGS metagenome assembly WNFT01 (sample SAMN13153359, study PRJNA577476) | soil metagenome | isolation source: 80 cm saprolite under Madrone tree | place: USA:California | collected 2016-06-14 | reverse complement strand
TTTCGTCCATTTCTCCGCGATCGTGGCTGATGGCTATAAGTCGTTGAATGATGGCCAGGCGGTTGAATTCGAAGTCACCAAGGGCCCCAAGGGCCTGCAGGCCTCGAACGTACAGCCCCTCTAATTTCACTTCACAAAATTACAAAAATGGGCGTCCCGGTTTACCGGGGCGCCCGTTCTGCTTTTCTGCCCTCTTTTCGAAAAGCCGGTCCCTTCCTTGCGAATTTGACCTCGCATCGGCCGATTTTTCGGGCCGCGCGCTCCTTATTTTTGTCGGACCAGGCATGCGACCCGAGAATGCCCTGCTGGGGGCTCCGCTCGGGCCTTGCTTCCCAAAACGGGACAGTACCACTTGCGCCACACAACTACTCTGCACCCATTGCACTTAGCAGCCTCTCACACGACGATAGAGATTCATTCTGGAACGAAGCTCGCTTCACACGCGGCCGTCGGGAGTTAAAGAAACGTCATGGGGACGCTAAACCGCAAGGAGTTGGATCACCTCGAACGCCGTGAGCTGCAGCTCACCATCCTCTCTGCCGTCATCGTATTGGTGCTTGCCGGCGGCCTGGCTGCGTTCATGTATCCGCTGGTGTTCCTCCATCCCGTGGGGAACAAGTGGACGCTCCGCGTCGCGTTTTTCGGATTCTGCGGGTTAACTCTTCTTTTTACAGCAAGCCAGCGTGGACTTGCTGCACTCCATGCCCGATCAAAATCATTTCTGGGATCGCCTGACCATGGAATACCGGAGGGCCATGACCATGCAAAAGACGCTCTCACTCCTGCTGGTGAAAGCCAAACCCGCGAATCCGTCCGCGAAAAATAACGAGGAGAACTCCGCGGCTTGGAGCGACGCCGCGAAGGCCATGTCCCGCAAACTGAGGCCTACGGATTCGATCTACCGCCTCGCCGCGGATCTGTTTGCCCTGGTTCTACCGGAAACCGATACGCTCAATGCCAAGCGCGTTGCCGTCCGGCTGCAAGAAGAGCTGCAAGAAGTCCGCGCCAAGCACGGCAAAGCCTTCGACATCACGGTCCACAACTATCCGGAGCATGCGCAAAGCTCGCACGAACTGGAAGACATCGTGAAATCCCTGCTCCCCTCGCAAGACGAATGGGCCGCTCCCGCCTCGGCGACCGCGGTTGTTCCCGTACCCGCAGGCGCAAAAAAATAGTTCGCTTCGTGCGCGGATTTTTTGAATGGGGCTGATGGGGCGAATTACGCGAGCGCTTGCTTCAAGTCCTCGATCAAATCTTCTTTATCTTCCAATCCCAGCGAAACGCGGACCGTGCCCGGGCTGACCTCCGCGCGCCTAAGCTCTTCTTCCGTCATGTTGTAGTGCGAGCTGTAGATCGGAAGAATCACGAGCGACTCCGCCCCGCCCAAGCTCGCCGCGAGGAGAAACAGCCGCACCCGATCGCAGAAGCGGCGCGCCGCGGGCAGGCCGCCTTTCAGATCGAATGCCAGCATTCCGCCGAATCCCCGCATCTGTTTTTTGGCGAGCGCATGGTCCGGATGGGACTTCAGACCCGGATAATGCACGTGCGCCACCTTCGGATGCTTTTCAAGAAATTTGGCGATGGCCATGGCGTTTTCGCCTTGGCGCTGGACGCGCACGCCCAGCGTTTTCATTCCGCGAATCAAGAGATAGGCGGCGCCGGGATCCATGGAGCCTCCGAGATAGATGATCATCTGGCGGACGCGCTCCATCCATTCCGCGTTGCCAACGGCGGCCCCTGCGATGATATCCGAGTGACCCGCGAGAGCCTTGGTCGCGCTGTGCACGACCATGTCGTAGCCAAGGGCGATGGGATTCTGCAAAACGGGAGTTGCGAATGTGTTGTCGATGATGGAGATCAGCTTGTGCTTCTTGGCGAAAGCAACCGCTTTATGAATGTCAACGAGTCGAAGCGTAGGATTCGTCGGCGTCTCCACATAGAGGACTTTTGTGCGCGGCGTGACAAGAGCCTCGATTCCCGCCAGATCCGTGCCGACCTGCCGCACGATGATGCCCATGTTCGGGAACACGTCGCGCATCAAGCGGTACGAGCCGCCGTAGAGCTGCGCCGTGGAGATGACTTCGTCGCCTGCTTTCAAAGCCGCGAGCAAAGCGGAGGAAATGGCCGCCATGCCGGAAGAAGTGACGATCGCGGCTTCCGCGCCTTCCAGCGCGGCGATTTTCTTCTGCGCGACCGTCAGCGTGGGGTTGCCGTAACGGGTATAGATGTACGCCTTGTTCTTGCCTTCGGCCCAAAGCTTCATTTCCTCCGTAGAAGAAAACGTGAACGTGGAAGAGCGGATGATTTCGGTGACGATCGGGCCGTTGACGCCGCAGCGATTGGGCTCCCCGCCGTGAATAGCTATCGTCTGCGGGCCGAGTTTTGAGCGCTTGTTGTTTTTCATGAAAAGAGTGTGCGCCTTGTAGGCAAGCAAAAACAGCCGCCAAATTGGCGGATGGGAAGACAAATTGGGTGGATGCGGACGGAAATCGCCGGTGCCCGAAGGAGCCGGAATTTTCGCTAAGCTTCTTCTTCGACGAGCTGCTCGCCGTGCGCGGCCTTGTGCGTGGCGATCACTTTTTCCGCGAGTTCATTGGGCACGTAGTCGTAGTGTGAAAACTCCATCGAATACGTGGCGCGCCCCTGCGTTTTGGACGTGAGGTCGTTGGCGTACGAGAGCATTTCCGCGAGCGGCACCTGCGCCTTGATGATGACGTTGTGACCGCGGGCTTCGCTCCCGGCGATGCGGCCGCGGCGCGAGCTGAGGTCGCCCATCAGGTCCCCGGAGTATTGATCGGGCGCATACACTTCCACGTGCATGACGGGTTCGAGGAGCGCGGGGCGCGCCTGCTTCATGGCTTCCTTGAAAGCCAGCGAGCCGGCGATCTTGAACGCCATATCGGACGAATCCACGTCGTGATACTTGCCGTCATAGAGCACCGCTCGGAAATCAACGACAGGGAAGCCCGCGAGATAACCGCGCGCGGCAGCGTCGCGAATGCCCTTTTCCACCGACGGAATCCAGTTCCGCGGAATGGCGCCACCGAAAACGTCGTCCACGAACTCGACGCCCTTGCCGCGCTCGATCGGTTCCATCTTGATTCGGCAAACGCCGAACTGGCCGTGGCCGCCGGACTGTTTTTTGTGCTTGCCTTCCGCGTCGGCCTTACCGCGAATGGTTTCGCGATAGGGAACTTTCGGCGGCTTGAGCGTAAGGTCCACGTGATAGCGCTTGTGCAGTTTGGCGACCACGACCTCAATGTGCTGCTGGCCGGAGCCCGCCAGGAGAAATTCCTTTGTTTGCGGATCGCGCATAAAGCGCAGCGCCGCATCTTCCTCCAGGATTTTGTGAATGGAGACGCCGATTTTGTCCTCATCGGCACGAGTCTTCGGTTCAATCGCGAAGGTGATCGAGGGCTCCGGCAAGCGCGCGGGGCCGTAGTAGATGGGCGAAACTTTGTCGCCGAGCGTCTCGCCCGTGGTCGTTTCTTTCAATTTGGCGATGGCGCCGATGTCTCCGGCGTGAAGCTCGCCGACTTCCGTTAACTGCTTGCCCTGAACGACCTGGATGTGCTGGAAGCGTTCGGGGATGCCGCGATTGTAATTGTTGAGCGTGGCATCGTTTTTCAGCACGCCGCTCTTTACCTTGAAATAGTTGATGCGGCCCGCGAATGGATCAGCGAGCGTTTTGAAAACGAAAAGCGAAAGCGGCTGGCCGTCATCGTACTTGCGTTCAACACGGTCGCCTTTGCCATCGGGATCCTTGTATCCGACTTGCGCATACACGGTCGCCTTTGCCATCGGGATCCTTGTATCCGACTTGCGCATGCTCATCTGGATGCGGGAAGGCGTCTGTGAGAAAAGTAAGCAGGCTGGCCGTGCCAATGTTGTGCAGCGATGAAACCATGAGGACGGGGAAAATCTTTTCGGCCACGATCGCCTTGCGGACCGCGGGGATCAGGTCGTGAATCGGAATGGTGCCTTCGCGGAAAAACTCTTCCATCATTTCGTCGTCGCCCTCGGCGATCATCTCGACGAGCTTTTCGTGCGCTTCCTTGGCGTCATCGGCAAGAGCGGCGGGAATTTCTTCAATCGAGGGCTTGCCGTCGCCATCGGGCTTGTAAATATGGGCCTTCATGGCCACCAGATCGATGACTCCGCGGAATCCCCGTTCCGCGCCGATCGGTAGTTGTAGTGCCACGACGTTGCGCCCGAAAACCTGCTCCAGCGATTCCATCGAGCGTTCGAAACTGGAGAGCTCGCGATCCATCCAGGTGAGCACGAACGCTCGAGGAATGTCGTATTCCGTGCAATAGTCCCAAACTTTTTCGGTAGTGACCTGCGCCCCGACGTGCGCATCCACAGTGATGAGCGCGGCATCCGCGGCGATCAGCGACGCCTTCGTCTCGGTGATGAAGGTGGAATATCCGGGAAGATCGATCAAATTGATTTTGACTCTTTCGGAAGAGCCGGAGGGAGTCGTCGGTGTCGCGGGCCACTCGGCGTAGGAGAGGCCGGTTTGAATGGAAATCTTGCGCGCGATTTCTTCTTCGTCCCAGTCCGTGGCGGTGCTGCCTTCCGCAACTTTTCCCCATCGCGGCGTCATCCCCGCGGTGTAAAGCAACGACGACACCAGTTGCGTCTTCCCGGTGCCGCCGTGGCCGACAATGCCAACGTTTCGAATGTCCTTGGTGAGATAGCTCTTCATAAAGCCTCCTGGCTCTGGCGGCCGCATAGCGGTCGACGTGGCGAGGTCCGTCCAGCAGAATTCGGGCGCGGGCCTGCGCCGGGCAAGTTGGAACTGAGGGAGGAGAACGTGGCCACTGCACCTGGGTCCCCGTGGGGCGGGGGCGAAGGTCCTGCGAAATTTCCCTGGTCCGATCTCCTGACGCGCCGGATGCTAGCACAGAGGATTGCTCCGGGCAATGCATTGGCCACGCCAGCTCCCGAGTACCTCGTCAATAAGGTGCTTGCGCAAGGGGATCCGACTGCGGATCCTCGGCTCTGCGGGCTAAACAGAAAGCCGCCGGGTTCGCGATGTGGTCATGCTGACGGATGCTTCAGGATATCTGCCAAAGCATGCAGCCGCGCCGAGTCAGCCGGGCTTTTCGCCATGGCGGCGCTCTTTTCCAACGACGGCACCATGCGCTTCAACTTCGCCAGCCTACTCTGGCTCATGTGCGAACTCTCTGCGCTTTGGATCGCCTTCTGCAGGGCTGCGATTCGGTCTGCCGGCAGTGCCTGCGACCGCGACAATTGGTCCAGGTACGCCTTGGCCACGACCAACTGTGCAGGCCACTCGATCTTTTGTTGGTTCTGCACATTCAGCTCCGGCACATGAACCGTCTTCGCCGCGTCGATTTCGTTCTGCGTCAGAAACTTGGTGGGTGTCAGTTCAAAGACGTCCAGGCCGCGTGCAATCTCCGAACCGTAAATGTAGCCGTTGTACCAATACGCTGACCATTCGCCGCCCAGCACCAGGATGTTCGGATCAATCGGTCCGCGGTCGAAGTAGGCAATCTCGAAGGGTTGCGCCGGGTCGGTGAAGTCCACAACAGAGATGCCGCCTTGGTACCAGGCCTGCGCTTCGATATCGCGGCCGGGGACCGGAATCAGCGAGCCGTTGTGCGCTACACAGTTCTCACTATCGCCCTGCGCGGCAGGCAGCTTGTAATAGTTCGCGAAACTCAGCTTGTCGTCCTTCAGACGGAAGATGGCATCCGCGCCCCACTTGTTCGGGTCGTTCGGACGGCACCGCGCGCCCAAGCCGCCGCCCCACTCGTCGGTAAACAAGACTTTGGTGCCATCGTTCGAGAACGAAGCCGAATGCCAGTACGAATAGTTCGGATCGTTCACTGCATCCAAGCGCTTCGGATGTACGGGGTCCTTGATGTCGAGCACAATTCCATTTCCGGAGCACGCGCCCGCCGCCAACCCAATCGCCGAGTACACCGTGATGTCGTGGCATTGGTTCGTGTCCGCCGGCTTCTCCGCGCCCTTCTTGCCATGGGTCCCACCGTTGTTCAGGCCGTTCATCGCGCCCGTCCGCGGATCAATAAAAATCCGAGGGCTGGACACCACCTTCGCGTCTTGCGGGGCGGCGAGCGGAACCTTGATTACTTCGATACGAAACAGCGCCGTATTCGGGTCCTTGTCCGGTTTTTCACCGGAGCACCCGGCCAGTTCTTCCGGTTGACGCACAAACGATGTGCCCGACACGTAGATGTAAACATTGTTTTTGTCGTTGGCGTCTACCAACAGAGTTTGCGTATGCGAACCGCGGCACGTCTGCACCGCTGCCACTTGCTTCGGTTTTTTGATGTCGGAAATGTCGAAGATCCTCACACCGCGGAAACGGTCCTTTTGCGCTGCCGGCGGTCCTTTTTTCTTTTTTTCTTCACCCGCAGGCGGGGGAGGCTCCGGCGGAAAGCCCTCCACGCCGCAATCCAGACGCCCATTCGGCATCTCTACCGACATGAACAGCAGGTTCTTGTAGACCGACGGATCACCCTGGCCTCCCGGGCACACCAGTGTAGTCAGCAATGTGGTGTTCGCCGGATTGGAGATGTCATAGATACTCAGGCCATAAAAATTCCCTTGGAACAGGTGGTTGCCCTGGAACGCAAAGTCCGAGTTCCCGAAAGCCAGCTGCGCGATTACCAGCTGTATCGGCTTTGGCATCTTCGAGGCCTTGCTCATGCCGAGCTGGCCAAGCATTTTCTGCACCTTCGGATCGTCAGGATCAGAGGCCCCCAGTTGAAACGCGTCAGGTTTCTTGACCAGCGTGAGGTGCTTGATGCCCATCGACGCTTCACCCGCGTCATACAGCCCCGGTGTCAGCTTGGCGCGCGGATCGTTTGCATCCGACCCCGTCATCCCCGGCGGTAGCGCCGGAGCCGGCTCCGGAGCAAACGGATTCGCGTCCTCATCATCTTCCTTATCTTCCTTGTCGGCTTGGTGCGCCGATGGCGGGTTTGGAGGCGCCTGCGCCTGCATCCGGCTCACACCGAAAAATAAAACAATCGCGGCCCCCACGATATAAAAGGCAACACCGGAAACTCGGTTCATGGTCTCTCCTCCAGCGATTTTTTCTCCAACATAGCTTGCATGATCCTGATCTCGGCTCTTTGCGAATTGTCCGCATCGGTTGCGAAGTTAAACAGCTCGGCATCCTGCCCCGCGCCCGCGGTGTCGAACAAATCCTTCACCATGGTCAGCGCGCCGTTGTGGTGCTGAATCATCCCTGTCAAAAATAAGTGGTCGAACTTGGCCCCTTTTGCCTTCCACAGCGCTTCCATCTGCTCCGGCGTAAGCATACCGGGCATAAGCGCCATCGGTTGGCGCGACATTTCCATGTGCGGCATTCCGGAGGTCGCCATGGACACTCGTTCTCCCCGAGCCGCCAGCCAGCGACGCATAAACCTAATTTCGTCCGACTGCGAGCTACTGATTCGCGCCCCTAGCAACCGAAGATCCTTGTTCTCTGTATGTGACGCAATCAGCGCCGTCATCTCCACTGCTTGCGTATGATGCACGATCATGCCCTGCATGAACTCCACATCCGTTTGCGACCGTGGCGGCAGCGTGCCCCTCGTCGACGGCGGCAGCGTCTTGCTCGGCTTACCCGGGGCGCCCGGCTGTACCACAACAGGCCTCCCCGGATCAGTTTGCTGTGCCCACATAGCAGAGGAGAAGAGGCCAGTGGAGCAGAAGAAACTTGCGGGAACGCCCGCGGCGAGCAACATGCCGTACTGCACCGCAGATCGTCTTGCAAAGCGGAGCTTTCGCTTGCGGCGAAAACGATAAAGCTTCCACTTCGCTCCATAGCTAAACATTTTGAGTGTTCTCACGCTAAAAGGAAGCGGCAAAACGCAAGACGGAGAAAGGAGTAGTCATTAGTTCCGCTTGCGCGTTTCCCCGGACCTTCGCGTTCCAATCAAACACCACAGGCGGCCAAGAAACTACGCCGGCGATCACGCCGGGGTCGCAGCATAGAACAAAAGTGCGGGCGATAGCAACGCTTAGAAAGGACGGGTAGTGGTGTCACTTCGACTGGTTGCCAGGAAAAAATGCAGGGTCTAGTACCGGGCAAGAAATCGCTTGCGGCGAGCATGCCTCGTTAAGTGTTGGGATAACGAGACTTACGCAAACACCAAACGGACGCCATACGGCACTCCTTTTGCGCTATGGAACCTGGGATGGACCTGTCCGTTTCGGGCAATTTTGCGGTCGGCTGTCATCCGCCCCTGCGGCTGTCGCTGCAGATGGCAGTGAATATTTGTCCATCCTTCTGAGAAAAATGAGGCACGGGAGGGTCGCAATGGAAGAGCATCGAAACAGAATGGAAAGTGAAGAGCCGGAAAATCCATCAGGCACAAGCACCGCCCGCTGGCTCGTCATTGCAGCGGGAACGGCGATCGTGGCCGCGTGTCTAGCTGTGGGTTACGGGTACCACCAGCAGACACTGGTTGGCCAGTTGACGGGACAACAGGAACAGATGCGCGCGACGGTTGGTCAACTGCAAGGGCAAATCGAATCGCTGACCGGGAAGCTGAATGAAGTTTCCACCGCACAGCAGGCTGCCGCGGCAGCGGCTGCACAAGCGAACACCCCGGCGGCAAAGCAAGTAGCGGGCAAGCGCAGCGCCGTGGAGAACAAGCGGCTGAAAGAACTTCAGGCGCGCATGGAAGACCAACAAAAGCAGCTGAAAGATACGCAAGAAGAAGTCGCTAAGACGCGCTCGGACCTGGAAGGAAACTTGAGCGCGACGCGGGACGATTTGAACGGTTCCATCGCAAGAACTCACGAGGAGCTCGTCGCCCTGCAAAAACGGGGCGAACGGAACTACGTCGAATTCAACCTGCCGAAATCGAAGCAGTTCCAGCGCTATGGGCCGCTGATGCTCTCTCTGCGCAAGGCGGACACCAAGCACAAGAGCTTCGATCTGGCGATGATCGTGGACGACAACCAACTCAGCAAGAAAAAAGTGAATCTCTATGAACCGATCTGGATCCATCGCACGGATGATCCGCAGCCCGTGCAAGTGGTCATCAACAGAATTGACAGAGACCGCGTGAGCGGATACGTGAGTGCCCCGAAATATAGAAATTCGGAGCTTACTCCAAGCCTGACGCCCGCTTCTCAAAAGACACCCGTTGAGAGCCCTGCTCCTGCTAGCCCTCCGGCGAATCCTGACGAGCCTTTGTCACAGCAACCTTTGCAATAGTGAGAACGGACCTGTCTCCGGCAGAGCGTTACGCGATGTGACGCTCTGCCGCATCCTTCTTCTTGATGACCCTACGCATTGCGGCCGGCGGTGATAGGCGAGAGCCTGCTCCAGAGGCGACGTTCAACGACTCGGCTCGAGCGTGGCTCTCAACGTAACTTTGCTGGATTTGAGGACTTCGAGAGTGCGGCGCCATTCGGCGCGGCCAGGGAATTTCAGAAGTACGGAGTGACTTCCGGTAGGTAGCTTCAAGGTCGCTGGCGTGTTGCCGTGGAATTTATCGTCCACGAAGATTTCGGCGCCGTCAGGATCGGAGGAAATGGTTACCGTGCCAGCGCCATCGGGAATGGGCGGCGGGGAGGAGCTTGTGGCTTGGGGAGAGTTACTGGTTTCGGTTAGCGCCGGTTGGCCCAGGGTCGCCGCGGTACTCTGCCTCCCGGGAGCTACATTTGGATAGAAGCGGCGAAGGACACCAAGCAGGTCGGAGGAGCTGAGAGCGAAACCGATGCCGTTGGCATTTTTCTTGACGAGCTTCAGCGTGTTAATGCCGATGACTTCCCCGCGCGTGTTGAGAAGCGGGCCGCCGCTGTTGCCGGGATTGATGGGAGCATCGGTCTGAATCCAGGTGCCCTGACCGGCGTTCGGAAATTTTCCAACGGCGCTGACGATTCCCTTGGTGACGCTGAACAGCATGGCATCACCCGGATTCCCAATGGCGAGCACGCTCTCGCCCTGACGAACGCTGCCCGCGTCAGCGAGGGCGAGGTGCGGGAAATCAATTTGCGCGGACGGGCTTTCCACTTTAGCTAGGGCGATATCGAGCTCTGCATCAATGTAAACCACTTTGGCCTCGACTTGCTGGCCGCTGGAGAGCAGCGTGAGCAAGGATTCTTCCCCGCGAGCGACGTGAGCGTTGGTCACCAGCACGCCCGTGCCCGTAACGAAAAATCCCGTGCCGGATTTGTCCAACGCCTTCAGATAGACGACGGCGGGTTTGGTCTGACGAACCAACTCCTCGAGAGATAGCTCCGGCTGAACCCCGCCGCCGGCATCGGAAACTCTTGCCACGATCTCCCCCGTGAAAGCTTCCGAGATGGGTTGCAGATCCACATGGAAATGATCCGTCTTGAAGAGCCAGTACTCGCCATGGCTCCGGCCATTCAGCGAAACCCAATTCAACGGCCCTTCGGTGAGCGTGAGTTCTTTCGTGGCGTAACCAGCGAGGCTGATGCGTGCAACCAAGGGATGCTCGAGCCGTGCGCCAAAAGAAGTCTTTGTCTTGTGAAAGTAGCCGCCGGGAAAATCTTTCTCGCAAGGCGTGGTCCCAATGGCAACGCCGTCGAGTTCCACAGTCGCGCCGGACGGATTGCTGGTGAATCGCAATTTTTCAGCGTAGCCACGCGCCGGGCAGGCAAGCAGCAATACGACGGCGCACATTGAAATCCCCGAGCGGGATGCCATCATAAGCCCTCACCGGATGGACGATTCGCCGCATAACTTACCATAAAGTGATATAACTGTATAAAGAAAAATCATGGATGAAGGCCGAAAGTCCTCTGCTACAGTTTCTTCTTGTAACCGTCGCAAGAGAGAACGGGAAGCCGGGGATATTTCGGGAAGCGCGGATCGGTGTGGAAGAGTTCGCAGAGATAGAAGACGGAGCCGTGTGAAGATTCAATGCGGCGCGCATGAACGCACTCGGCGCAAAGGCCCGCAGCCGAGAGACCTGCCCCTTTTTCAGCTGACTGTGACACTCCGGGAGCATAGCGCAAGTGAAAGGCCAAGCGCTTGCCGAAGTTCATTTGACAACCAACCAGATTAAGCGTAGTTTCGTAATTGGATTCACCATAGTTAACACAATCTTTGTCGTCTGGGGCCGTTCAGCGAAGCGCGCTTCTTTAGCGGAGATCAATTGAGAATACTTACCAGACGATCCTGCGCCCTTGCCCTTTTCGTGCTCGGGTGCTTCACGCAGGCCGTTCCCGTTCACGCACAGGCGGCCCAATCAACGCAAGACGAACTCGTGGCCGTGCCGAATCGCCCCACCTTTGCGTCAACCGCAGAAACAGTGCAGCGCGGTGTTTTCGAGGTTGAATATGGATTTGAAGCAGCCAAGGGACATCAGAATATCAACGGTCTATTGAAATGGGGCATTTTCAAAAACCTCGAGCTGTGGTTTCTCAACAACCCGATTCAGCGAGACGCGGGCGTGGCCGGAATGGGTGATTCCGGCGCGGGATTCAAATTCGCAATGATTCCCCAGAAGAAGGCTATCCCAAAGGTTGCAGTGCTCTACGTGGCGACGCTGCCGACCGCCACGGCCGGACTCGGGGCCGGCGCATCCGGCCATTCCGTCCAAATGCTGTTCAGCAAGGACCTCGGGAAACACCACATTGACATAAACGAAGGCGTGCAATTCGTTGGGAGGCCAGGCGCGACCGGGTTTGACCGCAATTACTTTACCGCGTTATCGTATTTCCATCCGCTGAAGGGGAAGTGGGGATACACGGGCGAGATTGCCGGTTTCAGCAAAACAAATGCCGCGACTCCCGCGACGATGACCATCCTTCATGCCGCCACTTACAACGTGAGCCCCCGCTTGATTCTGGATGCTGGAGCCTATTTTGCCGTCTATGGAAACCTGCCGCGCGTCACATTTTTTTGCGGCGTGACGTATTCGATCGCGAATCTGTACCACCTGCATCCCGCACACAAGCCCTAAAAAAATTAGCGCGTCTTCCGGATAACGGGAAGCATCTCTTCTTCCCAAGCGTCAGTTCGATGGTGGCGGGCTTGCCGGCGCCGGGGATGCGGCTGGGGCTTCCGGAACCGCGGGTTTTGCGAAGCGCGTTTCGTCGATTTCCGCGTTGACCTCAATCTTCTCGGCCACCACGGTCTGCTTCAAGTCCGTCCCGGGACTGTCCGAATCGATCTGGAACGCATACTTCACGCCATTCACCTCGCGATAGTCCGAAAAAAACGACTCCCAGGGCATCTCCTTGCCTTCCACCACACGCGTTTCTTCCCATTTCGCCGGCAAAAAGGAAGTCGCGTCAAAAAGATAGAAGCGCACATTGCCATTTTTGTTCGTCAACTTGACCCGGTAGGCGGACTTGCCCGCAAGTTCCTCTTTGCCCACCAATTCGATCTGATTGCCTTTAGCCTTGTAGTCGATGAACGGCCCGTCGAAATCGGATTCTTCCGAAACGCTCTTCAAATCTTCCGGCGACATGGGCTGCGCGTCCTTCTTCTCCGTGAAGGGATTGACCACCCAGCCCGCGGACTTGCCGTCATACACGCGAACAATTTTCTGCCCTTCGATCTCGATTTCCACGTGCAACTTGTGCGGCCGCTTGAGCTCCGCGACGAGCGAGCCCTCCAGTCCCGGCCCAAACGTGACGTGGCCGCTGACGCGCTCCGACTGAATCGCCTTGATCTTGTCCGCGCCGCCGCGCGCCGCCAGGGATTTGTTCACGATTTCGTCCGCCGTCTGCGCGTTGGCCGCCAGCGGCAGCAGCAGGAGCATCGCGAACCAGCGGGATTTAGCTTTCATGGGATATCCCTTCACCTTGCTCGCGGGAAGTCTGCGCTCCTGTTCATCGTAAGAGCAGAAGCAAACGGCGTCAATTTCGTTGCCTGCTATTTCGCCGGCTGGGCCCAGACGATGTCGTACTTTCGGTCAAACGTCACGAACATCAGGCAGGTTACCTTCGATTTGCAGGTGAACCAGTGCATCGCTTTGCTGGGCATCATGGCGAACCCGCCGGGGCCCATCGTGGTTTCCGGCATGCCGTCCATCCCGGTGAGCACGTCGCCGCGCACCACCATCAATTGTTCTTCCGCGGTGTGATAGTGCGCGGGAACCACGCACCCGGAAGGCGCTTCGAGAAGAAACGTGGAAGCGCCGATATCGGGATCGCCGTTCTCGCGGGCAACTTTGAGGCACGCGGGTTCGCCGTCGAAAACAAGGTTAGCGCTCGCGAGCGGCGTAACCACTCCGTGAGCAGCACTCTGCCCCTGTCCCTGGCCGCGCCCCCGTCCATACAATGTCGCGCCCACGGCGCCGAGCAGCAGTGCCAGCGCCGCGAGGCCGAGCAACATCTTTGTCGTTCTTGCAGAAATCGTGTTCATTTTTATCATGGCTCCCTCAGCGAAAAAGCAGCGAACTGAACTCCGTCAAATTGCGGCGCCAGACCATCCAGGTGTGCCCCCCGGGCGTCTCGATGTCCGCGTGCTGAATCTTCTTGGAAGCCAGCCAAGCGCGAAACTTGCGGTTGATCTCGATCAATCGATCGTCCGTCCCGCATGCAATCCAGAGCAGGCGCGGTTGCGGCGCGCCCTTCGCATCCAGCGCCGGGAATTCCTTGTCGAACTCTTCGGTGATTCCTCCGGAGCTGAAAGCCCCGATCCACGCAAACTGGTTCAGCGTGTTCAGCCCCGTCATCAAAGACTCGGAGCCGCCCATGGAAAGCCCCGCGATGGCGCGGGCGTTGCGGTCCTTCGCCACCAGGTAAGCGGCTTCCACGCGCGGGATCACTTCCTTGAGCAACGCTTCGCGAAATTTATCGAAGTTCCGCTCCGTCAGCGCGCGATCGTGGAATACGCCGGAGTTGGGAGCAAGCACCTCCGGCGCGCCGTAGCCCAGCGGCATCACCACGAGCATGGGCTTGGACTTGCCCTGCGCAATCAGGTTGTCCAGGATCACGTTGGCGCGGCCCACCGCCGTCCAGGCATTCGCGTCATCGCTGAAGCCGTGCAGCAGGTAGAGCACCGGATACGACTGTTTGCCGCGGGGATCGTATCCCGGCGGCGTGTAAACAAAAAAGCCGCGATCGTCGCCCACCACTCCGGACTTGTAGAAATGGTGATGAACTTCTCCGCGCGGCACGTCGTTCGTTTCCCAGGGGAGAGACGTCGGCCCGGGAACGTGCACTTCGCTGGCCCGGTAGAGAAAATTGGGCTTGATGGCGTAGTTCGAAGGATCGAAGAGGCCCACGCCGTCGGCGATAATCGTGTAGCCATAAAAATCAGGAGCGAGTGGCTCGGTGGTCACGCTCCACACGCCCGCATTGTCCTTTTGCATGGGCAACGGTTTCGCGGCGCCTTCGAAGGAAACGGCAACTTCCTTGACGTTGGGCCCGCGGAAACGGAACGTGACGCGATGGTCGGAATGGACTTCGGGAGAAATCAGCGGCGGTGGCGGCGTTTGCGCCGCAGCAGTCGCAGCTAAAAACAGAATCGCGATCAAACTGAACTTTTGCCTCATGATTCCCCTCATGCCGTTGCGCCGCGCACGTAGCGCCGGGCTTTAGCCCGGCATCCTTCCCCTTTTGGAGTGCGGGGGCACGATATCGTAGATTCCGGGCAGCAGCCGGAACATAGTGCCCTTCCTGCTCCCGCGTCCAGCCCGCCGCGCGCTCATCCGAACCTCGATTTCCGAGCGCCTTCGCCGAGGGATGATACAACAAGCCGCGCCCGGTCGCGCTGTGGTAACTCGTGACTAGTAGAAGAGAGAGCCCTGGCAACGGGAGCGTGGCTGCCATAGAGACATAGAGCGCACTTTCGAAGGGATTCTTCGTCGGCCGTTAGTGAACGCCCTTCGGCGAGCTCAG
>WNFT01002855.1_pt1 | contig 14838 bp, 10 predicted proteins | sample 5400191 | NCBI WGS metagenome assembly WNFT01 (sample SAMN13153359, study PRJNA577476) | soil metagenome | isolation source: 80 cm saprolite under Madrone tree | place: USA:California | collected 2016-06-14 | reverse complement strand
GGGCACCTGGCGCAACCTGACTGAGAACGTGAATTTCATGGCCGCGAACCTCACGAGCCAGGTGCGCGGCATCGCGAAGGTCGTGACCGCCGTCGCGAACGGCGACCTCCGCCTGAAGCTGACCGTCGACGCCAAGGGCGAGATCGCCGAGCTTGCCGACACCATCAACAGCATGATCGATACCCTCGCCACCTTCGCCGACCAGGTCACGACGGTGGCGCGCGAAGTCGGCGTGGACGGCGAGCTCGGGGGACAAGCGCGCGTGCCGGGCGCGGCCGGGACCTGGAAGGACCTGACCGACAACGTGAACCAGCTCGCCGCCAACCTCACCACGCAGGTCCGCGCCATCGCCGAGGTGGCGACCGCGGTCACGAAGGGCGATCTGACGCAGTCCATCAAGGTCGAGGCGGAGGGAGAGGTTGCGGCGCTCAAGGACAACATCAACGAGATGATCCGCAACCTCAAGGACACGACGCTCAAGAACAGCGAGCAGGACTGGCTGAAGACGAACCTGGCCAAGTTCAGCCGCATGCTCCAGGGCCAGAAGGACCTGCTCACGGTGGCGCAGCTCATCCTGTCGGAGCTGGCCCCCGTCGTGAAGGCGCAGCACGGCGTCTTCTACATGCTGAAGGCGGCCGAGGAGCCCGCGAAGCTGACGCTGCTCGCGAGCTACGCCCAGCAGCGGTCGGGCGCGATGGCCGACGAGTTCTTCCTGGGCGAGGGCCTCGTGGGCCAGTGCGCCCTCGAGCGGCAGAAGATCCTGCTCAGCAACGTGCCGCCCGACTACATCCGCATCTCCTCCGGCCTCGGCCATGCCGTCCTCGTCAACATCATCGTGCTGCCGATCCTGTTCGAGGGCCAGGTGAAGGCGGTCCTGGAGCTGGCCTCGTTCGAGCACTTCAGCGCGAGCGACCACGCTCTCCTCGACCAGCTCACGGAGAGCATCGGGATCGTGATCAACACCATCGAGGCGAACATGCGGACCGAGGGCCTGCTGACGCAGTCCCAGTCGCTGGCCGCGGAGCTGCAGAGCCGGCAGGAGGAGCTGCAGAACACGAACGAAGAGCTTCAGGAGAAGGCCCGTCTCCTCGCCCACCAGAACGTCGAGGTGGAGCGCAAGAACCAGGAGGTTGAGCAGGCCAGGAAGGCGCTCGAGGAAAAGGCCGAGCAGCTCGCGCTCACCTCGAAGTACAAGTCAGAGTTCCTCGCCAACATGTCCCACGAGCTCCGGACCCCGCTCAACAGCCTCCTCATTCTCTCCGACCAGCTGTCGAAAAACCCGGACGGAAACCTTTCCTCGAAACAGACCGAGTTTGCGAAGACGATCCACTCCTCCGGGACCGACCTCCTCATGCTGATCAACGACATCCTCGACCTCTCGAAGATCGAGTCGGGCACGGTCGCGGTAGACGTGACCGAGCTCAGGCTGGCCGACCTGCACAACTACGTGGAGCGGACCTTCCGTCACGTGGCCGAGTCGAAGAGCCTGGAATTCATGGTCCACGTCGACCCCGACCTGCCGAGGGCGATGCTCACCGACGCGAAGCGCCTGCAGCAGGTGATCAAGAACCTGCTGTCCAACGCCTTCAAATTCACCCGCCAGGGCCAGGTGTCGCTGACCATCATGCGCGCGGCCGGCGACTCGTATGCCGAGCACCTTCGCGATGCCGATACCGTGCTCGCCTTCGTGGTGTCGGACACGGGGATCGGGATACCGAGCGACAAGCAGCAGATCATCTTCGAGGCGTTCCAGCAGGCCGATGGCAGCACCAGCCGGAAGTACGGCGGGACGGGTCTCGGCCTTGCCATCAGCCGCGAGATCGCCCGGTTGCTGGGCGGCGAGATACATCTGACGAGCTCTCCGGGGCGGGGCAGCGTCTTCACGCTCTACCTGCCGCAGACCTATTCCATGCACACCCCGACCCGGCACTTCGCTCCGGTGCTCACCGATACGGCGACCTGGCCGGCCGTTCAGCCCCCGCGCGAGGAGTCACGTGAGGAAGAGGCCCAGCGGATCACGGTGAACGAGACCGGCGACGATCGTGACGCGATACACCCCGGGGATCGAACCCTCCTCATCGTGGAGAACGATCTGGCGTTCGCGAAGCTTCTGGCCGACGTCGCCCACGACGCCGGCTTCAAGACGCTCGTGACCGCCTTCGGAGCCGCCGCGCTGAGTCTGGCGCGGCAGTACCGGCCGTCGGCCATCACCCTCGACATCTCGCTGCCGGACATCGACGGCTGGCGGGTGCTGGAGCGGCTCAAGAGTGATTTCGACACCCGGCACATCCCCGTCAAGGTCATCACCACCGGCGAGGACCTCGGGCGATGCCGGGCGCTCGGCGCGCTCTCGGTGCTCGCCAAGCCCATCCGGACCCGGGAAGTATTGGTTGAAGCGATCGAGGGACTGCGGCAGTACCTCGAGCGGCCGCGGAAGGACCTCGTCCTCGTTCACCCGGATGAGCCCGCACGGGAGGAGCTCCGCTCGCTGCTCGCCTCGGAAGGCATCAATCTCATCGTCGTACCGGGCCTCGCGGGGGCGGCCGACTGGCTGCGCGCGGGGCAGGTGGACTGCCTGGTGGTGGGCGCCCTGCCCGAAGAGGGCACGCTGGATGTCTTTGGGGAGGACCGCGACGGCCTCCGACGCGATGTCTCTCTCATCGTCTACGGCACTCAGGAGCTGAAGGAGGCGGTCGAAGCCACCTTGAAGTCGTCCGGAAGCGACGTGCCCGTGATAGCCGTGACGTCACTCGAGCGCCTGGTGGACCAGTGCACGCTCAGGCTTCACCAGCCGGTGGGAGCCGCCTCGGAGCGGCAGCGGCATATTCTCGAGGGCCTTCATCACGGCAACCAGGCTCTCGCCGGACGCAAGGTGCTCATCGTCGACGACGACATCCGGAATATCTTCGCGATGACGAGCATCCTGGAGCGGCAGAACATGCGCATCGTATCGGCGGAGACCGGCCGTGATGCCGTCGATCTCCTGGAGAAACACCAGGACATCGAGATCGTGCTCATGGACGTGATGATGCCCGAAATGGACGGCTTCGAGACGACCCAGGCCATCCGGGGAAAATCGAAATTCAAGAGCCTCCCGATCATCGCGGTCACCGCCAAGGCGATGAAGGGCGACCGCGAGAAGTGCATCGAGGCGGGCGCGTCCGACTACCTGTCCAAGCCGGTCGATCCCGAGGTGCTGGTGGCGAAGCTGCGCGACTGGGTCCTGAGGTAGGGCGTCGGCATGGCGCCGCCCGTGCCGGCCGGGCAGGATCGAGCGAGCATCCTGATCGTCGACGATCGGGCGTCGAAGCTCATCGCGATGGAAGCCTTGTTCGCGGACTTCGGCGAGAACGTCGTGTGCGTCTCATCGGGCAAGGATGCGCTGCGCCAGCTGCTCGAGCGGGAATTCGCGGTGATCCTGCTCGACGTGAACATGCCGGACATGGATGGCTTCGAGACGGCGGCCCTCATCCGCCAGCGCCCGAAGCTCCAGCACATCCCGATCATCTTTATGACAGCCGGTAGCGACACCCATGCCCTCCAGGGCTACTCCCTGGGGGCGGTGGACTATATCTTGACGCCGGTGGTGCCTGAGGTCCTACGGACGAAGGTCAAGGTCTTCGTCGAGCTCTTCAAGATGACGGAGCAGCTGAAGCGGCAGGCCGAGGAGCGCGTTGCCCTCGCCGAGGAGCGGGCGCGGCGAGCGGCCGCCGAGGCGGCAGGGCGCCGGGCGGCCTTCCTCGCCGAGGCCGGCAAGAGCCTGGTCCGATCGCTCGATCTGGAGACGACGGCGAACACGATCCTGAACCTCGTTGTGCCCGAGCTCGCCTCCTTCGCGGTGCTTCGGCTCTCGGTGGCCGGAGGAGAGATCGTCAAGACACGTCACGGAGAGATCCGGGGCGAGCCGACGAAGGTGCAGGGGATGCTGGCAGACAGCATGGATCGCGCGGTGCGCTCCCTGGGGACGCAGATGGTGGAGGAGGCCCCGGGGGAGGCAAAGGCCATACGCGGCCTCGCCTGCCCCCTCCTCGCCCGGGGAACGACACTCGGTGTCCTCGCGGTGGCGGTCGAAGACTCCAGCGATCTCTATGACCGGGCCAAGGCGATGGTCGTGGAGGATCTGTGCGGGCGCGCGGCGATCGCCATCGACAACTGTCTCCTTTATGGAGAGATCCAGCAGCGCGACCTCCGAAGGGAGCAGTTCGTCGCCATGCTCGCGCACGAGCTGCGGAATCCTCTGGGCGCCATCACCTCGGCCATCGGCGTCCTGGAGCGGGTGGGAGGAGACCCGGCTGACCGTGCTCGTGGGGTCATCAGACGGCAGGTGGGGAACCTGACGCACCTGGTCGATGATCTGCTCGACGTGGCCCGGATCACCACGGGAAAGATCAGCCTCACCCGCTCGCACGTCAATCTTGCCGAGAGCGTCGAGCGGTGCCTGAAGACCCTCGAGGGCACCGAGCGAACCAGCCGCCACGCGATCAGCATGGAGTGCGAGGCGACGTGGATCGAGGCCGACCCCGTGCGAATCGACCAGATCCTCGTGAACCTGATCGGCAATGCGCTCAAATACACCCCGGAAGGCGGGCGGATCGACATCCGGGTGCAGCCCGCGAGTGACGAGAGCGTCTTCGAAATCGTGGACACCGGCGTGGGCATGTCGAAGGAGGCGCTCGCTCGCGCCTTTGACCTCTTCTTCCAGGGAAACCGGACGCCGGACGGCGGGGAGGGCGGTCTGGGCATCGGGCTGTCATTGGCCCGGCACCTGGTCGAGCTCCACGGCGGAAGCGTGGAGGCGGCGAGCGAGGGAGAAGGACGGGGCAGCCGGTTCACGGTGCGTTTCCACCGGAGCGCGCCCCCCGGCTCGGACGAGGAGAGAGTCGCGGCCGGTGCGGCCGAGTCCGGCCGCTGTCGTATCCTTCTCGTCGAGGACAACGAAGACGCGCGCGAGATGCTGCAGATGCTGCTCACCCTCGCCGGTCACGACGTCCATGGAGCTGCCGACGGGCCGAGCGGCATCGAGATGGCCAAGGCGACGGATCCCGACATGGTCGTGATCGATCTCGGGCTGCCGGGAATGGATGGGTACGAGGTGGCCCGCCAGCTGCGCCCCGCTCTGCGCGCTGGAGTGGGGCTGATCGCGCTCAGTGGATACGGCCAGGCTGCGGACCGCCGGAAGTCGGTCGAAGCAGGCTTCGACACTCACCTGGTGAAACCGGTGGATCCCAATCATCTTTCCGATGTCATCGCGTCGATTCAGCGCCGTCACCAGGACGCGAGCAAGCAGCCGAGCTCCTGACTAGTCCTTTCCGCGAGCGTCGCGACGCAGCACGACGATGAGATACCACACCACGGCGACATTGATGCCGACGATGGTGAGTCGCGTCGTGCTGACGTGTCTGGACAGCTCGTAGAGCTCCAGCGGAATGAACGAGCCGGTGACGATGACCGTGAAGTACTCGGCCCAGCGCCGCCGGAGCAGGAGGCCGATGCCCTCGGTCAGCAACAGGGCTGAATAGAAGAACGTGCCCGCGCTGATCACCTTCAGCCTTCGGTCGTCGAGGGACAGGAGCTTGCCGAGTGCCCGGTCGACATAGCGATTGTCCGTGTCCAGATGGAGGTGGGCGACCCAGCGGACCGAGACGTCGCCCAGGTCTTTGTGGAGCAGGTGCAGGGCTTCGAGGGCGACGGCGAGCAGCAGCAGGCCCTTGACCAGCTTGAAGCCGCCAATGAGCCAGAGGGTCATGTCGCCGGCGCGGTGCGCCTTCGCCGCGCTCACCAGTTGAGCGTCTCCCCCGGCTTCGGGAGCCAGATCTTGGCCGGGTCGAGCTCGAGGCGTGCGACTTCGGCGGCGATGCGCCGAGGCGGCTCGTCGTACGGCTCGCGCGCTAACTTGAACGTTCCCCAATGGATGCCGATGAAGTCGGTGGCCCTGAGATCCCTCCACGCCTGCAATGCTTCCTCCGGCGACATGTGGACGGGCTTGGCGATGATCCGCGGCGTGTAGGAGCCGACGGGCAGCGCGGCCAGGTCGAATGGACCGAGCGCATCGCCGATCAGCTCGAAGTGGGACGCGTAACCGCTGTCACCGCCGAAGTAGAAGCGCTTCGATCCGATGATTGCCCAGGATGCCCAGAGACGCCGCCCGCCGTCGGCGAGCGAGCGCCCCGACCCATGCTGGGCGGGCGCGCACACGATGTGGACGCCCTTCACGCTCACCGATTCGCCCCAATCCAGCTCGGTGACATTCGTGATCCCGCGGTCGCCGAGCCACGCCTTGATGCCGAGCGGCACCACGAAGCGGGGATTGAAGGCTCGGGCAAGCCGCCGCACCGTCGGCTCATCGAGGTGATCGTAATGGTCGTGCGAGATGAGGACTGCGTCGATCGGCGGAAGATCCTCGAACGCGATGCCGGGCGGCGTGAAGCGTCGGACACCGACCGTTCCCGAGAGAGGTCCCAGGCGCTCGCTCCAGGTGGGATCGGTGAGCAGATTGACGCCGTCGAGCTGCACGAGGAGGGTGGAGTGTCCGATCCAGGTGACGGTGGGAGCGTTGTGATTGTTCCGCAGAGCGGTGACGTCGGGCACCGCGGCCGGCAGGGGGGCAAAATGACGCTCGCCGGACACCAGCGCCGAGAAACCAAGGAGATAGAACCTGAGACGGGTCCAGCCCGTGGCCCGCCGGAAGTCGGGGTCGAGATTGTGAAACTTGCCATCGCGCCGGGGCGCCCGGGGAAGCCCCACGCCCAGTCGGGAATCGTCATTGACCTCCACGCCCCTGGTCGTTCCCGCCGTGGCGAGCACACCCACCAATAGCGCGGCGAAGAGCGGGACGAGCCGTCGCGTTCTCATGGGATCACCTTATCACTTGCAAGAGTGGCTCCTGCGGGCGTCACCCTCGGAAAAAACAGACTTTCGAACACGCGTGCGGAGCTGCGTTCTCAGCACTCGGCGGCACGCATCCGAGATGGCACAGCAGTTGCGTAGCGGCTCCGATGGAACGACAGAAGGATTTCAGTCGCCGATGGACGATCGCGCACTTTCCGCCGTCGGCGCTTTGAGGCGTGAAGAAGAGGGACACGATCAAGGTGGACCTGGCGCTGAAGGATAAGGGACCAGAGCCGGCAGGCGCAACGGGCCGGCAATGGCAACGATGTAAGGGAAGATGGGCGTCACCCTCCAAAGCGGCGTCTGTCATTGGCCGGAAAATATGACTCGGTTATTTCTACCCTATATCTCACCAAATTACTCGGCAGTCAGAAGGGCGAAGGTCTGAAACCGCTACCGGTAGAGCCTCATCCGGGTGGGACACAAGACGTCGTGTCGGCATTTCGTTTGCTTTCAGCTATCCGCCGTTGCATCGCACCAGGCAGTCCAACGATCAGAAGGAGAGCACTCGATGACCGTCGGGGAATCCGCCGTGATTGCCGCTGACCTCCTGAACGATCTCCAGACCTCCAAGACCGATCTCGCGCGCCTCGTCGAAGCGGTGATCCGCAACAAGCCCCCGTACGTCGTGGTGCCCATCCAGGCCGTCACGTCGTGGGAGCGACGGGAGCCGGATCACTGGGCCAGGGTTTCCGGCTGGCTGGCCGACAGCAACGTCAGCCTGGTAAAGGTCTGAGGAGCCGGGGAATCCCCGGAGGCGAGGGGATGAGTTTCTGGGACGGGAGTCCACGACTGGACGGTGTGTGCGTGCTGGTCGTGGAGGACGTACCGCACGTCCGAGAGGTGGTGGTCGAGGCCCTGAGTTTATGCGGGGCCCGCGTGATCGCCGTTGATTCCGCGACCAAGGGCCTGATCGTGCTCACGCGCGAAAGGCCGGACGTGCTCGTGAGCAGCCTGGCCATGCCCGACCACGACGGCTATTGGCTCATTCGCCAGGTCCGGAGCCTGCCTTCCCTCGACGGCGGCAGCACCCCGGCGGCGGCGTTCACCGGATGTACCACTCGGGAAGACCGGCTCAACGCCCTGCGCGCCGGCTTCCAGTACCATATCGCCAAGCCCGCGGAGCTCAGCCAGCTGGCCGAGGTGGTTGCCCTGCTGAGCCTCAAGGGGAAGACGCAGGTCCCGACCCAAAGACCGGATCCCGGCTATAGAAGCAGCGTCACGAGGTAAGCGCCGGCCGCGGCGGTCATGAGGGCGGTCGCGGTCCAGCCGAACAGGTTGAGCCACACCCCGTTGACATGCTCGCCCATGATGCTGCGATTGTTGCCCACGAGCATCACGAGCACCATCAGCGGCGGAGCGAGCAAGCCGTTCAGGACCGCCGAGAAGAAGAGCATGCGCATCGGGCTGAGGTGAAGAAGATCGAGCGCCATGCCGCCGCCCAATGCCACGGCCATGATCACATAAAAGCGCGGGGCCTCCGAGAATCGGCGATCCAGTCCGGCCCGGAACCGGAACAGCTCCGAGACGGCGTAGGAGGCCGATCCCATGAGGACCGGGATCGCGAGAAGGCCGGTGCCCAGGATCCCGATCGTGAAGAGGAGGTAAGCGCCGGCACCCGCGAGTGGCTTCAGCGCCTCCGCCGCCTGGCGGGAGGTCTCGATGTCATGCAGGCCGCTGCGGTAGAGGGTCGATGCCGTGGTCAGGATGATGAAATACATCACGAGGTTGGAAAACAGCATTCCGATACCCACGTCGGCCTGCGCGTCCGAGAGCTCATGGACCGTTGCTCCTACGCGCTGGTTTGCGGTCGTGCGACCCTTCGCTCTCTCCTCCTCGACTTCCTGCGATGCTTGCCAGAAGAAGAGATAGGGCGAGATCGTCGTGCCCAGGATGCCGACGAAGGTCATGAGCCAGGTGCGATCCCAGGTCACGGTTGGCACCACCGTCGCGCGAATGACCTCCCCCCAGTGGGGCTTGGCCAGGAATGCCGCGAAGATGTAGGCAAAGAGAACGAGGGTCAGCCATTTCAGATATTTCGCGAACGATTGATACCGGATCCAGACGGTGGTGACGAGGATGGAGACACCGAGGGCGGGGATCGAGAGGCGCGCCGGGATGCCGGTGAGCATCTCCACAGCATCCGCCATGCCGGATAGATCCGCGGCAATGTTGAACGTATTCGCGACGAGCAGGAGCAGACAGGCGACATAGAGAAACGATCGTGGATAGTGGTTTCGCACGGCCGCGACCAGGCCCCGGCCCGATACCAGTCCGATGCGCGCACAGACGAGCTGGATGGCGGCCATCAGTGGAAACGTCGCTCCCGCCGTCCAGAGCAAGGACGTTCCCACGGAGGCTCCCGCCACCGCGTAGGTCGCGATTCCGCTCGGATCATCGTCCGAAGCCCCGGTGACGAGCCCGGGGCCCAGGACGCGCACGTACCTGACAAAAGGATTGTGGCTGTGGGCCTCGCCGGGTATTTCGCCGGCCTCCGGTGTGGGCCGGGGGCCCTCGTGTCCGGGCGCGCGGCTGCGCCGCCTGGATTTCTCCCTGGAAGGGCCCATGTCGGAGCGCGCTTCTCCTCAGGAAGGCCGAACCAGCTCCACCAGCTTCGTGAGGACGCCTTCAGTCAGCGAAGTCTTTGCCTCGGCGAGCCGGTCGTACAGCTCCAGCAGCTTGTGACGGCCCATGAGCTTTCGCGCGCGCGGAAACATCTCTGTCTCTTCCTCTTCCGCATGATGCTCGACCAGGTCCTTCAACACCTTGGCCTTGGCGGCGAACTCGTCGGAGGTCGGCGCGGCTTCCTTCAGCTCGGCCAGGACCGTATCGACGACATGATGCTCCTCGAGGGCCTCGTAATACAGCTTCTTGTCGTCTTGCTTCTCGGCGGACTCTCGAAAGGCCGGATAAAAGATCTGCTCTTCGATCTTTGCGTGAATCTTGAGCTCCCGCTCGATCGTTTGCAGGAGCTCTTCGCGCGTGTCCACCGCTCTGGTCGAGGTCTCCTCGAGCTCGCCGAGGAGCACGCGGATTTTTTTGTGGTCCTCCTTGAGCAGGGTGATCGCGTCCTTCTCCGCGGCGCGCGTCTTTGACTTGGGCATGGACTCTCCTCCTGTCGCTGGATTTGTCACTGTTTGTGAAAGCAAGCAGCATGCCTGATCGTGCGCTGAGAGGCACGCCTCTTGCTACACCGATGACCAGAGCAGAGATGGACCCTCGCGGCCAGCCTCTACATCACGTTGCAATCGCGGGCGCGGCGCGGGGGGTAATAACTACTCGGTAAAGCGACGCCTTTTCCATCGGCGCCGCAGTCGCAGTGATGGTTGACATCAAGCGGAGGAGACATTCATGAAGGAGGAGACATTCATGAAGATGGTGAGCGTACTGCTGGTTTCGTGCACGCTGGCTTTCATGCCGGGTGACTACGCAATGGCTCAGGTGGCCGGCTCAACCCGGCTCGGCGTATCCGTGGAGGAAGTCAAGATCGTGGCCTCTGGCTGGAGCTCGAAGAAGCAGATCCTCGGCAAGACCGTCTTCAACGAGAACAACGAGAAAGTCGGGAAGATAGATGATCTGATCGTCGCCCCCACGGGCGAGCTATCCTTCGTGATCATCGGTGCGGGCGGTTTCGCGGGCGTGGGACGACACGACGTGGCCATCCCCGTTCAGCAGATTCAGCTTCAGGACGGCAAGTTCGTTCTCCCCGGCGCCACGAAGGCCGCCGTCAAGGCGCTGCCCAAGTTCGAATACGCGAAGAGCAAGTAGGAAGCAGGTAGTAGATGTTGGGTACGCGCAGCACTCGAAAGACCTGGGGAGCGCCTGCCGACGAGGCGTCCGCCCGCGGGCCCTCGGGCGCCCACGTTACCCTGCGCGAGTTGCGCCCTTACCTCGTCGGCGCGGCCATCCTGCCGGTGGTGGCCGTGCTCTACTGGGGGCAGGGCGTGATCATCCCCATCGCCCTCGCGTGGCTCTTCACGTTCCTGCTGGGCCCCATCGTAAGCGCGCTCGAGCGGGCGGGTCTCGGACGCATGCGGGCCGGGAAGGCCATCGCGGTGACTCTCGTCGTAGGCTTGGTGTTTTCCGTTCTCGGCGGGGCCGGGTGGGTCATCGTCCCGCAAGTCACCGCGCTCGGCTCGGAGCTGCCGCAATATCGCGGCAACATCATGCGGAAGGTCGCGGAATTCCGGGGGTCGGGACGGGGCGGCGTCCTCGCCGAGGTGCAGTCGACCGCCAAGGAGGTGATGGGCGAGCTGCAAAAGGAAGCCACGCCCAAAGGAGAGAGCAAGCCACTGCCCGTCGTCGTGAAGCCCGAGACGAGCGGAATCTGGCAGCTTCCCAGGATCCTGGAAGCCTTGAGCGCGGCCGGCTTCGTGATCGTCCTGGTGATCTTCATGCTCCTCGAGCGGCACGAGATACGAAACCGGTTCATCCGGCTCACGGGCGAGGGCAGGCTTGCCAACGTGACGCGGGCATTGGACGAGGCGAACGACCGCATCACCCGTTACCTCGTCGTGCAGACCATGATCAATGTGACATACGGAGTTGCCGTCAGCACGGGCCTGTTCGTCATCGGTGTTCCCTACGCGGTCATGTGGGGTTTTCTGGCCTTCCTTCTCCGCTTCCTTCCGTATGTGGGGCCACCGATGGCCGCGGCGGGCCCCATCGTGTTGAGCCTCGCGGTCTTCGACGGATGGCATCGCCCGCTCGCCACCGTCGCCCTCTTCTTCATGGTGGAGCTGGTGACCTACATGATCGTGGAGCCGCTGCTGTATGGGCAGACCATTGGCGTCTCATCGGTAGCCCTCCTCGTCGCCGTCGCCTTCTGGACCTGGCTCTGGGGCCCCATCGGTCTCGTGCTCGGGACGCCCCTCACGGTGTGTCTCGTGGTACTGGGCAAGCACATCCCGGCGCTCGGCTTCATCACCGTCTTCATGACCGACGAACCAGCCCTTGCGGGTGACGTCAGCTACTATCAGCGGCTGCTCGCGAACGATACGGCCGAAGCACAGGACATCCTGGAGGCACACCTCGAAGGGCATGCATTGACTGAGGTGTATGACGACATCGTCATCCCTGCCCTCAGCCGGGCCAAAGCTGATTGCGAGGCCGAGCGGGTGAGCCGCGAGGAGGCTCAGGCTATCTACAAGGCGGCGAGAGACACCGTCGCGGAGATGGGCGCTCGTCACCTTCCGTCCGGCTCAAAGAACGGTCTCGACGCCGGCGTGCCCTCGGTTCTCGGGTGCGCGGCCGGGGACCATGCGGACGAGATCGCCCTGTCCATGCTCCGTCAGCTGTTGAGGCCGGCTGAATGCACGTTCGAGCGGATCTCCGGGCACGCGCTCTCCGGCGAGATCGTGGCGCTTGCCGACGAGAAGAAGCCGGGTCTCCTCCTGATTGCCGCGCTCACTCCGGGGGGATTGGACCAGACGCGCCATCTCTGCAAGCGCCTTCGGGCGCGGTTTCCCGGCATCAAGATTCTCGTCGGCCGGTGGGGAGACAACGGTCAGAGCGAGCAAGATCGGGCACCACTCCTCGCCGCGGGTGCGAACGCGGTCGGAACCACTCTCCGCGAGTCCCGCGCTCAGATGCTGGAGCAGCTGAGCCTCGACTGAGCGCTACGCGTGGGGCTCGCTCCCGAGGATCTCCGCCAGCTGATCGGGATGGACCGGCTTCACGAAGTGGGCATCGAAACCCGCTTCCCGCGCGCGCAACGCATCCGCCGGCAATCCGTAGCCGGTGAGGGCAATCAGGCGCATTCGCTTCGCGCCCTCTGAGGCCCGGAGGCGACGGGCTACCTCGTAGCCGTCGAGCCCGGGGAGGCCGACGTCGATGAGCGCGATGTCCGGCTGGAACTGCAGAGCGGCCTGGATGCCGCTCGGTCCGTCGATGGCCTCCCGCACGGTGTGGCGCCGCAGCTCGAGCAGCGTACGCAGCATCTCTCGGGCGTCGTCGTTGTCCTCCACGATGAGAATGCGCCGGGCAGCCTCGGCGGGCGCTTCGCGCTCTTCCGCCTCCCTGCCGGGTGTCGCGACCACCGGGAATGTCGCGGTGACCGTGGTGCCCTTCCCCTGTCCCTCACTGTGTGCCTCGACGCTGCCGCCGTGCAGCTCGGTGAGCCGCTTCACCAGCGCCAGACCGATTCCGAGCCCACCCTGTGCCCGGTCGGCGGGCGGCTGTCCCTGGACGAAGAGGTCGAAGATGCGGGGAAGCAGCTCGGGGGCAATGCCCAGGCCGTCGTCCTCGACGCTCAGAGCGGCGTCCCTGCCTTTCCGTGTCACGCGAACTTTTATCGATCCACCTGGCGGCGTGTACTTCAGCGCGTTCGTCACGAGGTTGGTCACGATCTGCTCGATCCTGGTCGTGTCGGCATCGACCCATGCCGGCGCACCGTCGAACGAGACCGTGTGACGCTCGATTCTTCCGCCCTCCCGCAGGCCGCCGATCGCACGTTCGGCGACCTCGCGAAGGTCGACCGGCTTCATATCTAGGACGACCTTGCCAACCATGACGCGCCCGATGTCGAGGAGGTCGTCCGTGAGCCGCGCCAGGTGAGCGGTTTGCCGTCCGATGATCCCCCGTATCGCGGCGGTCGCGTCGCCGGGCTGCCCCAGCCGCTCCAGGACGTGCGCCGCGTTGCTGATGGCGCCGAGGGGATTACGGAGCTCGTGTCCCAGCATGGCGAGGAACTCGTCCTTCGCTCGGTTCGCCGATTCGGCCTCCCGGCGGGCCGCCCGCTCTCTCGCGAGGAGTATCTCCCGGTCCCCCTCGCCCTCCACCTGGGCGGTGATGTCGCGGGCAATCTTCGACGCCCCGATGATCTGCCCGGCGGCATTCCTGATGGGAGAGACGGTGAGCGAGATCAAGATCGGCGTTTGATCCTTGCGGAGCCGAACCGTCCGGAAGTGCTCGATGGCCTTGCCCTGCCGGATCGAGGCCAGCGTGTGCGCTTCCTCGTTCAGCCGGTCCTTGGGGATGATAATGGTGATCGAACGGCCGATGACCTCTTCGGGGGCATAGCCGAACATTCTCGTGGCGGCCGCGTTCCAGGACATGATCTCTCCGTCGAGGGTCTTGCTGACGATCGCGTCGTCGGAAGACTGAACGATCGCGGCCAGTCTGGCCTGCGCCATCTCTCCGTGCTCGAGGGCCTCCGTATCGGCCTCCAGCCCTCGGACCTGGGCAGCGAGACGTGCTCGGGCGAGGCGAAGCGCTCCGGTGAGGCCGCTGATGAGGAGCCCGTTCCCCATGAACACCAGGAGAGCGGTGGCGTCGGCCAGGTTGTCCGCTCGCAGGCCGGAGCCGGGAGACAACGACGGAGAGACCGCCGCCGCGGCGCAGAGGAACGTCGTGACGACTCCGGGACCGAACCCCCCGAGCCATGCGCTCAGCATGATGGCGGGATAGAAAAAGATGAACGGAAGCGCGACGCCCCAGAGCGGGGTGGCCGCCGCACGCAGAGCAAGGGCGATGGCAGTGGCGCTGACGGCCGCCGCATAGCGAGCGAGAGTGAATGCTAGCGGTGACATGGCCCGCAGATTATAGAGGCGGATTCCCGCCGCCCGTCAAGGGGAAACCCGACGGATGCGGTCGAATGTGGCGGAAGAGAACGCGGCCGAGTTCGTGAACAGCGACGTCCAGCGCGGCGGGCAGTAACTCCTCCGCCGCGATTGCGTGATCAGCGGAATGCGCGCGTTGGAACTTTGCGGAACCGCGCTTCTCACTCGCGCGTGGCGGGAGGCTCCAGCCGGCCGCCCGGCAGCCGTGAGCGGCCGGATGACCGGCTGGGGCCTGGCCCCGACCTCTTCCGCTAGCGAACGGGAATCGCGGGCGGAGGAGGAGGGGTCGTGGTGCTGCCTGAAGGGATCCACACCCAGTAATACGGGGCTCTCGTCTCCCATCTCCATAGAGCCCGTAGCGACCCTCGGGGTAGGTCACGACGCGATTCGA
>WNFT01002854.1_pt1 | contig 14840 bp, 15 predicted proteins | sample 5400191 | NCBI WGS metagenome assembly WNFT01 (sample SAMN13153359, study PRJNA577476) | soil metagenome | isolation source: 80 cm saprolite under Madrone tree | place: USA:California | collected 2016-06-14 | reverse complement strand
GAGAGCCTGCCCCCGCGAAGGCGGGGGGCTCGTCCTGCGCCAATTCCTTCAGGCCCCGCCCGATCGTGCTCGGCGCAACCCCGGTCGCCGTCGCCACCGCCGCGATCCCCCCATAACCCGCAGCGAACGCCTCGGCCGCCGCGACCAAGCGGCGGCCCCGTTCATCGAGAAAAGGGGCCACTGCCGAAAACCGCTCTCTGATGGGTTCGATATCGATCACCACTACAACATATAGTATCCAAGTCAGGTTGTTAACCCATATTTAACGCTATCAAAGGTCGATTCGATAATTTCCGGACGGGCACTAAAGATTGCGCGGTGCCGGGACTTCGGTCTCGGCACCGGGCTGACGGGCATTGATCTGCAGCCACTATGTTGAACTCCGAAGGTCCGCTACATGAGGCGCTGCATGGCCATGCACGATCTCAAATGGTCGGCCTCCGAGAAGAAGATAGCACGCCGCGCCTATGAGGCAGCGCTCGAGTCGGCTGCTAGGGATCCTGGCCGAATTCAAGGTGAAGGCGGCCGCAGCGGCGACACCTTCCGAAATGTGGGCGATCGAAGACTATCTGCGCCGGCGACGCCGGGAGGTCGACGAGATATTCGATTATCGCTACTCGCAGCTTCTTTTAGTCTTTGCCCGGCTCATTCGCGAGGGTCATTTGGATGACGCGCGGCTCAGCGGATTGGCGGAAGAAAAACTCGAGATCATTCGCTACCTCCTATCGCGAATGAGAAGCGATTAATTGCCTTGAGCTCGACAAGCACCCTGACCATGAAGCCGCGGAGATCATCCGGCCATAGGCGCTTGGATTCGTCTTCGACTCGCGGCCTCGGCGCTGCGGAGTGACCTGTCATGAACGCACTTCCCGTGTTCTCGCTCTTCGCGTTCATCTTGATGCTCGTGCTGCTGCCGATCCTCTTCGGCGAGCTTATGGCGACCAGCCTCGGCAAGCTGCATCTGAACCCGGAGATGGCGCTGCTGCTGATGGTCGCAATCATCATCGGCGGGCTGGTCAATATCCCGGTCAAGCGCATAGCGCATGAACGGGTGGTCCCAATGCATCCGCTCGCCGTCTTCGGCCTGGGCAGGCTCTGGCCGGGGATGCGCCGCGAGCGCCACGAGACGATCATCGCCGTCAATTTCGGCGGCTGCATCGTCCCGACGGGGCTTGCACTCTATGAGCTGCTCTACCTTGCAGCCGCGGGCGCTCCGACCCTCTTGGCCTTGCTCGTCGCCGGCGGGGTCAACATCGCCGTGTGCTATTTTGCTGCCCGGCCGGTGCCGGGCGTTGGCATCCTGCTGCCCGGATTGCTGCCTGCGGCGGTGGCGGCGCTGCTGGCGCTGTTATTTGCCCCGGGGGAGGCGGCGCCTGTCGCCTATATCGCTGGCGTCGCCGGGCCGCTCATCGGCGCCGACCTCCTTCATCTTAAGGAGATCGAGCAGAGCGCGGTCGGCATTGCCAGCATCGGCGGGGCCGGAACTTTCGATGGTATCGTCCTCTCGGGCATCGTCGCCGCCTATTTGGCATGATGTCCACCAGGCCGCCGGTGCAGGAACCCGGTCAACCCTGCCATCCGGCCTTACACAAGCCCTCGAGCATATGGGCGTAGTCTTCCGGCCGCATCCACGGCACGCGCCCGCGGACATACATGTCGAACGCACCCAGCGCGACCCCTATGGCCTTGTCCAGCGCTTCCTTCCCTTCTTCGATCCGACCGAGCTGGCCGAGAGCGGCAGCGAGCCAACGGTACGGCAGTGGAAAATCCGGGTATGAACGGATTGCACGGTTCGCCGCCTCGATGGCGGCCTCGTATTCTCGCGAGAAATAAAGTGCCAAGACCATCTGGTTCATACGAGCCGCGGATCGCGGGTCGTGCGGGTCGAGCCTGATGCTTCTCTCGAGAGCAGCGAGCCCCTCTTTAGGGCGCCCCGAGAAGATCAGAGTTTCGGCCAGCTCGTGGTGCACAGAAGCCAGGTTTGGCGTCGTTGCCAGCGCTCGCTCGGCCTCGGCCCGCCCGCTTTCATGATCTCCGCGCCTCCGGAGTGCGTAGGCGAGCCATGAATGGGCCTCCGCGTCGGCGCCGTCGAGCGCGACCGCCCTGCGCGCCAGTGTCTCGATCGAGCTCAGCGATTCGAGCAGGCCGCGCCCCTGAAAGTTGGTCGCCGTGCCTTGAGCACCGGCGAGACCCTTGTAGCCTCCAGCAAAGCTCGGGTCGAGATCGATGGCTTGCTGGAAAAATTTCTGCGCGAGTGCGTTGTCCGCGATGCTGGCTTTGCTCAAATGCCACAGCCCGCGCTGGTACGCGGCCCAGGCGTCGAGGCTGTCGGGCGGCTTGCGCATCGCCCGCTGCCGCTCGGCGTCGGCGATTGCCGGAGCGATCGCGATCGTCACCGCCTCGCTGATCTCGTCCTGAACCGCGAAGATATCGGCGAGATCACGGTCGTAGCGCTCGGCCCACACGTGGTTGCTGGTCTCTGCTTCGACCAATTGCGCGGTGACGCGGATGCGGTTACCGGATTTGCGCAGGCTGCCTTCGAGGACATAACGCACGCCAAGCTCGCGCCCGACCTGTTTCACGTCGAAAGCGCGGCCCTTGTAGGTGAGGCACGAGTTGCGCGCGATAACGAACAAGGAGGGATAGCGTGACAGCGAGGTGATGAGGTCCTCGGCAATACCGTCGGCGAAGAACTCCTGCTCGGGGTCGCCGCTCATATTGGTGAAGGGCAGCACCGCAACCGACGGTTTGTCTGGTAAAGGCAGCGTGGCGGCCGGCTCGTGCGACCGCGCGATTCCCTTGCTTGCGACACGGAAGACGCGGACCGGGCGGGCAATGTTTTTGAGCTCCTGTTCGCCGATGTCCTCAAAGGCAAGATCGAGCTTACCTACGGCATCCTCCTGAACCCGCGCCGAGACGCAGATACCGCCCGGCTCGGCCAACGCCTCCAGTCGCGCTGCGATGTTTGACACCATCGCCAAAGATGTCGCTGTCCTCGACGACAACGTCTCCCTGATGGATGCCCACCCGGAATTCGATCCTGCCGTTTGCCGGCAAGGCGACATTCCGTTCCGTCATCGCCGCCTGGACCTCGGTCGCGCAGCGCAGCGCATTGACCACGCTGGCGAACTCCACCAGCAGGCCGTCGCCGGTGGTCTTGACGATGCGGCCCCTGTGCTCGGCGATCTTGGGATCGATCAGCTCGCGGCGGTGCGCCTTGAGCCGCGCAAGCGTCCCTTCCTCGTCGACGCCGATCAGCCGGCTGTAGCCCGCGACGTCCGCGGCGAGAATGGCGGCCAGCCTGCGTTCGACGCGTTCCGTGGCCAAAGTGGCGCTCCCAACAGACGGGGCTCACGATCGCAGTCTAATAGTAAATACGCCAGCGGGCAGTCAATTTCGCTGCGGTGAAGTGCTCCATTCAGCGGCGCGACGTCAGCGCCTTTGTTACTTTCAGTGAGATCGGGTGGGGCGCGAACCGGCCACCGAGTGCGACGATCCGGTTGAGGAGACCGGTGATCACGACGCGGCGCCCGCTCTTGAGGCCGTGATAGCCAAGGCGCGCCACTTCGGCGGCACTCATCACGTGGCGCATGGCGCTGTTAAAATACGGGAGTTCGTTGCTCCCGGAAATTTGGGCGAAATTCGTGGCGGTGGGACCGGGACATAATGTCGTCACCGTGACGCCGGTGCCGCTCAATTCCTCGGCGAGCGCCTCGCCGAGGCTCAGCACATAGGCCTTGGTGGCGAAATAGACCGCCATCCCCGGCCCCGGCTGAAACCCGGCGGTCGAACCCACCAGCATCACCCGGCCGCGACCGCGGGCAACCATGCCCGGCAACAACAGGCGGGTCAGCTCGGTCAATGCGACGACATTGACCTGGAGCATTTCGCTGATCCGCACGGGATCCGTCCGGTCGAACCGGCCGATTGCGCCGAGCCCGGCATTGTTGACCAGCACCTCGACCGTCAATCCGCGGGATTCGATCGCGCCCGCCAATGCCGCGGCGGCGCCGGGCTGGCTGAGATCCGCGGGGATGACGACGCTGGCGGCGCCATATGCCTCCAGCTCGGCGACGAGCGTCTCCATCGGTGCCTGCCGGCGTGCGGTGAGCACCAGATCGTGGCCGTCACGTGCCAATTCGCGGGCGAGATCGGCGCCGATGCCGCTCGACGCACCGGTCACGAGCGCAACGGGGCGGGTGGGACTGGTCATTATCGGGCCTTTGGGCTGGTGATCCGAACATCCGGCATTTGGCGTACGATGCGCAAGCGGCGCGCCCTCAGGGAAATAATTCAGAGTGAATGTCGAAATGTCGGGAGGTCATGCGTCATACTCGCGATCCGGCACTTCTTCGACCTGTTGTCCGGAGGTCCAGCCGACCTGCAACCCCAATACAAATACCCCCAATGCAAATACCAATGATCTCGGAGGTTATGATGGAGAACCACAAAGTCGTTTCGCGTGAGGAATGGCTCGCCGCCCGGCGACAGCTGCTCGCCGAGGAAAAGGAATTTACCCGATTGCGCGACCGGCTCAGCCAGCAGCGCCGGGACCTGCCCTGGGTGCGGGTCGACAAGGATTATGTCTTCGAAGGACCGGCCGGCCGGGAGACCCTTTCGCAGCTATTCGACGGCAAGCATCAGCTCGCTGTCTATCACTTCATGCTCGCCCCCGATTGGCACGAGGGCTGCAAAAGCTGCTCCTTTTGGGCGGACAATTTCAACGGCATCGATGTGCATCTGCGAAAGCGCGATGTCAGCTTTCTCGCGATCTCCCGCTCGCCGCTGGCACGGATCGAGGCGTTCAAGAAGCGCATGGGATGGACCTTCAAATGGGTCTCGTCCTTCGGCTGCGACTTCAACTTCGACTACCACGTATCGTTCCGGCCCGAACAGTCGGCGACAGGCGACGTCATTTATAACTACGCCCCGCGCAAGACGACGATGGAAGAGCTGCCGGGTATCAGTGTCTTCTACAAGGATGATAACGGGGCCGTCTTTCACACCTACTCGTGCTATGCGCGCGGGCTCGATATGCTGAATGCTGCTTATCATTGGCTCGACTTGGTGCCCAAGGGGCGCAACGAGAGCGGACCCCACAAGATGGCGTGGGTTCGGCTGCACGACGAATACGAGGAGTAACGGAAGGGTTAGCGCAGAGCTGTCGCCAGTCGGTTGGCGACGATCTCGCCGCCCTTCAGCACCAGGGCGATGCGCGAGGGGTCTTGCAGCAGGGTCACATCCGTGAGCGGGTCACCGGCGACGACGATCAGGTCGGCGAGCTTGCCCTTTTCGATCGTGCCGATTTCGCGCTCCATGCCGAGACACTCGGCGGCCCAGCCGGTCGCCGCCCGCAATGCCTGCAGCGGCGTCAACCCGGCTTTGACGAGGCACTCGATCTCCATTGCGTTGCTCGGATGACCGTGCCCGCCGGCATCGGTTCCGGCGGCGATCTTGACCCCGGCGGCAAAGGCCCGCCGCAGGCTCTCGGCATGATGTTCCTGCAGGTGTTGCGCGCGCTCGCGGACATGTAGGAGTGCCGATGTGCGATGGTATTCGTAGACCGCGAAGGTCGGCACGAAAAAGATGCCGCGCGCGGCCATCATGTCGAGCAATTCGGGCTCCTCGTCGAGATAGCAGCCGTGCTCGATCGAATCGACGCCGGCCTCGATCGCGATCTGCAATCCGCGGCCGCCCAGCGCGTGGCACATGACCCGACGATCCAGCGCATGCGCCTCCTCGGTCAGCGCCTGCATCTCGTCGAGATTGAAGGCGCCGTCGCGCGGCCCGTGGCCCGGGCGTGAGCTGGCGCCGCCGGTCGTCGCGCATTTGATCACATCGGCACCCGCGCGCACGATCCGCCGGACGACCGGGCGCACATCGGCGAGGCTGTTGACGATACCGTCCGGGAGCAGCGGGTCATTGGGCACGCAGCAGGAAAATCCGGCCGGGCTGACCCGGTCGCCGATCCCGCCGATCGGCGAGACGATGCACAGCGAGACGACGAGCCGGGGCCCGGCGATCAAACCCTCGTCGATCGCCCGTTTAAAGCCCGCATCGAGGCCGCCCGCATCACGCACGGCGGTGTATCCGGCGGCAAGCGTGTCGTGCAGAACCTTGGCGGTGCGCAGGACTCGCGTGCTCTGCGGCTCGTCGATCCCCCAGCGCCGCGCCAGATCATAGCCGTGCATCGCCAGGTGATCGTGGCAGTCGATCAGACCCGGCAGGATCGTCATACCCGCGACGTCGATGACCTGAGCATCGCCCGGCCAGTCGCCGTCGGCCCGGGTCGTCACCGCCTCGATGCGCTGCTCGCGCACCACGACCGTAGCGCCCGCGACGGGGCCTGCGCCGGTCCCGTCGATCAGTGTTCCGCCCTTCAGCACCTTCATTTCAGCGCCTCTCTCGCCTTGTCACCGCCCGGAGCCTGATTTCACTCCACGTGCTTTACGCTGTCGAGGAATTGCAGCCAATGGCCCGGCAGACCGTTGGCTCGCGCCCCTTCCCGCAATAAGGTCAGATAGCGCAGCGACGGGTTGCCGTCGGTCTCCTTCCCGCGGGCGATATAGGCGACGGCGGAGACTGGGCGCCCCTCGTTGTCCTCCGCCACAAACCATTGCGGGCGGTAGCCGCGCCCGGGAACGCCCTCGGTCGAATCGAGGCGGAGGAGATCGCGGCGGGTGAGCTTGTAGAGCACGCCCCAGACCTCGGCCTCCGCATCCGGGCACAAATTGGCCGGTGCCGCCCGGCCCCGCGGCCGGCCTTCGAGGTTGAAGCGGAGGCAGTAGCCGCGGATGCGTCCGATGCGCTGCTCGACCGGCCGCATGCGGCGCCTCTCGCGAAAGGCGCGGTCGTGCATGTTGGCGCCATAGGCGAAGTACCAGACCTGCTCGCCAGGCCACCCGGCGAGCGGCACGCCGTGCATCCGGTAGTAGAACCACGAAAGGGTCCAGGATCGGGCGACGAGCCGGCGGGCCCTTCCGCGTAGGATGATCATGTCGGGCAGAGGCCCGGATATGGCCTGCCGATTCCAATGTCAACCGGCGCTATTCAGCCTCGCTCGCTCGGATTACTTTCGCACAGCGGCGATACAGGGAGAAAATCGTGGCGGACGAAAACATGGTCGAGACGATTGCGATCATCGGCGCCGGGATCGGCGGCATCTACCTGGCTGCCGAACTGGGCGTTGCCGGGTTCAAGCTGCGGCTGCACGACATCGACGATGCGAGGCTTGCCGATATCCGCGCCTTCGGCGGCATCGATGTCGAGGGCGAGCGGGGCGGCTTCGCCGCGGTCGAGCAGGCGACGAGCGATCTTCGCGCGGCGGTCGACGGCGCCGAAATCATCATCATCGTGACCGGCGGCAACGCCCAGGCGACGGTGGCCCGATCTCTCGCGCCCTTGCTGCGCGACGGCCAGATCATCCTGCTGATCCAGGGCAACACCGGGGGATCGTTAATCGTCCGCCGGGCGCTCGATGCGGCGGGCTGTGACGCCGAGGTCGCTGTCGCCGAGATGGACAATTACCCCTATTCGTGCCGGCGGCTCGCGCCGACGCGGATCCGGCCAATCGTCGCCAAGCGCTGGCTGCAGATCGCCGCATTCCCGGGTAATCGCATCGCAGCGGTGCATTCGCGCTTGTCGCCATTGTTTCCGCAGGCGGTCGCAGCGCCCAATGCGCTCTACACGGGGTTTTCCAATGCCAATGCGATGCTGCATGTGGCCAATTGCGTTGCCAACGCAGCGCGGATCGAGAGCGGGGACACCTACAGATTCTATGCGGAAGGCATCACGCCGGCGGTCGCCCGCCTGTACCAGGCGATCAATGCCGAGCGCGTCGCCGTCGCCGCCGCATTGGGCGCGTCGGTCCCGAGCTTGGAGGACTGGTTCGATCGCGTCTACGGCGTCCGCGAGGCGAGCCTCGTCGAGACCTGCCGGCGGCTCACCTACAACAGCGACGGGCCCTACCAGGCGACGGGGACGCCGAATTCGCTCGATCACAAATTCATTACGGAGGACGTCCCGACCGGCCTCGTCCCGATGAGCGCGCTGGGGGCTGCGGCCGGGGTGCCGACGCCGGCGATCGACGCGCTCGTCGCGATCGTCCGCAGCATGACTGGAAGGGATTTCGCCGCAGAGGGGCGTACGCTCGAGCGCCTGGGCCTGAACGGGATGAGCGCATTCGAGATCGGCCGGGTGATGAACGAAGGCTTCCGAGCGTGACGTCACTCGGCAGCCCGCCTATGCTGATTTTTTTCCGGGAGGGGCTCCTATGCGCATACACAATCTCTATACGGATGCCAGCGGCCAATCGCATTTCCGCGACATCGAAGTGGAATGGGTCGAGGAGCGGCGCGGCAGCAAATTGTCCAAGCGCCTGCCGGCGACCGGCATCATCTTTCGCGAGACCCAGGCCGAGCACGACATCGACTGGCACCCCGCACCGCGCCGGCAATACATCATTAACCTCGACGCCGGGGTTAAAATCACCGCCAGCGACGGCGAGAGCCGGGTGATCGGCACCGGCGAGATAATCCTGGTCGAGGACACAACCGGCAAGGGCCACCTGTCGCAGCATGTCGAGGGGAAAATCCGGCATTCGGTTTTCATACCGGTCGAATAGCGCCTAGGAGCCAACGAAATGTATTTCGGCGTGTCGATGTTTCATACCGATTACTCGATCCCGGCGGTGGAGCTCGCCCGGGCGCTCGAGGCGCGCGGCTTCGAGTCGATGTGGGCGCCCGAGCATTCGCACTTCCCGGTGCCGCGGCGCACGCCCTTTCCGGGCGGCGGCGAGCTGCCCAAGCCCTATTACGAGGTGATGGACCCGTTCGTCGTGCTGAGTGCCGCGGCGGTCGTCACGAAAACCTTGAAGCTCGCCACCGGCGTGTGCCTCGTCGTGCAGCGCGACCCGATCCAGACGGCAAAGCTCGTCGCCTCGATCGACCAAGTGTCGGGCGGACGCTTTCTGTTCGGGGTCGGCGGCGGCTGGAATCGCGAGGAAATCGAGGGCCACGGCACCGCCTTCGCGACCCGCTTCAAGCTGATGCGCGAGCGGATTGAGGCGATGAAGGCGATCTGGACGCAGTCGAAGCCCGAATATCACGGCGAGTTCGTCGACTTCCCGCCGATGATGACCTGGCCGAAGCCAGTGCAGAAGCCCTATTCGCCGATCATTGTCGGCGGCGCCTTTCCGCATGCGGCGCGGCGCGCGGTGCGCTACGGCGACGGCTGGGTGCCGATCGCCGGCCGCGCCCCTTATGGCGACGTCAACGACTACCTGCCCAAGTTTAAAGAGATGGTGAGGGAAGCCGGCCGCGACCCGGCGGCGCTGCCGATCACCTTGTTCGGCGGCGTCGAGGATCTCGATCTGCTGAAGCGCTATCGCAACATGGGCGTCGAGCGGGTGGTCACCACCTTGCCGCCGGAGCCGGCCGACAAGACCTTGCCGGTGCTCGACCGCTGGGCCGAATTGATCCGCCGCGTCAACAGCTGAGGTCTTCGGGGCGGCGCGTTACCCGGCAAGACCATTGGACGAGATTGCATGGAGGTGCGGCGCCGCTCCCGCACCGACTGCAGCAAACGCGATCGCAAGGCGATCCTCCGAAGTCGTCGCTGCGATGACGATCCCCAACCTGTCGAGCTCTGTCTCGGTCTGCGGGATGATGTTCCCGTTTGCATTGGCGAACAGCGTGACGGACAGCGACGCGGGGCATCCGGCGCCGATCATCCGATCGACCAAGCGCCCGACCCGCTCGTCTAGCGGCATCCCATGATCGGCAAGCCAGACAACGCTCCACCCGTCGCGGGCAAATTGGATGCAGCGATCAACCGTGCAGGCGATCGCTCCATTAGGCCATGACGCGGGCTCAGCATAGCCGCCGAGCGGCAGGTTGCCGGCGACGATCGGGTAGAGGGCGCGATCGTAGATGACGACGTTGGCCGAGGTAATGGCAAGATGCCCGAGCGACGACAGATGCGGGTCCGTCGATGACTGCTCAACGACCCACAGCTGGCCCGGCTGGATGCCGGGCAGTGCCGGGCGTTCGGCCGCATGCCGGTTCCGGTATCTCTCGTATTGTGGATCACCGGTGATGCGACGCTTGAATGTTCGCCACCTGGTGGCCGGTTCTTCTGCGATGGTTTCTGCGATGGTTAACGTGACGCTATCGCCCGCATCGGCTGGAAGTGGCGCGCAAAGGCTGGTCATCGCAATCCTTCCCGCGAGCCGCTCCGCTGCCCGCGAAACAGCTCTGCTTTAGCTGCACTTGTCGAGCGCCCGCAAGCTGGTTCTCAAATCGGCGCTGTAGATATGAACGTATTCACATCTTTACTGATGTCAATGGATAAATTTAAACGGTTAATTTCCGTTGAATTTTCGCCGTCGGTTGCATTTCTGCGGCACGCTGTCACTAGTGGTGGAAGCACTATGGCAAACGGAGACCGAATGTGACCGCCGCGGAAGGGAGATTGCTGGCAGCGATGTTCGACGAGGCGCGCACTTTTTCGCATTGGCAGGCGCGACCGGTCTCGGAAGCCCTGGTCGAGGCAGCGTTCGAGCTGGCCTGCCTCGGTCCGACGAGCGGCAATTGCCAGCCTATGCGCCTCGTGCTGGTGCACAGCCCCGCGGCCAAAGAGCGGCTCTTGCCCTGCGTCTCGTCGGGCAATTATGAAAAGGTCCGCACGGCGCCAATAACCGGGATAGTCGCCTACGACCGGGAATTTTTCGAATTGCTGCCGCGGCTCTATCCGCACACCGACGCGCGCGGCTGGTTCACGACCAATCCGGCGCTCGTCGAGGAGACCGGTTTGCGCAACTCATCGCTGCAGGGCGCCTATTTCATCTTGGCATTGCGCGCGGAGGGGCTCGATTGCGGGCCGATGTCCGGGTTCGACGCCGACAAGGTCGACGCGGCGTTCTTTCCCGAGCGCCGATGGCGGACGAACTTTCTGCTGAATATCGGCTACGGCGACCGCGGCAGATTGCGGCCGCGGCTGCCGCGCCTCGGTTTCGACGAAGTCGCGCGCTGGGAATAGCCCTACCGCATCGTCGATTTCGCGGTTGGAATAATGCGGGTCACGACATTGGCGTCCCGGTCGAGGCAGTCCGGCACCCGCGGCGCAATCTTGGTCTTCCAGTAATCGGTCTCGTAGACCGCCTTGTAAAGCGCCTCACGCTCGCTTTCGCTTTCGAAGCGGCGCAGCCACACATAGACGGAAGGGTCGGTCTCGCCCCGGAAGCTGCCGCAAATGACCATGCCCTTGGAGACCTGGAACGGGATGATCTCCTCTTCCATGATCTTGACCCATTGATCGATCTTGCCGGGCCGAACTTTGTACTGGCGCAGTTCGTAAAAGGCCATCTCACGCGTCTCCTTCTGGCGGCGTCCTATCGCGGCTCATCGTAGCCGCCGGCCGGTGGCAGCGAAAGGTGTCTTGGGTTAGGGTCATATTTCGACAAAGGGAGAGTAACGAATGGCCAACGACGTCGCCACCGCGGATGCCCGGATGGCACCGGTCGTCGAAATTTCCGCGGGCAAGCTGCGCGGCATTTCCGCCGCCGGCATCTACTCGTTCAAGGGCATCCCCTACGGAGCTTCTCCCACCGGGCGCAACCGCTTCATGCAGCCAGAGCCGGCGCAGCCCTCGGTTGGCGTGCGTGACGCGCTCGCCTATGCCGGTCACGCATGGCAATTGCCTAACCGCCCCAAGCGGCGGCCGGTGCTCGAAATGCTCCTCGGGCCGGCAGATCCGACGCCGGAGGGCGAAGACTGCCTGAGCCTGAATGTGTGGACACCGGGTCTCGGCGACGGCGCCAAGCGGCCGGTCATGGTGTGGCTGCATGGCGGGGCCTTCGGATACGGCTCGAGCAACCGGGCGGTCACCGACGGCGCCAATCTGGCGCGGCGCGGCGATGTCGTCGTCGCTAGCGTCAACCATCGCCTCAACATTTTCGGCTTTCTGCATCTGGCCGATATCGGCGGCCCGGCCTGGGCGCATTCCGGCAATGCCGGGGTGCTCGACCTCGTCGCAGCACTCCGCTGGGTCCGCGAAAATATCGAGCGCTTTGGCGGCGACCCCGCCAACGTCACGATCTTTGGCGAGTCGGGCGGCGGCGGCAAAGTCAGCGTATTGCTGGCGATGCCGGCGGCGCGCGGCCTGTTTCATCGCGCAATCATCCAGAGCGGCGCCGCGATCCGCGTGTCGACGCGCGAGCGGGCGCACGCGCTCGCCGAGGCGGTGCTGAAGGAGCTCGGGGTCGGCCATAACGAATGCGAGCGGCTGCAGAAAGTGCCGGCCGAGCGGCTCCTGGCGGCGATCGCGTCGGCTTCGCGGGCGGTCGGCCGATCCCGCTGGCCGCTGCTCGACCGCTACGATTTCGGCCCGGTCGTTGACGGCACTGACCTGCCGCAGCACCCGGCCGAGCCGGGAGCGCCTCCGACCGCCGACGATATCCCGCTGATGATCGGCGGCACCCGCGAGGAGAGCGCCTTCTTTCTCGCCGACGACGATGCAGTGTGGAACAGTACTTTGACCGAGACTGAATTGCGCCAGCGGGTCTCAGCTGTCGCCGGCAGTGAGACCGACGCGCTGCTCGCCGCCTATCATACGGCCATGCCGCAGGCGACCCCTGCCGAGCGGCTGATCGCGTCATTGACCGGTTCGAACTTCTGGATCCGCACGGTATTGCTGGCCGAGCGCTATGCGGCACGGCACCGGGGCCCGGTCTATATGTATTCGCTCGACTGGCAGAGCCCGGCCCATGACGGCCGCCTGAAGGCGCATCATGCGATGGATCTGCCGTTTGTTTTCGACAACACCGAGATTGCGGATACGACCGCCGGCGGCCCAACCGCTCCAGAGCTCGCGGCGCGCATCGCATCCACCTGGGTCGCCTTCGCCCACAACGGCATCCCGGACAATCCCGCTATCCCCTCCTGGCGCGCCTACTCGAGCCACGATCGCGCGACGATGATCTTCGACAACGCCTGCCGCGTCACGCACGATCTCGACCGCGAGACGCGGCTCCTGTGGAGCCGCGTCGTTACGCAACAGAGCTGACGCGGTCGCCTCCGGTTTGATTGTCGGCGAATTCTTCCTCGAAAACCCCTTACGCGGGCTTGACCCGCGCATCCACGGCATTCTTCGGGCGCTTTTTTGACGATTGCGACCGCGTAATGGCCCGGGTCGGCTGCTCTATTCGCGAGAACGGTTAACATGCGTGGAATAGGGCGCTAACCGGGTATAGTTCGCCTCCGATAACGCGCGGAGGTCCTGATGAGGCTATTCGTGCGGGGCCGCAGCCTCGGCATTCAGGCACGGCTCACGGTGTTGGCCGTCGCGACCGCGCTGCCGCTCGTCGCGCTTGCCGGCTTCGCCATTCTTCGCATGGTCGATGATCAGCGCACGCAGATCAAACAAGACGTCGAGCATCGGGTCGATAATCTCCTGTGGGACGTAGATCGCCAGATCGGCGCGATCCAGGCGGAGCTCCAAGTCCTCGCGGTATCCCCGAGCCTGCAGGACGGCGATTTCGCGGCGTTTGACCGGCAGATGCGCGCCACCCTCAAGATCAATGGAACCTCGATCGTTCTGCACGACGCGAAGGGACAGCAACTTCTCAGCACGAACCGGCCGTTTGGTGAACCGCTGCCTCGCGCGACCAATACCGAAATGCACGACCGCGTCGTTGCGACGGGTCAGCCCCAGATTTCCGATTTGATCATAGGTGCGGTCTTGCGTCGGCCGATCCTCGTGGTGGGGGTTCCGGTTTTCCGAGACGGGCAAGTCGTTTACGTACTGGCAATGGGGCTCGGGCCGGAGATTTTGTCGTCGCAGCTCAGGCAGCAAAATCTCCCGCCGGATTGGACGGCGGGGATCTTAGATCGCAACGGCCTCGTTATGGCGCGCAATCGCGAATTGGATCGATTTCTCGGTAAGCCGGCCTCGCCGACGCTCTTGAAGGCAATGCAGGGCATGGTCGAAAGCTGGCTTCCAAGCGTCACCAGTGAAGGCATTCCGGTTTACGCCAACTTCCGGCGCTCGCCAGTGACCGGCTGGACCGTAGCGATTGGTCTGCCCAGAGAATTTGTCGACGATCCGCTCCGCCGCGCGCGATTACTGGCCTTCGGCGGCGGCGCTGCAGTCCTCGCCTTGAGCCTTGTCCTGGGCTGGTGGATGGCCCGGGCGATCCGCCAGCCGGTCAAAGCGCTCACGGCTGCCACCAAGGCGTTAGGAAGGGGTGAGCCTATTGGTCAGCTGGTCAGTGGGGTGCGGGAGCTCGACCAGGTCGGTGGTGAGCTCCACAACGCCGCCATTGCTCTGACGCGCAACCGCGAACAGCTCGAAAGCATCGTGGCGGAGCGCACTCGGGAGATTGCCGCAGCAAATGAACGGCTCCGCGCCGAAATTGCCGCACGCGAGCAGGCGCAGTCGGCGCTGCTGCAGGCCCAGAAGATGGAGGCTATGGGGCAGCTGACCGGCGGCGTCGCCCATGACTTTAATAATCTACTGACTGCGATTTCCGGTTCCTTGACATTGCTCGAGCCGCGGATCTCGGACGCAAGGAGCTTGCGGCTGCTCCACACTGCGCAACGCGGCGCCTCCCAGGGCGCCTCGCTCACTGAAGCCCTGCTCGCATTCGCCCGCAAGCAGCGCCTCACACCGATCCCGGCCGACCTCAACTCCATCATCGTTGAGATGAGTGAGATTCTGCGCCGCTCCATCGGCCCTACCATCGAGATCCGGCATGCGTTGGCGACCGACCTCTGGCCGGTTCTGATCGATATCGGTCAGATCGAGACGGCGCTCCTCAACATCGCCCTCAACGCGCGCGACGC
>WNFT01002851.1_pt1 | contig 14847 bp, 9 predicted proteins | sample 5400191 | NCBI WGS metagenome assembly WNFT01 (sample SAMN13153359, study PRJNA577476) | soil metagenome | isolation source: 80 cm saprolite under Madrone tree | place: USA:California | collected 2016-06-14 | reverse complement strand
CCAGTTGGTTGAGGAGAAATTCCACCGACAAGCCCCAACTGCGGGTAAGTTAGCGGGTAAAATCATGTGGATGCGGGAAGCTTAAGTCTTTTGGCATGTATCTTTTGTTCGCGATAAGAAGCACGAACATCGCAACCTTTTCAGAGTTTAGATAAAACGTGTTTCTAACAACTTAGAGGTGCCTCCCGGCGCTGCAAGTTGTTGAAAGTCACCGCAGGAAACACCAACCGCGGGTAAAATTGCGGGTAATTTTTTTCATAGCCGTGAATCGCCCGCTAGGCGGCAGCCGGTCCCGGCGCGTAACCGTCGCGCAGCCCTTGGCCTGACTTTGAGATCGCAGCCAGCTTGCTTGGTCTCAGGAACCACATGATCTCATTGATGCCTTGCGCGGAGGCATTAATAGTAAGCCCAATGGGAACGCCATCGCGCAATATGAGAACAGCTGCCTGTCCATTTGTCTCGACCCAGTCAAGCGTCACGCCCTTCCAGCACCATGTGGAGACAGCGGCAATGAACGTTGCTACACGCTTGCGACCAGCAACTGGGACTCCCGCTGCGCGCACAAGTCCACCGCCATCTGAGTAAGAAACAACATCCTCTGCGAAGAGGCCTTCTAGAGCCGTCATGTCTCCCTCCTGCGCGGCAGGGACAAAGGTCTATTGGTCAACCGAAGGGTTGGGGACGCGGAAATTGCTGAACGCTTGCTGAATAAGATACTGCAAATGAGGGCGTTCAGAGCGACAGAGGGATTCGTAATGCTAACAAAACAAACGAAAATCGATCAGTGCTAACGGGTCAGAGTGAATCAGCAAACCTCCGCCCTCGTGCCTGCGGGCAAATCCTTTAATTTACTCCTGGCGCGATGTCGATAGTTGGGTCCAGGTTTGGGTCCAACTTGCCCGTTCTTTTGGCCGCAACATCGCGAGCGCCCTCCTCGAGGAAGGCGTGGAGAGCGTTAGCCCCGCTGGTGAGTAGCGGCCAGTCGAAAGCGACGACCTGGGATAACTAATGGGATGGTCCGTCTGGCGCAATGCATACAGCGGGCCGACCGTATATCGAAATCGTGGATGATCCAGAGCGAGGTGCAGAAACTACAACAGAATTGAATTTGTCGGGGTTAGCACCGCCTCGGTAAATTTTATGATGGGCTGAAGTTAAAATTTGCGTTTGCCTTTCCATCGCACGTACCGCAGTCTGGGGCTTACAAGGTGACGGTAGCCAACTCGCTAACTGCCAGAGGACTGCAAGCCATTGCGAGGGCGTTCTCTTCACCAAACTGTCTGTCTTTTGCGCGGCGAAAAAAGCCATGCTGTTGGCCGATTCGATACGTCCAAGTACCGAGTTGTGCCCGCCGGTCTGTAACTACACTATGTTGTTACCCCTGCTTGAGAGAGCGAAGGGAAAAAGCGCCCACTTTTTGGTGACGCCTAAAACCTGGGCACGTTCCGGTGCAGCACCCCAGCGCGGGACATCACTCGCTCCCGATGCGGCGGGTATCCCTCAGCGTGCTCCCTTGCCCGGCGAGCAGTACCGCTTTCATTTCGACATGACCAAATGTATCGGTTGCAAGTGTTGTGTTGTGGCTTGCAACGAGCAGAACGGCAATCCGGCAGATATCAACTGGCGAAGAGTCGGGGAGATTGAAGGGGGCTGGTACCCGAATACCCACCGTTCTTATCTTTCGATGGGCTGCAATCACTGCATGGAGCCGACGTGTTTGGAAGGCTGTCCTGTGGATGCCTTCTCCAAGGATCCTGTCACTGGTGTAGTGCTGCACAGTGCGCAAGCCTGCATCGGCTGCCAATACTGCACGTGGAATTGTTCCTATGGCGTGCCGCAGTACAACGCGGAGCGCGGCGTCGTCGGGAAGTGCGACATGTGTCATGACCGTCTTGGCGAGGGGCGCGCGCCCGCGTGCGTCAGCGCCTGCCCCGAGGAGGCAATCGCCATCGAAATCGTAAACATCGCCGAATGGAAGCGGGAGTACACCACAAACGCAAATGCTCCAGGTCTGCCCTCGGCCGATGACAGCATTTCCTCGACACGCATCACTCTCCCTGCTAATTTGCCGCCCGACACGCGCAAGGCAGACTTCTTCCGAGTGAAGCCGGAAGATCCGCACTGGCCTCTCGTGGCCATGACCGTGCTGACCCAGCTTTCGGTCGGCGCTTTTGTCACCATCTGGCTGCTGCAGATGTTGGGAAAGACCACGCGATTGGGAGTTGCGGCGCTGGTGTCGCTGCTGGTAGCCGGGCTGGCGCTGAGTGCCTCGACGCTCCATCTGGGGCGCCCCATTTATGCCTATCGCGCTTTGAAAATGTGGCAGAGATCCTGGCTTAGCCGCGAAGTCCTGTTATTTGGATGTTTCTCCGGCGTGGCCTTTTTGTACGCGGCTCTGCTCTGGTTCAAGCTGCCCGGAAGCCTGGCAATTGGCGCGCTGACCTCCGTGCTTGGCGCCGCAGGAGTAACCGCGAGTGCCTGCATTTATCTCGTCCCGGCGCGGCCCGCATGGAACTCCAAGCGCACGGTAGCAGGATTTTTCTTTACAGTGATGCTGCTCGGCCCCTTGCTTGCGGCCAGCCTCGGAATCGGGGACCGGCGCTGGCTGAACATCGCGATTGTTGTTGCCGCAGCGGGGCATTTGCTCAACAAAGCCGGCAAATTCTTCTGGCTGACAGCATCTGATTCCTTCGAACTGCAAGCATCGGCGCGCTTGCTTTCCACAACTTTGGCGTCTTCATTCCTGGGGAGCGGCGGGCTGCTGTGTTTGGGGGGAATCATTCTGCCGCTGTTTGCGCCGACCTGGGCCGGTGCGTGCGCTTCACTCTTCATTGCTTTCGCCGGCGAAGTTCTCGGACGATATGTTTTTTTCGTAAGCGTGGTCCCAAAAAACATGGCCGCTTCGTATCTTTCTGCCGGTAAGGCAGCCGCGTGAATCTAAAACGCCAACTCGGTTTGGACATCCTCGAAGAGAAGTACGCTTACGCCAATGATCCTGTCATGGGCCACACGTCCGAGCAAAAAATCCCGGAGAGATGGGTTTCGACCACATGTGGTTATTGTTCGGTGGGCTGCGGGATGTTCATCGGGGTGAAGGATGGCCGCGCCGTGAGCGTGCGAGGGAATCCCGATCATCCGGTGAACTCCGGGAAGCTTTGCCCCAAGGGTCTTTCCGAGCACTACACGCTGGAGGCTTCCAACCGCGCCCGCTATCCGCTGTTGCGCAACAAGCAGGGCAAGCTCGTGCGCGTCGGATGGGACGAAGCGCTTGCGGTCATGGCGGAGGAATTCCGCGGCGTTCAGGAAAAATACGGGCGTGACGCGCTTGGCGTGGTGAGCACTGGGCAGCTTGTCACCGAAGAGTTCTACGCGCTCGGCAAGCTTGTCCAACTCGGTCTTGAAACGAAAAATTTTGACGGGAACACGACACTGTGCATGGCCAGCGCCGTGTCCGGTTACAAGCGCTCCTTTGGCAGCGACGGGCCGCCGGGGGCGTATGAAGACCTCACCAAAGCGGACGTCATTTTTCTTATCGGGGCGAACATTGCCGACAACCATCCGATTCTTTGCCAGTACCTGGAGGCTAATCCGGGCATGACGCTGATTGTGGCCGAGCCACGCGTCACGAAGACCGCGATGATGGCTGACATTTATTTGCCGCTGAAGCCGCGCTCGGACATCGCTCTCCTTAACGGTATGATTCACCTGCTGATTGAGAATGGCCTCATCGATCGCGAATACATCGCCGCGCACACCACAGGCTTCGACCAACTCGAGAAGTCGGTGCTCAAGTACACGCCCGACTACGTCTCGCAACTCACTGGGCTCACACCCGAGCAGATCTACAAGGCGGCGATGATCTATGGCCGGGCTGCAGCCCCGTTCATTGGATGGACGATGGGCGTAAATCACAGCACCAAAGGCACGGAAACTGTAAACGTCATCAATAATCTTGCGCTGATCACCGGCAACGTTGGAAAACCGGGAGCGTCTCCTTTTTCCATCACTGGGCAATGCAATGCCATGGGAACGCGGGAGGCAGGTTTTACTTCAAGCCTTCCGGGTTACCGCAAATTTGAAAACGCGGCGGACCGCGAGGAATTGGCAGCGCTTTGGGGCGTCGACGCGGAGCGCATACCAATTTCGCGAGGATTGGCGTACCCAGACATCATCGAGGGGGCGGTTGCGAAGAAAATTCACGCCCTATGGGTGATCGCCACAAACCCAGTTGTGTCGTTCCCCAATCTGAGCGTCTTGCAGCAGAGTCTCGACGGGTTGGATTTTCTCGTGGTGCAAGACGGATTCCATCCCACGCCCACAACCGAAGTCGCGGACCTCGTTCTTCCCGCGGCGATCTGGGGGGAAAAGGAAGGCACATATACAAATTCGGAACGCCGCGTCAGCAAGGTGAACCGCGCCGTTGACCCGCCGGGCGAGGCCCACGCGGACTTTGAGATTTTCTTGGACTTGGCAAAACAGATTGGCTGCTACGACGAGCTTTTTTTGGGGTGGACCGAACCAAAGAATGCCTTTGATGAGTGGAAGTGGGTTTCAGCAGGCCGCCTCTGCGATTACTCCGGGCTCACCTACGAGTTGCTTGAGAGTCGCGGAGGAGTTCAGTGGCCGTATCCGGCCGGCACCACGGAAGTGAAGACTACGCGGCTCTACTCCGACGGTCGTTTCTCGACGGAGGATGGAAAAGCGCGGCTCTTCGCAGTCGAGTGGGAACCCTTTCCGGAACAGCCGAACGCGGATTTTCCATTCATTTTGAATACCGGGCGCACCGTCGAGCATTGGCATACCCGGACGAAGACAAAGCAGGTGCCGATTCTTGAGCGTTTGTCGCCCAACGCATGGCTGGAGATGAATCCGCGGGATGCTCTGATGCTCAAGTTGAAGCCGCACGATTCTGTCGATGTGGTGTCTTCTCGCGGGCGTGTGCGGGGTGTGGAACTCCGGGTTACGGAGATCATCGCGCCGGGACAGGTCTTCATGCCATTTCACTACGCGGAAGCAAATGCCAATCAGGTTACTCAGAGCGCCTTCGATCCGATTTCTCGTGAGCCGAATTACAAGCAGTGCGCCGTGCGCATCGAGAGAGGTCAGGCGTCTCCGCAGTATTGGGGGGTGCGCGGGAGCCCAAGAGCCCGGGTCCAAGCATGAAGCCGGACGGAATGGAACAAATTTCGTTTCGTACAAGGAGATGAGATGAACAAGAAAAAGTTCCTGGAGAGTGGCCACTTCCCGACCCTCATCGCGGCGTTTCTATATTTCGACGTCAGTTTCATGGTGTGGGTTTTGCTCGGTCCGCTCGCCCCGTTCCTGTCCGAAATGCTCAAGCTCACGCCCTACCAGAAAGGATTGCTGACCGCGATTCCTCTTTTAGGGGGCGCGCTGTTCCGGCCTGTGCTCGGGTTTCTCGGCGAGCGTTTTGGCGAACGCAGGACTGGCCTGTTCGGGCTCGCGTTCACTTTGCTCCCGCTAATTCTTGGCTGGCGCTTCGCACATACCGTCGCGCACTTCTATGTTCTTGGGCTCTTATTGGGGATCGGAGGCGCGAGTTTCGCCGTAGCTCTGCCGATTGCGGGACGCTGGTATCCGCCCGAGTATCAGGGGCTGGTCATGGGCATCGCTGGCGCGGGGAATTCGGGAACTCTCATCGCGACCCTGTTCGCGCCGCGCCTCGCTCAGAGGTTTGGATGGGCGAACACTTTTGCTTTGGCCATGCTTCCCGTAATTGTTGTGTTGGTCTTCTTCGCTCTGCTGGCGAAAGACAGTCCGCGGCGGAGTGAACCACCCAAATGGAAAGCGATCGCAACTATTTTGCGGGAACCTGATACCGCTTGGTTTTGTTTTTTCTATAGTTTTACATTCGGCGGGTTCGTGGGCCTGGCCAGTTTTCTTTCCACTTTCTTCCATGACCAGTATGGACTTTCAAAAGTGCGCGCCGGTGACTTCACGACCATTGTCGTCCTTGCAGGAAGTTTCCTGCGGCCCGTGGGCGGTTGGCTCTCGGACAAGATCGGCGGCTACCGCTTGCTCTTGCTGCTCTTGGCTGGCGTGGCGGCTTGCCTCGGAGGTGTAGGAAGGCTCCCGGTGCTTCCGCTGGAGGTAACGCTTTTGTTTTTCGCCATGGGAATGATGGGCATGGGGAATGGAGCCGTGTTTCAGCTTTTGCCGCAGCGATTTTCGGACCGCGTCGGGATTCTCACTGGATGGGTCGGCGCGGCTGGCGGCTTGGGAGGCTTTTTCCTGCCTTTTCTTCTCGGAACGATCAAGCAGCGAACCGGACAGTATTCGGGGGGACTTTTCCTTTTCGGAGGCGCTTTCTTTGCAGCTGCTCTGATCTTGTTGCAGCTCGGCACCAAATGGCGCGCGAGCTGGCAAGAAGAATCGGCTGAACGGGCCGGTATCTTCTCGTATCGGAGTTTTGCGGGAACTCCGGTAGGAGAAACAATCGAATGACGGGCTGCCGATATAAGTGGCCGCACTCGACATTTCAATTCCAGCCAGCACGCCATAACTCCCCGATGGTCGGCTACTCGGAAGTCCAGATTACAAAATGGGGATGGGTACCTACAAGTTGACTTTCATCAGCAATTTAACCGTCACTGCTAGCGCGTCACTCGGGCAAAATTGGTCAAGACGCTGATGCTTCCCTGCAGTAGTATGATCGACAGCGCCATGGGCGCGATAATCTTGGCCTGAATCGTTTCCTCCGGAACTTATGAAACGGCAAGTGCTGATCTACGGGTTAATCGGTGGGCTCCTGATTAATCCATGACACCACTGAGTGCAGGGTTTTACCTGATTGAAGGGGAACTCGCGTAAACCTATGATTTATTTGCTTGATGGCAGGTAATTTGCAAGATTCCTGACCCACGAATGCAGGGCATGGCGGGCATACTACATTTCGCGCGAAACGATCCTGAGATCGCCGAACGTCGCACCCAGACTCGCACGCTTGTTACCCCGCCGATTTACGCCAACATAGAAAACTTAAACGGCGGTCTTGTCTACAACATGAGTGAAGACGGGTTAGCCCTGTCTGCTGCCCTGAATCTGGGCGGCGATGGCACCCTGGGTATGCAGATCCATTTGCCGGACTCCGGAGGCCGGATCGAGGCTACTGGTGAGATTGCGTGGAGAAGCGGATCGGGCAAGACAGTAGGCATAAAATTCGTCAGCTTGTCGGAAGAGGCGCGCCTGCGAATAAGGAATTGGCTTGCCTCGGAAAACTTGCAGCGCGAACCTCAGTCGGAGGCAGAGAAACTCACAAGACTGGAACCACTTCCGGCTATCGGGGCGGCGGCAAGAACCACACTGTTCCCGTTGCCGGATCCCGTGGACTCCGGCATGGTCGCGGAGCTCCACACACCAGAGCAGACCAATTCAACAGATTCTTCCGTTCTCAATGACGAGCCGCCGCGAGTTGTTGCACAGCCTACTCTGCAACCCGCGCAAATCGCCTCAGGCAGCTTGGTCGCCAGAGACGGTTCACCTCAGCCTGGCGAACGCCGGGCTTTCCCACGGTCGCCGATCAGGCCGTTCAGTTATGTCGAGCTGGGGCGTGACAATGGCGGCGTCCTTCTGAATATCAGTGAAAGTGGGCTAGCTGTCACCTCGGCTATGCCTCTGGCTGAGAATCACCTCTCCACCATAGTGGTTCAGTTCACGGGGTCACGCGATCAGGTAAATGTAAGCGGGCAGATCGCGTGGATCAGCGAATCAAAAAAAGAGGCCGGGATTCGGTTCCTCAACGTAACGGAAGAGGCGCGCTCGATAATCGCCAATCGGATTTCTAGGGAGGAGTCACCGGTAGAGGAACAGCCGCAAAATGTAAAAGTCGCCGATGCCGCTACGAGCGCGGCTATACCGAAAATTCGCAGCCTCAAGATTCCTAAGCCTGTAGATTTTCCCGTTGCCGTTGCCAGTCCCCCGGCGATACCGGAGATTCCCAAACTAAAGATTCTTAAGTCTCCAGATACGCCATCAGGCGCACCTGTTCAGGAGCGCTTGTGGGCTTCGGTTCCCTCCAGTCTCACTACATCCGATCTTGGTAGTGACATGGTACCAGCCGAAACCGTTGTTGCGTCCAGCGAGCTTTCAAACAAAAGAGAGCTCCGACGCAAATCAAGGCCTGCATTTCATCCGAGAACTTCAAGAGCAGTGTCCGATCAATTGAGGCGCCTCGCCGCGCTCCTGATACTGGCGGCCGTAGCTGGGTTGGCCATAAGATGGGTTGCCGCCTCACCTGGCATTCGGCGTGAAGTGGTTGGATTCATCGCGGAGAATACAAAGGGCTTAAACAAAGCCGTCGAGCCGAAAGTAGACCTTCCCGCAAATAAAGCTACAGATGTTCCCGTTTTGCAATCGCAGGGTAGCGGCTCACCAGCCATTCAACTTGGGCTGGCTCCAATAAAACGCGATGTGAAGGGTTCAGAAAGCGGCCCTACCCATGTACCTTCTCAAGTGCGCAGCGGCGAGCGCTCTGTTGCAAGGCTTGCTGTTAATAACACCGTTCGCCGCGCCGAGAGCCCCATGGTAAAGAGCCAGCTCGCAAAGCCTCCTCAACACACTGTTGTTGCCGTGCCGAATCCGGCCCCGGTGAATGCCCGAAGCCAGTCTGTGGTGAGTACGCCTGCCCAGCCAGCGGAAAATATCGCCACGCCAACTCCGAGTCTGCCCAGCAGTATCCCTAGCGGGACGTCGTTGGCTGAGGTGAAAGAGAAAGAACCTCCTCCACCTCCGAAACAACCGCTTGCTCCCGTGACTCCGACGTGGTCGGTCTCGGTCAGCACCGATCCTTATCCTTCGCTCCGCATTCCACCGGACGTCAGTTCGCAGAAAGCAATGCGTGGCAGCAGCCTGCAGATCGGCCGCGCCACCACGCGTGTTGAGCCGGTCTATCCTGAAGAAGCCAAGCGCCAGGGCGTCGAAGGAACTGTAAAGTTACACGTGGTTGTCGGCCGGGATGGAACCGTGCAAAGCGCCGAGCCAATCAGTGGCCCAACCTTGCTGGCGAAGGCGGCATCGAGCGCCATTCGCGAATGGCATTACGGGCAAACCCTGCTCGCCGGGCAACCCGTGGAAACAGAGCAAGACATCGTAGTCAACTTCCGGCTGGTGAATCCTTCAGTCTCCAAGAACTAATTAGTGGTGCGCTCGATGCCTTCGAGAGATCCAAAGAGGCCACTTGCCCGGTGTACCGTGGCGATCCAGTCAGAAAGTGAACCAGGGCCTCAGGTCTCGCGCGATGATTTTAGAGGCCCGAGTGCTGCTCTTAAGGAGCAGCGAGAGTAACGGTCTGACTTCCGCCGCCGTGATGGCTTAGAGCAGCTGCGGCTCCGGCTGCACCGGCAGCTGCGGCGAGCCCTAGAAAGCCCCATACTTTACGGCTATTGCTGTGCTTTTGTGCCACAGAGGTCGATTTCGCGGCCGCAGAAGCAGAAACCTGCTGCTCCACCGGAAACAATTCGCCGTTCGGGGCAACGCTCACGGCTTGACCAACTTGGAGAAACTGGCCCGATGCCCCTAGCAAGGTTAGTACCCCTACCGGTCCCTCTGAACACGCTACAAGGAAAGAACCATCCGGAGCCCTGTCAATCGACGCCAACGCGGGGCGCTCTTTCGACGAAGCAACCACCACGTCGTTTCCAATTCGGAGCGTGAACCCGTTGGGTCCGCTGACGGAATTCATTACCACGGCTCCGGCCTTCAATTCAGCCGTATATTCGTATTTGCTGGAGAACAGGACTTGGCTGCGCGGAGAGAGTTTGAGCCAGCCTTTTCCGCTCATATTAAAGGTAGCGGAGCCGGAAGCTCCAACACGCACACTGTCGCCCGGGAAAATCGTGATTTCGGCAGGCGCAGGAGAATCATTTACAGACACCTCGCCGACGCTGGTCAAAGAGCCAATTGATGCCCTCTCTTTTTCTTGCGGAACTGCCTGGGCGCGGCTCGAGGCAGGAAAAAGTAATAGTAGCAACACAGCAAGGATCTGCCTCTGTCCAGGGGCAAAAGAGGAATCCCGGCTCTGCTTCGTGCGAGCAAGCGGAGTTGTCGGCAAAGTCATAGGCACCTACCTAACCGAAAAATGAACGAGAAGGCTTACAGGGATTACGTAGCACTTCGACTATTCGTTGTCGATAGGGGGAATACCGGGTTCATCGATCGATGGAAGCCTTGGGGCCGCCTAATTCCAACCGGCTTCTTGTCCCTTAAGGTTTTTACCTGAACCCGATTAGACACTGGACCGTATCGATCTGCTAACGCACTGGTTTTCACCATGATTCTTGCGATCGGCTGCTCTGGCGCTGATCACGAATCAGCGCCGCAAGGAAATATCCCTTGAATATTTCTAATTGCTGCTAATCCATTGAGGCGCAAACAAGAGTAAGAGAATCCGTCGGCTCCTGTCCGAGTTTCGACCCCATCACCTTGACATCCTGTCATTCGCGTTGTTTACTCGCCACGCGAGGAGGCTCTTTTTCCATGACGTCTAAAGCGCGCATCGTCGCCGCTCTTGATATTGCAACTCTCTTTTTTGCATTCGGCCCCACCCTTTGGGCGCAGGATGCTTCCCACAAACTCACTGTTATGGATGAATTCCAGCTGCAGCTCCCCACCGATCCACAAATCTCTCCCGATGGTAAGCGAATCGTCTACGTGCGCCGCTTCAACGATCCCATGACCGACAAGCGCTACTCGAATCTCTGGATCATCAATACCGATGGAACGGACCATCGCCCACTCACCACCGGCAATCGCGGTGATGCGTCTCCGCGCTGGTCGCCCGATGGCATGCGCCTCGCCTACCTCTCCGACGCCGACGGCAAACAGCAGCTCTATATCCGCTGGATGGACACCGGCCAGACCGCGCGCATCACCAATCTCGAGCAAGCCCCAGACGCCATTGCCTGGTCGCCCGACGGGAAAATGCTCTCCTTCTCCTCGCTCGTTCCGGGCAAAGGCCCGCACATCGCCGATCTGCCGGTCCCGCCTTCGGGTGCAAAATGGGCTGACCCACCCGCCGCCTACGATCGCCTGGTTTATCGCTTCAATGGCGCAGGTTATCTCAAGCCCGGCTTCATGCAGATTTTTGTCGTCGACAGCGAAGGAGGTGCCCCGCGCCAGGTTTCCAATGGAAATTTCCCCAATGGCGGCAACGAATTCGGCCCCTCTCGCGCCTCCTGGACGCCCGATGGCAAGTATCTGATCGTCTCCGTGAATCGCCATCCCGAATCCGATCACGAATACTTCGATACTGAAATCTACGAGTTCAGCGTCGCCGACGGCTCGCTTCGCCCTCTGACGAATCGCAAAGGCCCGGACAATTCTCCTGGCGTCTCTCCCGACGGAAAGCTCATCGCTTACACCGGCTACGATGACCGCTACCAGGGCCATCAAACCACCAAGCTCTACCTGATGAATCGCGACGGCACGAATTCACACTCCCTCTCCGACAAACTCGATCGCGATATCCAGGATCCGCAATGGGCGCCGGACAACAGCGGTGTCTATTTCCGTTACGACGAGTTCGGCGATTCCAAGATAGGTTTCTATTCCGTGGCCGGCGCTTTCAAGAAAATTGCCGAACATCTCGCCTCCACGCTGGGCGCCGGCGGTAGCGGCACTTTTTCCCTGTCCCGCACGGGCATGGTCGCCCTCACCTATGGCCGTCCGGACAATCCCGGCGACATCGCTATCTCCAACATGGGCGCGATGAAAGTGCTGACCTCTTTGAATCAGGAATTGTTGACGCAAAACAAACCTGGTCACGTCGAAGAGATTTCGTTCGAATCCTCAAAAGACAATCGTAAAATCCAGGGCTGGATCGTTCACCCGCCGAATTTTGATCCTTCCAAGAAATATCCTCTTGTTCTTGAAATTCACGGCGGCCCCTTCGCCGATTATGGCGATCGTTTCGATTTCGAGAAGCAGGTGCTGGCATCCAGAGGCTACGTGGTTCTCTACGTCAACCCGCGCGGCAGCACCAGCTACGGCGAGGAATTTGCCAATCTGATCCATCACGCGTATCCGGGCGACGATTTCTACGACCTCAACAGCGGCGTCGACGCCGTTATCGCCAAAGGCTACATTGACACCAACAATCTCTTCGTCACCGGCGGCAGCGGTGGCGGTGTCCTCACTTGCTGGACCATCGAGCACACCGAGCGTTTCCGCGCCGCGGCTTCGCTCTATCCGGTCATCAACTGGTACAGCTTTGCGCTTACCTCTGACATTCCGTTCATCACTAAATACTGGTTTCCCGGCCTCCCCTGGGACAGCACGGACAATTACATGCAGCGCTCGCTTACTAATCTCGTCGCCAAAGTCAAAACTCCCACATTAGTCATGACCGGTGAAGCGGACTATCGCACTCCCATCTCCGAAGCCGAACAATTTTACGAAGCTCTCAAACTCCTGAATGTTGACACCGTTCTTGTCCGTGTCCCCGAAGAGCCCCATGGCATCGGCCGCCGCCCCAGCCATCACATCGCCAAAATGCTCTACATTGCCGGGTGGTTCGAACAGCACAAATCAAAGCCGTAGCCGAACCTCCGCAAGTTTATGTTGCGTTTATCTTCGCCCCTATATAGGTTGTTGCGCCAAGCTCAAGCTCAGCGTTGAAAATTAGACGGAGACGACATCATGCAAAAACGTTTCACCCTTCTCACCATCCTCGGTTCACTCGCAGTCGCGATCATCTTTTCTGCCGCCGCATTCATGCGCGCCGCCACACCGACGGCCGCGCCGGCTGGCTCCGGCTATCACGTCATCAAGACCATCCCTGTCGGCGGCGACGGTGGTTGGGATTACGTCTACGTGGACAGCGCCGCCCGTCGCGTTTACGTCTCGCGTGGCACGCACGTCGTCGTCGTAGATGCAGACACCTACGCCGTCGTTGGCGACATTCCAGACACGCCAGGCGTTCACGGAATCGCCGTTGCTTCCGACCTGGGCCGCGGTTTCACCAGCAATGGCCGCGCTGACAGCGTCACCATTTTTGATCTCAAGACCTTGAAGCCCATCGGCACTGTGAAGACCGACGGCAACCCCGACGCCATCCTCTACGAACCCGTCACCAAGCGCGTCTTCACCTTCAACGGCCGCGGCAAGAACGCCACGGCCATCAACGCCGCGGACGGCACCGTCGCCGCCGGCACGATCCCTCTCAATGGCAAGCCCGAATTCGCCGCCGCTGACGGCAAGGGCACCATCTACGTGAACAACGAAGATACTTCCGACCTCTATCATCTCGACGCGCAAAGCCTCAAGGAGCTCCACCATTGGCCGCTCGCACCGTGCAAATCGCCCTCTGGCCTGGCCATGGACGTCGCCAATCGCCGCCTCTTTTCCGTCTGCGATGAAAAAGTGATGGCCGTCGTCAACGCCGACACCGGTAAAGTCGTCGCCACGCCCGCCATCTGCGAAGGTCCGGATGCCGCCGCTTTCGATCCCTCGACCGGTTTCGCGTTCGCTTCCTGCGGCGATGGCAACCTTACTGTCATCCATGAAGATTCGCCGGACAAATTCACCGTCGTTGAAAATGTTCCGACCAAGCGCAGCGCCCGAACCATGGGCCTCGACCTTAAGACACACAACATCTTTCTTCCGGCCGCCGACTTCGACCCGCCTGCCCCCGGCGAACGCCGCGGCAAAATGAAGCCCGGCTCCTTCGTCCTTGTTGTTGTGGGGAAATAACCGAAAAACCCCGCTCTATCGGCCGGCAAAGGCCCGTGTAATTAAAAAAGCGTCCCGGTGAGGAGGGTCACCGGGACGCTCTGGGGGATTGAGGGAACTCTTAGTGCACCACGCCCACGTTGTGCGCGCCTGACACGAACGAAACGCTCGCGCCCGCTGCTTGCGGCAGCCACCAGATCTTTCGCACCCAGCCATGCTGGCTGACCATCATGCGCTTGCCAATCAAGTCCATGACCGCCGGGCTAACTTGCGTCGCCGCATAAATCGCATTCGAACCTGCGTACGGGCGCAGGAACGGGTTCGCTTCTTGCCCGTAGCCACCCGCCACCGCACGGTGCGTCGACCAGGCGTCAAATGCCGCGCCGGCGTGCGAAGCCACCGCCAGTCCATACCAGATCTTCCTTTGCCGGGGTGTTTCGCGGGGCCGCACGATCACCGGCTTCACCGCCAAAAAGGGTTGTACGGCCCCCGGATTGGCAGCAATCGGCTCCAGGTCGGCTTTCACTTTGGGTGCTGGCGCGGAGGGCAGGGAGGCCATCAGAGTCGGCTCTTTTGCCGCGCTATCGGAAACCACTGCGGGCGAGTTGTTAACCACTTTCGCGGTGTTGTCCGTCTGCGGCATCGCACAGATCAGGAGCAGCGTTGCAAGGACCATCGGCCACCTCAGTATTGTCTATGGGTTATGCAAGTCCGTCCCCACTCGCAATACCGCCACTTTACTGGTCAAAAGGGCAGGCGGCACTGGCCTATTGGTCACATTCTGTTTAGTACGCCTCTCTAGCCCCTCCGTTTGCCCTTTTTCAAACGGCAGTACTAGTCCACAAATGTGAAAATGTTTTTACATTTTTGGCCCCTCACTACCGCCTCGCCTTTCCCTTAAAGCGGGTCGGAACTCCCGCCCCCACTCTGCTATAATCCGCCTGTTGATCCTTGCCTCGCCGGATCACACGAAACGATGCCCGGCAACGACTCTTCCGCCGCCAAGCGCGCTCGCGTGCCCCAACGCGGTCCTCAGGCTCCCCGCTTTATCGTTATTGAAGGCCCTCTGCGGGTCGGCAAAACCACTCTGGCCCGCATCCTCGCCGAACGCCTCCACGCCCGCCGCATCTACGATTGCGAGGACAATCCCTTCCTCGCCGA
>WNFT01011469.1_pt1 | contig 14853 bp, 11 predicted proteins | sample 5400191 | NCBI WGS metagenome assembly WNFT01 (sample SAMN13153359, study PRJNA577476) | soil metagenome | isolation source: 80 cm saprolite under Madrone tree | place: USA:California | collected 2016-06-14 | reverse complement strand
CATCTGGGCGACAGGAGGCCCCACTGCTTGAGTCGCCGGTACTTGCGCCGTGCCGGTCGTGGGCGCTGTAGCTATCTGCGATGCGAGCGGTTGCGCGGTGCCGGTTGTGGGCGCTCCCGCCACCTGAGTCGTGACTGACGGTTGCTGAAGGCTGCATCCGAACAGGAGAGCCACTGCGAGGACCGCCGCAGGAGCGAATGTATGTCTAATCATCGTGCGCCGCTGGTCCGAAACGCGATTTCGACGCCACTTCAATTGTGGACGCGTATATGAAGCGGACGCAACAGGCCCCGGTCACGCTGCGCGGCAAGGAAAGCCCGGCCGCACCTACGGCGGCGGCGAGATCCTTCACTTCGTTCAGGATGACAGATTGTTGCTGCTACGGTCGCACACGATCCTAGTGGACCGCTTCGGCGTGCTCCTCAATCTCGGCGGGAACCTGGAAGGCAGGGTCATGTTGCAGCACTGGCATCACCTTCTCGGCGAAGAGCTTGAAGCTCCGCTCCATCTTGGGGAACGGCAGAGTGCCGATGCGGAAGGTCGCGGACTGATGGCCAAACGCCACGGTATTGTGAATATAGCGGAACTTTTCCAATACCTGTTCGGGAGTTCCCGCCGCGTGCAGATTGCGGTAGAAGGCTGCCGCTTTGGCGCGTGCTTCGGCGTCGGCGTTGAGCTTGGTGTAGGTCTTCGCGAGCTTGCCGTAATATTCGTAGCCCTTGACGTTCGACAAGTGGCCGTCGGAGAAGCCGTAATGACGATCGACGGACTCGAAGATCTCCTTCATATGATGTGCCGCGAGGTCGTCGGCCTCATGGGGATCATCGGCGACGAGCACGTTTATCGTTCCGACCGGCGGGCGCGGACGATGACCCGCGGCAATCGCCGTCTCGCAGTAACGCCGATAATCGGCGGCAGTGTCTTCCCAACTGCGCTGCACGTTGATCAGCACACCGAGTCCGAGCTTGGCCATGATCTCGGCCGATTCGGGACTCACGCTGGAAGCATAGAAGCGCCGTTCGGGATGCGAAATTGGACGGGGACGGATCGAGATCTCGGGAATCTTGTAGTATTTGCCGTCGAACGAGAAATGCTCCTGCGTGAGCGCCTTGCGGATGATGAGGCAGCATTCGACGAAGCGATCGCGCGCCTCCTCCTGCGGGATGCGAAAGCCGGCGTACTCGATACTCGCGGCGCCGCGTCCGAAGCCGAAGATAGTGCGTCCGCCAGACAATGTATCCAGGAGGGCAATTTTCTCGGCGATGTGGACCGGGTCATGCCACGGCAATACGATGACCGCAGTGCCGAGTTCGACGCGCTTGGTGCGCGCGGCCACGTAGGAAAGGAGTTGGGTCGGGTCGGGCGACATGACATAGCCGGTAAAATGATGGTCCAGGGCCCATACTGAATCGAAGCCCAAGCCCTCCGCCTGATCGGCCAGCGCGAGTTCTTCCTGATAGGTCTGCAGGTCCGACTTATCGCCAAAACTAGTCAACTGAAGAGTCAATCCGATTTTCATATCGCCTCCGCCACGGCCTTGGTTGGCTTCAAACATAGTCGAGCGTCCAGTATGGCGTAAAGCGAATGTGGATGGCGATTGCGCTTCGAGAAAGAGCTGTGCGCTTCGAGAAAGATGCTGAGAATAATCGCCCTCGAACGGTGACGTTTGCATGCCGCCCGCTGCTGGAGCAGCATAAATTATTCAAAACCAAACCTGACTAACGCCTCGCAGCCCGTTTCTAAACGTGGAGAATCCTATGAGATTTCCAACAGGCAAAAGCCTCTGGGCGGTGCTGTCGATTGCTGCGGTACTTATGGCTCTAAACTTCGCAGACGCCCAGCAGGAGTCCATGAAGGGCGCCCCGAACCCGTACCTGAAGGGGACCGAGGGCTACTACAAGGGACCACGCGGGTTGACAAGCTATCAGCCTGTCGCCATCGACCAGCCGTTCGCGGCCATAATGGCCCAGGCCGTGGCGGCCAAGCCGAAGGCTGAGAAGGAACACAAAGCGCTGCTCGAAGAGCGTTACGACATGAGCGACCGGCCCGCCCAAGGTGTCACGATGTCAGGCGGAAAGGCAGTGCAAGAAGGGGTGCGCGTCAAGCTGCCCGAAGGGATGACATGGGAGAAGCTCGCGGATATGAGCCCCGAGGAAATCCGCGACAAAAACCTCTTCCCGAAGGGATTTTACCCGTTGCCTCATCCCAAGCATATCGAAGGCGGAATGGTTTTCCCGCACCTCGAGATTGAGGAGCTTAAAAAGCAGGAGGATCGGGATCTCACTCGTTTTGACATAGATTTCGACCTGCCGGATCACTTTCTGCCCGAGTTCCCACCACCAATCTACCTGACCACGCGTCCCGACTTGGGGGACGTCTCCCAAGGCAAACTGGCGACCATTGAAAATTACTACGAAATCTTTAACGGCATCCTCAACCCCAAGCAGTTAGAGGGGCTACGTCTGTTGCTCACGCCTTTCGCGGAACAGCAGTTCAACCAGACCGAGGACCGCCGCTCGGAGAAACCCAGCCGCGGGGTGGCCTGTTTTGATTGCCATGCGAACGGCCACACCAATGGCGCGACGCACCTCGTGGGCGATATTCGCCCACAAGCGTACCGCCATCGCATCGATACCCCGACGTTGCGCGGGGTGAGCATCGAACGGTTATTCGGATCGCAGCGCGCGTTGAAGACGGTCGAGGATTTCACCGAATTCGAGCAGCGCGGCGCGTATTTCGACGGTGACCAGGTCATCGCCACCAAGAAGGGCGTTAACATCCTCGAACGCGGCAGCCAGGTCCATTTCATGGCTGAGTTCCAGGAAATCCTGGACTTTCCGCCGGCGCCCAAGCTGGATATTTTTGGAAAACTCGATCCCAAAAAGGCGGGCCCTGCGGAGCTGCGGGGACAAGCCATTTTTCTCGGCAAGGGCGCCTGCGTAAGTTGCCACGTACCGCCCTATTACACCGACAATCTCACGCACAACCTCCAAACCGAGCGCTTCTACAAGCCCGTGATGATCAACGGCATGGTGGCCGCCGGCGACGGTCCCATCAAGACTTTTCCTTTGCGGGGCATCAAGGACACGCCACCGTACTTCCACGATGGGCGACTGCTCACCTTGGAGGACACCGTCGAGTTTTTTAACCTGATCGACGGCACCAAACTGACCGCGCAGGAAAAGCAGGACCTCGTGGCGTTCCTGCGCGCCCTCTAGCGGCAGACCCAGCGAGCCGAACCTGAGCGAGAAGGCAACACGAAGCTTTGCAGAATTATCCGGGACTTGTCGGGACTTACCGGGACCTCTGAGACGCGACGGCGGAGGGTTGGCTCGCTTCGCGTTGCGGAACCGGATGGAGCAGTACCGCGGTTTCGCGCAGAGTCAGGCTCAAAGCGAATGCGAAGATGGGCGCGACGCACAGCAGGAACATCGCGGCGCTTAACCCGTAGTGATCGGCAACCCATCCGAGCGGCGGCATCAGCAAGCCACCGATCGTCATCGAGAGTCCGAGCGTAACACCGGCGGCGAGGCCGACGCGATTCGGCAGATATTCCTGGCCCATCACAACCACCACGCTGTTGGAGGCCGCTACTGCCAGTCCGAGCGGCAGAAGCAGCATGCTCGCACTCATCAGACTACCCGCATTGACGAAGGCAAACAACAGGGGTGCGAGCGCTCCCATCGAGACCGCGATGACCGTCTTGCGGCCGAAGCGGTCGGCCATCCGGCCGCCGAGCAGCGTTCCAACCGCGACGCACGCCGCCAACCCCGAGAGGGCGTATCCGCCGCCGGACTTCGAACCGTGCAGCACATTGGTCCAATAGAGCGGGAGGAAGGTGTTGAGCCCGAAGAAGGTCATCGAGCGGACTATGACGACTGCGGTGAGACGGGCGAAATCACCCCATCGCTCGATGCCTTCGATATGTGCGCGTGCGGCGTGACCCACACTGGCGCGAGCGCTGGCGGCGGCGAGGCGGGGCAGATTGTAGATGATGGCGAGCGACATGACGATCACGGGAAGCGCGACGATAATCGAACCGCGCGTGCCGAAGTGGATCAGCGTCGGCGTGATGATCAGCGGGCCGAACGCAAACCCCACCATCCCGCCGACCGTGAACAAACTCATGTTCGTGGCCTGGCGCGAGCCACTCAGGTAGCGGACGCGGCGCGCGGCCTCGGGATGGAAGGCGGAGACGCCGATGCCGCTCAGCGCGATGCAGGCCAAGATGAGCGGGTAAGTGGGAGCCCATCCGGCGAGCGCAACGCCGAGTCCGGCGAAGGTCAGTCCGAACGGAATGAACCACGGAGATGGCCGCCGGTCAGCGAGAAAGCCGAACAGCGGTTGAACCACCGATGCAAACAGGGTCTGCGCGAGGACGAGTCCCGCCGCGGCAGCGTAGGTCAGGTGATATGCGGCGATGAAGAACGGCAGCATCGCGGGCACGACGCCCTGTCCGAGGTCGTCGGCCATATGGCAGGCGGAAAGCAGAGCTATCGACTTGTAATCGACGAATTCCTTCGATGGATCGGCTGCGGTTTGAGTTGAATCAGCCGCTATTTGAGGTGAGTCAGCCGCGGTCTCCGCGAGCGATTCCATGAGGACTCCGTATCGTGCCCGAAGCGCCAAACGCCAGGTAATCCAATGGTGTTTATCTCAATCGGGGGAAAGTCTCCAGTGGGATTCACCGCGCCACGTAGCAGGCTGTTGAAAATCAGTTTCAACAGCCTGCGCCCTCACTCTTATCTCTCCCCAGGGCGGTTGATCAGAACGAAGCCAGTTTTTACGCACGGTGTTGAGCCAGACTCGACAGCTGCGCTTGCTCCTTCGCTAGCACGACGCGCCACGAGTCTTGTTTCGTAAAGGCCGCTGCGGGCGATGTGGGGTCCAAAGGCTCACGCGAACTCTTAGCAGAACCCAATTGGGCGTGTCCCTGCCGGCGCTGCCGCTGTAGAAAGGTCCAATGTGCAGATACCTGCCGGAAACCTCACCCGCAAAGTACTGTCAGAAGTCGCGGAGGAAAACGTGGCGTTCGGTCAACTCAAATGGACTATAGTCTTTCTCTCGCCGCCAAAGACGGAGTCGAGCTCGCCAGCCGAGCTTCAAACCCAGTTCTTGCTCGGCGCACGCTATATCCGCCTTGCGCATATCGGCTACCAATCCGCAGCGAGTGGTCCCGTTCTTCGGATAGAGTGGGGACCAGTCGTCATGCCAGAGCGATACAGTTCCACGAAGAGCTTGCTCATGCGCAATTTCGATTCGACACTCTGTACAGGCGACGCGCAGATCGCCGCGAAATAGGTACGGCGCAGGAACAGAAAGACCCAGCTGATAGTAGTCGCCGTGCCAGAACCCTGCATGCGTCGGCCAAACCTCCACGCAGCATGGAATCGCAGACCCATGCTCTCCTTGCGAAGCGAATTTAGCAATGTCTAGCGCAGGCAGCGGGCCGCAAAAAGAGATCCCGTCATGCAGCGGCCAGTCAATTCCTTGAGAAAAGCGCGGACCGTTCCTACTGTTCGGTATGTAATCCGCACTGGCAAGCACCGCGGCGATCCAGAGGTCACCGAACAGAGAAGCGTTCGAACTCACCGGAATTTTGATGCAAACAGCGCGCATCCGCCGCTTCGGGTCAGCTTTCGTAAGGATCTCTCGGATCAGCGTCTCCATGGGCGCATTAGGTTCACAGAGCCGCTCCGGAATGTCGGATAGCCATTTCGGTCTTGTGCCCGGCCTCAATTTGACGAGCTCACGATTTATTGGCAGGGAAAACAGCGCGACATCGACCGCAAACGAGGGCGGCATTCTCCAATGCGAAACCGCAAACGCGAGAGTTCGGAGGTACGCGGAGCGATATACGTCGCACTGGCGTGGGATGAACTGGCCCTCTACTCCTGAGTCTCGAAAGTTAGCCCAGTCCAAATTGGCCCAGTTCATGAAATAATAGGGAAAAGATGAGAGAGGAGCATTGGTCGAATCGACGAGTGTTCGCCATTCGAACTTCCACTGTTTTAGGAAAGGGAAGCCATACTGCTCCTCAAGCCCCCCCAACACATGGTCGAGAATGGGCGGCACGTGCGAATGCTTGTATTTCTCGAAATACCTGTCGCCAACGAAAGAGGGGGGAGCCGCACCGGAATGAGCATCCAACCATCCGCCCAGCGAGCGACGGTAGATGTTCTCGACGAGAAGGTCCGCGAGGATCGATGGAGATCGAATGCTTGCTTTTAGCTGCTGGAATGGGATCAGATATTGCTCAGGCGTGCATGCAAGGACTGCGAGGGCGGAAACGACTTCGCTCTCAAGCGTTCGTTCGCGAATCCAGTTGAGAAATATTTGGGACGCTACGTGTCCGTACTTCGGCGAACGGAGAAGCGCGGCGTATTCCCTAGCTACCTGCAATCGGACCATACGGACGGGCCAATTGAGCCTCTCGATGAGCATGCGAATCGTAGCTTCGGGCCGACGGCGGGTCAGGCTAGCCATGTTGAGGATCCTATCGGCTGATCGCTTAACTCAGCGGAAATAACTCGCACGCACGCGTCGGTGTAGCGGACGGCGAGATCGGTTTGGCCGACGAGGAGGAGGTATTGGACTAAGTGGTCGGTACCGATTGTGAAACCGAGTTTGAGCTCCCAATCCGCGGCCGGTACCGCAGTATCGTGAATGAAGGCTTGCCATTTATCGCGGTAATATTTTGCGGCCCAGCCGAGCCGTCGCGTCACTCGTTCTGCTGAGTCCCCCCAGTAGCTGCTCCACCCTCGGCGGTGGATTTGAGCCCTAACTATCCATTTGTAGGCCGTCTTGCGGCCCTGAAGCTCCAGAGTCGCGAGAAATGCCTCGTCTAGGATGACGTCTATCGAATAGCGATGCTCCGTCGATTGGAAGTAGTCATCTATTGCGTCGATTGCCGGGACGCCCTGCTTCTCTCCTTTCCAGTAATGCAACCAGCGGACCAGGCCTTCGTCTCGGCGCTCGTATCCCAATTCGGGGCCCGCGAGCCGTTTGATCAGCTCAGCAAACTTGGAAGGTGCATAACGGCTCATAGGCGGCGTTCTTCCTCCTCTCCGAAAATCCTGGGTCGGAGTACTCTGGGAATTCGCTTGGGCGACTCGTTCTGAGGCCAACGCCATGCCGGCACTTGATTTGGTGGTGATGCCTAAAAACCGGCGCTGTCCGGTAAGTGCTGCTGCCGCACCTGGTAGGCCGTCCTTCACACCTTCCGCAAGAATTTTCAGCTCATTTCTGTGAAGGAAAGTGTTAGCGAGGGCGCTGCTCGCATCATCGCCGTAATCTAGAGATTTGCAATGCGCTTCCAGAGTCTCCCCTGCCAGGTCCCAGTTCTCTTGTGCTATATGATGCGCGTAGTAGGCGGGCAACCTGTCGGGGCAAACCTCGGCTACGAGATTTATCAAAGTTGAACGCGAGTGACGCTCTTCGTCGCGGTCCGTGAATTCCATGATGTTGTCGACGACGGGAGCGACCATCCTCAGCCATGGCACTACGTTGACCGTGCCCGTGCGATGGGTTTGGCGAATGCAGTCGAGAACGTCAAAAATCCAAGTGTCTTTCCTCCACCCATATCCAGTGATGCAGTCGGCTGCCCGTCTCACAAGATTTGAGGCCGGAATCTCGTAAAGCAGCGCGAGACAAGCGAGGTCGGTCCATCTCTGCGCTCGTGCATTGAACATCGTTATCGTGGTGTCTTCGCGTCGAACCAAATCGTCGAGGAAAGTAGCGGCCGCGTCGGAGCTCAAGATTCGCTTGTCGGTCTCCAGGCCTTCGGCAGACAGGCCGGGATCGGTGTCCACAACCTCTAGAGAGCACGTCTGATCAAAGATCGCCTCATATGACAGGTTTCTATTCTCGGCGATGGTTGCCGCAGCGCGTATCAGCGTTTGAAGAGATTTCGTTATCCAGCCAGGTTTCTCGAGATCTATTCCTAGGAGGACGTCCGAAAACTCGCCGTGCGGACGTAGCGATATTGCGAGGCCTGAAAAGAAGACCGCGTGGAAGAGTCGCTCCAGTTCAAAAACGCGTCCATAGTCATATCGCTCACGAATGGCGTTGGGAGAAATGAAAGAAGTCCTCACGGTCCCAGGGCACCGAACGCCGCGAGCTGCGTACCAGCAGTCCAGGAGAGGGCTCACAGCCTTCAGACGAACGGGCAACCGAGCCGCAAGATCTATATCCTCGAATGCAGCGCAGCGTACGATCTCGTTCTCCACGAGGTTCATCCAGCTCGGAAGATTTTGAGTTAAAGCTTCTTGAGTTGAGACCAACTTTTCGAAGCTACGATTACGGGTCAGACTGGCGACGAAGCTCTGGAACAGCCTTTCCTTGGTATTTCCGTCACGAAACCCGTCGATAAATCGGAGTACCTTTTGAGTATCGACGCTCTCATGTCGTGACGCCGCTTCGAAGAAAGTCTCACACAGCGATATGAATTCGTTTCCGGGCCTGTGACGCAGGTTGAGCCATAGGTTAACGCGCCTCCGCAACTCTTGGACGCATTCTATGCCAATGTCGTTTTCACGGTCGGTGATTGACCGTGCAAGCACAAGAACCTCGGCATCCGACAAAGAAGGCAAACGGTCAGCCATAGTGGCCCGCTGTTGCGAATTGCCGGTCGACTTGATTGCGCTTTCTTGGAATTGCGCAAAATTGGGAGTCTGGTATTCTGGGCCGTTTTTTGCGCGCGTCTTCAGAGAACGAAGCTGAATGGTACGCGGGTAATCGTCTGCCTCAAAAGCAACTCGTTCCGCACCAGAAAGGATGGAGACTACCTGCTGCACGGGCCAACCGTCCGCAAGAGATTCGATCATCCATTTTCTGTTGGGTTTAGAGAGAAGGTTCTTCGGCTGTCCGTTTCTCGCTTCCGTTAGCCAGAGCCATCCCCAGCGGAGGAATTCGGGTGCCTCACGTTTGAGCCAACGAATTACTCTGGGAAGCATGGAACGATAGGTCGGCTCATGATCTCTCTGCTCCTGTACATAGGCAAGAATGCTTCCGTGAAAGGCCGTCACTCCGCTTCGTCTGTATTCGACCAGATGATCGATTTCATCGGTCGTTCCAGCGCATTTGTGAATTCCTTCCGGGGGCCAACGGAAATCCGACGCCGCTATCAGATGCAGTACGCGTGTCACCTTGCGGACACGGCGGTGAAAGCTTGACCAGGTCAGGTGTGATGGGCCTTCCGCGGCGCACCAAGCCTTCAAACGTGTAGATGAGATGCAGAGGGTGCCCACTCGAAACGTCAAAGAATGCTCTGCTAAGCTCGAAAAACTCGGCGGTACGCTGGTCCTCAGTCCTAAATCTGTGGTCGAGGATAAGTCTTCCGGCGTTCTTCTGAGCCACCAGCCACGAGTGCACGGCTTCTTCATTCATTGCTGGAATTTCAATCCAATCGTTTTCCGTCGCGTGCTGAAGAAGGCGGTACGGCAGTTGAGCGTCGGGAACACGCTGGGTGCCAACAATGAGGGCGACGTTCGCCGGGCACGGCAACAAACGACCAAAAAGATGGTTCATCTGGTCGATGTTCAGGCGCTCGCGCCAGACGTGGTCCAGACCGTCGACCAAAACCAGGAATGGCTTCCCGTGACTTGAGAAGTACGTGCCGCAAGCGGTAATCCACTCGCGGAGTTGATCGGGCTTCTCTTCGAGCCCTCGGATAGCGTCAGGGCATTGTGATGCCATTTGCCGTAAAAGCGAATTGGCGATATCTGGGAAAGAAACGCGATCCGTAGTTGAATCGTCAAGCGAGAGAAAATAGTGTGCCGAACTACAGGTATGTCTTGCTTGGCCAGTGCTTGAACCAGAAAACTCAGATACGTGCTTTTGCCTTTGCCGGGTGTTCCCCACAAGATCGATATTCGAGAGGATGCGGTCCTTACGCGTCGCATGAACTGGTCGTGGAACCGCGGATCTGGAAGAGAGTAGGCAGACGGAATCTCAAAGTTCTGAGGGATTGGTTTGGGCCGTTTCTTCGTGATGATTTGGACAAGATGGTGGTGTCGAATTTTTCCGTCAGGCTTTGGTGCCTGCTTCCGAGTAGCCCAACGCCTGGCTTCTTGCCGCAATAACAGCCAACCCTCGGTGTCGGTATCGGAGGGGACGATCTCGCCCTTGAGGCGGATCTCCAAATCATCGAACATTTGCTCTGAGTGCGCGAACTTGAAGTTCGCGAAGAATGAATTCGCTGCGAGTGCTCCGCCCAGCTGGGCCTCGACCGCGCGCTTTCTCCTCCTACTCAGGAGAGTAAGATCTACCAGTCCTTCACGTAATGAGCGCTGGAACTCGACGTCCGGACGACGATTCGTCAGAAGTCTTGCAGAACGTAACTGACCGAGTGCTTTAACCGAGGTCAGAGATATCAACCACTTTTGCAGAAGTGATGTCCCTTTAGGCTTGGCTTCCATGAGCCAATCCCACGAGAGTGGGTGTTTGTCTGGATCGACCGTAAATTTCACCTGGATCAGTTCGAGCGAACCGTCAGCTCGTGTAGCTACGATGTCGTCCAGGTGCCCTACCCTCGGATCGAGACATTCGAGCTCAACGCAGTTGTAGAGCGAAGAGTCGCGAAAGAAGTGGATGAGTATTTCAATCCCTATGAGATCTTGGTACTCGAAAGCCGTACGAACGATTCCAGGCGTCTTAAACTGGTTAGTCACATTCGCGAGACGTACATTTAATGGTACACTCTCATTCTTTTTAGGCATTGGGCTAGTGGAACGATGTCGCGGATCCTCGCCAATTGTTGGTTAATTGGACGACCGTAGGGCAGCTTTGCCCTCGGCGCTCGTAGTCGAACGTGTCCAACGCTCAACTGCGTTCCGGAAAGTGTGTAGCTGGCTTATGAGCGATTGCTCTCCGTCATTCGGTTGGTAAGGACCTTGCGGCATCGTCATGGCCTGCCCTGCGCCATCACATGATACAGGACGCACCCCGAAAAGAGCAGATCGGCACAACGTAAGAGATTAGCGGGGAGAGGAAATATCGATTTTGGATCGCGACGTTCGGAGTTTGTGAGTTTTTAGTCACATGCCCCGATGAGGGGTTGTAGGGGATTCTGCGTAGCTGGGCTTAGGCGCGCGAGATGCTTCACTTCTAGCGAAGCCGAAGGCGAAAAGAGAGGGAGAGGCGCGCACTCACCCGGCACTCGCGTTGCTCGTGCCGCCTCTCCCGGCCTCGGAAGAGGGGTTTAAACGAGGGCGACTTACGCAAACGTCAAGCTCTACGACCACACAGGCTAAAGCCTGTGCCACATAAGAGAGCGGGGTCAGGAACGAAGCCAGTTTTTATGCAGGACTGTTGAGACCGGAAGGTGAGCCATTTCGATTTTCCGAGGATTTCTGAACACCCTGCCAGCGTCCTCGGTTAGAAATTCACTGAAAAAAATAGAAGCCACCTGCGACGCTAACCCGCGCTGCACCCTCACCCGCGCGTCACGGCGGTTGCAAAAAGAACGCAACCGCCGCGCCGCTTGCCCTCTCCCGCAAGCGGGCGAGGGATCTTCAGAAAGAGCCGGTTGCCCTATCCTGCAAGTATGCGGGCGAGGGATCTATTGAGTGCTGCGCAAGATAGTGACACGCACGTCCGCTCGGTCGAATTTTTCTGTCATTCCCGCGCGTCTGCCTGGCGCGCGCGAGGAATCCCGAATTCCGCTGGAGGACGTGGGGAAGGACCGGGATTCTTCGCGCGGCAGCCACGCGCGAGAATGACAGACAAAGATCGAGCGAGACCGGAGCTGTCACTATGATTTGCAGAGTCTCGATAAGAGAGCGGGAGAGGAGGTCAGGAAGGAAGCTAGTTTTTATGCAGGAGTGTTGAGAGCGGAAGGTGAGCCATTTCGATTATCCGAGGATTTCTCAACACCCTGCCAGCGTTGTTGTGTCCCGTGAGTACCTTTATACGGGCAGGCTGTCATTCTCCGAGTTTGTGATTGTTTTGGTTTGTAGGGTGTGTGTCAGTTGCAATGGTCATCATCGATGAGACGGCGGTAACACAACATCAGATGTGGCCGCTGCCCTCACCCTAACCCTCTCCCTGGACAAGGAGAGGGATCGGAAATGGACGCAGAGATGCAATCAAAAAATTCACAGACTCTCCGCTTAGTGTCGTTCAGCATGACAAACCAGGGCGCGCCCTCACCCGGCACTCGCGTTGCTCGTGCGCCCTCTGCGCCCTCTCCCAGGTCAAGGAGAGAGATTGAAAGAACCTGCACCCCCTCCTGTCGTTAGTCGCGCCCTTCGGGCGCTGTGCGCACGTCGCAGACTCCTTAGCTCGCTTCGCCTTCGGCTTCGCTAGTGTGTTCGCTTCGCCTAGCAGGCTGTTGAAAAAGGCATTTTCAACAGCCTGCGCCCTCACTCTTGTCTCTCCCGAGGCGGGAGAGAAGATTCGGAAGGAAGCCAGTTTTACGCAGGGTGTTGAAAGCCTGCGAATAGCCATCTTGGGATTCCCTGGGGTTTTTCAACACCCTGCTAGTGGGGCGGGTAATCGTCAATGGGACGGCGGTAACACAACATCAGATGTGGCTGCTGCCCTCACCCTAACCCTCTCCCTGGACAGGGAGAGGGATCGGAAATGGGCAGGGAGACGGAATCAAAAACAATCACAAGCTCGTAGAATGACAGTCTGAGCAAGACCCCTCGCTCATAAAACTGCTGCGTCCGCCCACGACCACGCGAAGGGAACGATGCGTAGCCGAACCGTGAGGCGCGGAGGGCGGGAGAAGGCGTCCGTGCGCGGGAGATGCCGATGGCGGCGATGCGCGCCGCCATCGGCATCGCTGAGGCGTCAGAGCAGATCGTATAATTCGCGGACTACCTCGCCGTCGATGAACGAGGCGATGTCGATGCCCATCTCCTTGAGATGGGCGCGATGGACGTCGAGCGCCGCCTGATCCGTGTACTGCTCGTAGGCCATGAACATACGCGGATTGTCCTTCGAGCGGTGCAGTATGTACGCGTGATTACCCGGTTCGGTGCGGACCTTCGGCACCGCGTCACGGATGATGCGCGCGAATTCGTCCTCACGGCCTCGCTTGATGGTTATCTTGGCAAGAAAAGTAAGCATCGTGACCTCCATATTAGTTTGAAGCTATGCGTCATCTTATAATCTACTGAGTTAGAAATTCACTGAAAAAATAGAGCCCACCTGGGACGCCAACCCACGCTGGACCCTCACCCGCGCGTCACGGCGGTTGCAAAAAGACAGCAACCGCCGCGCCGCTTGCCCTCTCCCGCAAGCGGGCGAGGGATCTTCAGAAAGAGGTTGTCCTTCGCTCCAACCAGCGGGCGAGGGATCTTCGGAAAGAGCCGGTTGCCGTATCCTGCAACTAAGCGGGCGAGGGATCTTATTGAGTCTCTGCAAATCATAGTGACAGTTCCGGTCTTGCTCGGCTCTTGCTCTGTCATTCTCGCGCGTGGCTGCCGCGCGAGAATCCCGGTCCCTCACCACGTCCTCCAGCGGAATTCGGGATTCCTCGCGCGCGCCAGACACGCGCGAGAATGACAGAAACATTCGACCGCGCGGATGTGCGTGTCAGTAGCTTGTGCAGGATTCAATAGTTTGAAGCTATGCGTCATCTTACTAATGTCCTGAGTTAGAAATTCACTGAACAAATCCACCCGGGACGCCCGCGCTGCACCCTCACCCGCGCGTCACGGCGGTTGCAAAAATGCGCAACCGCCGCGCCGCTTGCCCTCTCCCGCTACGCGGGCGAGGGATCTTCAGAAAAGCCCGGTTGCCCTATTCCTGCAAGCAAGCGGGCGAGGGTCTTAGAAGCTGGCCGAGATGCTTCGACATCGTTCGCGTTGCTCACTTCGTCGCTCAGGGTGACAGTAAGCGCTGATCAGGCAAGAGCGCAATCACTTTTACGACCAACTTCTAACTCGTGACACCAATATGAAACAGGATTTTCCGTGGGACGCGCGAATCACTCCTCCGGAGCGGCGTCGAGACGGACGACGATATCCTTTAACGCCGGAGACGCCGCCGGATACCGCTTCATGACGAGCGGATCATGTCCCGGGATGATGTGGCGGGGCGAGTCGGCGAGGCGCTCGACCTTGCGAAACGAGTCGAGCGTATCGGCGATGTTCACCACGGCGATGAATGGGCGGCTTTTCTGGATGTTTTCGTAGTAATGGCTCGAATCGGAGGCGAGCACGACATGACCGCGCTGCGTGTGCACCCGCGCGACCTGAAGGCCAGCCGTATGGCCGGGCGCGAAGTGCAGGGTAAAGCCCGGCGCGAGCTCGACGTCGCCGTCGTACATCTCGAGGCGGCGCTTGAAGTTCATCCGCACCATACCGACCACGTCTTCCTCTTCGAAGCCGTGACCGAAATACCCGTAGCGCACGAAGCGGCCGGTCGCGAATGCCATCTCACGCTCCTGGATATGGAAGCGCGCATGGCGAAGCTTGCTGAAGTTGCCGACGTGGTCGTAGTGCAGATGTGTGATGACGCAGTCGGTAACCGAATCAGGATCGATATCGAGGAGCTTCATGCTCTCGATCGGGCATCGCAAAAACTTGCGGCCACGGCGAGTTCCTACGTCCTCGGCGAACCCGGTGTCGACCAGGAAGACCCGATCCGGGCCAACGACGGCCCACGTAAAGTAGTCCATCGGCATGGGCCCGTCGTGAGGATCACCGCCGATGAAGTGGTCGGCTCGCCGCGCATCGCGGGTCGCGTACTTGATCGCGAAGATTTTGTACTCGGGCAACTTCTCAGCCATGGTTTCGCCTTTCCGCGCGGCTCGATTTGACTATGCGCACGTCGCAGACTCCTTTGCTCGCTCCGCCTTCGGCTTCGCTAGTGTTCGGCTCCGCTAGTGTTGTCGCCGCGCCA
>WNFT01002848.1_pt1 | contig 14853 bp, 15 predicted proteins | sample 5400191 | NCBI WGS metagenome assembly WNFT01 (sample SAMN13153359, study PRJNA577476) | soil metagenome | isolation source: 80 cm saprolite under Madrone tree | place: USA:California | collected 2016-06-14 | reverse complement strand
ACCCTGTCATGCTGGTAACGCTCACCCCCGCCGTGCCTTCTCGGGTCGACGCCGCGGTTGTATCGGAAGCAGTCCGAACCTCGACACGTCGCGAGCTTGCCTCAGGGCGGGCCGGTGAAAATCAGAGACGCGTTGGTCCCGCCGAAGCCGAAGGAATTGGTAAGCACGTACCGTACCCTGCGCTCCTTGGACTGCTTCGGCACCAGATCGATGTCGCAGGATTGCGACGGATTGTCGAGGTTCAAGGTCGGCGGCACCACCCCGTCGCGGATTGCGAGGATCGAGAAGATCGCCTCGACACTCCCCGCGGCACCAAGCAGATGTCCGATCGCCGACTTGGTCGAGGACATCGATAAAGCGTATGCATGCTCGCCGAATAGCCGCTTGACGGCACCGAGCTCAATCTCGTCTCCAAGTGGCGTCGAAGTGCCGTGCGCGTTGATGTAATCGATCTTGTCCGGCGGCAAGCCTGCGCGCTTCAGAGCATTGCGCATCGATCGGAAGGCGCCTTTGCCATCCTCCGAGGGAGCGGTCAGGTGGAAGGCGTCCGATGACATTCCGTAGCCGATAACTTCGGCATAGATCCTCGCTCCGCGCACTCGCGCGTGCTCGTACTCCTCGAGGACAAGGATGCCAGCACCTTCTCCCATCACAAAACCGTCGCGCTCCCGGTCCCAAGGTCGCGAGGCGCGCGGCGGGTCGTGGTTGAAACCCGTCGACAAGGCGCGCGCGGCGGCAAAGCCCGCCAGCCCCAATCGGCACACCGCCGCTTCGGTGCCGCCGCAGACCATCACATCGGCATCGTCCAGCATGATCAGCCGGGCTGCATCACCGATCGCATGCGCTCCACTGGAACAGGCCGTGACGACGGCATGGTTTGGGCCGGTGAAACCGTAACGGATCGAGACATGGCCGGCAGCCAGGTTGATCAGATTGGCGGGAATGAAAAACGGCGACAGGCGGCGCGGACCGCGCTCATGCAGGGTTAGCGCCCCATCGGTAATCCCCGGAAGCCCGCCGATGCCGGAGCCGATCATGACGCCCGTGCGCTCGCAGGCTTCTTCGCTGTCCGGGCGCCAGTTTGCATCTTCGACCGCCTGGGCGGCCGCTGCCAACGCATAGACGATAAAGCCGTCCATCTTGCGCTGATCCTTGGGCGGCACCCAGTCATCGGCATTGAACAACCCCGAGGGGGTCTCGCCACGGGGTACTTGGGCGGCGATCCTCGCGGGCAAGTCAGAAACTTCGAATGACTGGATTGCTCGAATGCCCGATTCGCCCGCAGTCAAGCTGCTCCAGTTGCGCTCCAGGCCGATACCGAGGGGCGTCACGAGCCCCATGCCGGTCACGACGACACGCCGCATCGCTACTCTCGCGGCTTAAAGGACAAACGACCGCCCAACCGCCGGACGGGCGCGAGCCAAAGCTGGCGTATCCGAAATCGACCGGTTATTGAAAGGCTCAACTGTGGGATTCGATGAAATTGACGGCATCCTTGACCGTCACGATCTTCTCGGCGGCATCATCCGGGATCTCGCATCCGAATTCCTCCTCGAATGCCATCACGAGCTCGACCGTATCGAGGCTGTCGGCACCCAGATCGTCGATAAAACTGGCGTTTTCGGTCACCTTCGATTCGTCGACGCCCAAATGCTCGACGACAATCTTTTTGACCCGCTCGTTGACGTCACTCATCCGCTCTCTTCCTCGCTGGGTTGCTTGAGAGTCGCTTCGGGACTGGGGTTCCCGGTGCCATCCGCCGTCATGGTGTCGCCACCGGGGCCACATAGAACGCGCGAATCCCATAGCACGATTTCGCCCGCCGCGCCAATTCGGCGGCCCGGGCCATTATAGCATGGCCATACCGCCGTTGACGTGCAAGGTTTGCCCGGTGACATAGGCCGCCTCGGGACTCGAGAGATAAAGGACGGCGGCCGCAACGTCCTCGGGCATACCGAAGCGACCAGCCGGGATCGTCCCGAGCAGCCGCGCCTGCTGCTCGGCGGTGAGCTTGTTGATCATCGCCGTGGCGATGGCACCGGGCGCAACGCAATTAACGGTTATGCCGCGACCGGCGACCTCGTGAGCGATCGACTTCGACATGCCGATCATCGCTGCCTTGGCGGCCGCGTAGTTGGCCTGTCCGGGATTGCCGGTAAGCGCAACGACCGAGGCTACCCCGATGACGCGACCATGCCTTCGCCGCAACATGCCGCGCAGGGCCACCCGGGTGAGCCGGAAGGCGGCGGTCAGATTGACTTCAAGAACCGCCTGAAAGTCGGCGTCGGTCATCCGCAGCGTTAACGCGTCGCGCGTGAGCCCGGCATTGTTGACGAGAATGTCGACCCGGCTCATCGCCGTCTCGGCCTCCTTGACCAGGCGATCTGGGGCTGCCGGGTCGGAAAGATCGGCCAATCCGACGTGAGCGCGTTCGCCCAGCTCCGCCGCCAGCGCCTCCAGAGCGCTCGCCCGCGTGCCGGCCAGCATGACCTGCGCTCCGCGATGGTACAGGGCCCGGGCGATTGCTCCGCCGATGCCGCCGGAAGCTCCGGTCACCAGGGCGGTCTGACTTGATAGATCGAACATCGAAGGACCCGGGCGGCAATGGCAGGTGAGGTGCGAGCCTGCGGCTCAGAACTCCTTGATCAGGGCTTCGACCTCGCCGGGCGTGCCGACCGAACGGATTGCCAGCGCCGGGTCGATTCGCCTAACCAGACCGGCGAGCACGCGACCAGTCCCGATTTCGGCAACCTCCCCGACCTTCGCCGTCCCGAGGTAGAGCACGCTCTCGCGCCACCGCACCATCGCCGTAACCTGACCGACGAGCTGGCGTTTGATCTCAGCCGGATCGTTGATCTCGGATGCCGACACATTAGTGACGAGCGGCACCGCGGGTGGGCGCAGCGCCACCTCATCGAGTGCCTTCTGCATGACTTCGGCGGCCGGCGCCATCATCGGGGAATGAAAGGGGGCGCTGACTGGAAGGACGATCGACCTGCATGCCTGCCGTTCGCGGGCGATTGCAATCGCCCGCTTGACAGCGTGGCGGTGTCCGCTAACGACAACCTGTCCCGGGGCATTGTCGTTGGCCACTACACACACCTCGTCCGGGCCGCTGACTGCGGCCGCCGCGATCGTCCGCGCCGCTTCGACATCCAGGCCCAGCAGCGCCGCCATCGCCCCTTCGCCGGGCGGCACGGCCTTCTGCATGATCTGTCCCCGCAGTTTGACGAGGCGCGCGGCGGTGCCGACCGAGAGAGCGCGCGCCGCCGCTAACGCCGAATATTCGCCGAGGGAATGTCCGGCCACGTAGGCAACGTGCCGGCCAAATACGAGGCCGCCTTCCGCTTCGAGAACCCGAACCACCGCAAGGCTCGCCGCCAGCAGCGCGGGTTGGGCGTTTTCGGTGAGGATGAGATCGCTTTCCGGCCCTTCGAACATCAGCTGCGAGAGGCGCTGCGACAACGCCTCGTCGACTTCCGCGAGAAGATAGCGGGCGGCGGAAAACGCGGCGGCGAGGTCACGCCCCATGCCGACCGCTTGGGACCCCTGCCCGGGAAAGACAAAAGCGCGCTTCATTCGGAAGGTTCCCCACCCACCCAGCACCGGGCCGGACGTTTCCCCACATGGTCATAGACCCGCCGCTGCCAGTGTCAAGGAGCGGCATTGCGGGCGCGACAGGGAGTGCTGCACCGGGCTGTTCCCGAGATGGCTGTCTTGCCTCTAAGCGAGATGGCTGTCTTGCCTCTAAGAAGGCTTCCGGTATAGTGTCCGGGTCTTTTTCGATCGCGCCCGTAGGTCCGTTCTCGGTGCGCGTCGGTTTGTAAACAGCCACAAGGTTCCCGCGGCATGTCTCTCTATGAGAACGTATTTATCGCACGCCAGGACATTTCTGGCGCGCAGGTCGATGCCCTCGCAGACGCGTTCACCCAGCTCCTCACCGACAACGCAGGCGAGGTCAAAAAGCGAGAATATTGGGGGTTGCGCAATCTTTCCTACCGGATGAGAAAGAACCGTAAGGGGCACTATGTGCTGCTCAACATCGAAGCGCCGCCCGCGGCCGTCGCTGAGCTCGAGCGGACGATGCGGATCAATGAAGACGTGATCCGGTACCTGACCATCCGCGTCGAGGCTCACGACGATGGACCGTCTGTGATCATGCAGAGCCGGGGCAGTCGGGACGATCGCCAGCGGCGCAGCTCCGGTGACCGCGAACGGTACGGCGAAGGTCGTGACGGCGCCGCCGAGCGAGCCGACCGGCCCGAGCGGGCGGTGCCGGAAGCGGTGGAGGCATAGATGGAAAGTCAATCGGGTGGCGGTTCGGCGCGGGGCGCCGGAGCACGGCGCCCGTTCTTCCGTCGGCGGAAATCGTGCCCGTTCTCCGGCCCGAACGCGCCGAAGATCGACTACAAGGATATCAAGCTGCTGCAGCGCTTCGTCTCGGAGCGGGGCAAGATCGTGCCGAGCCGGATCACGGCAGTCTCGACCAAGAAGCAGCGCGAGCTTGCGCAGGCAATCAAGCGGGCTCGGTTTCTCGGTCTGCTCCCTTACATGGTGAAGTAGCCGGGGGTGCGGCGGGCGACGGCATGGGTCGCGTCGGGATCGCTGGAGTCACGGCGCTTTGCGCAGCACTCGCCGCCGGTCCGTCGCTCGCGGTAGCGACGGGCTCACCGAGCTCGCTGATCCTCGTCTACCTTTCCCAGCTGCCGCTCTTTATCGGCGGGCTGTGGCTGGGCGCAGGCGTTGCCGTGGCGGCGGGTGTCACTGCCTCCATAATGTTGCTGGCCGCGAGCAACATCACGGCGGCGTTGATGTTTGCCGCGCTGAACGTCGTGCCGGTGATTCTTCTGGTTCGTCAGGCCTTGCTCGCCCGCACTGGCACCGCCGGCGCGGTCGAATGGTATCCGCCGGGCCTGCTCGCAGTCTGGCTGACCGGTCTTGGGCTGACTGCGATGGCTATCGCCCTTCTCGTCTTCGGCGGCCCCGATGGTCTTCAATCGGCGGTACGCGAGACGCTGGCTCCCGCGCTCGATCGCCTCTTCGACGAGAGCGTTCCCGGTCGCGACGAGCTTGCCAACCTTCTCGCGATGATCATGCCGGGTCTCGTTGCCGCCTCGTGGATCGCTATGACCTTGGTAAACGGCATACTCGCCCAAGGTCTGCTGGCGCGCTTCGGAGCGAGCTGGCGGCCTTCGCCAGCCCTCGGCACGCTCAGCCTTCCGAGGTGGTTTCCGGTGCTCCCGGTGCTCGCCACAGGGGCCACGGCCCTCGGTGGAACGATGCGCTTTCTCGGCGTCAACATGATGATCGTGCTAACCGTGCCGTTCTGCCTTGCCGGCCTGGCTGTGCTCCACACCATCGCGTACCGGTTCTCTCGTCCCGCCATCCTGCTCGTTTCATTCTACGTGCTGGCCGGGTTGTTCGGTTGGCCGCTGCTGGTGATCACTGTTTTGGGGCTGATCGACGCTTTGCTCAGGCTCCGCGGCCGCTTTCCCTTGCGTCAGTCTGTTGGAGGAAGAAATGATGGTTGACCTGATCTTGCTTGAACGGGTCGAGAAGCTCGGTCAGATGGGTCAGCGCGTGAAGGTGAAGCCCGGCTTTGCGCGCAATTATTTGTTGCCGCAAAAGAAGGCGCTTCGAGCGACTAAGGAAAACCTAGCCTATTTTGAGAGCCAGCGCGCCCAACTCGAAGCGAACAATCTGCACCGCAAGTCGGAAGCAACCGAAATCGGCACCACTGTTGAAGGCTTGAGTGTCGTCATCGTTCGCCAAGCGGGCGAAAGCGGACAGCTCTACGGCTCAGTTTCCGCTCGTGACCTCGCCGACGCGGTGACCGAAGCGGGTTTTACGATCGAGAAACGCCAAGTGGTCCTCGAAAGGCCGATCAAGAGCCTGGGGATGCATTCGGTAAGGATCGTGCTGCATCCGGAAGTCTCGGTGATGATTACCGCCAACGTCGCCCAGTCGGCGGAAGAAGCTGCCATGCAGGCCAGAGGCATCGACCCGCTGCGCCTGCGCGACGGAGATGACGCCGAAGCCGACCTGGCCGCTACCGACAACCCGACTCGCCGACAGGAACCGGCGGGGACCCGCGCCGGGTGAGGCACAATCTGCCCCCGCATACAATACGATGCTGCTGGCACACCTGTTCGATCGGATCATTAGCGTAGGCAGGCTTCGCGTCGTCGATGCCGGCGGACGCTCCTTCGCTTTCGAGGGGTCGCCCGGCACAAGCGTCGCAATTCGGCTGCACGACCCGGCGTTGCATTGGAAGCTCCTCGTCAGACCGCGGCTGTTCCTGCCCGAAGCTTATGTGGATGGGACACTGACCATCGAAGAGGGGAGCCTCTATGATCTTATCGACTTGATGACCACCAATATCGAGCTTTTGCCTGAGGGATTTCTAGGACATCACCTAAACGATGCCTTCAGTCCCTTGCGCCGGCTCCATCAATACAACCCGCTCGCGCGTGCCCGCCGCAACGTCGCCCATCACTACGACCTGTCGGAAGAACTCTACGCATCGTTCCTCGATCAGGACCGGCAATATTCTTGCGCTTACTTCCGTGACGGCACCGACGACCTCGACACCGCCCAGCTCGACAAGAAGCAGCACATTGCTGCAAAGCTGCTGATCCGACCGGGGCAAAGGGTGCTCGACATCGGTTCGGGGTGGGGCGGCCTTGCGCTCTACCTGGCCGGGGAGTGCGGCGCGAAGGTAACCGGTTTGACGCTTTCAAGGGAGCAGCACAAAGTAGCCGTACGCCGCGCCGCAATGGCGGGATTGGCCGATCGCGTCGAGTTCTGCCTGCGCGACTATCGCGAGGAGAGCGGCCACTACGACAGAATCGTTTCTGTCGGCATGTTCGAGCATGTTGGCGTCAACCACTACAGTGCGTTCTTTAATCAGCTCAAGTCGCTGCTGGCGCCGGATGGTATAGCGCTGCTGCACTCGATCGGCCGCATGGACGGGCCAGGCTCGACCCACCCTTGGATCCGCAAATACATCTTTCCGGGCGGTTACATGCCGGCGCTCTCGGAAGTCCTGCCGGCGGTCGAACGATTGAAGCTGTGGGTGACCGATATCGAGATCCTGCGCCTGCACTATGCCGAGACTCTGCGATCCTGGCGCCGCCGCTTCGAGGGCAATCGCGAGCGTCTGCGCGGGATCTACGATGAGCGCTTCTGCCGGATGTGGGAGATGTACCTGGTCGGCTCCGAGATCGCGTTTCGCCGCAGTACGTTCATGGTCTTTCAGATGCAGCTCGCGAAGGCGATCGATTCGGTGCCGATAACGCGGGATTACATGCTCGATTGGGAACGCGAAGGCAGCGCTGCTTCCGATCGGGCCGCCTGACGTTCATCCCCGACATCCACAAGGTGTGAATCTTATTCCTCGCGGGACCGCGGTCCCAGCGGTGCTATTTTGCCGCCGCATGGAAACAGCCGCAACGTCTCGGGTCACTCCGCTGCGGGGTCCCGACTCCGAGCCTATTCGCATCCCGCCCTACAACACCGACGCCGAACAGGCGCTTCTCGGGGCGATCCTGATCAACAATTCGGCCTATGCTCGGGTGTCCGAATTCCTCGCGCCGGAGCACTTCGGCTATGCCGTGCACGGTCGGATCTTCGCTGCAATCGCTAAGCTGATCGAGCGTGGTCAGATCGCCAACCCGGTGACGCTCAAAAACCTGTTTGATCAGGACAAAGCGCTGACAGAAATCGGCGGAGCGCAATATCTCACTCAGCTTGTTAACTCGGCAGTGACGATTATAAACGCCGAGGATTACGGCCAAAACATCCACGATCTTTATCTTCGGCGTCAGCTGATTACGCTTGGTGAGGACGTTGTCAACGAGGCTTTCAATCAGGATCTCGACGATCCTGCCCGGGAGCAGATCGAACGTGCAGAGAAAAAGCTGTTCGACCTCGCCACCGCGGGCCAGCTGGAGGGTGGCTTTCGTGCCTTTGAGACCACGCTCACCGACGCGATCAACAATGCCGAGGCGGCCTTCAAGCGCAGCGGCAGGACCGTCGGTGTGGCCACAGGGTTCGTCGATCTCGACAAGAAGCTCGGCGGATTGCATCCGTCCGATCTCGTAATCCTAGCCGGCCGAACAGCGATGGGAAAAACGGCGTTCGCCACCAACATCGCGTTAAACGCCGCGAAAGCCTACAAGCTAGGGCGCGCTGCCGATGGTCGCGTGGTCGCCGAGGATGGAGCGGTAGTCGGCTTCTTTTCGCTGGAAATGTCGGCCGAGCAGCTCGCCACCCGAATTCTCGCGGAGGAATCGGGCGTGTCCTCGGACCGCATCCGGCGCGGCGATGTCAGCCACGAAGATTTCGATAGATTTGTCCGGGCGAGCCAGCAGCTCGCCGCGTTGCGGCTGTTCATCGACGACACGCCGGCGCTGACCGTCTCTGCCTTGCGCACGCGATCGCGACGGCTGATGCGCCAGCAGGGGCTCGGGCTCATCATTGTCGATTACTTGCAGCTCCTGCGCCCCTCGAACCAAGTTCGCGTCATCGAAAACCGGGTCCAGGAGGTGTCCGACATCACGCGGGGGCTGAAGGCGCTCGCCAAGGAGCTCGATGTGCCCGTACTTGCGCTCTCGCAGCTGTCGCGTGCCGTCGAGCAGCGCGAGGACAAGCGGCCGATGCTCGCTGACTTGCGTGAATCGGGCTCGATCGAGCAGGACGCAGACGTCGTCATGTTTCTCTTCCGCGAGGAGTACTACAAGTCGCGAGAGCCGCTCCGCGGCCCCGAGGAAGCCGAGGACAAATTCAACAAGCGCTACCAAGACTGGAGAGAGGAACTCGAAAAGGTTCATGGCATCGGGGAGATTATTTTAGCCAAGCATCGCCACGGCCCGATCGGCACGGTGAAGCTTCGCTTCGACGCGCAGACGACCAAGTTCGAAGACTTTGCCGCATCCGATCACTTGCCGACTGTGCGCTAAAAGGGGTAAGGGCCCAGCCATGGCCAGCGATCCCGCCGAGCGCGCGGGTGCCGTCCTCGAGATCGACCTCACGGGCATCGTCGCCAATTGGCGAATGCTGGCCGCTCGGGTCGAACCCGCGCGCTGCGCCGCGGTTGTCAAGGCAGACGCGTACGGGCTTGGCGCCGCCCAGGTGTCGGCCGCCCTCGTCGCGGCGGGATGCCGGCTCTTTTTTGTTGCCACGCTCGACGAGGGCATAGCACTGCGCCAGGCGCTTCCCGCGTCGTGCAAGATCGGAGTGTTCAACGGCCCCGTGCCCGGTTCGGCGGATGAGTTCCTCTCCCATCGCCTGATTCCAGTTCTCAACGAACCCGGGCAGATCGCCGAGTGGACCACGATCACGGCGCGGCGCGGCGGATGCCCGGCGATGTTGCATATCGACACTGGGATGGCGCGCCTCGGTCTCACCCTGCGGGAATTCGAAGGGCTCGTCGCCGAGCGCCGCCATCCAACCCGCTGGAGTGCGCTGATCAGCCACCTCGGTTGCGCCGACGAGCCTGCGAATCCGTTGAACGAAATCCAGCGCGCGCGCTTTGTTTCTGCACGACACCAGCTCGGCGACCCGCCTGCCAGTCTCGCTGCGTCATCCGGGATCTTTCTCGGCCGCTTGTACCACTTCGACTTCGTACGCCCGGGTGCGGCCCTCTACGGCGTCAACCCGCAGGCGGGCACTCCTAACCCGATGAATCAGGTCGTTCGGCTAAAGGGCCGAATCCTGCAGGTCCGCGAGGTTGATCGAGGGGACCCGGTTGGCTACGGTGCCGCCCATCTGATGGAGCAACCCGGACGGCTCGCGACCGTCGCGCTCGGTTATGCCGATGGGTGGCTCCGCTCGCTGAGCCATCGCGGTTCGGGTCGTCTTGGCGGCAAGCGGGTACCGCTTCGTGGCCGCGTCTCGATGGATCTCGTTATTTTCGAGGTTTCTGGGGTGGACCCTTCGCTCGCCCGGCCCGGCGGATATATCGAGCTCCTGGACGACGATTACGGTGTCGATGCAGCGGCGGCCGATGCCGGCACCATCGGCTATGAGGTCCTGACCGGACTGGGCAGGCGCTGCCATCGGATCTATCGCGGCATGCCAGACCGATGCTGACGTTTCTCGCTGCGATTGGCGCCGTCTTCGTCGGCTTTCTCGCCGCGACCGGGCGCTTGGTCGTGTTCGCCGGGCTGGCGCTGGCGACCGGGTTTACCCCGCCCTTTTATTTTCGCGCGGTTTTGCGCGAGATAGTGAACATCGGGTACTTCTCACTGCCTGTGGTCGGACTGACGGCGATCTTCACCGGCATGGTGTTGGCCCTTCAGTCCCACACTGGTTTCAGCCGATTCGCCGCTGAGGGAGCGGTGGCTACGGTCGTCGTGTTATCGGTCACCCGGGAACTCGGGCCGGTCATCGCCGCGCTAATGGTCGCTGGCCGCGTCGGGGCGGCGATCGCAGCCGAGATCGGAACGATGCGCGTGACCGATCAGATCGATGCTTTGACGACTTTGTCCACCGACCCGCTGCGCTACTTGGTGCTGCCGCGCCTGCTCGCCGGCGTCATCACTATGCCGATGCTGGTAGTCGTCGCAGATATTATCGGTGTTTTTGGCGGCTATCTCATCGGAGTCTACAAGCTAGACTTCAATCCCCAGGCTTATCTGGACGGTACGCGCCAACATCTCGAGACGACCGATGTCGTCTCGGGTCTTGTGAAGGCGGCGGTATTTGGTTTTATCGTCGCGCTGATGGGTTGCTATCACGGCTACTACTCGCGCGGGGGGGCGCAAGGTGTCGGGCAGTCGACGACCTACGCCGTAGTCTCTGCCTCGGTCTTGATCCTGGTTGTCGACTACCTGATTACAGCAGCCTTTTTTGGGCGATGACGAACGCTGATCCGGTGCCGAAGATTTCCGTCCGGGGGCTGCGCAAGTCATTCGGCCGCACGCGCGTTCTCGACGGTCTCGACATCTCTTGTGCAACCGGGGAAAGCCTCGTAGTCATCGGCGGGTCGGGAACGGGCAAATCCGTCCTGGTCAAATGCATTCTCGGTTTGCTCCACCCCGAAGCGGGATCGATCTGCATCGATGGCGTTGAAACCGTGGGGCTGCGGCGTGCCGCCCGTGAGCGCCTGATGCAGAAATCCGGCATGCTGTTTCAGGGCAGCGCCCTGTTCGATTCGCTGAGTGTATGGGAGAATGTCGCATTCGGACTGATCCACGGGCGCGGCATGGAGCGGCTTGCGGCAAAGGAGATTGCGCTCGCGAAGCTCGCGGCGGTCGGGCTCGGTCCCGAAGCAGGCGATCTGCGGCCGGCCGAACTTTCCGGCGGCATGCAGAAGAGGGTTGCGCTGGCGCGGGCGATTGCCGCCGAGCCAGAAATCATCTTTTTCGACGAGCCGACCACCGGCCTCGACCCGATCATGGCCGATGTGATCAACGATCTGATAATGAAGTGCGTGCGCGACGTCGGAGCTACAGCAGTTTCGATCACTCACGACATGGTGAGTGCACGCAAGATCGCCGATCGGATCGCGATGTTGCACGGCGGCCGCATCGTCTGGCACGGACCGGCCGAGGAGATCGATCGCTCAGGCAACCCGTTCGTCGACCAGTTCATCAACGGCCGCGCCGAGGGCCCGATCCAGATGGAGATCCGAGGACGATGACGACGGTCTGTCGGGCGCGACGGGATTGATGGTGATGGCACGGCAGCAGGCTCGCTTCGTTTGTCAGCAATGCGGGGCCTTCCATGCCAAATGGACCGGCCGCTGCGACGGCTGCGGCGCATGGAACAGCCTGATCGAGGAATTGCCGCGCGAGGAGCTGCCCGGCGGGCGTGTCAAGGGGGGACCCGACCGCCGCGGCGGCCGCGCGCTCGGCTTTGTCGGCCTGACCGGGCCGAGCATACTGCCACCGCGTCGCAAGACCGGCATTGTCGAGCTCGACCGCGTCTGCGGCGGCGGGCTCGTACCCGGCTCGGCGATCCTGGTCGGCGGCGATCCCGGGATCGGCAAGTCGACATTGCTCCTCCAAGCGGCAGCAGCGATCGCACCGGGCGACGAGCAGTCGCCGGGACAGACCGCGATCGCTGCCTACATCACTGGCGAGGAGGCCATCGATCAGGTTCGCCTGCGCGCGGAGCGTCTCGGTGTCGCCGCGAGCCCCATGCTGCTGGCTGCAGCCAGCAATGTGCGCGACATCATCGCCTCGCTCGACCGCGAGGACGCCCCGGCTCTGGTCGTCGTCGATTCGATTCAAACGATGTACCTCGACACCTTGGACAGCGCGCCCGGCACGGTCAGTCAGGTTCGCGCGGCCGCGCAGGAGTTGATCAGGGTGGCCAAGCGGCGCGGCTTCGTCTTGGTGCTCGTTGGCCACGTGACCAAGGAGGGAGTGATCGCCGGGCCGCGCGTGCTCGAGCACATGGTCGACACCGTGCTCTATTTCGAGGGCGAACGCGGGCACCAATTCCGCATCCTGCGCGCGGTGAAGAACCGCTTTGGTCCGACCGACGAGATCGGCGTCTTCGAGATGAGCGATCGCGGCCTCGTCGAGGTCCCGAACCCCTCGGCCTTGTTTCTCGCCGGACGGCCCGGGGCGCTCGGCGCGGACGATGACGCTGGCGCAGCCGCTCCGGGTGCCGGGCGGGTCAGCGGCTCGGCCGTGTTTGCCGGCATCGAGGGCACTCGGCCGGTGCTCGTCGAGGTTCAAGCGCTGGTCGCACCAGCCCTCTTGGGGACGCCGCGCCGAGCGGTTGTGGGTTGGGACGGAACACGGCTGGCGATGATTACCGCGGTGCTCGATGCGCGTTGCGGGCTCTCGGTCGGCGCCAATGACATCTATTTGAACATCGCCGGCGGATTGCGGATCGCCGAGCCGGCGGCTGATCTCGCCGTGGCGGCAGCCCTCGTCTCGGCGCTGACCGAGACGCCGGTTCCCGCCGACGCCGTCGTATTCGGCGAAATCGCGCTCTCGGGCGACGTTCGTCCGGTCGGCCACACCGAAGCTCGCCTCAAAGAGGCCGCTAAGCTCGGCTTTGCAGAAGCCTGGATGCCGAGCGGCCGCGGCAAGTCTCGCAGAGCGACTGCCGCGTCGGGGCTCGAGACCGCGGCAATCGGGCACCTGAGCGAGCTTGTCGAGCGATTGGCGCCCAGGCACGCGCTGCGCGGCCAATCACTGGGTAAACAGCGGATCGTGGTCGCGTCTTGAATGCCGTCGATCTTAGCGTCCTCGCGGTGATCGCGCTCTCGGCGATCTTCGCCTTTGCCCGCGGCTTCGTGCGCGAAACCTTGTCGATTGTGGCCTGGGTCGGCGCGGCGCTGATCACGCTTTACGGGTTCAATTACGTCTACGGGCTGGTCACTCGGTTCGTCTCGACGCCGCTGCTCGCCGACCTCGTCGCCGGTGCCGGGCTGTTCGTATTCGCTCTGATCTTGTTGACGATCATTACCGGATATCTGGCGCGCCTTGTCCACTCGACCTCCCTCTCGCCGATCGATCGGACCTTGGGCTTGGTCTTCGGCCTGGTGCGTGGTGCGGCCCTTGTCTCGCTCGCCTATCTCGTTCTGGATGTCAGCCTGCCGCCGAACGATCGGCCGGGCTGGATCAGACAGGCAAAGAGCGAGCCGTTTCTTGCTCAGGGCGCCGACATGTTGCGCGGTCTGCTGCCTCAATCGCTTCAGATCAAGAGTGCAGCCGTCGTCGATGACGCGCAGCGGTCGCTCGAACGAGCCAAGGAGGCTCAGAAGGCGATGCGCGCTCTTTCCAGCCCGGTGGCGCCATTACCGGCGAAGCCGGGCCAAGATCAGGCGCCGAACTACAAGACCGGCGACCGGCGAGACATGGACAGGTTGATCGAAAACGCGCGATAGTATGGCGCGCATGCCCTGCCACTCGCATTCGAAATGCGGAATTACCATTTCTGCGGTGCCGAAACGAGGATCGAGGATGGCGACGACCGATCCCTTCGATGTGGACCACTTTCACGAGGAATGCGGCGTCTTCGGGGTCTACGGCCACCCCGACGCGGCGGCGCTGACTGCCCTCGGTCTGCATGCCCTGCAGCACCGCGGACAGGAGGCGTCGGGGATTGTTGCCTATGACGGCGAACAGTTCAGCGCCCATCGCGGGCTCGGCCAAGTCAGCGACAATTTCAGCTCCAAGGAAGTGATCGGGCGATTGCGCGGCAGCGCTGCCATCGGCCATGTCCGGTACGCAACGACCGGCGAAGTCGCGATGCGCAACGTCCAGCCGCTGTTTGCCGATTTCGAGTTCGGCGGGCTCGCCATCTGCCACAACGGCAATCTGACGAACTCCTACCAGGTGCGCCGTCAGCTGGTGCGTCGCGGCAGCCTGTTTCAATCGACCAGCGACACCGAAGTCATCGTTCACCTGATCGCGACGAGCCTGAAAGAGACCGTTGTTGACCGTCTGATCGATGCACTGCGGCAGGTTCAGGGAGCCTTTTCCCTGGCGGCGCTGTCACAAGACGAGATTATCGGAGTGCGCGATCCGCTCGGGGTGCGGCCGCTGGTTCTTGGGCGGCTCGGTGACACCTGGATCCTCTCCTCGGAGACCTGCGCGCTCGACATCATCGGCGCCGAGTTCGTTCGCGATATCGCAGCGGGAGAGATTGTCATCATCGGCGCCCGCGGGGTCAAAAGCCTGCTGCCCTTCAACCGGCGCGATAGCCGGTTCTGCGTCTTCGAGCACATCTACTTCGCGCGTCCCGACAGCGTCGTTGAGGGCCAGAGCGTCTATGAGGCACGCAAGCGCATCGGGCGGGAACTCGCACGCGAATCACCTGTCGATGCCGACATTGTCGTTCCAGTCCCCGATTCGGGCGTGCCCGCCGCGATCGGATATGCCCAGGAAT
>WNFT01006380.1_pt1 | contig 14857 bp, 9 predicted proteins | sample 5400191 | NCBI WGS metagenome assembly WNFT01 (sample SAMN13153359, study PRJNA577476) | soil metagenome | isolation source: 80 cm saprolite under Madrone tree | place: USA:California | collected 2016-06-14 | reverse complement strand
CTTCCACCTGGAGCGCGCTCACATCCTCGGCCAGAGAAGCACCCTCAAGCACGTCTACGCACACTGGCTGATGCTCGTCGTCGCCCTGAGCCAGCACGACTTTCGTGAGGGCCTGGGCCAGATCCCGCGCCTGCTCGCAGCCCTGCTCTTTTCGCGCGTCTGGGTTCCCCTTGGAAATACGGGCCGCGCGCGGGTGGGCGCGCTCACTCCGATGCCGGTGCCCGCGGATCTGAGCCATCTCGTCGCGGGGAGCGGTCCATCGCCCGCCTGGCCTCTTCCCTGGGGGAGACTGAGCCTTGCCTGCCTCCTGGCTTTTCTGGTCGTGGCCTTGACCCAGAGCCTCACCAGGGACGCCGACCTCGAGGTGCTGGGCACCGTGTCGGAGTGGCGCTCACCGTGCCTCACCCTGCTGATGCAGGGGGTGAGCTTGCTCGGCTCGGGCGCCGCCGAGGCGCCGTTCGCCTTCGGGGTTGCGGGCGTCCTGACCTGGCGGGGGCGGAAGGCGCACGCCGCGGGATACGCGCTGTCGGTGCTCTTCGGCTGGGCGGCCTATGGACTCCTCAAGGTATCCTTCCACCGAACGCGTCCTTCGCTGGTGGAGCACTTGAGCGACGGCGGATGGTACTCATTCCCGTCCGGGCACGCCATGATGGCCCCGATCGTCTACGTCCTAGCCGTGCACTTGCTATGGCCGAGCCCCGCCCCGTCGGAGGCCCGCGCGCCCGGCCTCATCCTGGCCTGGGTCGTTGCTTTCTTCATCGCGGGCTCCCGCGTGTACCTCGGCGTGCACTATCCGAGCGACGTGGCGGCGGGCCTGCTGGCGGGAACCAGTTCGGTTGCCTTGAGCATGGTCGCGATGAGCCGGCTCGGGCGCCGAGTCATCACGGCGTAGCCAGCCGTCAGTGCGATGGCGTCGCCGTTACGACGAGGATCTTGCCTTCGGGCGAGTCGGTGAGGTAGGCGGTACCCTCGTCGGTCGCCACCGCGTTGCGCGCGCCCGCCGCCGTCGCCACCGTCGCCACCTGGGTGAGGGCTCCCTTGGAATCGACTCGGGCGATGGCGAGCTTGGCGGCGCGCCCGGCGGCGGCGAACAGCTCGTGCCGCCGCTCCACGTAGTCGATGTTGTCGATTCCCTCGCCCACCTCGATCGTGGACAGCTGCTTCCCGTCGTGCCCGGCGTCCAGCACCATCACGCGGCTCGGACAGGCGACGAAGAGGAAGTTCAGGCGGGGATCGACCGCCAGACCCCTGGGCCCATCCGCTCCGCACCCGGGCAGCCAGGTCTTCGTGACCTGCCGGCTCTTCGCGTCGATGGTGAGGGTGCGGTCTTTGTCCTCGAGGTTGGTGTAGAAGATGCCGCGTCCCTCGTCGACCGCGTAGCCCTCGGGCTGCCCCTCGAGGCTGATCTTGGCCTTCAACGACAGGGCTCCTGCGGTGGATGCATCGAGGACGGCGATCGAATTGTCGCGCGGGGTCGTCACCCAGACTTCCCTCGTCGAACCGACGTAGACCACGCCATCCGGCATGGAGGCGAGCTTCAGGCAGGCGCCCTTGGTCAGGGTCGCCGCATCCACCGCGCAGACGCTGGAGTCGCCGCGGTTGCCCACGTAAACCACTCCCTGGCCGACGGTGGCGGAGCTCGGGCCGACCGTCCGCTTGGTGCCGTTCCTCTCCACCTCGGAGGTCGGGAAGCCCTCCACCCGAGTGACGTGATCGTCCTTCACGTCCAGGACGTCGACGCTGCCCGTGTTGCCGGCGGGCACCCACACGCGATGGTGAGCCCGATCGTAGGCGATGTAGTCCATCCCCACTCCCCCGGGGGGAGCGCCGGGCAGGGCGACCGAGTGGACCTTGAAGGTCGGCGCGGGTACCGGGGTCTCGGCGCCCGCCAGGCCGCATCCGATCCCCACGACCGCGAAGACACGCGTCAACTCCGAGCGAATCGCCATTCTTTCCCCTCCCCTGCGATCATAACAGACCGCTAGCTCGCGAACGGTGCCGTCCTGCGCGACTTCGCCACCTTTCTCTCACTCGGAGCGCTGGTATTCAAAGTTGATGCCCGCCTGCACCGCGCCCCTTGCGCGGAGCCGAGCCGTCTCCGTTTCCAGGACCTGGGCGCGCGCACCGGTGGCGAAGGTCAGGCCCGGTTCCATGACGCCGAGGCCGACCGCCACCCGACCACGGACCTTGAGCTCTCTCATCACGAGTCCTCCTCGTCGCCAACCCCACCGGGAGAGCGCCGCGGGCCCCTGTCCCGCCCAAAAGGTCGGCGATGACCGCCGCGGCAATCCGCTCCGCCGCCGAGCCATCACCGAAGGCTCGAGTGGGCACGGCACGCCGGCGGTACTCCACCTCGTCGGTGAGGAGGCGCCGCGCCGCATCGAAGAGCGGCCCTGCGTCCGGGCCCACCAGCTCCCCCACCCCCGCCTCCACGCCCTCGGGGCGCTCGGTCGTCCGCCGCGCAACCAGAAAGGGAATGCCGAGGATCGCCGCCTCCTCCTGGACGCCGCCGCTGTCCGTGATGACGAGCTTGGCTTCGAGGAGGAGCTGAAGGAAGCGCAGATAGGGAAGAGGGTCGAGCAACTGTACGTTGGGAACGTCGCCGAGGCGCGAACGCACCACCGACTGCACGGCCGGATTGAGGTGCACCGGGAAGACCATGATCGCGTCGCGGAACGCCCCCGCGAGGTCACGGATGCCCCGACACAGCGAAGCGAGATCCGCTCCGAAGCTTTCACGACGGTGGGCGGTGACGAGCACCAGGGGCCGACCGCCGCCAAGGATCGCCTCGATCCTCGGGTCGGGCGGCAGCGACGGCAACAGGTGGCCCCGCGCGTGTGCGAGGGCATCGACGACTGTGTTGCCGACGACGCGAATGCGCGCATCGGGGACGTTTTCGCGCAGGAGGTTCCCCCGCGCGCGTTCGGTAGGCGCAAAGTGGAGGGAGGCGAGACAAGCGACCAGGCGGCGGTTCGTCTCCTCGGGGAAGGGATTGCGGCTGTCTCCGGTGCGCAGCCCGGCTTCGACGTGGGCCACCGGGATGCCCATGTAGAAGGCGCTGAGGGCGCCCATGGCGACGGTCGTCGTGTCGCCCTGGACGACCACGGCGCGCGGGCGGTGCTGCGCGAAGAGCGACTGGATGCCGGAGAGGAGCCGCGCCGAGAGATCGCCCAGGGACTGACCCGGCTCCATCAGGCTCAGGTTCTCCACGGGCGCGATCCCGAGGTCCGCGAGGACCGGCTGGACGAGCTGCACGTGCTGCCCGGTGAGCAACACGGAGGGCGGGACGCCCGCCTCCCCGAGGGCGCGAATCACGGGCGCGAGCTTGATCGCCTCGGGGCGCGTGCCGATGAGGACGGCCACCGGCCGCTTCGGGGTGGTGGCCACCTCAGGATGCCTCGAGCCACCGGCGGAGGTGCCTGAACTGCCCTTCCAGGCGACGCCGGACGAGGCGGTTCACGAGCAGACGCTCCAGCCAGTTGAAGCCGCCGGGACGGATGTCCGCACGCACACGATTGAGGCTGAACAGGTAGGAGGCTCCGTCGGCGGGGCCTTCCACGTAGGCGGTTACCCCCAGCGCCGCCTCGTAGTAGTGGCTCGCATAGAGCTGCTTCGACACGGCCATGATGAGCCGGCCCCCCGGAGTGGCTCGTTCGACCACGGTGGAGTGGCTGAGGCTCAGAACGTTCAGGAGCCAGAACCTCTCCTTGAGCCAGTAGACGAGGTCCTCGGCATCCGGGGGCCGATCGTTCGGGAAGCGCTCAAGGTAGGAGTAGAGGTCGGGAGCGGCGTCGGCCAGGAAGCGAGAGCGAAGAACGAGCTGCCGCACGCTTTCCGCGACCCTGACCGGGTCGTCGTTGTTGTCGTAGTCGAAGAGGGCCGCGTTGCCGCGGCGGAGGTACGAAGCCGTGTAGGCCGACAGCGTCTCGCGGAACAGCGCGTTGGTGCGGGCCACGTGATTCGAGGAGGACCAATCGATCTCCTTGCGGAACTGCTCGATCACCTCCGCGGGAAAACGGACGTCGCAGTCGTGCACTCGGCAGCGGCCCAGATCGTCGACGTCCCGCGGATCCAGGGTCAAGGCCTCCAGGTCCCCGGTCGACGGCACCTGACCGACGCGCCCGACCTGGAGCACCCAGGGATCCTGTCGCCAGGTCTCCACGTCCCGAAAGCGCTCCCGCACCCTGGACGCCCTCGTCTTCACGCGCATGACCGCGAGGGACAGGACCTCCGATCGGTCGGTGGTGGCGATGACCTTGGCGACGATGGCACCCTTCTCGACGGCCGCCAGCTCGAGCGAGGTGAGGCTGCCCTCCGTGCTAAGCGACGATGGCAGGCCGGTCAACAGAGAGGCCACTCCGGCGGCCGCCAACCCCCAGACTGCCATCAGGTGTTCGCACGAAGGAGACTCACCTGGGCCAGAGTCCCTTCCCATCGCTGGGCAAGCGCGCCCAGGTACTCTTCGCGGACCAGGCGGTCCGGCGACGTCCCTCGGGGGGACGAGCCGAGCCCCGGCCGGATCGACCACCAGGCGGTAGCCGGGGATATCCGAGCACACGACCGGCCGCGCACAGGCCATGGCCTCGAGGAGCACGATCCCGAAGGACTCCTGACCGGTGGCCGGCGCCACAAACAGGTCGCAGCGCCGATAGTGCTCGGCCAGAACGGCCTCCGAGGTGACCGGGCCGTGAAACGTGACCCCGGGATGCTCCGGCGCATTCGATGCTCCCGTCCCCACGACATCGAGATGGAACCGCAGGCCGCTCGCGCGCAGCCTTTGGCACGCCTCCAGGAGGAAGGGCAGGCCCTTGCGAGGGTCGCGCCAATGGCCCACGAAAAGCAGACGCAAGGAGTCCCCCCGAGAAGGAGCGCGTTCGGGTGGCGTGAACGTCCTCGTGGGGACGCCGTTGGGAATCACGGTCAGCGGGCGGGTCCAGATTCGGGCCGCGTACTCCGCGGCGGGTTGGGAGACGGCCATACCGCGTTCGAAGCGAGGAAGCATCCTGCTCGCCAGCCCCCGGCGCATCGCGCGCGACGAGTAGCCCTCCCTCTCCGTGTACGTGTGGAAGGTGCAGACGTGAGCCGCCCGCGGTGAGAACCAGAGGGCGTAATAGGGGAGAAGGGGGACGAGGGGCTCGTGGACGTGGACGACGTCGAAATCACCGGCGAGGAAGAACCGGCGCACCGCCCAAGGCCGGGTGAGGAGGGCCATGTGGTTGGCGGCGCCGTTCGCGGGAACGTTGACCACCCCACCGAACCCCTGAAAACCCGGGCTCCGATTCCCCCGACTCGAGGGGCCGACGACCGTCACCTCGTCGCCCATCCCCCGGAGTGATTCCGCCACATGGAACGCGTGGCGCTTCACCCCTCCTTCCTCGGCCACGTCATAGGGAACGACCATGCAGACGCGCAGAGACCGACGGGCGCGCTCCGCGACGCGACCGCGCCCTCCCCATTCCGACGTCCTCAACGGCGCTTCTCGATGGCCGCCACGAACTTGTCGGCGACCCAGACGTTCCCGGCCTGACTCAGGTGGATGCCGTCCACGAAGCACTCCCGCGGCAGGCTCGACAGGTCCACCAATGAGAGCCCTCGCACGGCCGCGATGTGTCGGTAGGCCTGGTTCAGCCTTTCGATCATGTCGTTCATGCTCCAGGGCTCGAGCGGAGCACCGAAGCCGTTCTTGCCCGGCAGGGTCCCGAGGTAGACGAAGCGTCCCGCGGCCCGGCACTGATCGAGGACGGCCTCGCAGGCGATCAGGGTCTGCTCCAGCGACCGGTTCTGCTTCGCGTCGTTGGTTCCCGCCCAGAGGCACACCTCCCTCGCCTCGGGGACGGACAGGAGCTCGTGGTAGTTGCGCCGCCAGATCTCGGCCCAGCCATCCCCCGGCACCGCAAAGTTGACCGTCGCCCACGTCTGGTGGTGCTTCCCGGAGAGAGCGCGACCGAGGTAGAGGGGGTAGCTCATCCCATCGGGATCGCGTGAGCCATAGGTCAGGGAGTCGCCCTGGCAGGCGATCAGCCCGTAGACGTTCGCACGCTTCCTCGGCTCCGGCCCCGGGGCTGCTTCCTGGACGAGGCTCGGATCTTCATCACGGACCAGCGAATCTCGCATTGCGTTGCCTGCTTTCGAGAAATGACGCCACGGGTAACCAGGCGGGCCTCTGCAAGGCGCGTTCCTCGATCGACCGCCAGGCCAATGGAGCCTGGAGAACGGACAGGACGCAAGAATCCCCTCGCCCCGCAAAGGATTTTTCGGCGCGACCGACCTGCCGTGAGCCCGCCTTCAGAATCGGATCTGCACCCCGAAAGCACCAAGGAAGCGATAGAAGTCCAGGGAGGGCCGGTCCGACCAGTTCTTGACGTACGAACCCTGCAGCAGGAGCGACACCCGTTGACTCAGTTGGTGCCGAAGCGCGCTTCGCAGGGCGACGCGGTCGTCGGCAAACGACGCCGACCCCGCGGGGACCGTGGGGAGGAGCAGGTTGGGACCTCTCTTGTGCTGGAGCCGCAGGAAGCCGGACGCGGTCGTGCGCGGTCCCAGACGGCGAGAGACGAAGGCGGTGAGGACCTGTTTGCGCCGCCCGAAATCCCACTCGTCGCTGTCGCTCTCCAGGGGGTCCAGGAAGAACGCGTCACCCAGTACGGCACCGTAGCTGCCCTGGAGGGCCAGGGTCTCGAAGAACTCGGCGCGCCCAATGTCGCCGAACTCGACCTGATCTCCCGTCTCCTTCGTCGTCCTCTCCGGGCGCAGGTGGTCGGCGGTCGGCTCGAACCAGACCAGGCGAAGGGTGGCGATACCCGTGCGGGTGAAGGCGGCGAGCTCGCCCCCCATGACGAGGCGGCTGCCGCTCGCGGTGGTGGCCGAGTAGTGCTGGACCTCCGTCCCGAGCTCGGCGCGGCCCCTCGCGCCCACCGGGAAGAAGATCCCCAGCCCCGCCGACTGGCGGGAGAAACCGAGCAGGTCCAGCTCGGGCAGGGTCCGCCGATTGTCCGCGATCTGGACCCCGAAGCCTCGCCCCGAGGGGCGGCTCCATTCCACGCGGAGGGTGGCCGCGTTGGCCCAGTAGTCGGAGACGTCGAGCTGTGGGCGAAGCTGGACCTTGAACCCGTCGGTGACGGTCAGCCGCCCGCCCGCCCCGAACCGCTTCGACGCCTCGAGCCGGCCGGCGCCAAGGAAGCTCCGGTCTCCTCCCTCGAAAGGACTGCGCGCCAGCGCGAACAGCGACCCCCGCAGACGGCCACGGGCGCCCTGGCGTCCAAAGTCGATCCCCAGGCCGACGTTGGCCGCCGGGCTGGCCTCGCCGATGTTGAGGGCGGGAGTGCCGAAGGGCAGGTCGCTGCTCTCGTCGATCGACCCCAGCACGTACAGGGACGGCTCGAACTGCCAGGGCGTGGGAGGAGTGGGCGTCTGCGCCAGGACCCCCGTCGGCACGGCGAGGAGGACCACGGCCAACCCTGCGTACGACACCTTCATCGGACATCCCCTTTGGGCAACGCGAGCTGACCAAGGGCGGCCCGGAGCTCGTCGAGGCGCCGCTCCACCTGGGCCAGCGCGGCCACCAAGGCGGCCTTGTGCCGAGACGACGTCTCGCGCTGGGCATCGAGGTCATGGAGCGCCTCGGCCGCGTTTTCCGCCTCGCGCCGAAGCAGCTCCAGCTCCGATCCTGCCGTGCGGGCGGCGGTCTCCAGCTCCGCGGCAAGCCGACGCTTGACCAGGATGCGGGCGGAAAGCACGCGGGCATCCGCGTCCGCCTGCTCGATTCCGTTCATGACCCTGTCCCGCTCGGCCTCGAGCAACAGCAGCTTCTGCCGGATCTCGGTGGCGCCGTCGTCGGGTGACCGGCTGACCTCCAGCACGGGTCGGAAGGCGGGCTCGGATGCGCCGAGGCCTGCGACCCGCCGCCTCGCCTGATCGATGGCGTCCAGCTCTCGTGCGACCCGCCCGACCGACCCCGCTTTCGCCCTTCCGCTGAGCCGGGATGCCTCGGCGCTCGCGGCCTCTTCGAACCTCCGCCGAAGGGTGGCAATGGCCCGTTCCCGATCGGCGATCTTCCGATCGACCTCGTCCAGCTGGCCCGCGACCCGATCGAAGCGTTTGAGGGCGTCCTCGAGACCTCGGTCCGCCCGGGGCGCGGAGCGACTCCCATCCTTCCGACGGGCAATCTCGTCGGCAAGGACCGCGGCCTCTCCCATTCGGCGGGTCCGCTCCTCGACCAGGCGCGCCCGTTGGGCCCAGGCCTCGCGCAGCGGCCGCTCCAGGGCGTCGAGGTCGGCGCCAGGGGCCGGCATCGCGACCAGGAGGGCCGCCGCGATGGTCGCGAGGCCGCCCGTCCTGGCCACTAGCGCAGGCCGTGCTTCCGCAGCTTGTAGCGGAGGAGGTTGCGCTCGATCCCCAGGGCGCGCCCGGCGGCGGTGAGATTGCCGTGGTGCTCCCGGACGGCTCGCTCCAGCAGCCCTTGCTCGACGGCGTTGAGGGTCGCCCGCAGGTCGGTGGTGAGCGGCCCCACGCTCCTGCTCTCGCCCAGCTCCAGGGCCACGTCTTCGAGCTGGATGACCCGGTCGCGGCAGAGCACGGTGGCCCGATGGACGATGTTCTCGAGCTGCCGCACGTTTCCCGGCCATGGGTAGGCCTGGAGAGCGGCCAGGGCTTCCGGCGCCACGTCGATCACGCCCCCGTCCGGCCGCCGCCCGTACCGCGAAATGAACAGGTCGACCAGCGCCGGAATGTCCTCTGGCCGGTCACGCAGGGGTGGGATCTGTATGGTGACCACGTTCAGGCGGTAGTAGAGGTCCTCCCGGAACGTCCTCTCTCGCATGCCGGCCTCGAGGTCACGATTCGTCGCCGCCAGCATGCGGACGTCGACGGCCACCCTCTCCGTGCCTCCAACGCGCTCGAACGCCCGCTCCTGAAGCACGCGCAGCAGCTTGACCTGGAGGCCAATGGCCAGATCCCCTATCTCGTCCAGGAAGAGGGTGCCGCCATCCGCCAGCTCGAAGCGCCCGATCCGGCGCCGGTCGGCCCCCGTGAAAGCGCCCTTCTCGTGGCCAAAGAGCTCGCTCTCCAGCACTCCCTCCGCGAAAGCGCTGCCGTCGAAGGCGACGAAGGGCCGCTCGGCACGACGGCTGCCCCGGTGGATGGCGCGCGCGACCAGCTCCTTCCCCGTGCCCGTCTCGCCCCGAATCAGTACGCTGGCCTCGGCCGCGGCCACCCGGTCGATGAGGTCGCGCACGCGGTCCATCCCCGGGGAGCCGCCGACCAGGCCCACCTCGCCGGAAGGCGTCCCCATCGCGTCCCGGAGAATCTCGTTCTCCCGCTCCAGACGCTCGACCTGGCGGGCGAGTCGCCCTGACTCCAGGGCCCGCTCCACGCGATGCGTGACCGCCTCCATGCGAAAGGGCTTCTCGAGGAAGTCGTCGGCGCCCAGCCGCATGGCTTCCACCGCGACGTCTACCGACCCGAAGGCGGTCATGACCACGATCCGGGTCGCCGGCCGGTTCTGCCGAGCGAAGGTCACGATCTCCAGACCGCTCTTGTCCTTGAGGCGGATGTCCGTGAGCAGCAGGTCGAAGGATGCGGCCTCGAGCTTCCGAACCGCCTCCCCGACCGCCGTGGCGTCGTCGACGGAGTGACCCTGGCGGACGAGGGCGCGCCGGAGGGAGTCGCGCACGCCCGCCTCGTCATCGACGACCAGGATCCGCGCCATCACGGCCCCGCCGCTTCCGCCGGCCATCGAATGGAGAAGCTCGCCCCCCCGCCGGGCGCGTTGCGAACTTCGAGCGACGCGCCGTGTGCCTCCGCGACCCGCTGAACGATCGTCAGCCCCAGCCCGGTCCCCCCAGGCTTGGTGGTGAACAATGGATCGAAGATCTGGTCGATCGAGTCGTCGGAAACGCCGGGTCCGTCGTCCGTCACCCTCAGGACGACGTCAAGGCCTTCGCGCTCGAGCTCCATGACCACGAGGCCGCCTTGTCCTACCGCGTCCAACGCGTTCACGACGAGGTTGCGAACGGCATGGGCGAGCAGCCAGCGGTCCACCTGGAGGATCGTCGTTTCTCCGAGGTCGCGGACGATCCGCACTCCAGGAGGCGGAGTCAGCCCATCCGCGGCGTCGTTCATCACCTCACGGATGTCGACCGACTCCCGGCGCATCGGACGGAGACCAGCAACGATCTGAAAGTCCTGCAAGAAACGATCCAACCGGATCGCTTCCGCAAGCGCACGGTCGAGGATTTCCTGGCCCTCCCCCGCCGCGGACAGTGGACGCAGCAGGTCCAGATACATCGTCATTGAGGCAAGCGGGTTCCGAACCTCGTGCAGCAAGCCGGCCGCCATGGTGCCCAGCCCGGCCAGACGCTCGTTGCGCTGGACCTTCCTCTCCAGCGCCCTCAGCCCCGTGATGTCCGATAGGGAGAGGATGACCCCCGTCCACGCGCCACCTTGGCGCAGCCGGCTGCCCACCGCCGCGACGAGCCTCCCGCCCGAGGCCAGCCCTCCCTGCAAAGGCACTTCCGCGGCCAAGGGCCCCGCCTCACCCCGGAGTAGCGTCTCGACGAACTCGAGCAGGCGCGGTTCCCGGACCAGCGCCTCGCCGAGGGATCTTCCCACGAGTTCCCCGGCTCCGAGAGCGAGGATCTCCGCCGCGCGGCGGTTCGCGCCGATCACTTGCGCCAGCCGGTCGGCGGCCAGGAGGCCGACGTCGGCGCTGCCCAGGACGGACTCGTAGTAATCCCGCGAGGCCACGAGCGCGATTACCATGCTGTCCAGATCCTGCCCGAGGGCCCCGATCTCGTCCCTCCCCGTGGGCCCGACCCTTTCCGCGAAGTCGCCCCGCGATACGCGCGACACGACGTTGCGCAGGCGCCGGAGGCGCCGCGACACCTGACGGACGAGGAGCAAGCCGGCCGCCCCCGCGGTGAGGAGGCCCGCGACTCCCAGGATCACCATCTGCCGGCGCAGGGCGTTCAAGGAGGCGAAGAACTCCGGCGTCGCGTCCACCCCGACCAGGGCAACCACTCTGCCATCCGCGCGCAGGGGCGCAAGCGCGGAGAGCCGTAGCCTCCCCTCCTCGTCCTGATAGATCCGGGTCGGCGTCGCGGTGCCTGACTTGGCCGCATCCACTTCGACGCGATTCGCCAGGAGGGCATAGCGTATGCGGCCAACCGACGCCGTCGGCGACGAGTCGACGAGGGTTTCGAGGCGATCCCCCACCACGTACACGCGCTCCACCCCCGCCGCGCGCGCGAGCACCACGAAGCGGGACGCCACGAGCCGGTACGCGGGAAGCTGCTCGTCACCCTCGCGGAACTGCGTGACGAGCGGGACGTCGGTGCCGAGGGCCAGAAGCCGAGCGACGTTGACGAGGCGTTGCGCCAGGTCGACCTCCAACTCGTTTCGGAGCCGCCCGTAGGTCGCGATTCCGAGCGCCATCTCCGAGACCGTCATGAGGAGGAGGACGGCGAGCAGCAACCCACCGAAAGGGGGGCGCCGAGGAGCAAGGCTTCGAAGCTTCAAGGGTTCGTCCGGGGAGAGGCTCTCGGCTCCGAGGGTTCGCCTGGCAACGATGATGCAGGGATGCTGGATGTAGAGGTCATTCCGGCCTTCTTCAGGCTGCGACCCTGATCGCCGAGCCGCCCCTCGCGGTCACCGGTACGCGGCGGCCTGGATGCCGTAGAGCTCCGCGTAGGGGCCGCCCTTCGCCATGAGGTCGTCGTGGGTGCCCACCTGGGCGACGTGGCGGCCGTCGAGCACGACGATGAGGTCGGCCATGCGCACGGTGCTGAACCGGTGCGACACGAGGATCGTGATGCCGGGGCCGCGCGCCGCCGCCGCGTAGCGCTCGAACAGCGCGTGCTCGGTCTCGGCGTCGAGCGCGGCCGTCGGCTCGTCGAGCACCAGCAGGAGCGGCTGGTCGCGCATGAAGCCCCGGGCCAGCGCGAGCTTCTGCCACTGGCCGAACGACACCTCGACCCCCTCGGGCCACGTCGGACCGAGCTGGGTCTCCAGCCCGGCGTGGAGCCGCGCCACGACGTCGTCGGCGCCGGCCCGGCCCACCGCGGCCACCACCGCGGGCAGCTCCTCCAATCGTGGCACGTCGCCGAGGCCCACGGAATGGCGGGCGCGGAACTCGAAGCGGAAGAAATCCTGGAACGCGCCCGCCAGCCGTGAGCGCCAGTCGTCCGCTCGCATGCGCGCCAGGGGCGCGCCATCGACCAGGATGCGCCCCGCGGTCGGCTCGTAGAGCTTGCACAACAGCTTGACGAGCGTGCTCTTGCCCGCCCCGTTCTCGCCGACGATGGCCACCACCGCGCCCGCGGGCAGCGCGAGGTCGACCCCGTCGAGCACGAGGCGGTCCGTGCCGGGGTAGGCGAACGACACGCCCTCGAGGCGGATGCCGCTGGTCAGGCGCGCGGGCACGGACTGGTCGGCCGACCCTGCCAGGGACGCCGCGTAGTCCTCGAGCCAGGCCAGGCGCCGGGAGCCGTCGAGCCAGATGCCGCGCAGGAAGCCGATCTCCGCGACCGTGGCCCCGACGTAGGCCGAGAGCCGCGCGCCCGCGGCGAGCACCAGCAGCACGCCGCCCAGCGGCGCGCGCAGGATCGACGTCACGAACACCACGGCGCCGACGTAGGCGCCGCCGAAGATCGCCCAGGCCAGGGTGTGCCAGGCCGCGCTCGCCCAGCGCGCGGCCGACACCAGGCCGTACCAGCGCTCCCAGGCCTCGCGCCGCTGGCGGACGAGCCGCGTACCGATGCCGGTCACCCGTACCTCCTTGCCGGGGGGCGCGGTGGTGGCGGTCATGAACAGGTGCTGGGCCAGCCGGCCGGCCTGGGCGCCCCGCTCCTCGGCGGTCCGCTCGACCCCGGGCCGCCAGGTCGAGGTCAACACCGTGGGCAGCGCGAACACCGCGAGGATGGCCAGGCCGGGATGGATCGACATCAACAGCCCGACGGTGACGCCCAGGCGGAGGATCCACCCGCAGGTGGCGAACAGGGACATGTACATGTGGTCGAGGACGAAGACCTGGTTGCGCAGCACCGAGAGCCGGTCCAGGTAGTCGGGCCGCTCCTGGTGGGCGATGGTCGCGAGCGAGGCCTGCAGCCGCGCGACGTGGGATTCGAGGGCGACCGTCACCTTGTCCCGGAAGCGCCGCTGCACCCGGGTGCTCACCGTGCGCAGGAACCAGGTGGCGGTGGCGGACAGGCCGAGGCCGACCGCGGCCACGAGCACCCGTCCCCGGTCCTCCTGGAGCAGGCCCTCCCCGAGCAGCTTCAGCCAGAGGGCCAGCAGCGCGTCGGGCAGGGCGGCGATCTGGGACAGCCCGAACGCGGCCACCAGGAGCCACCGCTCGTGGCGGTAGCCGAGCTTGAGCACCCGCCACATCGAGGGGAGAGCGGGCGGCAAGTCGTCACGCGAGGCGGTCATAGGCCGTCCCTTCCTCGTCCTCGGTGGCGCCGAAGCGCTTGGCCTGCAGCTCGAACATCGTGCGGTAGCGGCCCCGCTCCGCCATCAGCTCGTCGTGGGTGCCGAGCTCGACCACCCGGCCCTGCTCGAGCACGCAGATGCGGTCCGCGTGGCGCACGGTCGAGAAGCGGTGGGAGATCAGGATCGTGGTGGCCTGCCGGGTCGCGGCGAGGATGCGGTCGAAGATCTCGGCTTCGCCCCGCACGTCGAGCTGGGCCGTGGGCTCGTCGAGCAGGACCAGCCCGGCTCCCAGGCGCACCGCGCACAGGGCTCGGGCGAGGGCGATGCGCTGCCACTGCCCGCCCGACAGCTCGGTGCCGCCTTCGTAGCCCCGGGCGAGCGGGGCGTCGAGGGCGGCGAGCCCGCCCGCGCCCGCCTCCGCCAGGGCGGCGAGCACGGTCTCGTCGGGTGCTCCTGCGGGGGCCACGTTGTCGCGCAGCGGCAGCTCGAAGCGGATGAAGTCCTGGAACACGGCGGCCAGGCGGGCCCGCCAGCCCGGGAGGTCGAGGTCGCGCACGTCGACGCCGTCCACCTCGATGGCGCCGCCCTGGGGGTCGTACAGGCGGCACAGCAGCTTGGCCAGGGTGGTCTTCCCCGCACCGTTCTGGCCGACGATCGCAAGCGACGAGCCGGCGGGAATCGTGAGGTCGAAGCCCTCGAGGACCGGCCGGTCGCTCCGGGGGTAGGCGAAGGTGAGGCCGCGGAAGCGGATCTCGCGTGCCGGCATGCCGTCGGCCCGCCGAGGCGGCTGCGTCGGAGCGGCGAGGGCGCCCGCAGGGCCCATGGCCGGCTCGAGCCGCAGCACCGCGGCCACGGGGGCGGCGGCGCCGTCGATCGCCCAGTTGAGGCCGCCGAACGCGATCATGCTCGTTCCCACCGCCACCTGCGCGAACACGACCAGGCGGCCGAGGTCGAGGCGGCCGTCGGCGGCCCCGTTGGCCAGCGACCAGAATACCGCGACGTTGGCGGCCGTGACGAGGAACAGGCTCCAGAGGACGGGCTTCTCGCGCAGGCGCGTCGCCTGGTACTGGAGCTCGAACAGGAGGGTGCGGCGCGACGTGAAGCGCTCGATCGTCCACCCGGCAAGACCGAAGAGGCGCAGCTCCTTGGCGGCGGGCGGGTCGACCGCGAGCCGGTAGGCGTACTCCGCGTGGCGCTGGGCCTGGCGCACCGCGTCGGTATTGCGATCGCGCCACACCGAGCTCTCACGCAGGAGCCAATGGGTCGCGAGCCACCCTCCCGCGAGCACGATCGGCGCCCACCACGCATAGGCAAGGAGCACGAAGGCGGAGGCGATCCCGCCGACCATCTCGACCATGCTCCCCGCGATGAAGTCGATGTTGATGAACATGGGGGGGCCGGTCATGCCCAGGTCGAACTCGCGGGCGACCGT
>WNFT01004560.1_pt1 | contig 14857 bp, 4 predicted proteins | sample 5400191 | NCBI WGS metagenome assembly WNFT01 (sample SAMN13153359, study PRJNA577476) | soil metagenome | isolation source: 80 cm saprolite under Madrone tree | place: USA:California | collected 2016-06-14 | reverse complement strand
CCATTAACTCCGCTCGAGTTCGCGCGTCGGAGTCGTAAGCTTTACCCCGAGCGCGAAGCCGTCGTGGATGGCGATCTACGGCTAAGTTACGAGCAATTTTTCGACCGATGCGACGCGTGGTCGGCGGCGTTGCAGGCGCTCGGTGTGAAACAAGGCGACCGCGTCGCTTACATCGCCCCCAACACCCATGCGCAGCTGGAATCGTTTTACGCCGTGCCGCAGATCGGCGCCGTTCTGGTCCCTCTGAACTACCGGCTGACCGCCGACGATTTTGCGTATTTGATTCAACACAGCGGCGCGCGCGTCGTCTGTGCGGACATCGATTACCTTGAACGGGTCGCTAGTATTCGATCGAAAATCCCAGACGTATCCGCTTTCGTCGCACTCAGTGGAAGCAAGCCAGGATGGTTGGATTACGAGACATTGATTGCAGCATCGCCGAAAAAATTTGGCCGACCGACCATTCTGGAAACCGACCTGCTAACCATTAATTACACCAGTGGCACGACTGCAAAGCCGAAGGGAGTGATGATCACGCACCGCAACGCCTACATCAACATAGTCGGCACACTCCTTCATCACCCGATGACGCTGACGGATCGCTATCTTTGGACTCTGCCGATGTTTCACGCCAACGGCTGGACCTTTGTCTGGATTGTCACCGCGATAGGCGCGACGCACATCTGCCTGAGAAAAGTTCAGCCGAGTGCTGTTTTCGAGAAAATTAAACAGGAGTCCGTGAGTATGCTTTGCGCCGCGCCAACGGTGTTAATCGGCATTGCCCATGGTCCGGGAAAACTCAGACGCGAAGCACGCCGTGGCGTGCGCGTTTTGACTGCAGGAGCTCCTCCGGCGGCGACAACGATCGAGCGAATTGAAGGGGAACTCGGATGGGTGATTACCCAAGCCTACGGGCTAACCGAGACATCGCCTTTCATTACGATCTGCGAATCACGACCTGAACACGAAAAGCTTTTGTGCGCTGAGCGCTCCGTCATTAAAGCGTGCCAGGGAGTAGAACTGCTCACGTCAGGTGAACTGCGGGTTGTCGATGAAGAAGGACACGATATTCCACAAAATGGTGAGGCGATTGGTGAAATCATCGTTCGCGGGAATGCTGTCATGAAAGGCTATTATAAAGATGCCGAGGCGACACGCGAGGCTATGCGAGGCGGCTGGTTTCATACCGGCGATGCCGCCGCCGTTCACCGCGATGGCTACGTGGAAATTCGGGATCGATTAAAAGATGTTATTATTAGCGGAGGCGAAAATATTTCGTCGGTGGAAGTCGAAAGCGCCTTATTGCGACATCCAGCTGTTCAAGAGGTGGCAATCGTCGGAATGCCGGACGAGCGCTGGGGCGAAGCGCCCCACGCATTTGTCGTCTTAAAAGCAGGCGCGACCGCGACGGAAACCGAGCTGCGCAATTACGCTCGTGATCATCTGGCGCACTTCAAGTGTCCGCAGAAAATTCACTTCGTGTCCGAGCTGCCGAAAACAGCCACCGGCAAGGTCCAGAAGTATGTCCTTCGAGGAAAGCAGCCGGCCATTTCCAAACAGTGATAACTCCAACGGCTGGTGCTTTTACAACGTTGTAACGATGTAACGCTTTTAACGATTTAACGTCGCCGACAGGCCAAGCTGCCAAAGACAGCGACGGGCAAGGTGCAAAGGTATGTCCTTCGCGGCAAGCCCGCGATTTCGAAGCAGTGACAGGCCTAACGATGTAGCTCTTTTAGCGATTCACCCTCGCCGAAGGCAAATCTCAAATAGCCTGCTCGCGAAGTCGTTCGGAGTTGAGATCTGATCCCGCTCGCTCCATTCCCACTTTTCCTTCTGCCTTGCGCCGTCCTGCTTGCCATGCCTGCCAGCTCGCGAAGACTTTCGGAGTAGTCCAACCAAGGCAGGTCACGCCGTGCTGTGCGAACGCTTGTGTAACTGTTGCGCAATGAAGCCGAGGAAACCGCAGGCCAGCAGCGTCAGTAAAGGTGGAAAAATCGGAACAAAAATCCCCAGAAGATTGTAAAGCAGAAATGCTAAGAAGAGATAGGCAACGCTCAACGCGAGAAACGACAGTAGACAAATCAACCATCGCCCGACGTAACAAAGTAGCAGCCAGGCGAGCAATCCGAACAGTGCAACAATCACCAAATCCAGCGCTAGCGGCAGCTTTCGCAAAAACTCGTGATCCATCGTCGCTGCGAGAACGTTCAAATGCATCACGGGGCCTTTTATCTCAGGACTAATGGGATTATCGAAAACGTCGCCCAGCTTTAGTGCTGAGGCACCGACCACGACAATCTTACCTTCGAAAAACTCGCCATCGGAATACTTGGAATGCCACTTATCCGGATCGGCAATTTCCCAAATCGGATACGGCTGATAAGCATCCGTGGCGCTAAATCGGATCAAGTGATCCTTTAAATCGTGAGGTACCTCGTTAGACCTCCCGAGCTTCTCCATCGCCTTGGCCACCAAAGAAGCGTACTGTCTTTCGTTTTGAGACCGTTTTTGCCCCGCAAGTAAACGATCCGAGGTAAAGAATCGCGCTGCACGCAACATCCCGTCCTGCTTATCAACCCAATAATTCGCGTAGCCAACCCGATCATCATATTGCGCAGGCGGCGGAATGAGATCGGCATTTGGCGAGACAAGCTCGTTGCCTTTTTCGACGTCGAAATCTTCGCCGATGACCACGCGATCTCGATAACGATCGAGTGCCACGCGGAAGACCTGATCCCCTTCATTTGGCCCACTGAAAAGCACGTCGAAGATCACCAACTCCGGGTGCGTTGAAGTCCTCCGGCCTGTGCGATGAAGCCAATCCTGCAAGGCTTGTTCGTTTCCCCAAACCTGGGAGAGCACTGGAACAGCCGGAACGAAACGCAAACTCATCACCAGAGCCGCGCAGGAAACGCAGATCGCCGCGAGAAGTTTCTGCGAACGTACAGGCACTCTCGCTTTCTCTAGCGGCTTCCTGCCTACCCCTCGCCTCAGGCTTTGTGGTACCTCGGGGTTCCCGATCTCATCTATATAAAGATTAACCAAAGAAACGCGGACTCCGTGCTTGAGCTCCACCTCGCCAAGTTCATGCAGCTGAGATCGCCACCTTGTGTACTGGACGAGATCCTCGGCGACGCGCTGTGAAAGCAGGATGTGACCCGCATCACCGCAATTCATAATTCGTTGCGCCATATTAATTCCGGTCCCGGCCAGGTTGGACCGTTCATTAAGGTCGCTTAGTTGATCTACCGGCCCGCTGTGGATGCCCATGCGAAGCTGAAGCGCGGATGAATTGCGAACCGCTTTGCTCACCTCGATCGCACAACGAACAGGAGCATCAGGACTGGTGAAAAAGGCCAGCGCCACGCCATCGCCGGTCGGGATGCGGATTAACTTTCCTGCTGCGTCAGCCCGGCGAAATTGCTCACTGTCGCGCACGCATTGGTTAAGTTGCTGCACGACTTCCTTCTGTTGATCGATGGCGAGCTTGGAATAGGCAACGATGTCGATAAAAAGGACGTGCGCGATCGCAAGATCGGCGTCTGGTTGTAGCTGATCAGACATATTGTGCCGGGCTTATCGTGTACGGTCGGCGCGAGAATAAGAAATCATCGCGAGAAGATCGAGTGCAAACCGCGATTCTCCACTTCAAACATCACCTGGCTCGCCGACTTGCTTGCCATGCCTGCCAGCTCGCGAAGAATTTCGGGAGGGCTACCCAGGGTCAGAGCTTACTTTCGACACTGGAGATATCTAATCGTAGCGAACAAAAAAAACGCGGGCGTAATGTTGGCTTGTGTCGATAGTAAGCTCTGACCCCGACCTCGCCAGCGGCCCCGGCCTACGTTTTGGCGTCTCTGGCAGGCGCGAACGCTGTCATGAACTTGTTCGTGGCGGGCTTGATCATTCGCAAGCTGACTGCCAAAACAAAACAGCCTCCCGCTTGACGAAGTTGACCCGACCCAAGCAGCCTAAAGCTGTCTGGAGAGCCCGTGAAGAGAAACTAATTACGGCACGGGCCTGGAAGCGCTGGCTACAAAGCCCATCTCACTGACCCATTGATCTATCCGCCGCGCGGCTCAAAGGCGTGCCCGCAAGCAAGCTCGCTGTAGTCCCCACAATGTTCACCCGAGTATCAAGTGTTTACGAAGCACTTGTAGATTGTCGCCGTCAGTGAGCGTAACGCTGCGACACAGCAGAATACTGTGGAGCGCATGCTCCACCGAGCCAATTTCGTCACCTATCAACCCGCGGGCGGTACCAAACACAGTCCGACGTGATGAATCCTGCAACTTCAATCTCTCCAAGTTTAGTGGATGATAACTAAATCCTAAGAAGCAGATTCTGTCTGCGGCCTTGAGTGCCTCGCGGGCTGCATCAATTTTTGGTTTAGCCTCGTGCAACAATGTTATGCCGCGTGCCGCATATCCGACAGATTTGTACGTACCGCGTTCGGGATTATAAGGCCGGGCATGTTCATCGGGATACGGATGCCTGCTCAGCTGACCATATACGTGATGAATTGGAATCTTACGTAACATTTCGCCACATTCTTCGCGGCCACGGCCGTGCGCATTTTGCAACGTCGTTAGGAGATAATGTTCCAATGAACGGTCATAGTTGAATGTGATTACCGAAAGCTGATTTTCAGCAAATTTCTCGAACGAGGCATTGAGCTTTTCAGAAAGATATTGATACCAGTTCCCTCCCCTGGTCCCAGTGCTCTCAAAGAGCGCATCTTCAGATTCATACGGCATCAAATTGTAAGCGATTGCCAGCTTTCCGACGTCGATAAACTCCGGTCTATGTTCTAAAAAGGCGTCTACAGAAGATTGACCGGACTTGTGAAATGCATCCCGAAACTCAATAAAAACATTCATGGGGATTTCTGACCCTTCATGAAGCAGACGAACGCCGACCGAATCTTTAACGAAGATGCTGCAGATTCGCTCTTTCAACTCCGACGCAACTGGAAAGCCATATGGAGCACTCGCGCCAGCACCGAGAACCAGAACTGTTGGAGTCAATATCACTGATTTTCAGCAAAGAATCTATTTTAAGAGAGCGCGCCAACAATTTTTCGTTTTCGTTCTATTTAAGGTTCGCTTTTCTATAGGCTGGTCCGTTTAAGGTTGATTCTGTGAGCGAAAGTGAGACCAAGCCGACGTCAGATTTCCACGTTCACGGTTTCCTTGGCGTAACGAGCGATGCAAACGCTGTCGATTTTTGGAACGAGAACTCTGAATGGCATGAGCTTGTTCTTAATTTGCATAGCCTCGCGGTCGCTGCGTTTCGAGAGGTACAAGTGGGTAATCGCGACCCGCAGAGGATCCTGGCTTACACGCTGTTCTATCGATTGCTTACCGCCTACCAGGCTGTGGCCTTGCTCAGCGCACGCGGCATGGACGTCGAGGCGAAAGTACTGCTACGCATGATGACCGAAGCGATCATCGTTCTTGTTGCGACGTCGAAAGATCGGTCGTTCGCCGTCCGGTTTATTAGAGCTGACGAAGACATCAGGAGACGGCTTCTAAAAAGCACCCTGGAAGCCGACACGAGACCGGAACCAGGTTTGAAGTTATTCGTCACACCGCTTCAAACCGAACAAATGAAGTCAGAACTAGCTGATTTAGAAAAAAGACGAGCGGATAAGAATCTTGTGAAGAAAATGGAGATAAAAGAGATCGCGACGAATGCTGGTCTGACAGCGCTTTATCATAAGCATTTCGCTTTCTTCAGCCTATTTTCACACTTGGCACCGTCAGGGATGAGACAGTTTCTCGTCACGAATGAAAAAGGAGACATCACCCATTTCCGCACCGGCGTTTTCTACGACGACGCACTGTCCAACATTCGATCAGCAATTGTGTTCGTAATGATGGGCCTTTCGGCAACAAATGAATTGCTTAATCTCAACGTTCAGCGCGCCGTTGATGGAATTAATCAACGCATGGAGACGTTGATTGCGCGTATTGAGGCAGCATCGCTAGAAACCGGTTAACATTGCGCGCGGGAACACATCACGACCGCGCTACTGGGCGCGTCGCAGATCAATCACAAACGCTGCCTCGACACCGCGAAAAAATCCAAGCAAGCGTAGCCTTAGTCTTCCTGAAAATTCGGGGATTTCCGCTGACCCCGTCAGCTCGCGAAATCCCATTCGCATCGCGGAAGAGGTTGAGAGTTGGTCCGCCTTCGCTGAAGCTTCAGCCTTCGCACCGGGCTCCGGCTCGACGAGACGGCGCGACCTGCCTTCGTTAGACTACGGCACGGCAGGCAAGTCGGCGCGACCCGCCTTCACTTCGTTTCCGTCTTCTTTCGACTACGACGTGACGAGAGCAACAACACTTGCGCCGGGCATCGAACGAGGGGACACTGCGCGCTTTCCGCAATGCTGACTGTTTCACAACTTTCAAAATCTTTCGCCGGCCGGGCGCTGTTTGATGACGTGTCGCTTCAGGTCAATCGCGGCGATCGGATCGGATTGGTTGGCCCCAATGGGGCTGGCAAAGGCAGAAGGATGAATCCGCAAAAGTTGAGAGTTGATGGTTGAGTGTTGAGACTTGCAGAGGAATCGCGGAGCGGACATTTTCGTCGGCGGGGGGCGTGAATATTTTCGTCATTGTCCGAGCAGTTATTTACGCTGCGCTTTTTATTGGCTTCGTGCTGGCAACGAAGGAGAAGTAAGAATTAAGAAGGAAGAAGTTAGAAGTTTGGTGCATGTTTACCTTCGTGTTCATCGGGAAAGGCACGCCCGCGCCGTTCGATCCGCCAAGAAAACTCGTGATCCGCGGGCCGTATCGGTTCGTGGTCAAGTTGATTCCCAAATCGACTCCGAAAGCTTTCGGGGTTGATGCCGCGCATGAACGGTTCGGGATCGTCTTCGTTGTGGCGCGACTCCCGCCTCCGCAGCGGTACGGCGCGGTAGGCATAAATGCTCAGACATGGGCGATGTTGCCAAAGCCACCAACGCTCAACTATTCAAGCATCAACGATCAACTGACTTTGAATCACATGTTGTCCGCCGCCGCGTTTTCGGATCGTGGCTGGTTTAGAAAAGTGCTAAATCTTGCAGTCGTGAAACTCCGATTGAACTCTTCGACAGAGTAGAAATCACCTCTCTGTTTTGATCGCCAAAGAATCCGACGCCTTCGCCAGCGTTTAACAATCGCGTCGATATTTCCAAGTCATATCTTATAGGGTTGGATATGAGATTTTGGCGGCAGAAGGGCGATCGCGTTTTGGTCGTCGGCATTTTCCAAAGCGTGGGAACCGGCCGGGCGGTATTGCAGAATCTCTATCGCGCTCGGTCTCGCCGGACTGCCGCGATCCATGCTTCGGCCAAAGGCCGGCACCGGGTCGAGGAACACGGGATTTCAGCGATCGGCGGATCGGCCGCCGCTTCGGTTCTCAGCCTCGTCCTTGGCGCATTTATCTTCTGGCAGCGCGGAATGCTCGCCGATTACCGGCCAACCGGGTTGGCCCTGCTACTCGCTGCGTTCGCGTTAGCAGGTGCGATCACCGGCTGGATTCTCGTCCAATTGTTTCGGGAGCATGTCGACGCGGCGAACCTCGTCAGATTCGCAAGCACGATCCTGCCGAATGAAACGGTCGTCCTAGCTGAAGTCGATGCCAATAAAGTCTCGCGCGTGCTGGCGATTTTGCGGGACGTGGAAGCCGAGGCGCCCGTGACGTTCGGTTTTTATCCGCCGCCACCTTTCTCTGTCGAACCGAGCGCACGACCGCTTGGTCCTGAACTGCCTTCGACTCAGCGCCTCGTGGAAAATGCGGCGCGCCTCGCACGCGCAATTGCGGTCAGCCGCGCAGCGAAGCCGCGCGGGCCATCTTTTCTGCGCCGGTTACGCGAAATCGAGGACGCGCTGGAATGGGCGAACATGAGTCTCACCATGTCGGCCGAGGCGCACCAGGCCTTCACTCTTTCGGCGGAGTGGCTGCTCGATAACGCCTATTTGATTCGCGAACAGGTGACCGATCTGCGGAAGAGTCTCCCGCAAAAACAGTATGGAAAGCTGCCTCTGATCGCCAGCGGCCCAGCTGCGGGATTGCCCCGGGTTTATCAAGTTGCCGCGGAAATGGTCGCCGAGACCGACGGCGCCTTGGAGCCCGAGATCATCCGGAGATTTCTGGCCGCGTTTCAGGCGATCACACCACTGGATATCGGAGAACTCTGGGCTCTTCCACTGATGCTGCGATTGCAGTTACTCGAATGTATTCGCGTGCTCGCGATCCAGGTCGACCAAGAGCAAAGGGAAAGCGAGGAGGCCGATTTCTGGGCAAATCGGCTTATCACCGCCGTCCGTCACAGCTCACCGCGATTGCTCAAAATAATGGAAGAACTGGTGGAACGGTATCCCGAGCCGACACCGCATTTTGCGAGCGAACTGGTGGCGCATCTCTACGACGACGAGGGAGCGCTCCCGGTGGTGAGCGGCTGGCTGGAACGCTCGCTCCGTTCGCCGCTGCTCGAGGTGATGCAGCAGGAACATCGTTACCAGGCCGTCCAACAGACCGCGCTCACCAATGCGATCAATAGTTGTCGCCGCCTTGCGCAAGTTCAGTGGCGGGAACTTTTCCAATCGACCAGCTGGGCAGAAAGCGAGTTGGCCGCAGATCCGGCGGGGGTTTACGCGCGCATGGATTTTGAGACGCGTGATCGATGCCGGAGCGCCGTGGAGGAGATCTCCCGATGGTCAAATTGTTCGGAACAAAGAACTATCGATCATGCGCTCGCTCTGGCGAAGACCGCAGAAGACGAAGTTGCGCGCCACGTCGGCTATTACCTGGTTGACGCGGGTCGGCCAGTGCTTGAGCAAGGTACTGGCGCGAGAGTACCACTGGCGGAAAGGTCGCGCCGATGGATTCGTGCCCACGCGGCGGGCGTTTACTTCGGAAGCGTTTTCGTACTAACGGCCGCATTGGTAGCGGCTCCTCTCCTTTTCGCTTCTGGGCTGGTTCCCGCGCTGACGCTGCTGCTATTAGGATTGCTGCTGCCCTTGCCCGCGAGTGAGCTGGCGGTGCTGGTTGTGAATTATTTCGTGACCTCGCTCCTGCCGCCGCAGGTGTTGCCTAAAATGTCCTTCGAAAAAGAAGGCATTCCCGATGATTGCCGCACGCTGGTGGTAGTGCCGATGCTGCTGACGACTCCAAGTGCGATCCAAAACCAACTCAGTCGGCTTGAAATTCATTACCTCGGAAACACGGATGCGAATCTGCGCTTTTCACTCCTGACAGATTTTTCTGACGCACCGCGGCAGAGCATGCCAGAGGACGCAGAGTATATCGACATCGTGGCCCGCGGGATCGAGGAATTGAATCGCCGACACGGAGCAGGGCACTTCTTTCTTTTCCATCGCAGCCGCACGTGGAGCGAGAGCGAACAACGCTGGATCGGTTGGGAGCGCAAGCGCGGCAAGCTCGAGGAACTCAATCGATTTCTCATCGGCGAATCCGCGCCCGAGCTGGAAGGATTTCTCTTTGCGGGCGATCGCGCGCAGCTCGAGGGCATTCGGTTTGTCATCACTCTGGATGCCGATACCCAACTGCTGCGCGACACCGCCCGGCGGATGATCGAAACCCTCGCGCATCCGCTGAATCAGGCGCGGCTTTCGCCAGATGGTCGCCACGTAGTTCGCGGTTATACAATCATTCAACCAACCGTCAGCGCCTCGCTTCCCAGCGCGACGGCAACGTGGTTCTCACGCATTTTTGCTGATCCGCGTGGGATCGACCCTTACACGCACGCGGTCTCCGATGTTTACCAGGATTTGGTCAGCGAAGGCAGTTATCACGGCAAAGGCATTTACGAATTGCAGACGTTTCACCAGCTCTTATCAGAACGATTTCCAACGGCGCATTTGTTGAGCCATGATCTGCTGGAAGGATGCCACGTCCGCGTGGGCCTGGCGACAGACATCGAGTTGCTGGACGTCTTCCCGAATAGTTACATCGCGTGGTGGAGTCGGCAGCACCGCTGGGTTCGCGGGGACTGGCAAATCATTGACTGGCTCAAGCCGCGCGTGCCCGTGGGTGGCGGCAAGATGGAACCCAATCCGCTTTCTGTCTTCAACCGCTGGAAAATCTTCGACAATCTGCGCCGGAGTCTGGTGCCAGCGGGGATTGTGATCCTCCTCCTGGCCGGCTGGTTTTTCACACCTGCTCCGATGTTATGGAGTGGAATTATCGCGGGCCTCGTGTTGTGGCCGGTCCTGAATGCTTTCCTCGCGGTATTGTTCCATCCGCCGCCGCCCGGAACGAGATTTTGGCGCGATCCGCGCGACCGGGTTCTGCGCTCCATGTTGGTCGTTGTTTTTCTCGTGGATTACGCGGCCATGGCACTCGATGCCATTATTCGCGTGGCCTATCGGCGAATCACGTCGCATCGGCTGCTGCTGGAATGGGAGACGGCGGCAGACGCTCACCGACGCGCGAGAAGTCGCCAATGGCAGTTTATTCTCAGCCGCCTTTGGATCCCCGCTGCCTCCGTGCTCCTTTTCGTCGGCGCGGCGTCGCAGGGAACAGCGACGCTGGTAGCCGCGGCCCCATTTCTCTTTTTGTGGGCTCTCTTTCCCGTGGCCGTGATGGTGATCAACCGGCCAGCGAAGAGCTGGCGCGGCGGAACGCTAACGGCGGATGATCGCCGGTTCCTGCGCGCGGCGGCGCGACGAACCTGGAGATACTTCGATGATTTTGTCGGACCGCAGACCTCCTGGTTGCCGCCGGACAATGTCCAGGAAACGCCAACGCGGCAAATTTTCATGCGCACTTCACCAACCAACATCGGGCTGTCATTGCTGGCGACCGTGGCGGCGAATGATTTCGGTTATATTACGATCGACGATCTGGTGGCGCGCAACCTCGGCACGCTCGAAACCGTGGGTCGGCTCGAGTGTTTCGAAGGCCATCTTTTTAATTGGTACGACCTGAGCACACTGGAGCCTTTGCGTCCACGCTACGTTTCCGCCGTGGACAGCGGGAATTTGCTTGCCAGCCTCTGGACTTTCAAAATCAGTTGCGATGAACTAGCCGCGCGTCCCCTTCTGGATGAGTCCGCATTGCGTGGAATAGCCGACACGCTCAGCGTGCTCCGGCAAAACGCCCCCAGTACGAAAGACGCGGAACGTCCTCCCGCGTTTCTCCGCCTGACCGAACTGACCACGGGCCAGCCGGCGAATCTGGAAGAAATCATCCTACGCGTAAGGACAGCTCGACAGCCCGCGCAGGATCTTCTGCTCCACTACGGCGGCGAGGAATCCGATCCGCGTGCTTATTGGGCGCAACAAGTTTCGAAGCAGGTCGCGGCGTGGAATGGCGTCATCGATAAATATCTTCGGCCCGTGGAAATTCTGATGTCGCCGCCGGCGCAATTGATGTCGTTAGGCGAAGCGACGCACGAATCCCGGCGGGAAGCGCTGGCGGCCACCTTTTCGCTACACAACATTGCCATCGAGGGCATCTCCGGGTTGGTGCCGCTGCTTCCTTTTTATCAGAGGCGAGAGGACCAGGAAATATCTCGCGACGTGCGTGAGTGGCTCGATCTTCTCGTCACAGAGGCTGACCGTTCGCGCCAGAACGCCTCGGAGCAGCTCGCGCAGTTGGACGAATTGATCGCCCAGAGCCAGCAACTGGAAGGCGATATGGGGCTGCGATTTTTGTACGATGAGGAACGGCGAATGTTTGCCATTGGCTACCAGGTGGCGGAGCGCCGGCTTGACACGTCGTTTTACGATCTGCTCGCAAGCGAAGCGCGCTTAACGAGCTTCGTGGCCATCGCGCGCGGAGAAGTGCCGATAGAACATTGGTGGGCTTTGAGCCGGCCTTTTGGGTCCGCCTACGGACGGCTGCCGCTTCTCTCCTGGAGCGGAACGATGTTCGAATATTTGATGCCGCTGTTGTTCACTCAGACGCATGAGAATTCCTTGCTTGATCGCGCCTGTTACGACGCCGTGCGCTGCCAGATTGGCTATGCCCGGCAAAACCGCGTGCCGTGGGGCATCTCGGAATCCGCCTTCAGTGAACTCGATCGACATAACGTTTATCAGTACCGGGCTTTTGGCGTTCCGGCACTGGCGTTGAAGCGTGGGCAGGACAACGACCTCGTGGTAGCACCCTATGCCGCCGCGCTCGCTCTCGGCGTGGAACCGGCTGCCGCGATGAAAAATCTGCGGCGGATTGCCAATCTGGATCACTCGGCGCTGCTTGGCGACTACGGCTACTACGAAGCGATCGATTATTCGCGACGCACGGAACTCGACGGCGCGGCGGGAATCATCATCCACTGTTACATGGTTCATCACCAGGGAATGTCGCTCCTCGCTTACGACAACGCTTTACATGACAACGCGATGCGCAGGCGGTTCCATTCCGATCCGCGTATTCGCGCCACCGAGCCGCTCTTGCACGAGCATATCCCGGAACAAATATTGCCGACGACCGGTGAGGTGCATGAAGAACGACCCGTGCGCCAGACGACCGCGACGGTCGGCGCCCCCGTTGTGGCGCAAACACCGGACATCGCTTCGCCGCGCATTCATCTCCTCTCCAACGGAAGGTGTTCCGTTACGGTGACTAACTCCGGCGGCGGCTACCTGCGTTGGCTGGAGCTGGACATAACGCGTTGGCGCGCCGATGCGACCTGCGACGCCTCCGGCTCGGTTTGTTATATCCGGGATTTGGAAAGCGGAACGACTTGGAGCAACACTCATCAACCGGTGAGATCTCCCGAGCGCCGTTACATCTGGAGTTTCACGCCGGACAAAGCAGAGTTTCGGCGGAGGAGTGGGCCATGTGAGGCGATCACGGAAATTGTCGTCTCAGCGGAAGACGACGCGGAAGTCCGGCGCGTGACGTTGGTGAATACATCACGCAAAACATGCCAGCTGGAGCTGACCAGTTATCTCGAGCTCGCTCTTGCGCCACACAGGACGGATCGCGCGCATCCGGCTTTCAACAAGCTTTTCATCGAAACTGAATGGCTGCCGAGTTGCGAAGCCCTGCTCGCCCGGCGCCGCCTCCGCGCTCCCGACGATCGTCCTGTCTGGGCTGCGCACCTCATGGTCCCAGAATCCTCCATCGAGGCGACGGAATTCGAAACCGACCGCGCTCAGTTTCTCGGCCGGGGCCGCACTCCCGAAAATCCCGAAGCACTCACCCGCCGTCTAACGAATAGTATTGGCGCCGTACTCGATCCGATCTTCAGCCTGCGACGGCGCGTGACGATTCTGCCTAACCAACGATTTCAGTTCGCGCTCGTTACCGTGGTCGCAGAGTCCCGTGAAGCGGTTGTTACACTGGCGGGGCGCTATTCTGAGTTTCACACTTGCGCGCGCGCTTTTGAGACCGCCTGGACCCATGCCCAACTTGAGATGCGCCGGCTCCGCATTCGCCGGGCGGATGTGCAAACCTTTCAACAACTCGCCGCCCTCATTATCTTTCCACAGGCCCAACTCCGACCACCGCCGGCGCGGCTCGGCCGCCGCGCCGAGGGTCAGCGGGCGCTCTGGCGACAAGGCATTTCGGGAGATCTGCCGATCGTCGTCGTCATGATTGGTCACCTCCGTGACATGGAAGTCGTGCGAGAGATATTGACTGCCCATACCTTCTGGCATCTGCGTGGTCTGAAGGTCGATCTCATCCTCGTGAGCGAGGAACTGCCGAGTTACGACGAACCGTTGACCGGCCATCTGCGCCAGCTCACCGAAGCGCAGGCGCACTTGACCGGCGTCGATCAGCCCGGCGGCGTCTATCTCCGCTCGGCGACAAAAATTTCCAAAGAAGAGCTGATCGCACTTCAAGCAACTGCACGGATGGTCCTGGTGGGAGCTCGCGGCACATTGCGCCAACAACTTGCCGCGAGCGCCCCCGCGGCTCCGAATCCGAGGCAGCTAATGCCCGGGCGCCAGTTCCGCGAAGAGCCCTCCGCGCCTCTGGCTTTCATGGAACTGAAATACTTTAATGGTCTCGGCGGCTTTACCGAGGATGGGAAGGAATTCGTCATTTATCTGGGGCCGAGCCGGCACACGCCGCTTCCTTGGATCAACATCATGGCGAACCCAAAGTTCGGCGCATTGGTTTCAGAATCCGGCGCCGAATTTGTGTGGGGCCGCAATAGCCAGAACGATCGTCTCACGCCGTGGTTCAACGATCCGATCTGCGATCCGCCCGGAACAGCCATCTACATCCGCGACGATGAGATCGGCGTCGTCTGGTCGGCCACACCGCAACCGATTCGGGAGAAGGACGCCTATCGCGCGCGGCATGGTCAGGGTTACACAACATTTGAACACAACAGCCATGCGATCGAACAACGGCTGCTCACCTTCGTGCCTGTCGATGATGCTGGGGGACAGCCAGTGCGCTTGCAGCGGCTGCGCTTGCGCAACAATTCGTCGCGGCGACGAAAGCTGACTGTCACCGCCTACGCCACTCTCGTTCTCGGATCCGATCCAGAGGAAACCGGTATGCATATCGTTACGAAATGGGATTTGCAGAGCCAGACCTTGTTTGCTCGCAATTCCTACAACCCTGAATCTTGCGAATGCGTCGCTTTTGCCACTTCGGCTCCAACGCCTGCTTCGTTCACCGGAAATCGGGCCGTGTTCATCGGACGCAATCGCTCCCTGCGCGATCCGGCCGCGATGGAGCACGAACGTTTGACTGGCGACGTTGGCGCCGGCCTCGACCCTTGCGCCGCCGTGCAGATCATAGTCGAGATTGAACCGGGGCACACCGCCGAAATGACTTTTCTTCTCGGGCAAGCGGACGACGAGGAAAAAGCGCGCGCCCTCGTCGCTCGTTTTCGCAATCCAGCAAACGTCGAAGCTGCATTCCAGGAAAC
>WNFT01010639.1_pt1 | contig 14858 bp, 15 predicted proteins | sample 5400191 | NCBI WGS metagenome assembly WNFT01 (sample SAMN13153359, study PRJNA577476) | soil metagenome | isolation source: 80 cm saprolite under Madrone tree | place: USA:California | collected 2016-06-14 | reverse complement strand
GGCGGTAGCGGCGGCCGCAGCCTCCCTGCTGCGGCTCGCGCGCCTCCAGCCGCAGCGGCAGCAAGAAGGAATCGCCGAATCCGACGTCGGCGAGCCACGGCTCGTCCAGGTCGACCCGCAGCGCCATGTGGTCGAAGGGAATCCCGTCGGCTCCAGCGCACCCGGCGAGCCGCGCAACGCGGAATCCCAGCGTCCCGAGCAAGGCGGCGAAGAGGCCATTCAGCTCGTAGCAGAACCCGCCGCGCCTCCGGAGGACGATCTTTTCGAAGAGCCTGGACTCGTCGAGGACGATTTGTTCTCCGCGGCGCACGGACAGGTTCTCGAACGGTACCGTCATCAGATGCGCCAGGTGGATTTTTCGCAGGGTCTCGAGCGTCGGCGCAATGGGGCCGCGATAGCCGATGCGCTCGAGGTAGCGCTCGACGTCGATCACGTCATGCCCGGTCCGGCCCGTCCATGACGGGGCCTTCCAGACGGCTTGCACCCGTGGAGGATACCACGCTCGCGCTCTGCCTCATTTACGCCGCGAATCTCCGGTGCCGATCACTGCATCGTACTTTTTGCGCTGCGAGCAGTTGCCTCTCACCTCCAGAGGCCACATGGAACGCAAACGCACGGTCACCTGGCAAGATCCCGCTCGTGTCGGCAAGGCTTCGCTGTCGTTGGCGGGCGCTGCGTTTCTGCGCGCGATCGCCGATCGCACCCTGCCACCTCCACCGATTGCGGAGTTGATGGGCTTCGACATCGAGGAGGTCGGCGAAGGCCGCGTCGTCTTCGGCGTTCAACCTCAGGAGTACCACTACAACCCCATCGGTGTGGTCCACGGAGGGCTTGCGGCGACACTGCTCGACTCCGCCATGGGATGCGCCGTCCATTCGCTCCTACCGGAAGGGCGCGCGTACACCACTTTGGAGCTCAAGGTGAATTTCGTTCGCCCGCTCAAGCACGACATCGGACGGGTGCGGGCCATCGGCAAGGTCATTCACATGGGCGGCAAGGTTGCCACCGCCGAAGGCTCCGTGGTCGACGCGGCTGGCAAGTTGTACGCCCATGCTACGACGACGTGCCTGCTGATGAACGTGTCCGCCCCAGTTGCGTAGGAAGATTCGGGACACAATACGCAACTCAGCCGTGCCAAAGGCGAGGGGTGGGTGCCAGCATCGCGCTAGCGAAACGCAAAGGAATGAAGATCCGCCAGGCCACAGCAAGATGGACTACCGGATGACAGCCGTCGAACCCTCGACCAACCCGGCTTTCAAGTACCCCATCCGGGTCGTGAACATGGAGAAGCGGTTGTAGCCGCTACAGCGACGCTCCCCCATCCACCGCGATGTACTGGCCGGTGACGTGGCGCGACGCCTCCGAGGCGAAGAACACTGCGATGCCCTTCAGGTCCTCGTCGCCGCCCAGGCGGCCCAACGGCGTATGAGCGATCACGTCGTCGCCGATCACCTCCAGCAGCCCGCGGGACATCTTGGAGGGGAAGAACCCGGGGCAAAGGGCGTTCACGTTGATGTCGTACTTCCCCCACTCCGCCGCCAACGCGCGCGTGAACTGGAGCACCGCCGCCTTGCTGGTGTTGTAGGCGATGGTCGTCATCCCACTGCCATGAGCGCGCAGGCCGGCGACCGAGGACATGTTGATGATCTTCCCCTTCCGGCGCGGAATCATGCAGCGGCGGCCAACCTCCTGGGTGAGGAAGAACATCGCGCTCACGTTCAGGTTCATCACCTTGTGCCAGGCCTCGGGGGGATGCTCCTCGGCGGGCGCGCCCCAGGTCGTTCCGGCGTTGTTGACCAGGATGTCGATCGTGCCGTAGCGCGCCACCGCTTCGTCCACCATGGCGGGAATGGTTTCGAACTTCGACAGATCGCCGGCGATGGTCAGCGTCTCGACGCCCTGCTTCGAGAGCCGCGCGGCTGCCTCGTCCAGCTCGCCCTGCTTGCGGGCGGTGATGGCCACCTTCACGCCCAGCTCGCCGAACGCCTCCGCGATCTGCAATCCCAGGCCGCGAGACCCTCCGGTGATCAACGCCGTCTTGCCGGAGAGATCGAACAGCTCCTTGACGCTCATGTCAGCCTCTCTTCTCCGCCATCGCGGCGGCGAATCAAATCAGCCCTCGACGGGACCTTCGCCACCCGCGGGCGGCAGGTGCGCGAAGATGCCGCTGGCGCGCAGGATGCGCCGGTCGCCGACCCACAGGTGACAAGTCGCGAAGGCGAGCCGCTTTCCCATCTTCTGCACGTCGACCCGCGCCTCCACCCAGTCTCCCTCGCGCGCGACGTCTGCGAAGTCGGCGGTGAGGTTCACGGTCACCATCGGGTGCGGCGGCGTGCGCAACATCGCGATCACGATGCCCAGCGCGCTGTCGGCCAGCGTGACCAGCATGCCGCCGTGCGCGACGCCGCGGGTGTTGAGGTGCCTCTCCTCGATGCGCAGCCCGATGACGACGCCACTGCCTTCGTCCCTGGCGTAGAGCGGCCCCAGCGAGGAGAGGAAGCGGCTGTTGGCGCGCCGGAGCTCCTCGAAGCCCTGGGGAATGTCCGCCGGTTCGCTCACCGCTGCTCCCCGAGCCGGTCGATGCGGCCCATCGCCAGCGCGCGCTCCGCCTGGTGCGCCATCACCCGCACCCAATCGATGAGGCTGGCGAAGCGCGGGTCTCGCGTATGGCCCTCGACGTACCGCTTGTAGATCTGCTGCACGATCACGGCGATCTTGAAGAGCGCGAACACGTAATAGAAGAGGATCGACCCCACCGCGCGCCCGCTCCTCTCGGAGTACCGCTCCACCAGCTGCAGGCGCGAGAGGCTGCCGGGCAAGTACGTCGGGCCATACGCCCGAGTCCGCAATTCTTGTGGATCGTCGGGATCGCCCCAGTAGCCGATGAAGCTGCCAAGGTCCATCAGCGGGTCCCCGACTGTCGCCATCTCCCAGTCGAGCACCGCCACGATGCGCGTCAGGTCGTTCGGGTCCAGCATCACGTTGTCGTACTTGTAGTCGTTGTGGATGACCGCCGCGCCGCTCTCCTTGGGCATGTTGCGCGCCAGCCACGCCGCCGCCTCCTCCACGCCGGGGATTTCGTCCGTCTTGGCGTTGAAGTACCGCTCGGTCCAGCCGGTCACCTGCCGCGTCACGTACCCGTGGGGCCGCCCCATGGTCAAGAGCGGCGGACGCGTCACGTCGACCGCGTGCAGGTCGGCGAGGTTGTCGACCAGCGCGGTGGAAGTCTTGCGCATCAGCTCTGGCGTGAAGGTGATCCCTGCAGGCGGCTTGTCGCCGCGCAGGATCACCCCGCGCACGCGCTCCATCAGGTAGAACTTCGCGCCGATGAGCGACTCGTCGTCGCAGAAGGCGATGGGCCTCGGCGCGCGCCAGTAGACGCCTTTCAGCGCGGAAAGGATGTCGTACTCGCGCTTCATGTCGTGCGCGCTCTTGACCTTGACGCCGAAGGGCGGCCGCCGGAGGACCACCTCGCGCTCCCCCACCAACATCAGGTAGGTGAGGTTCGAGTGCCCCTTGGGGAACTGCAGGACCGAGACGGGCCCCGACGCGTCCGGCAGCGCGCGCCTGAGGAGCGGCTCGATCGGCGCAGGATCGATCCGCTCCTCCTCCCGCACCTCCGCGGGCTGGTCGAGGGCCAACTCCGCCGCGCGCGGGTCGCTCACTGCCCGATCCTGTAACGGCCGAGAATCATCGCGACCTCTCATAGCCAGGCCGGCTGCGTCTCCAGGCAGGTGGAGTCGAGCGAATCGAGCAGCGCGAGCTGCGGCCCGATGCGCGGCAGCTCCCAGCGGAAGAAGTAGCGGCAGGCGGCAAGCTTGCCCCGGTAGAAGTCGGCGTCCGCGCCGCCGGCGCTCCCGAGCGCGCGGGTCGCGGCGACCGCCTGGCGCAGCCACATCCACGCCACCACCACGTGCCCCATCGCTTCGAGATACACGCTCGCATTCGCGAGCCCGCGCTCCGCGTCGCGCATCGCCTCTTCCCCGAGGCGCCGCGTGGTCGCAATCAGCCGCTCCGTGGCCCGCCCCAGCTCTGCGCCGAACGCGCGCAGCGTCTCCTCCCGCCCGGAGGCCTCGATGTCCGGCCACATCGCGCGCACGAGCAGCTCCAGCGCCTTTCCCCCGCCGCCCAGCGCCTTGCGGCCGAGCAGGTCGAGCGCCTGGATGCCGTTGGTGCCTTCGTGGATCGGGTTCAGCCGGTTGTCGCGGTAGAACTGCTCCACGGGGTATTCGCGCGTGTACCCGTATCCGCCGTGCACCTGGATGGCGAGGTCGCTTGCCAGCAGGCAGTACTGCGAAGGCCACGCCTTCACCAACGGTGTCAGCAGCGAGAGCAGGAGCTCCGCCTCGCCCCGCGCATCCGCCGAGGGGGCCGTGTCCAGCTCGTCATCGAGGCGCGCCGCGTACAGGCAGAGCGCGAGACCGCCCTCCACGTACGATTTGCAGGCCAGCAGCATGCGGCGGACGTCAGCGTGCTGCACGATGGGTACTTGAGGTTTGAGGGGGTCCTTCGCGGAGAGAGGTCTGCCCTGAGGGCGCTCGCGCGCGTAGTCGAGCGCGTGCAGATAGCTCGTGTACCCGATCATCACCGCGCCCAGCCCGACGACGATGCGCGCCCCGTTCATCATGTGGAACATGTACGTGAGGCCCTGGTTGGGCTGGCCCACCAGCTCCCCCCGGCACTCTCCCTTCTCACCGAAGCTGAGCTGCGTGGAGACGGTGCCGCGGTAGCCCATCTTGTGGAACAGGCCCGCGAGCGCCACGTCGTTTGGGGGACCGAGGCTGCCGTCCGGGTTGACGCGGTGCTTGGGCACGATGAAGAGCGAGATCCCCTTCACGCCGGGAGGCGATCCCGGAATCTTCGCAAGCACGAGGTGGACGATGTTCTCCGACAGATCGTGGTCGCCCGCGGAGATGAAAATCTTCGTCCCACGCAGCGAGTAGCTTCCGTCCGGATTCGGCGTGGCGGTGGTGAGGATGTCGGAGAGCGACGATCCCGCCTGCGGCTCGGTGAGCGCCATGGTCCCGAAGAAGCGGCCCGAGAGCAGGTGCTTGAGGTAGCGCTCTTTCTGCTCCGGAGACCCGAAAGCGGCGAGCAGCGCGGCGTTGCCGAGCGTCAGCGAGACGTACGCGGTGGTGCTCACGTTGGCGGCGGCGAAGATCGCCTGGCAGGCTCCGCGCACGGTCGTCGGAAGCTGCATGCCCCCCTTGTCGAAATCTTCGCCGGCGGCAAGAAATCCAGCGGCGATGTACGCCGCCAGCGCCTCCTTCACCTCGGGAATGAGGTGGACACGCCCGCCCTGGAAGGTCGGCTCGTGCTCGTCCGCCTTCCGGTTGTGCGGAGCGAACTTCTCCTCCGCGATTGCCAGGGCAGTGTCGACCGCGGCGAGCATCGTCTCGCGGGAGTGCTGCGCAAAGCGCGGCCGTTCGCGCAGCGACTCCACGTCGAGCACTTCGAAGAGCTGGAACTCGAGGTCGCGACGGCTGACGATCCGGGAACCCATGGTGCCTCCATCGCGACCCCGCCGTTGCTGCCTAGTAGAGCAGCGTCTGCATCTGGAACGTGATGTTGTTGGTGCCGCCCTGCTGCGTGCCGGGCGCATCGCCGTTGATGATCCGCTCGTACTGGAGGGCGAAGTTCATGAAGTTGAACGGACCCACGTAGTATTTCACGCCACCCGCGATCCACGTCTGGTTGCTCGCGATCTTCAGCGGGGCGACGTAATCGTCGCTGATCTTGCGCTTCTCGAACTTGCCAAAGACGGAGAAACGCGAACCGTGATTGTAGTACCCCGCCTCCGCGAGGTAGTCGGTCTGCTTGAGGACGCTCGGGTAGGTCCCCGCGTTCGTGGGCGCGCCGGTGGTGGGGTCCTGTCTGAAGCCGCCGTCGTAGTAGCCGAATTGCAACAGGCCGACGATCTCGTCGCCGCCCTTGGGACTGGGCGAGCCACTCAGCGGATAGTTGAGGAAGACGGCGCCGCTGATGCCGTAGTACGCGTTCTTGTCCGTGCCCGCAGGCTGGTTCACGGTCCCACCAGGAACGGGCAAGCCCGGAGCGTTCTTGCGGAAGATCTGATAGTCGAAGTTGCCCATCACGCCGAGGACCCTCTTGGCGCCAAAGTAATGGCCGCCGTTGACGTACCCGGTCTCCGTGTCCCAGAGATTTGCCGACACCATGGCGACGAACCGGGGCGCGTTGTGGCTCGCGGTCTGGGTGGAGATGCTCGCTTGCCGGCTGCCCTGGAAGACGCCCGCGCGGTATTCGATGTGATTGTCTACGAAGAAGCCGTTGGCCTGGAAGCCGAGGTCGCGGAGGACGAAGCTGTTTCCCTGTGCGACGGGCGTTTGGGCGATGTTGGATACGTCGATGCTCACGTACGTCGTCGTCGGCTGCAGGCCATTTCGGCTCAAGGGCAACAGGATGCTGCCGCCGCTCAGCCAGAACCAGTCGGCGAACTTGACCTGCCCATAGGCATCGAGGATCTGGGGCGTCCCGTTGGTCTTGACACCGGTAGCCTGGTTGCCGGAGGGAGGCGGGTCGACCCTGCCGAAGTTCCCGGCCTCGAACAGGACGTTGAAGTACACGTTCCTGACCACCGAGCCTGTGGCGAAGAAACGGCAGCGGCGGCAGTATGTACCAGGCCTGGACCTGGGCTCCGAAGCGGAACCAGGTGTTCTCGCTTAGCTTGATCTCACGCGAGGGACCGAGGGTCGCGAAGGTCGGGACGGGTGATGAGCTCGGCGCCGGCTGGGCCGGAGCCGTGTCGGGCGGCTTCTCCGTCTGGCCTCCGCCAGGGGTTTGCTGCGCCGAGGCGGCGCCGGCGACGCTGCAGACGAAGACGACAGTCGCGGCTTGGTGGATGAAACGCTTCCTTCCTGTCGGAACGATTCCCATGAACTCCTCCTCTGCTGGTGGATGCGGCGGAAGATCCCCTTCCCGCTCACGGGGCCCAGTCATGTACTCAACGTGGCGCTACATTCGCAACCGGCCCTGGAGAGCGGTTCCGCAGAGCGAAACGGCTCGGCCGACCGCCGGGAGAGACACCGATGAAGGATCTGGCCGGCAAGGTCGCCGTCATCACCGGCGCGGGCAGCGGCTTCGGTCGCGAGTTTGCGCGCATCGGCGCGCGCGCGGGGCTGGTGCTCGCGGACGTGCAGCAGACGCGCTCGACGAGGCGGTCGCGGAGGCCCTCGCGGCCGGACTCGTCTCCGCGCCGCTGATGTCCGTCTACAACGTCAGCAAGCACGCGGTGGTGACCCTAAGCGAGACGCTGTTCCACGACCTGCGGCTCGCAAAGGCGAAGATGGGCGTCTCCGTTCTCTGCCCCGCCTACGTCCCGACCAACATCCGCAACGTGATCACCCATGCGAAGATGCTGGCGTCGGTCGAGCTGCGCTTTCAAGATTTGCTCGCGCAGCGGAACCCGAGCGACCCGTACACCATCAAACCGGAAGTGGCCGTGAGGCCGCGCGAAACCCGCGCTCGACGTTCGCTCCTCGAGGAAACGCAGCTCAGTCCGGCTGCAGGCTGGCGCGCAGGTTCCCCACCAGTGCCAGGAGGCGCGGGCCGATGTCGCGCTTGAGCAGATCGGGATCGAGTTGGAAGGCGGCCCCGCTGCACCCCACGACCACCGGCTTCGTCCCGTCGCGCGGGTCGAACGGCGCGGCCACCGCATTGACGTCACGGCGCCAGTCTCCGAGAGCGAGACAGAAGCCGTGCTGCTGGTAGTCCCGGAATGCATCTTCGAAGCGCTTGCGGTTGAGCGGCCACTCCGCCGGACGCCGCGCGCGGATCTGCTCGAGAATGACCTTCCGCTCCTCCTCCGGCAACGAGCAGACGTAAGCGCGGCCCAGCGAAGTAGTGACGACCGGCACCCGGGAACCGATGTCGATCACGAACGCGCTGGAGTGCCAGTACGTGTCGATCACCTGCATGTGCAGCGCGTCGTTGATGGCCAGGTGCACGGAAGCGTTGGTCTGCTGCGAGAGCGCGTGGAGCAGCGGGCGCGCGGCGCGGCGAATGTCGATCTGCGTCAGCGCCGAGTAGCCGAGGCTCACCGCCGCGCTGCCGAGCGCATACCTTCGCGGCGATTGCGCGTGGCGCAGGAAGCCGAGCTGCGTGAGGGTGTAGACGAGGCGCGAGACCGTCGGCTTGGCGAGACCGGTGCGGGCGGCGATCTCCTGATTGGCGAGCCAGCGGTCGCGGGGGCCGAAGCAGCGCAGGACGTCGAGCCCGCGTCCCAGCGCGGTGATGAACTTGCGGTCGGGCGCGCTTGCCACGTCGATTTTGGCCGTGTTACGCCGTGCACGCGGCATGAAACGCAGTTTCGCATAGCGAAACACAGCGCGCAAGGAGGCCGCAGTTCCATGGACCTGAGCTTCAGCGCCGAGGAGCTGGCCTTCCGCGACGAGGTCCGCGCTTTCATCGAGGCGAACGTCCCGGCCGACACGCGCCACAAGGTGCTCGAAGGCCTGGAGGTCTCGCGAGACGACACGCTGCGCTGGCAGCAGATCCTGCACGGGCAAGGTTGGGGCGGCCCCAACTGGCCGAAGGAGTTCGGCGGCACCGGTTGGGATCCCGTCCGGCAGCACATCTTCGAAGAGGAGAGCGCGGCCGTGGGCACCCCCCGGCTGCTGCCTTTCGGTCTCAAGATGGTGGGCCCGGTGATCATGCGTTTCGGCAACGCAGCCCAGCAAAAGCGCTTCTTGCCCCGCATCCTCTCCGGCGAGCACTGGTGGGCGCAGGGGTACTCAGAGCCCGGCGCCGGCAGCGATCTCGCTTCGCTGAAGACGCGCGCGGAGCGCAAGGGCAACCATTACGTCGTCAACGGGCAGAAGACCTGGATTTCTCTGGCGCAGCACGCCAACTGGATCTTCTGCCTCGTGCGCACCGATCCCGCGGTGAAGAAGCAGGCGGGCATCTCCTTCCTGCTCATCGACATGAAGAGCCCGGGCGTGACGGTGCGGCCGATCACGCTGCTCGACGGCAGCCGGGAGGTGAACGAGGTCTGGTTCGAGGACGTCCAGGTCCCGGTCGAGAACCTGGTGGGAGACGAGAACGGCGGCTGGACCTACGCCAAGTTCCTCCTCGGGCACGAGCGTACCAACATCGCCGGCGTCGGCGCCTCCAAGCGCGAGCTGGCGCGGCTCAAGCGCATTGCCTCCGGGGAGCGGAAGGACGGCAAGCCGCTGCTGGCCGATCCCGGTTTCGCCGCCCGGGTGGCGCAGGTGGAGGTCGAGCTGATGGCGCTGGAGATCACGAGTCTGCGCATGCTCGCCGCCGAGGCGGAGCGCCGCGCGCCGGGGCCGGAGGCGTCGCTGCTCAAGATCAGGGGCACCGAGATCCAGCAGGCGCTCTCGGAGCTGATGATGCACGCCGCCGGTCCCCGCGCGCTGCCGCTGCGGCCAGGCGCGCTCGCCGCCACCTACCTGAATCTTCGCAAGGCCTCGATCTACGGCGGTTCGAACGAGATCCAGAAGAACATCATCGCGCAGACGATCCTCGGGCTCTAGGGGCTCTCCATGCGGTTCACTCCCACTCCCGAGCAGCAGCAGCTCGGCGACATGGTGCAGAGGTTCCTGGGCGAGCAGTACGGCTTCGAGGCCCGGCGCAAGATCCTCGATTCGCGCGAAGGATGGAGTCGCGAGATCTGGGCGAAGCTCGCCGAGCTGGGCCTGCTCTCGCTGGAGGTCCCCGAGGAGCAGGGCGGCATGGCGCCGGCGGTGGTGGAGACGCTGCTCACCGCCACGGCGACGGGAAAGGCGATGCTGCTCGAGCCCTGGATCTCCTCCGCCATCATCGCCACCGTCCTGATCCGCGAGCTGGGCTCGGCGCAGCAGCGCGAGGAGATGCTCCCCGCCATGGCTGCAGGCGAGCGGATCGCGGTGCCGGCGCACTTCGAGCCCGGGGCCCGCTATGACCTCCAGCAAATCGCCACCGCGGCGCGGCGCAGCGGCGGCGGGTGGACGGTGCAGGGGCAGAAGTCGGTGGTGCTGCACGCGCCCGCCGCTGATCTCTTGTTGGTTTCGGCGCGCACCTCCGGCGCTCCGGACGAGCCCAACGGCGTCTCGCTGTTCGCAGTGGCGCGCGAAGGTCAGGGCGTATCGCTCTCGCCATACCGCACGCTGGACGGCATGTGCGCTGCCGACGTGGCGCTGGCCGACGCGCCCGGCACGCTCATCGGCGCGGAAGGGACCGCCTTCGCCGGACTGGTGACGGCGTTCGATCAGGGCGTCGCCGCCGGCTGCGCCGAGGCGGTGGGCGCGCTGCAGGCCATTCTGGACGCGACCGTGGAGTACACGAGGACGCGTCAGCAGTTCGGCGTTCCCATCTCGAGATTTCAGGCGCTGCAGCACCGCATGGCGGACATGCTCATCCACGTCGAGCAGGCGCGCTCGATGAGCTATCTTGCCGCGATCCGCGCCGCCGAGCCCCGCAGCCGCGAGCGTCGTCGCGCGCTGGCGGCTGCCAAGGTGGTGGTGGGCGATGCCTGCCGCTTCGTCGGCCAGCAGGCGGTGCAGCTCCACGGCGGCATGGGGGTCACCGATGAGATCGCCGTGACCCATCTCTTCCGCCGCCTCACGGCGCTGGAGATGGCGCTGGGCGATACCGCGCACCACCTGGAGCAGTTCGTGGCGGCGAGCGCGGAGGCGGAGGGCACATGAGCGGAGTCGACTGCACGTCCGAGGGCCCGGTGGCGGTGATCCGACTCGACAACCCGCCCGTCAACGGCCTCGCGCATGCGGTGCGGGCGGGAATTCTCGCGGAGCTCGACCGCGCGAATGCCGATCCGGCGATCTCGGCGGTGGTGATTGCCGGCGCCGGCAGGTCGTTCTCCGCCGGCGCGGACATCAACGAGCTGGGCACGCCAAAGTCGCTGCAGGAGCCCAACCTCCGCACCGTCATCCGTGAGATCGAGCGCAACGAAAAGCCGGTGATTGCCGCCATGCACGGGGTGGCGATGGGCGGCGGCCTCGAGCTGGCGCTCGGCTGCCACTACCGGGTAGCCGCGCCGGGCACGCAGATCTCGTTGCCGGAGGTGAAGCTCGGCCTTCTCCCCGGCGCCGGCGGCACGCAGCGGCTTCCCCGGGCGGTCGGCATGGAGACGGCGCTCAACCTGATCGTCTCCGGCTCCTCGATGCCGGCGGAGAAGCTGGCGAAGACCGACCTCTTCGACGAGGTGATCGAGGGCGACCTGCTCGCCGGCGCCGTCGCTTTCGCCAGCCGCGTGGCGGCGCGGCGGCCGCTTCCCATCCTCCGCGAGCGCCGCGTCATCCACCCCGATCCCGAGGCGTTCGTTCAGTTCGCGCGCAACAGCGTCGCCGCGGTCGCGAAGGGCTATCCGGCGCCGCTCAAGTGCGTCGAGGCGGTGGCCGCGTCGATCAAGCCGTTCGAGGAGGGAGCTGCGATCGAGCGGCAGCTCTTCATCGAGCTGGTGAGCTCGCCGGAGTCGAAAGCGCTCAGGCACGTGTTCTTCGCCGAGCGCGCCGCCTCGAAGATTCCCGACGTGCCCGACGATACTCCCGCCCGCGCCATCCGCTCCGCGGCGGTGATCGGCGCCGGCACCATGGGCGGCGGCATTGCCATGTGCTTCGCCAACGCCGGCATCCCGGTGCGGGTGCTGGAGGTGAAGCAGGAAGCGCTCGACAAGGGGCTCGCAACCATCCGCAAGAACTACCAGGCCAGCGCGAGGAAAGGGAAGCTCACCACTGCGCAGGTCGAAGAGCGGATGGGGCTCATCCAGCCCACCCTTGCCTATGCGGAGGTGGCGCAGGCGGACATCGTCATCGAGGCGGTCTTCGAGGACCTGGCGGTGAAGGAAGGCGTCTTCCGGCAGCTCGACGAGGTGATGAAGAAGGGCGCCATCCTCGCCAGCAACACCTCCACGCTCGACGTGAACCGGATCGCCGGTTTCACCCGGCGTCCCGCCGACGTGATCGGCACGCACTTCTTCAGCCCGGCGAACGTGATGAAGCTGCTGGAGATCGTGCGCGGCCAGGCCACCGGCAAGGACGTCCTCGCCACCGTCCTCGGCCTGGCGAAGAAGCTCGGGAAGACCGGCGTGGTCTCCGGCGTGTGCGACGGCTTCATCGGCAACCGCATGCTGGCGCGCTACATCGAGCAGGCGCTGCTCCTCATCGAGGAGGGAGCGCTGCCGCCGCAAGTCGATGCTGCCCTGGAGAAGTTCGGAATGGCCATGGGCCCCTTCCGCATGGCGGACCTCGCGGGAGGCGACGTGAGCTGGTTCATCCGCAAGCGCCGCTACGCCGAGAACCCCAACTCGCGGCGGCAGGTGATCGCTGACCGGCTGTGCGAGATGGGCCGTTTCGGCCAGAAGACCTCCGCCGGCTGGTACCGCTACGAGCCGGGACGGCGCGAAGCCATCCCCGACCCGGCGGTGGACGAGCTGATCGTCTCCGCCTCGCGCGAGATGGACGTCGCGCGCCGCAAGATCTCCGCCGAGGAGATTGTCGAGCGCTGCATCCTCGCGCTGGTCAACGAGGGAGCGAAGATCCTCGAGGAGGGCATCGCCCTGCGCGCCTCCGACATCGACGTGGTGTACCTCACCGGCTACGGCTTTCCGCCGTATCGCGGTGGCCCCATGCACTACGCCGACTCGCTCGGCCTCTACAACGTGGTGCGCTCCATGCGCCGCCTCTCCAGGACCCCGCACGGCCATCCCTCGGCGTGGGAGCCGGCGCCGCTGCTCGCGAAGCTCGCTGCCGAAGGGAAATCGTTCACCTCTGGGAGCGCGCCATGATCGATGCAGCGATCGTCTCGACCGCCCGCACCGGCCTGGCGAAATCGTGGCGGGGCGCCCTCAACATGACCCACGGAGCGACGCTCGGTGCCCACGTCGTCCGCGTGGCGGTCGAGCGGGCGAAGATCGATCCGGCCGAGGTCGAAGACGTGATCATGGGCTGCGCGCTGCCCGAAGGAACCACGGGTGGCAACGTCGCCCGGCAGATCGCGTTGCGCGCCGGCCTCCCGGTGACGACGGCGGGCACCACCGTGAACCGCTTCTGCTCTTCCGGGCTGCAGGCGATCGCCATCGCCGCCCAGCGGGTGATCGTCGATCGCGTGCCCGTGATGGTGGCCGGTGGCATCGAGTCGATCTCCTGCGTCCAGCAGGAGCTGAACCAGCACATGTTCCAGGACCCCTGGCTGGTCGAGCACAAGCCGGCCATCTACATGAGCATGCTGGAGACCGCCGAGAACGTGGCGACGCGGTACCGGATCCCTCGCGAAAGGCAGGACGAGTACGGCGCCCGCAGCCAGCAGCGGGCCGCGGCGGCACAGACGGCGGGCAGGTTCGCCGATGAGATCGTCCCCTTCACCACCATGATGGGCGTGGCCGACAAGGACTCGGGCCGGCTCTCCACGCGCGAGGTGACGCTCTCCGCCGACGAAGGGATCCGTCCCGACACGACCTTCGAGGCGATCTCGAAGATCAAGCCGGCCATCCCAGGCGGTGTGGTCGCGGCGGGCAACGCCAGCCAGTTCTCCGACGGCGCCTCGGCCTGCGTGGTGATGGACGCGAAGCTGGCGGAGAAGCGTGGGCTGCGGCCGTTGGGGATCTTCCGCGGCTTCGCCGTAGCGGGCTGCGAGCCGGACGAGATGGGCATCGGCCCGGTCTTCGCCGTCCCGCGGCTGTTGGAGCGGGCCGGGCTGAAGATCGACGACATCGGCCTCTGGGAGCTGAACGAAGCCTTCGCGGTGCAAGTCCTCTACTGCCGCGACCGCCTCGACATCCCCGACGACCGGCTCAATGTCGACGGAGGCGCCATCGCCATCGGCCATCCCTACGGCATGTCGGGTGCGCGGCTCGCGGGACACGCCCTCATCGAAGGCCGGCGGCGCCGCGTCAAGTACGTGGTCGTCACCATGTGCGTCGGTGGGGGAATGGGCGCGGCCGGTTTGTTCGAGGTGACCTGAATTCCGGAGACACGATACGCAAGTGCGTCACGGCAAGTGGTAGCAGCGCTCAACCGGTGTTATGAGCGTTCGCGCTTCCGCCGCGAGCACGTCGATTCAGGCCGGGGCCAGGGCCCGTCGCGTCCCGATGCCGAGGAGAACGATTCCCATGCCCAGGAGCGCGGCGTTGATCGCGAGAAGCTCGGCCATCGGATCTGCTCGAGCGAGACGCGCGCCTCGCGAGCAGTCAGACCGCGAGATAGCGGTGGATCGCGGGGTCGTTGCCGGCAAGCTCCGCGCGCGATGCCGCGTGGACCAGGCGCCCTCGCTCCATCACCAGCGCGCGGTCAGCCACCGCGCGGGCGAACATGAGGTTCTGGTCCGCGAGCAGCACCGTCACGCCCTCGCCGCGGATCTGCGCCAGTGCGCCCGCCAGGATGCGGACGATCTGTGGGCCCAGCCCCTCGGACGGCTCGTCGAGCAGCAGCAGCGCGGGATCGGTGGTCAACGCGCGCGCGATGGCCAGCATCTTCTGCTCGCCGCCGGAGAGGTGACGCCCCTGGCGGTCCCAGAGCTTCGCCAGCGGCGGAAACACGGACTCGATGCGCGCGCGCGTCCAGCGCGACTTCTCCCGCCGTAGCGCCAGCTCGGCCACGCGCAGGTTCTCTGCCGCGGTCAGGTCCGCGAAGATGCGCCGGTCGTCCGGGACGTAGCTCGCGCCCAGCTCGGCGACGCGCTCGGGCGGCTCGCCCGCGATGGATTTCTCCGCCAGGAAGATGGTGCTCCCGCGCCAGGGCGTGTTCAGCCCCGCCACGCTGCGGAGCGTCGTCGTCTTCCCCATGCCGTTGCGGCCGAGCAGCGCCACGATCTCGCCTCGGGCGACCGTGAAGCTCACGCCGTGCAGGACGTGGGCGAGGCCGTAGCCCGCGTCGAGGCGCTCGACC
>WNFT01016907.1_pt1 | contig 14860 bp, 16 predicted proteins | sample 5400191 | NCBI WGS metagenome assembly WNFT01 (sample SAMN13153359, study PRJNA577476) | soil metagenome | isolation source: 80 cm saprolite under Madrone tree | place: USA:California | collected 2016-06-14 | reverse complement strand
ATAGACCTCCTGCAGCCGAGCTTGACGCGGCGGGTCGTTGACGTCGTGCTTGTGGGGCGGGTAGCTCGACCAGGCGCCCGGTTCGTTGAACGTCTCACCCACCACCAGCGCCGCCGCCGGCTTGCGGGCGTCGAGGATCGTGTGCACCTCGCGCTCGAAGGTGTGGTGGCCGCGAGTCGCGACGTCTACTTCGTCCGGTTCAATCACATAGGGAGCGCCGCCCGGTCCGGCCGGGGCGCGGCAAAGCGCCACCTCCGCGCCGGCCGGCGAGCGCACGAGATACTCGGTCGAAGGCGGGAGGTAAGTCGATGTGGCGCGGCCGCCGAAGACGTTGGCGCGCTCTCCCAGGCCATCCCACCGGACTCCGTTGACTTCGAGATCGATGCGGCCGCCGAGGACCACGAGCAGGGCCTCTTTACCGATCGCAACGCCGGCTTCCTGGCCGCCCGGCGGGAGGTGGATGATCTCCAGCTCGAGCCCTTCTGATGCCGAGTTCTGGGGGCTGACCAGCAATCCCGTGCGGCCCTCGGATGCTTTGATGTGGAGCCTGCCCTCAGGCAAACCACTGCCCGCCGTTGATTTCGATGCTCTGGCCGGTGACGTACGAGGCCAGCGAAGACACCAGGTAGAGAATTGCGCCCGCGCATTCGTCGGCCGTGCCGAGGCGGCCGAGGGGGATGCTCTTCCTGAACGTCTCGAGCAGCTCGGGCGTGCTGAACCGGTCATGGAAGGGCGTCTCGATGACACCGGGCGCGATCGCATTGACCCGGATGTTTCGCGGCGCGAGCTCTTTCGCCCATCCGCGCGTGAGCGTCATCACGCCTCCCTTGGCCGCCGCGTAGGCAAAGGCGCCCGGTCCTCCACCATGACGCGCGGCGATCGACGAGACGTTCACGATCCGCGCGCCTGGGCCGAGGTGGGGGAGGGCGGCCTTGGTGGCGAAGAAGACGCTGGACAGGTTGAGAGCGATCACCTCCTGCCACAGTTCGGCATCCATCTGGTCAAGGGGGGTCCGGGCGATCAACGATCCGGCGTTGTTGATGAGGATGTCGACGGGCGCGCCGAGTGCAACGATTGCCTCTTCTACTGACTTGCGCGTCGCCTCCGGATCGCGGAAGTCTCCCTGCACGATGACCGCGCGGCGCCGATGGGATTCGATCGCGCGGGCCGTCTCCTCGGCCTCCTTCCTGCTGGTTCCATAGTGGACCGCCACGTCGGCGCCGGCTTCCGCCAGCGCGATCGCGGTCGCGCGCCCGATCCCGGTGCTGGCGCCCGTGACGATCGCCCGCTGGCCCGACAGGTTGATTTCCACTATTTAGACCCCGTCTCCGCTGGAAGTGTCCCCCAAAGCAGCTCGTTGAGGTCGCCCGGCGCCGCGGTGCGCTCCCAGCGCTCGCGCAAGGCGCCGCCGTAGTGCCGGGCCGAGTGATAGAGCACCTCCGCGAACTCCGAGCCGTCGGCGGGCATCGGGACCAGAGTTGGCTGCGGCCAGTCGTCCCAATTGGCAACGAGGTGATCGAAGGCGCAGCGCAAGTTGGCGCCCGAGGTGGATTTGTATTGCCAGAGATTCGCCCCCACCCGCTCGCCGAGCTCAGCCAGGCGGCAGAAGCCGAGCAGGTTGAACATGCAGTAGTGGCGCGAGTTGGCGCGGTCGAGCTCTTGGGGCTGGCTGCCGTCAGGAAGGATCTGGCGATCGATAAGGGCATGGCCGTCATCGACCATCGCGAGCGCGTTCGTGCGGTCGCCGGCAAACTCGAGCATCGCGGCCGCCTGGGCGAGATACCAGGTGGCGTGGTTGTTGTGGGCTGCTTGCTCCGCTTTGGCGAGCGGCGAGACCGCGAGCCAGTCTAGGAAATCGCGCACCCACCCCCGAATCGAATCGGTGTCACGCGAAGACCATGAGTCCGAGCCCTCGAGCAGCCGGACACCGTCGAGAAGCTTCCCGATCTCGCGAGTTTCGATCAGGCCGGCGGGCCTTCCTTCGGCCACCCCGGGCACCCCCTGGCCGAAGTTGAGGTTCGGGTTCATACGTGTCGCGGGCTCGAGAAACCAGGCTCGCAGGCAAGCTGTCGCCTTCTCCGCATACTCCGGGCGGCCCAACTCGCGGTGGGCGTGACCGAGCACCCAGACCAGGTCGAGCAACGCGTACCAACCGTGCTTGTCAGGTATGTCGCGCGAGCGCGCGTTGGTGTGGCCGTCCCGCTGCACCCACGGCAGTCCGTCAGCCGTGTCTGGATTCGGCCACCAGTAGGGTGCGATCGAGAGGTAATCGTGGATGTCGCCGCTGGGGGGCAAAGTGTGTTTGCGGACCACCGTCGGCGGCTCCAAATCCAGCAGGGCCGCCGCCCTGCGCTCGAGCTCAGCAAGGACGGCAGCGCGCGTCATCCCTTGACGGCGCCGGCCAGCCCGCGCACGAAGTAGCTCTGGAAGACGAGAAAGACGAGCAGGACCGGCACGAACGAGATCAACATCCCGGCCGCGAAGCCGGTCAGGTCGAAGCTGTTGGTCCCCTGGAAGTGCAGCATGCCCACCGCGAGGTTCTGGAGGTCGGGCTGGCCCAGCGTGAACACAAGCGGGACTGTGAAGTCGTTCCAGTTGTACACGAACTGGAAGATGACGACGACGGCGATGATCGGCCGGGCCAGCGGGAGCATCAGCCGGAACGTCTGCAGGAAACCGGCGCCGTCGACTCTCGCGGCGTCGAAGAGGTCCTGCGGAAGGTTCTCGAAGAAGCCTGTGAAGAGAAGGACGTAGAGCGCGCCGGCCCCGCCCGACTGGGCCAGGATCACCCCGAGCCTGGTGTTGAGCAGGCCGAGATGCTGGATCAGGACGAATTGCGGGATGAGGATGGAGATCACGGGCACGAAGAGCGTGAGCACGATCAGCTTGTAGAGCAGGTTTCGGCCCGGAAAGCGGTAGCGGGCCAGCACGTATCCGCAAAGGGCGGATTTCGTCAGCTCGATCAGCGTCGATCCCGTGGCATAGACCACCGTGTTGATGAAGTAGGTGGAAAAGCCCGCAGTGACCCAGGCGCGTTTGAAGTTGTCGAGGTCCAGCGGATGGGGTATCAGGCCGGCACCGGCGGTGAATGCTCCCAGCTGCGTTTTGAACGCTGTCGATATGGTCCACAAGAACGGGTAGGCCCAGACCAGGCTGACGATGAGGAGGCCTGGCAGGGCGATCAGGTTGAGGTAAGCACGGCGATGCAGTCGAGGTCGATGAACCAGGGTGGTCCACTGGCGCGCCAGCACCGCCATCAGACGCTGTAGTCCTTGCGCATGCGCTCTGCGCCGCGCGCGATCGCGGCCTGCCCGGTGACAAACATGAACGCCAATACCGCGAACAGGAGGGCAGCGGCGGATCCATATCCGTACCGGAACGGCGCCTCGCTGAAAGCCTCGTTATAGATGAAATAGGACACCGTGTAGCTCGCCTGCCCGGGACCGCCCGCCGTCAGCGTCACGATGACACCAAAGACGTGGAGCGCGTTGACGATGGCGAGCAGGGTGATGATCAGCGCCACCGGCCGGATCAGAGGCAGCGTGATGTGGATCAGCTTCTGCAGCTCGTTCGCCCCGTCGATGTCGGCTGCCTCGTACACGTCCTCGGGGACGTTCTGGAGGGCGGCCATCCAATAGACCATGTACTGGCCGAAGATCTGCCAGACCGCAACCAGGATGATGGCGACCAGCGCGGTATTCCCGTGGCCAAGCAGGTCGATGGGCGTATGTATCCATCCGCGATCGGCAAGAAAGCTGTCGATGGCGCCGTTCGACGGGTTCAACAAATAGGTGAAGACAAGGCCGGCCAGAGCCACGGGCAGGATGATGGGCAGGAAGAACACGGTCCGAAAAAAGGTCTTGAACAGCAGCCATCGGCGGGTCAGCAGGATGGCGACGAAAAGAGCCAGCGGCAGTTTGATAGCCGTCTCCACAACTGCGAAGACCAGGGTGTTCTTGAAAGCAAGCCAGAAGATCGGATCGGCCACGATCTTCTGATAGTTGCCCAGGCCGACGAAATCGGTGAGCGGGCGGATGCCGTCCCAGTTGAAGAGCGAGTAGTAGCCGGTGGCGAGCAGCGGCCAGAGGGTGAAGCCGCCATACAGGAGCAAGAAGGGGAGAAGGAAGACCGGGATCCAGAAGCGCCGGCCGTCGGGGCCGGCGCCTCGGGCTGCCGAAGCGCGGACCGCGGAGAGGCTCAGCCTCCCGGCCGCAATCGGCGGTCTCCGGCTCAGCTCATTCAATGCTCCCGGGAGCTTATGGCTTGGAGTAGTTGGCGGTGTTGAAGTTCTGCGTGTAGTCCCAGCCGTTGGTGCCGAACTCGTAGCAGCTGGCTGATACCTTCAGCCCCGCTGCTGACTCCTTCTGAAGCTCCGACTCCAGCGCCTGCTGGCGCGTCGAGACCACCAATTGGGCAGCCGGCTTGAGGTCCTTGTTGCTGGTGATGGCATCCACCATCACCTGGTGCTCCCAGTTGGGGTGGAGCGCGGAGGCATCCGTGTACGCCTTGGACTGGGCGAGGGCTGGGCATTTGAGCAACGGGTCGGGGTACTGAACCCGGAATCCCGTCCTGTCGGCGATCTTGAACACCTGCTGCCAGGCCGGGTCGGTCAGCAGCTTCTTGTCGTCGGCGAACGCAAGGGTGGCGAACTGGTGGCTGAGAAAATTCTGCGCGAAAAAGCCCGTCGGGTTGGTCATCCACTGGATGAACTTCCATGCCTCAGCGGCGTGCTGTGTCTGTGAGCTCACCCAGTACGCGTTCTGAGAGTTCAGGGATGAGAGTGCGCCTTTCGCGCCGCCGTCGGGATTGGGATGGGCCGCGACCACGTAGCTGTCGCTGTGGAAGCCGAGCTGATCCCACACGCTGATCATCCAGGGGCCGTCCATGTAGATGGCGGCTTGACCGGCGGCGAACTGCTGGCGTGAGAACGACTTGTCCTGCACTCCTGGGGCGAAGTCGCCCTTGTTGTAGAGGCCCTGAAGGTAGTTGAAGGTTTGCAGCATGGCCGGGTTGTCGAGCGAGAACTTGCCGTTCTTGTAGTCGAAAAACAGGTCGGTCATATTGCCGGCGGCCATCGCGTACCAGGTTCGCTGCCAGTCGGTGCCTTTCAGCGGCACCGCCATGCAGTAGGCCTTGGACTTCGACTTGATGGTTGCGCATGTGTCGGCCAGCTGGCTCCATGTCGTCGGCGGGTTCGCAGGGTCGAGCCCGGCCTGCGCGAAGACCGCCTTGTTCATGTACATGTAACCCGGACCCCAGTAGTGGGTGTCCTGCCAGGGGAAGCCGTAGACCTTGCCGTCCTTCATGTTGATACCGTTTTGGAACGAGCCGGCGGGCCAGCGCTTCGTCCAGTCGCTGGGCACCTTGCCATCAGGCGAGACCGTCGAGATCCAGCTGTTGGAGAGCAGCCAATTCATCGTGTTGGAGCCCTGCTTCTGCCAGTAGAAGAGGTCGGGGGCCTGCTTGCTCTGGAAGGCCAACGGCAGGGTCTGCTCGTACTGCGCCTGGGCTGTCGACGACCACTGGATGGTGACGTTGGGGTAGACGCGCTGGTATTCGGCAGCGACCTGCTTGTGGAAGTCGGTCTGCTCGACGGAGAAGTCCTGGATGGTAAGGGTCACCGGAGCCGCGGATGAGCTGGCGCTGGGCTGGCCGCCCCCCGAGCAGGCGGCTGTCAGGATCATCAGCACGGCGGCCCCCAGGGGCCGGTTCCAACCTCTCATGCCCGTCCTCCAGACTGTGAAAGCGCTTTCATAAGAACTTGCCCGCCAGCCTATTCCGATTTATGGGTTTCGTCAATCCTCTAGTTCGGTGGCCCGAAACCGCTTACAATCCAGCCTGTGTTCAGGGCGCCGACGATCGCCGATGTGGCCCGGTCGGCCGGGGTGTCGGTGGCCACGGCGTCGCGGACGCTGAGCGGTACGGCGAACGTCAGTCCTGCGTTTCGCGAGCAGGTCCTGGCCGCCGCCGCCGAGCTCGGCTACGAGGCGAATCCCCATGCACGAGCCCTTGCATCCGCGGGCGAGGCGACCGTGGGCGTGGTTCTGCACGACGTCGAGAACCCCTTTTTCGCCGAGCTGGTGCGCGGGATGGACGAAGTGGCTGACGCCGCGCAGCGAACGTTGATCTTTATCACGGCCCACCGAGATCTTCAGCGCGAGCTTTCTGCGATCGCCCACTTTCGGGCCCGCCGGGTGGAGGCCCTGGTCATCGCGGCCAGCGGCATCGAGGCGCGCGATTTCGCGACCGCGATCACAAACCAGCTGATGGCATTCGAGGCGGCGGGCGGGCGGGCGGTCCTGATCGGCCGGCACTACGGGCATGGAGATGCGGTCATGCCCGACAACCTCGGCGGCGGCCGCGAGGTCGCGGAGGAGCTGGTGCGGCTGGGCCACCGCCGCTTAGGCGTCATCTGCGGGCCGCCGGCCGTGACGACCACTCGCGAGCGGCTCGCTGGGGTCAGGGAAGCCCTTCACCGTGCCGGCATCGAGCTGCCTGACGAGATGCTGGTCCACGGTGATTACACGCGAGATTCGGGCGTCGCCGCCGCGCGCGAGCTCCTGGAGCCGATGATGTCCCGATCGCGCGCGACGTCACACCCGCGCTCACGACGGTGAGGGTTCCAGCGGCCGAGATGGGCGCCCTGGCTCTGAAGATGGCGCTGGAGCCACGCCATGGGAACGTGCGAGTCGAGTTTGTGCCGACCCGCCTGGTGCGGCGACAGAGCACTGGGCCGGCGGCCGGGTGACGCGGTGAATCGGCTGGCGTTCAGCACGCTGGCGTGCCCAGGTTGGTCGCTCGAAGAGGCCGTTGATGCTGCCGTCAAGCTCGGATTCGTGGGTCTCGAGCTGCGCCTTCTCGACGGCGCCCTTTTGTCCGCCGACCTCGACGCGACGGATCGCCGGCGCGTCGCGAAGGTGATGATCGAGGCGGCTGTGGCGGTGGCGGCGGTCGACACGTCCATCCGGCTCTCCGAGCCAATGAACTTCGCGGAGCTTCAGCAATATCTGGCCATGGCCGACAGCTGGGCGGCGCCCGTGGTGCGTGTATTCCCGGGCCAGGGCACGCTGGACGAGCTGCGGCGCGGCCTCGACCTCGCAGCGCGGGCAGCCGGGGAGTTCCAGGCCGCGATCGGGGTCGAGACCCACGATGGCTATACCGCCGCGGCGGTCCTGGGTCCGCTGGTCCGGGAGCTCGAGGGCGCGCAGCTCGGGGTGGTCTGGGACATGTTGCACACCCACCGCGCCAGTGAGGCGCCGGCCGCTGTCCTCGACCAGCTTGGCGACCGCCTTCTCGGCGTCCATATAAAGGACGCGCGCCCGCATAGCGAGTACGGATGGCAGCTCGTGCCGCTCGGTGAGGGCGAGGTGCCGGTGGGCGCCGGCATCGATGAGCTGGCGAGCCGGAACTACGCCGGGTGGCTGGTAGTCGAATGGGAGAAGTCATGGCACCCCGATCTGGCCGAGCCCGCAGTCGCGCTGCCGCACGAGATGACCGAGCTGCGCCGGCTCGTCGAAGCAGTCAGGCCTGGAGCCCGCTGATGAAGCCGGTCGGCATGTACTTGATCCGGCCAGATGCGCTGGACGAGGTCTATGGACCCAGTGATCAGGCGGAGGCCGCGGCGCTCCTCGAGCTGCCTCATCCACCGCAGTCTCCGGCGTCGATTCGGAGCGACCCCTCTCCACTGCGCGATGTCGAGGTGCTGCTCGCGGGCTGGGGGTTGCCTCGACTCGACTCCGAAATCCTCCAGCACGCTCCTCGCTTGCGGCTCGTCCTCTACGGTGGCGGTTCGACGCGGCCGTTCGTGACCCCGGACCTCTGGAGTCGCGGAATCCGTGTCGTGACCGCCAGGGCCGCCAACTCGCTGCCGGTCGCCGACTACACGCTCGCCGTGATCCTGTTCTCGCTCAAGCACGGATGGCGCCTGATGGGCGCGACGCGAGTTCCGTGGGAGCCGTATCCTCCGGCCTCTCTGATGCCGGGCGGCTACGGCTCGACGGTCGGGCTGCTGTCTCTCGGCAGCGTGGGCAGGCTCGTGCGCGAGCGATTGCGCCCCTTCGACCTCACCGTGCTGGCTTGTGATCCGGCGCTGGGGCCGGGCGAGGCGAGGGGACTCGATGTCAGGCCGGTCGGGCTGAAAGAGCTCTTCGCGGACTCAGATGTCGTCTCCGTCCATACGCCCTTGCTGGATTCGACCATCGGATTGGTCACGGGCGAACTGATCACATCCATGCCGCAGGGCGGCACGTTTATCAACACCGCTCGCGGCGCCATCGTGCGTGAGCGGGAGCTGGTCGAGGCCCTCGAGGAACGGCCCGACCTTCATGCCGTGCTTGACGTCACGGAGCACGAGCCGCTGGCGGCCGATTCTAAGCTGCGGCTCCTGTCCAATGTGGTGTTGACGCCTCATATTGCGGGGGCGATGGGGCGCGAGCGCCAGCGCCTGGGCCGCCTGTTGATCGGCGAGCTCAAGCGCTACCTGGCGGGCGAGCCCCTGGAATGGGAGATCGGACCGGCCGAATCCGCGGCGATGGGGGAGACCTGAGCTACGTGCCTGAAGGGTTCCGGGCGGCGCCGAGGAGCTCTTTAACTGTTTCGTTGTAGTCGCTGAGGCCGGGACGGGCCAGCCGCACCACCAGGTGATGGGCGCCGGCGGCGCGGTAAGCAGCAAACCATTCCGCAGCGGCTTCCATCGTTCCGGCTTGGAGCGCCATCGCTTTGGCCATGACCTCGGCCGGCACACCGTAATAGGCCTTCATGTAGGCGTCGAGCTCGCCGGCCGCCTCACGCGCATTGTCGGCGACGGCCACCGTGAGATACACGCCGGTGGCAATGCTTTCGGGATCTCGACCCGCCCGCTCAGCAGCCTCGTGCACGGCGCGAAGACCGGACGCGTAGTCGGTGGGGGTCGGGCTCAGCGGGAGCCAGCCGTCGAACGTCTCGCCAGTCAGGCGCAGCATGCGAGGACCGGTGCCGCCCACCCAGATTGGAGGACCGCCCGGGCGAAACGGTCGGGGCTGCAGCTCGAGGCCTGGCTCCTCGTTCCGCCACAACCGACGTGCACGTTCGACGGCGTTGACCATGGCGCTGACCCTCCGATCGCTCGGCACGCCAAGCGCCTTCAGCTCCGCGTGCGTGCCTGGGAGCTCTGCGCCGGGACCGATTCCCACGATCACCCGGCCTTTGGCAATTCGGTCGAGTGTGGCCAGTGAGTGCGCCAGGGAGAGAGGGTGACGGAGCAACGGCAGGAGGACCGCCGTGCCCAGCGAGACGCGAGTCGTCGCGCCGGCGACGCCGGCGAGGAGGGTGAGGGGTTCGCCGCGTGGACGCGCCAGCAGGGAGTCGCCGGCCCAGACCGATTCGAAGCCGGCCTTTTCCGCCTCTCGCGCGGCCTCGATGAGAAAAGCCAGGTCGCCGTCCGCCCACAGCAGGGCCTCCCGAGACGGGAGCAGAAGTCCAGTTTCGTGTGGCTGCATGTCTGTCGTTAGACGCTATCTAGGCTCGATCTTTACGGCGAAGGTTTGGACGGCGATTTTTCCGTCTCTGACGATGAAAGTGTCAGTGCCGAACACGATGTCGGCGGAGGCGCACTTCGCGTGCCAGATGATGTACGCCACCTCGCCTTCCACGCGGCGCGCGTCAAGCGTGAGCTCATAGGTGCCAGGCTTAAAGAGACCTGACAGGAATCCCTCGAACGCGGCCCGAATACCGCGGAGTCCTATGATCGTAGCGTCCGGTGTGACCAGCACCGATTCCTCGACGTAATCGTCGAGAAGCTCGTCTAGCTTGCCGCCTCCGAGTGCCTGGATGTGATGACTCAAGACCTGACCGGTGGAGGCCGGTCGGGTACGCGTTGAAAGCGTGCACTCCTTCGGGATAGACCGCGACCTCGGCCGTGTTGCCGGCCGCGCGCCAGCGCTCGGCCATAAAGAGCGAATCGTCGATCAGGCAGTCCATGGTGCCGACCGTGAACAGCGCCGCGGGCATTCCGCCGAGACGAGCGTAGAGCGGCGATATGTCGGGATCGCGCCGCTGCTCGAAGCCGGCGCCGGGGAGGAAGTTGTTCCCAAACCAATGGATGATCGGCAGCGAAAGAACCAGGTTGCGCTCGCCCCACAGGATCTGGCTCGGCGTGCCATTCAGGTCATAGGCGCCGTACACCAGGTTGGCGGCGGCGATTCGATTCTTGATCCCATGCCGGTCACGTAGCCTCAAAAGCGTCACCACGGCCAGATGCGCTCCGGCCGACTCGCCGCCAATGGCAAACCAGGCCGGAGCATCCAACAGCGCAGGTCCGTGCTCGAGGAGATGGAGCACGGCCTCTTCACAGTCGTCAGGGCCGGCGGGGTAGGGGTGCTCCGGGGCGAGCCTGTAGTCAATGCTCGCGGCGCAGAGCCCGGTCTCGTTGGCGAGCAACTTCAACCCGACGTCCTGCATGTCATGCGCACCCAGGGTCCAGCCTCCACCATGGATGTGGACGTAGATACCCGTCGCCCTTTGGTCGGGCCGGATGATGCGCACCTTGATCGGACCGCCGCGGCCCGCAATCTCGATGTCACGCGCGTCCTCCAGGAACACGGGCGCCGGAAAGATCCCTTTGCCTTCACGCCTCGCTCGCCGCGAGACCTCGGGTGGGAGCGTGTGCACCGGTGGTTGGCCGGCGATGAGGGCTTCGAGCTGCGCGTTGAATGCCCGAGCCTCGTCTATGTCTTGCTGCTCGACGCCGGCCGTGGCCGACCGAACCGTGGACATTGGGGCCAAGTGTATTACCGCTGGTCCATTCGGTCAGCGAGCCATGGCTCGGTCCGCCGAGGGCAGCCTCGTGGTCAGCAACGCGGCGATCAGGGAGATTGCCGCTCCTGTCCAGAGGACGGTGTTGAGGCCTTCGTGCACCAAAAGCGCGCCGACGATGGCGCCGGCCACCGACGAGAGATAGATCGGCAGCAATACGAAGTTGAGCGTTGTGGCGCGACGCTCCTCCGGGACGGCCGTGGCCAAGATCGCGAACACCATCGAAATCGCCGTGGCGGTGGCGGCGCCGAGGAAGACTGCGCCCACCGTGAGCCAGACCAAATTCGGCGCCAACGCCAGCTCGGCCAGGCTGGCCGCGGCCAGCACGCAGGCTCCTGCCAGAAGCGGTCGGAAGCCAAAGCGATCGCCGGCGGCGCCGGCAAGCGGTGAGAGGAGCGCTCCTAGCAAAGCCGACGCACCGAAGACGATGCCGATCTGCCCCGCGGCGCTGGACGTGTTGCCGACGAGCCTCAGGACTAGAAGCGGTAGGAACGGGTTTGCGATCTGCTGCGCAAAATAGGCAAGGCCGAAAACGCCGAAAACGATCAGAGTCACGCGCCCCGTCATGGCCAGGCGCAGGGCGTTGAGAGCGAGCCGCGTCGCCGAACCAGAAGGCCCGGGTGCGCGTTTCCCCTCCCGCGCGAACGCCAGCAACATGACCCCGGCGGCGAGCGACATGGCGGCGTCGAGCGCGAACAGGCTGTGTAGGTTCAGGAGGCCGTGGTCGACGAGCCAGCCACCGGCAGCCGGGCCGAGCGCGAAGCCGAGCGACGGGGTGACCCCAAAGAGAGAGATAGCGAAGCCGACCCGGCCCCGCGGGGTGACGGCGCGAAGAGCGGTGAGCATCACTCCGGTGTTGCCCAGCTGAAAGCCGACCAGAAGCAAACCGAATGCCGCCTGCCAGCGGTTCTGCGCGAGCCACAGCACGGTAAACACCACCATTTCGACGAAGGCGCTGCGGGCGATGATCGGAATGCGCCCATAGCGCTCCGACCAGACGCCCCAGAAGGGAACCAGCGGCAGGCCGAACAGAAAGAACGCCGCGTTCAAATATCCAGTCCAGGCCGGCACCTCGGCCGGAGGCACGTGCACGGTCCCGAGGTAAAGCGGCAGAAACCGGAAGACGTGTGCAACGCTGAATGCCTCGATGGTCGAGGTGATCCCGAAGAGAACCAGCAGCGCGATCCACCCCGATGCCCTGGGGGTCGAGGTTGGGGTCGTGCCTGCTGACATGTCAGCGGACTATAAGGGGCCTCGGAACACGCTTGGATCCTGCCGCTTGTCTTGTCGCGGGAGGTTAGAAGAGCCGCGGGGATGCCCCGCGGCTCATAGGTTTTTAGCTGACTGCGAACTGAGCCGAGTGCAGAGTCGGGTCACCGCTGACAGTGAAGGTGAGGGCGTACGTCCCGACTGCCAGTCCCGCTGTGCTGAGGTTGAAGATGTATCCGCCGCTGGTGCCCAGCGTGGAATCAAACCGGAAGTTGTTGTCTGGATTGGAATTACCCGCGAAATCCAGCGTGACAGGGGAGCCCGTCCCCACCAACGTCAGAGCTATGGCGGTCACCGTGATGGTCGACGACGATTGATTGGCGTTTCCTGAATCGCAGAGGGCGAGCTTCATCGGCACCACTGCCCCGCTGTGGACCGCCTTGGTCTGGTCGTAGAGCCAGCAGATGCCGTAGCCAACCGAGTAAGTGACTGACGCGCTCGCCTGGTTGTTGGCCTGATCCGTTCCGACGGCGGTGAAGGTCTTCAATCCGGTCGAGGCTGTGTCGATCGGGCTGGCGTTGGGCATCGTGCCAACGCACGTGACTGCGGTCGAGTCCACGTCATTGCAGGCGTAGGCGGCCATGACGCTTTGGTTGAGCGTGTATGCCGCGCCATCAGCCGGAGTCGTGATCGAAACGACTGGTGGCGTCGTGTCGAATTGCGATATGTCCGCGCTAAGGCCGGTGCTGTCATAAGAGTAGGTGCCATCGGTGCCGAAGCCGACGGTGAAGTCAAGCGTGTCGCCGGCGATCAGGTCGAGGCGGCTCGCCGCGTAACTCTGCATCGCCAGGTAGCCTGTGACTTCGCCGCTCCAGAGCAACCCTCCATCGGACAGTACGGCGACGTCGGTAGTCGTTGGTCCGACAAAATCCCGACCGGTGAAGGTTGCGGCTATGGCGTAGGCGCCAGTGGTTGGCGCCGTCCAGCGGACGACCGCGTTTTGCCCTAATGGGCCGGGGTGGAAGGCAAGACTGCCTGCAGGGATGGGATTCGTTCCCGACGGATTGATGGTGTTACTCGTGCCGTTGAAGAAGACGTCGGGTTCGACCTGGGTGGGCGAGTAATTCCAGACGTTGACGCCGCTGACCGTCGTCGCCACGGTGTCGAGATTGAATGCTGATCCTCTGCTTGCCGACCAGCCGTAACTCCAGGCACCGTTTGGGTTGGAGGCTGCCGAGAAGTCACCAGCGGCGGCCCAAGACGTGGCCTGCGCCGCGGCACTGGTTGCTGCCCCGGTGCCCAAGGCCGCCATCGTAATTACAAGTGCCCCTAACGACGCTGACAACCGCCTGACCCGGATCATGGTGTCCTCCTCACTGAATCCTGCGCTGGGCGCACTGAGCCTCCCTAACTAGCTAGACGCTCAGACGGGCGATTTCCGTCGATCCAACACACCGGCCGGGGCGGCCCTGCTCCACCCGGTGGCTCAATGAGTAGGAGAATTCGACCGTGAGCTTGCCGAGAGACGATCAACCAGTGCATTTTCAAGGTGACATCAAGCCGCTTTTTCGCGAGAAAGACCGTCAGGCGATGCGGTTACATTTCGACCTGGGATCCTACGAAGACGTGAGCGACCACGCGGACCGTATCCTCGAGCGATTGCGGCGCGGCTCCATGCCCTGTGACGGCGCGTGGCCGGCTCGGGAAATCGAGGTGTTCGAACGGTGGGTTCGCGGCGGCAAGCAGCCCTGATCAGCGATCGCGATTAGCATCAAACGGATGGCCAATTGGATCCGTAGTTTCCAGGGTCGCTGGCTGACCGTGGCTCTGCTGGCAGTCGTGCTGGTCGTGATCGGCGTTCAGTTCGCGAACCCGCACAGCTACGTGTCAGAGGCCGTCGCGCGCATCGGCGAAACCGGGTTTGGCCCCGACGCAACCCTCACCGACATTACGAGCGTCGACCCGCTGCGGGCCGCCTTCAGTCGCGACGCGGGACACCCTCGTCTGATCCTTTTGCTGTCGCCGACCTGACCAACATGTGCCGCAGGCGCCCGTTGGGTGCGAAGCAACATCCTGGAGAAGTACCCCTCATCGGACCTCCGGGTCTACGTGGTTTGGTTCGACATGCTGCCGGGCGATTCGCGAGGCCTGGTCGACAGAAAAGTGCTGAACGATCATCGAGTCGCCAACTATTACGACCCGAATCGCGTGGTCGGCTCGTGGTTCGCTGAGCACACTGGTGACGCCGGAATCGTTTGGGACGCCTACTTCCTTTATGGTGCTGACGCGTCATGGACCGATGAACCAGGTCCACTTGTCAGCTCCGGCCAGACGGTGATCGGTTCGAGCGAGGACCTGGGCGTGGCTTTCGGCAAGCTCGTTCGATAGCTGTACGTTTGGGCCGGGCTGATCCGCGGCTGCGGTCAGGCCTTGGGCTGCTGGAATCGAATCATGTTGCCGGACGGGTCGCGGAACGCGCAGTCCCTCACGCCGTAGGCCTGATCCATGGGCTCCTGCAGCACTTCGCCGCCTCCGGCCCGGATGTGCTCGAAAGTCGCATCGCAATCCTCGGTGTTGAAGTTGACGCCGCGCAGGAATCCCTTGGCGAGCATCTCCTTCATGACCTGGCGGTCCGCCGGGGATGCGTTCGGGTCGGCAAGCGGCGGCTCGAGGACGATGTTGACGTCCGGCTGGCCCTTGGGCCCGACGGTGGTCCAGCGCATCCCTTCGTACTTGACGTCGGCCCGCATCTCGAGCCCGAGGAGATCTCGGTAGAAGGCGAGCGCCTCGTCGTGGTCGTGGACGGCGATGAAGCAGTTGTGGAGTTTCAGGTTGTTCATGCGACCACCTTAGGAGCGTT
>WNFT01007520.1_pt1 | contig 14860 bp, 12 predicted proteins | sample 5400191 | NCBI WGS metagenome assembly WNFT01 (sample SAMN13153359, study PRJNA577476) | soil metagenome | isolation source: 80 cm saprolite under Madrone tree | place: USA:California | collected 2016-06-14 | reverse complement strand
CGGACGATCCGAAGCGCGACAATTTGAAGACCAAAGAGGAGATCGTGGCGTTCGTAAAGAAGTGTGTGGAGGATGGCGCAGCGGTGATCAAAGCGAAAGGCGACAAGGGATTGAACGAGAGCGTTAACGACGGCGGGCCCCATTTGAACCGGCTCTACGACCTGGCCTACGGATTGATCGAACACTCTGGGGAACACTACGGGCAGATGGTGGTCTATTACCGAGCTAATGGGATAGTGCCGCCGGAGTCGAGGCCGAAGAAATAATGAGGTAAAGGAAGTAAAGGACGTAGAGGAAGTTAGAGAAAAAAGTTAGTGCGGTGATTTGGTGGGCGCGGTGCGCGAGCATCGCGCTCGTTTTTTTGTTTGCGGAGAATCCAAGCCGCGATGAGCGTGAACCGCTCGGTAGCGGAGGCGCAGCATGTTGCGCCCCTACAAGGTGGGCGTTCGAATCGTCTAGGAGGTAGCGGCGCCGGCGATGCTGTTTTCGAGCAGGGCGATGAGCTGTTCGGGATCGCTGGTTGGAGGGAGACAAGTGTTGCCGGAACAGACGACCGCTAGAGGTTTGCCCGCAGGAAGATGGGGGAGAGTTTCTTTGAGGGCCCCAGCTAGATGGAGCTGCGGAGTTTCGGGAGTGACACGGAGGACGGATTTGCCGAAGCGAAAGACGCGGTGAGCGGCGGCTTCGAGGGCTTGCGCGGCGGGATCCTTCGCGGGGCCGGTGATGACGATTTGAATTGGGTGATGAGCGAAGAGGGTGGCGGCTAGGCCATAGGTGGCGGCGAAGAGGCCGTATTGCGGGGCGATGCCGGCGAAGGCTTCGAGCGTTTTTTGGGCGAACGCGCGGTAGCGTTCTTCGCCGGTAAAGGCGTGCATTCGAATCAGGGCGATGGCGGCTACGGAATTCGCGCCGGGCGTGGGTGAATCCTGAAAGGGCTTGCGGCGAACGTCGAGGCCGCCCATTGGTGCAGCGTCGGAGGGGCGATCGAAGAAGCCGCCGCCTTCGGCGTCACCATAACGGGCGATGGCAAGGTCCATGGTTTTTTGGGCGGCGGAGAAATAGCGAGGATCGAGCGTGGTTTCGTAGGCGTCGAGGAGCGCGAGGACGCTGAAAACTTGATCGTCGAGCGAGCCTTCGAGGTCGGGACCACCGATGCGATGGCCGAAGCCGCGGGAATCGCTCCAGACTTCTTTCAGCATGCGGTCGAGAGTTTTCAGGGCGAACTTGCGACAGTCTTCCGCGATCCAAGCCGTGCCGATAATGCGAGCGGCTTCAAGATAAGCCGAGACAAACATGGCGTTCCATGAAACGTACATGGTCTTGTCGATGAACGGCGTGGGCCTCTCGGAGCGCGCTTTGCGCATTTTCTCGATTGCATTCAACCACGTACTAGCGACTTCTTTCATGTCGCGTCCGAGCATCTTCGCGACTTCCTCGAAAGTACGAGCCTCCCAAAGGACGTTTTTCGCCGGATTGTGATGCATTTCCCCGTGGGGCTCGACGTCGTAATACAGCTCGATGACACGAGATTCTTCAGGTGTCAGGACGGCGCGAACTTCGTCGAGCGTCCACGTAAAATAATCGCCATCGTCATCAAGAGAATAGTCCGCGTCCTGACTAGCGTAGAAACCGCCGGCCTCCTGGTCGGACAGAACTTTGTTAACCCAACTAATGATGTTTTCCGCGACGGCAATGAACAGTGATTGTCCGCCTGGGTCCTCAGGCTGGGCGAGCGAGAATACTTGCGAGGCATGGACGAAATTCCGCAAAAGCTCGGAATTGTCGTAGGACATTTTTTCGAAGTGGGGAACGAGCCAACGTTCATCGACGGAGTAGCGATGGAAGCCACCGGCGAGCTGGTCGTAGACGCCGCCGCGGGCCATTTTTTCGAGAGTGGTTTCGGCCATGGCGAGGAGATGCTTTTCTTTGGTCTGCTGGTAGCGTTCGAGGACGAGATCGATCGCCGAGGAGTGCGGAAATTTTGGGGCGCGGCCGAAGCCGCCGTTCTTGATGTCGAAGAGTTGCGTGATGGATTTGATTTGGGCGTCAACGACGCCAAGGTCAAAATCGGCGCGGGCACCGGTGAAGACTTCGGCTTGCGAGACGGCGTCCGCGAGAGAGTTAGCGGCGCGCTCGAGGTCGGGGCGTTTGTTGCGATAAGAATCAGCGACGGCAAGGAGAATGCGGCGAAATCCGGGGCGGCCCATCTGGTCCTCGGGCGGGAAATACGTGCCGCCAAAAAACGGCTTGCCGTCGGCAAGCAGAAAACCGGTGAGCGGCCAGCCGCCCTGCCCGGAGATGGAGCTGATCGCGGATTGGTAGCGCGAGTCCACGTCGGGGCGCTCGTCGCGATCAACTTTTACGGCCACAAAATGTTTGTTGATGATTTTGGCGATTTCAGCGTTTTCGTAGCTTTCGCGGTCGATGACGTGGCACCAGTGGCACCACACAGCACCGATGTCTAGGAGGATGGGCTTGTCTTCGGATTTGGCGCGCGAGAAAGCGGCGTCGCCCCATTCGTGCCAGTCGATGGGCTGGTGGGCGGCGGAGCGCAAGTAAGGGCTGGCGGAATCTTTCAGGCGGTTTGACGAATGGTCGGTCAAGGTTTCTCGCTGTTTGAAATCTCGAAGAACGAGCGATTGAGGTCCCTTCCGGCAATGCCGGCACCTTCGGTCGCTTCGCTCAGGATAACACCAAGAGAAAAACGCCGGCCTGAAGACCGGGCGCTACAAAAAAAAACGTGATCAAGGCAGAACGAAACATCAGCCCAAGAACCGCGCGGCAAAGTACAACAGAAATGGCAAAACAAAAGCACACAGGCTAAAGCCTGTGCTACTGGACGGAGTTGCCGGGGCCGAGGTCGCGCGGGTCGAGGGGCTTGCGGCCGGCAAATCCTTCGTCCTGGCGATGGTAAAAGCGGATACGGTCCTCACCGAGCTTCCAGCAGAGATAGACCTCTTGGTTATCGATGACCGCGGGAAAATCGAGCAAGCCGACATCGAGGTCCTTGATGATGCAACCAGTTTCGAGAATGCGGGTGAGCGCGGACTTCAAGGCTTCAGCCAGCTGGTTGTGCTCCATGCGGACAGCCGCGAGCTTTTCGTAGGGCACGACCACGCCGCCCATCATCATGATGCGCGCAGCCACGGCGTTGAGCTGGTTGTCCAGGCCAGAGAGCTTCTTGCGGGAGTCCATGGCTTCGACAAGAAAAGGCTCGAGTTCCTGGCGGGCACGCTCCGCTTCGGTCAGCGTAAAGAGGCGCTGCGGCGGTTCCGGAGTTTCGTCCTGATCCTGTTCGTCGTCTTCGTCTGGCACTGTGTTTCCGTTCTGGGGACTCTTTGGGCCGGGAAAAGAGAACAGGCTGAAGCCTGTTCTACTCGATGCTAACGCAAACTCAGCATGCGGTCGAGAGCAACCCGCGCATAGTGCCGAGTGCGTTCATCTACGGAAATGCGGTTCACGACGTTGCCTTCGCCGAGGTTTTCGAGCGCCCAGAGGAGATGCTGCGGGGTGATACGAAACATGGTGGTGCAGACGCAAACGCTGGGATCGAGCGAGATCACTTTGTGGTTCTTCAATTCCTTGCCGAGGCGGTTGACGAGGTGGATTTCCGTGCCGACAGCCCATTCCGTGCCAACGGGAGAAGCTTCGATTGCTTTGATAATGCCTTCGGTCGAGCCGATTGCATCAGCGGCCTGGGCCACCTCGAAGCGGCACTCGGGATGGGCGATGACGCGAATGCCGGGATGCTGGCGGCGGACGCGCTCGACTTGCTGCGGGGTGAAACGCTGATGCACGGAACAGTAGCCCTTCCAGAGGATGACGCGGGCATTGCGAATCGCTTCCGGCGTATTGCCGCCAAACTCCTGGTAGGGATCCCAAACAATCATTTGCTCGAGCGGGATGCCCATGCGATAGGCGGTGTTGCGGCCGAGATGCTCATCGGGGAGGAAAAGAACTTTTTCGCGGCTTTCAAAGGCCCACTTCATGACCGCAGCGGCGTTCGAGCTGGTGCAAACCGCCCCGCCGTGCTCACCGGTGAAGGCTTTGATGGCCGCGGTGGAGTTCATGTATGTGACGGGCGTGATGTTCAAATTGCCCAGCGAAGAGAGTTCGCGCCAGCAAGCCTCTACCTGACCGATGTCGGCCATGTCAGCCATGGAACAGCCAGCATTCAGGTCCGGCAGGACTACGGTTTGGTGCTCGCGGCGAAGAATATCCGCGCTCTCGGCCATGAAGTGGACGCCGCAGAAGACGATATAGCGGCCCTCGGCCTGGGAAGCCTGGAAGGAGAGTTTGAGGGAGTCACCGCGGAAATCGGCGAACTTGACGACTTCGTCGCGCTGGTAGTGATGCCCCAAAATGACAACATCCTGGCCGAGGCGGGCTTTGGCGGCGGCGATGCGGTCGTCGAGGGCGTTGTCCGGCACGAGAAGATAGGAATCGAAGTCGCAGCCTACGCCGGCCTCGATTTCCGGCGCGCGGACGGTGGGCGGCTGGTCTGCGCCGATGAGGATGCTGCTATCCGAAATGGATACGAGGTTGCCCATGGTTGATGTTGTTCGTTCCTAGAGGTTGATGCTTAAGCGGTCCCTGTTCCCTGCCTGGAAGTTCTATTTTCTCATATTTGAGGCAATTTTCCACCTATCCCCCGATAAATACCATGGTACGGGAGGGTGGCACGAAACCGGGCTCATTGATGCGATGGCCCTCTTCCTTTTCCATGACTATGGAGCTGATATAGGTGACCAAATCTTCGTCGGAGGCGCCTTCGCGGAGCAGACCGCGCAGGTCATGATCGTCCTTGCTGAAGAGGCACGTGCGGAGCTTGCCGTCGGCGGTAAGCCGGATGCGGGAGCAATGGCCGCAGAAAGGCTGGGTGACCGGAGCGATGAGGCCGATTTCACCGGGAGCGCCGTCGTCGAAGCGGTACTTGCGGGCGGTCTCGCTGCGCTCGTGGGGAATCTGCTGGAGCGGCCAGCGCGCGTGAATGCGCCGGTAGACCTCCGCGGCGGGGACTACCAGGTCACGTGTCCAGTGACGGTCGGCATCGAGCGGCATGAATTCGATAAAACGCATGATGACGCCGCGGTCGCGGGCGAATTCGGCGAAGGCTTCGACTTCGTCGTCGTTGAGGCCACGGACCAGGACGGCGTTCACTTTGGCGGGTGCGAGGCGGGACTTTTGGGCGGCGTCGATGCCGTGCATAACAGTTGAAAAAGACTTGGTTCTGGTGATGCGCTCGAATTTGGCAGGATCAAGCGAATCGAGGCTGATATTGATGCGGCGGAGGCCGGAGTCGAGGAGCCGGTCGCACCGTTCGGCGAGCAAGTGGCCGTTGGTGGTCATCGAGAGGTCTTCGACGCCGAGGGCGTGGAGGCGAGCGATGTAGTCCTCGACGCCATCGCGGACGAGCGGCTCGCCGCCGGTGATGCGGATTTTGCGGATGCCCAGGCTGAGGAAGATGCGGGCCAGACGGTCGAGCTCGGGCCAGGAGAGAATTTCGCCATGATCGCGGTAGTTTTCGGGGTCGGCGGAGCGGCAGTAGACGCAGCGGAAATTGCAGCGATCCGTGATGGAGATGCGCAGGTCCGTGATCTGGCGGCCGAATTTGTCGTGAAGGACCATGGTTTCGTCGTGGTTGTTGGATGCAGCTCCTCGCTACCCAGACGTACTAGAGATATGAAACAAAACCGCCCGATTCAGTGCTGGGAATCGGGCGCTCACCGAAAACCTACACATTTTCGGTGGATGGCTCCTTTCCAAGCACGGGAGGCCCAAGCGTTTCCGCCCAAACCCTCAGCCCCGAACATTTCTCGGGACATCGCCCCGGCAGCCGTGGGTTATCTCTCCCGTAGGTTGTGGGGGTCGGAGTTACAACGGTATTGTATGCCTGTGCGAAAGGATTCGCAATTCGGTAGAATTGCCGGATGCCGGGCGTTCTAAAAGCTGACGAGCGGGTGTCGAGCGTGAGTTTCACCGCCGACTCTCTCAGCGTTACATTGGTGGATGGAAGGACCATCAGTGTGCCGCTTGCCTGGTATCCGCGGCTCCTGCACGCCTCGCAAGGCCAACTGAACAATTGGAAGATTGCAGGCGGCGGATACGGCATCCACTGGCCGGAATTGGATGAAGATTTGAGCACCGAAGGCCTCCTACGTGGGGCGCCTGCACCGCATCGTACCTCCAACACCAAGGCCTGAGTGATCGACAGTACCTACCAGTGGTCTGTGATAGAGTTTTGGCCACGCCATGCGGATCTTCGTTCTAGGGGCCGGAGCGACCGGCTCTCTTCTCGCACAATTGTTGGACCGGCAAGGACATACGGTCTGGTGCGGAGACCGCGATCCGGGGCGCGCGCGGCGCTTCTTGGGCAAGAAAAGCACCATTGCCGTGACGGAAGTGAACGCGCGCAACCTGCGCGGGATCGTGAAGGCCGCGAAGGGCTGCCAGCTCATCGTCAACGCCTCGGCTTCCGTGTTTAATGAGATCGTCCTGCGGGCGGCGCTGCGGCTGCGCGCGCATTACTTGGATCTCAGCTCGCACCTAACGCGCCATCCCTTCAAGGCCGAGCAGTTCCGCTACGTGAAGAAATTCGAGGAAAAAAACCGCGTGGCGCTAATCAACACAGGGGTCGCGCCCGGTCTGACGAATTTGCTCGTGAAGCGCGCAGCGGATTTGTTGGACGAAGTCGAAGCCGTGCACATCCGGCTGTACGAGAGCAGCGAGAGCGACGATCCCATTTCCCAGTGGTCGCCGGAAGTTTCGTTCGACGAAGCGGTTTCTCACCCGCGAATTTATCGCGGCGGAAAGTTTCATCTGGGGAAGCGTTTTTCCGAAGTGGAGAAGTTTCGCTTCGTGGAGCCGATTGGGACCGCGAGCGTGGTGCTTGCGGCACAGGATGAAGTAGCCACTCTGCCCCGCGTCATTTCGATGCGGGAATTGGACGTGAAAATCGGGGGGAATGAGATCGACCGGCTGCGGCGGTGGCATCGGCTGGGACAACTCTCAAAGTCGCGCGGATTGCTGCCGCGCCATTTTCCGCAGACGTCCTCTCCTCGCATGATTGCCAAGCTGATTCGCCAAGGGATTCTGCAGAACGCGCGATTCGCGGCTGCGGTGCTGGTGCGAGGGATCAAGAAAGGAAAGAAAGAAGATCAGCGCTTGTTGATTCGCAGTGATTGCACGTTTCCCACCCTCTATCAGATACGCCAGCAAGGACGATTTACGACGCCGGTTGCCTACGCGACAGCGCACGTCGCAGCACTGTTCATTAAATTTTTGCCGCGGGATCTAGCCGGCGTTTTTGCGCCGGAGATGCTGCCTGCCGAAACCCGCCGCGCTATCCTGGCGGGGATCCGTAACAACAGCATCCGCATCACACACAAAACAACGGTGCTCAAACACAGCAGTGAGGATGACGAGGAATTCTAGCCAGCAGCCGCGCCTTGCCGAAAGGCAAAGCAGGGCTGCCTGGGACCGGCTAGGACCGAGGATCAGTCCGCGGAGGCGGGTTTTGCATTTCCAGAAAAGTGGATGGTGATCAGGAACCCATTCGTCCCGTCGTAGGAAAACTTGTGGCCGTCTCCTTCGAAGGCTTCGTGCTTGCTCTTCCACATGCGGAAGCCGTCGTTGGACTGAGCGCCCCAGTATTTCAAGTTGTGGATGACGACTTCGTGGCTGGAATTATCGCCCTTGACCTTTTCAAGGATGACTTCGCCTTTGCCGTCGTTCATCTTGGCGTGGGCCACGCCGGTTTTTGTGTCGACGTTCCATGAAAACGCGGCGGTGTCCACAGCTTTTTTCTGCCACGGAATCGGATAGAGCTGGCCGAGGATGTCGCCAAGCGCGGCTTGCTGCTCCTTGCCTACGCTGGGATCAAAGTTCACCACCAGCCAGGAGTCCTTGCCGGTGCTCCAGTCGCTGCCCAGATCGGTGGCGATCCAGACCTTGGCGCCATCGAGCTTAGTATCTTTGTAATAGCCCTTGTCCACTTTAAGGACTAGATTGGCGCGGCAAAAATGCTCGTCCATTTGATGCTCACCCATGCCCATGTGATTTGTGGAATGGGTGTTGAAGTAGCAGGGACAGAACATGTCGCAACTGCAAGCTTCGATGTAGCTGGCGGTCATATCAAAATCGGGTTTGGAAGTTTTCTCCTGCGCGTAAGAACTGAAATAGATGAGGCTAGCGGCAAGCGCGAGGAGAGGAAGCAACAGCAAACGAGGCAAACGTCTCATTTAATCCTCCTGAGGAATTGTGATGCGTAGGGCCCGACCACGAATAGCGTGAGTCTACTCCCGAGACTCAGAGGCGACAAGCACCATCTTGGCGTAACTTCAACAGCAGCGGTTGGGCCGGGAATAGCGGCGGTTGAGTTGCTCAACGTAAAACTCGGCCGGCGTGAGTGCGCGGCCCGAGCCGCGCTGCCTGCCTTTCGAACGAAGGTAGCTTTCGTAGGCAGCATCGCCGCACCACTCGCGGAGCCCGCGCCAGAAGCAGCGCAGCAGACGCGATGCGGACTTTGCGGCACCACGCATCAGTCGTCTCCATGCGCGGTGCCGGAGTAGTCCGCGGCCCAACGTGTGGCGATGTACGGCGATTCGTGAAGCACAGGTTCTTTGCGGCGGCTGAGAATCGAATACCAGTGCACGAGCGCTTCGACAATCAGAACGAGGATCATGGCGGCGAGAACACCAGTAACGGCAGCATCGAGGCGCTGGTTGAAGATGAGGCGCTGCGTTTCGGCAATTTTCTCCGCGGGGATTTTGCCAGCAGCGATTTGCGCAGCCAGGGCCTTCGCGTTGGCCAGAAAACCGATGCGTGGATTCGCGTCGAAGATTTTCTGGTAGCTCGCGGTCATAGTGACGGTGACGAGCCACGCCATCGGTAGAAGCGTCACCCAAATCCAGCGGAGCCGGCCCATTTTCATCAGGATGGTGGTGGCCACGACGAGAGCAACCGCCGCGAGCAGTTGATTCGAAATGCCAAAGAGTGGCCAGAGCGAATTGATTCCTCCCAGTGGATCGACAACGCCTTGATAAAGAAAATAGCCCCACAGCGCGACAATGATGGCGCTAGAAAGCAAAACGCCGGGCATCCAACCGGTGCGGCCGAAAGGCTTCCAGACACGGCCCCCGAGGTCTTGGACCATAAAGCGCCCTACACGCGTACCCGCGTCGAGCACCGTAAGAATGAAAAGCGCCTCAAACATGATCGCGAAGTGGTACCAGATGCTGAGGAGGCGCTCGCCTCCAATAGTGCTGGAGAAAATCTGAGCCATGCCCACGGCCAGCGAAGGCGCGCCGCCGGCGCGGTTGTACAAAGTCAATTCACCCACGGAGTGCGCCAAAGCAGGCATGGTTTGTGGAGCGAGCGTGTAACCCCAGCCGGACATTGTCGCGGAGACTGCCTCCGGCGTGCTCCCGACGATGCTGGGCGGGCTGTTAATCGCGAAATAGACTCCGGGCGGCATGGCGCAGGCGACGACTCCAGCAGCATCGCGCCATAGCCGATGAACCGGGCGTGGCTTTCGCGAAGGATCATTTTCGGAGTGGTGCCCGAGGAAATCAGCGAGTGGAATCCGCTGATGGCGCCGCACGCAATGGTGATGAAGCAAAAGGGAAAAATCTTTCCGGCGAAGACCGGGCCGGTACCGTCGATGAAGCGCGTAAGCGGCGGCATCAAAACCTGTGGCCGGACAATCAGGATACCCGCAGCAAGAGAAAAAATGGCGCCAGCCTTGATGAACGCACTGAGATAGTCTCGCGGTGCAAGCAGCAACCACACGGGCAAGGCAGATGCCGCGAAGCCGTACGCAATGATGGCAAAGGCCAGTGCGACACCGCTCAGCGTGAACACTCGAGACCAGGAGGCCGAGTCGGCCACCCACTGCCCCGCGACAACGACAAAAAGCACAAGTGCCACGCCCATGACAGAAGCTTCCAGAACACGGCCTGGGCGGACAAAGCGCAGATAGAGTCCCAGAAGCAGAGCGATGGGGATGGTCATAGCCAGCGTGAAAGTTGCCCAGGGAGAAGACTTGAGCGCGTTCACGACGACAAGGCCGATGACGGCGAGCAGAATCGTCATGATCGCGAGCACGGCCAGTTGCGCGATGAACCCACCGCGTTCGCTGACCTCTTCGCGCGCCATCTGGCCGAGCGATTTTCCTTCGCGGCGAATCGAGCAAAAAAGAATGACAAAATCCTGCACGCAGCCCGCGAATGCCGCGCCAGCAATCAGCCAGAGCGTGCCCGGCAAGTAGCCGAACTGCGCGGCGAGCGTCGGTCCGACGAGCGGCCCCGGCCCCGCGATGGCGGCAAAATGGTGGCCGAAGAGAACCCATTTGTTCGTGGGCACGAAGTCGCGGCCGTCATCATGGCGCTCGCAGGGAGTGGCGCGGGTGTCATCGAGTGCGAGAACTTTGGCGGCGACAAATGCGGAGTAGAGCCGGTAGGCCACCAGATAGCAGCAAACAGCCGCGACGACGAACCAGGTGGCGTTGAGCCGCTCGCCGCGATCGAAGGCGATCTTGGCGAACGCTCCAGCGCCAAGCAGCGCGACCCCAAGCCAGACAACGATGACGAATACGCGCTTCATTTTGCCGGAGCCACCGCGCTGGATTTAATGAACTGAGCGAGGTCCGCTTTGAGCTTGTTGAGTGATGGCGGGTGTACGTACATCATGTGACCGGCTTCATAGTAAGAGCCACTGAGATGGCTGCGCAACACAGGGTCAAGGCCGAGATGATCGAAGGTGTAGTCGGCCGCAAAAAACGGGGTGGCCAGGTCATAATAGCCCTTGGCGACAAAAACATGCAGGAAGGGATTCTGCGTCATCGCGCTGCGCAGCGTCTCCGCAACGTTGACGTAGCGATTTTCATACGGCGCATAGCTCCACGGCCGCACGCGGCCGGTGAGCACTTCATAGGGCAAGTCACTGTCGAATTTTAAATCGTTCCGGACGTAATCGTTCAGCATGCCTGAATACGGGCCGATGATCGCCGCGATGCTGGGGTCGAATTCGGGCCGTTCGCCGGCGGCATCGCGGTCGATTCCCGTGAAGCGCGCGTCGATGCGGCCCACTGTGCGGCGCTCGCTGCGCAGCAGCTCTTTCGTAAAACGCTGGATTTCGATGCGCAGGTTGGTGCGATCGATGTAGTCCGCAGAAAGCCCAGTGAGGCGCGCTAGCTTCTGCTCGATTTCCGCGCGTCTCGAGGCAGGCAGCGCGTCGCCCGCCATGAGCGCGTCGGTGTATTCGCCAACGGCAAACTTGCGTGATTCTTCCACGGCTTTTTGCACATCACCGCTTTGCAAATCGGAGGGAAGCTTCTTGTGATACCACGCGATCGCGGTATACGTCGGCAGGTAGAGGATGTACGGCAAGTCATTGCCGGTGTCGAATTCCGCGGTCTCAAAATTCAAGATGGCGGAAATCAGGACGATGCCATTGAGATACATGCCGTAGCGCTGCTGGAGATAGCCGGAAAGGCCGGCGGCGCGCGTGGTACCGTAGCTTTCGCCAGCGAGGAATTTCGGCGAAGACCAGCGCTTGTTGCGGGTGGTATAGAGCCGGATAAAATCCGCCACGGATTCAACGTCTGGCGTTACGCCATGAAATTGCTGCGGCGCTTCGCCGGGAACGGCGCGGCTGTAGCCCGTCGAAACGGGATCGATGAAGACAAGGTCGCTGATGTCGAGAAGCGACACGTCGTTTTCGACCACCTTATAAGGCGGCGGAAGAAGCGTGCCAGCATCGCCCATCTGCACGCGCCGCGGACCGAACAAGCCAAGATGCAGCCAGACGGATGAGGAGCCAGGGCCGCCGTTGAAGCTGAACGTGAGAGTACGCTGGCTCGCGTCGCTGACGTCATCCTTGGTATACGCGACGTAGAAGATGCTGGCCTTCGGCGTGCCGTCTTCCAGCTTCAAGAGAATCGTGCCGGCCGTTGCCGTGTATTTGATCTCTTGCCCGCCGATCTTCACCGAATGCTTGGTCTGAACGATTTTTTCTTCGGGTGGCTTCTTTTCTTCTTTCGACTTTTCGGCTGGTTTTTCTGCTGGTTTTTCCGGAGCTGGTTGTGGCGGCTGCTGGGCAAAGCAAAGACTTGCTCCAGGGAGAAGCAGCAAAGCGAAACTCAAGAAGCGGATTGGAGACTTCATAGGCGGCAAAGCTCCCTTTCAAACCTGACAGAATCGCAAAATTGTGACGTGCGGCATCGTATGCGAGAGCGCGGGCAGCGTCAATCGTTTGGACTCTTTAACGCGGCTGCCAGCTTAAGCGATTCCTTTGGCATAGCGCGGATTCGCGGATAGAATGCGGCGATCAGGGATGGAACGCGTGTTCAAAGGAGCGCCGCATGCTCCGCGTTGATTGGCCTGCCGCTGTTGCGCTTCTCCTAGCGGCGGCGGTCGGGTTGTTTTTTCCGACCTTGCTTTGCGCACAGACAGAAAAGGAACTGCCGGACCCGAAGACGCTTCAGGAATTGCAGCAAGCGATGAAGGAAGTGCTCGACAAGGAGCATGTTCCCGGAGCGGGCGTAGCGCTGGTGGCAAATGGCGAAGTTCTCTGGTGCGGCGGAATCGGCAATGCAGACATAGCCGCAAATCGCGCCGTCATCTGCGACACGGAATTTCGGGTAGGCGGGATCAGCAAAACATTCGTCGCGCTCGCGCTCCTCAAATTGCAAGAAGAAGGAAAGATTAATCTATACGCCCGGTTGCGGGATGTCGCACCCGAAATTCCATTCAAGAATCGCTGGGAAGCGACTCATCCTGTCCGCATCGTAAACCTGCTCCAACACACTGCGGGCTTCGACGACATGGAGCCGAGCGAAGTCTACAATCTGCGCGATCGTTACGATTTTCCGCTGCTCGAAGTATTCAAGCATTTTGAGGAACCGCAGACGGTACGCTGGCCTCCCGGGACGCGCATGTCGTTTTCGAATCCCGGAAATGCCGTTGCAGGCTATTTGATCGAAAAAGTGACAGGGAAGCCCTATGACCAATACGTTCGAGAAACGTTCCTGCGGCCGATGGGCATGGACCGCGCCGACTATCCCTTCACTGAAGCCGCTAGGACCATGCTTGCGACGGCGTATGAAGGCAATCCGCCGAAGGTTTCTGGTTACCCTTTCATCTATCTGCGGCCCGCGGGAGACCTGAAAGCGTCACCGGGAGAACTGGCGAAGCTCGTGCAATTTCTTCTGCGGCGCGGTAAGGCGGGAGACGCACAACTGGTGACGGTCGAATCAATCCTACGGATGGAAGCGCCGGAAACGACGCTGGCCGCAAAGAACGGCCTGCGGCTGGGCTACGGCCTTTGCAATGATTCGAGCGTGCAAGGTGGCGTGGTGACGCACGGCCACGACGGCGCGATTGACGGCTTTATTTCTTCGTATCGCTACGTGCCAGAGAAGAACTGGGGTTATGTCATTTTGCTGAATAGTGACAATTCACGACGCGCGCTCGAAAACTTGAATCATCTAGTCGTTGATTTTCTTTCGAAGGACTTCGTGAAGGCCCAACAACCCGCGATCTTTCTTGACCACTATCAACTCGAGCGGTTCGCGGGCTATTACGCATCACGCGCCCCGCGAAGCCAGCTTTTTGCCTTTGTGGATGACTTGGCCGGCGGGACGCGCATTCGCATGATTGATGGCAAGCTGACGCGCTCGGGATTATTTGGCCAGCCCGAGCCGCTTCTGCCCGTCGGCGCAAATCTCTTCCGCGGAGAGAAGGAGCCAGAAGGAACGACCGTTTTCTTCGTTGCCGAGACCGGAAATAGGGCGGTCGTGAGCAGCGGACTCCAGGGCATTTCCTATAGTGAGCGGAGCAGCCTCGCTTTGGCCTTTCTTCGCATCGCGCTGCTCTCACTTTGCTTGTTTTTCATGCTGACTTCGTTGCCGTACGCTCTGGTTTGGCTTTTTCTGAAACTCGTTGGCGTCATGAAGAACGTGCGCCACCTTTCGGTCCGTGTGGCGCCCCTGCTTGCAACGTTGGCGCTGCTGATCGTGCCCGTCTGCTTCCAGAAATTAGGCGGCACGCGGATCGGTACGTTCAATCTCTGGACCGCGGGTATATTCCTCGGGACATTTTTCTTTCCGATTCTTTCGGTGGTCGGACTCGCTCTTGTGCTTCGCGTTCCGAAAGAGGAAATTCACCGCGGAGTGCGCATTCACTCGCTCCTTGCTTCCTCCGCCTGCTGCGTCATCACCGGTTTTCTGTGGTCGTGGCACCTGCTCGGGCTGCGATTGTGGGCACCGTAAAATGGGACGTCGCAATCAAGACGAACGGCCAACAATGTAGTTACGCGTGATCTTATCAACCGAGACGGTTCCGGCCTGGCGCATGATCGTGCGCAATTCGCGGCGCAGAATTTCGAGTACGGCCTCGACACCCGGCTGGCCGAAGGCGGCGAGTCCCCACGCGTGAGGTCTGCCAATCCCGACGGCTGTGGCCCCGAGCGCGAGCGCCTTGAAAACATCTGTGCCGCGCCGGATGCCGCCGTCCATGATCACCGGGACTTTGCCGGCGACGCCTTCGATCACTTCGGGCAGGCTTTCGATCGTCGGGCGCAACGTCTCTTCGGCGCGGCCACCGTGATTCGAGACCATCAGGCCATCCACACCATGCTCCACCGCGAGCTGCGCATCTTCGCGCGTGACGATGCCCTTAATGAGCAGCTTGACAGTAACGGTATCGCGCAGCCGCTTCACGAAATCCCAACTGAGATTCGCGGGCTGAGCAGCTGTGACCTTGGACAGATCGAGGCCGTTGAACATCGGCTTGCGGGCCGCGTATTGGGCGAAGCCTCCCGAGCCACCTCTAACCCTTCCACGGGCGTCGCCGGTGTAGGC
>WNFT01004635.1_pt1 | contig 14862 bp, 12 predicted proteins | sample 5400191 | NCBI WGS metagenome assembly WNFT01 (sample SAMN13153359, study PRJNA577476) | soil metagenome | isolation source: 80 cm saprolite under Madrone tree | place: USA:California | collected 2016-06-14 | reverse complement strand
CTGCGCGACGACCCGCTCGCGCCGGTGCTGGAGATGAATCCCGATCTGCACGGCGCTCTCGCCCGGCTGGCGGAAAAGCTGAAGTGATCCTTCGCCGCCCGCCCGAGGCGTGGTGCCTGTACGTTCTCGCCCACGGCGCGGGCGCCGGCATGCGGCATCCATTTCTCGAGTCGCTGGCTGGGGCGCTCGCCGGCGAGGGCGTGGCGACGCTCCGGTACGAATTTCCCTATCTGGAGCAAGGGAAGAAGCGCATCGACCCGCCGCCGGTGCTGCACGCGCGCGTCCGCGAAGCGGTGGCTGCCGCCGCGAAGGAACGGCTGCCGCTCTTCGCCGGCGGCAAGTCGATGGGCGGCCGGATGACGTCGCAGGCGCAAGCCCTCGAGCCTCTTTCCGGCGTGCGCGGCCTGGCGTTCGTTGGATTTCCCCTGCATCCCGCCGGGAAGCCGGGAACGGAGCGCGCCGCGCATCTGCGCGAGGTGGACCTGCCGATGCTCTTCCTGCAAGGCACCCGCGACGACCTCGCGGATCTCGCGCTCCTACGGCCCGTCGTGGAAGCGCTCCCGAGCGCCACGCTCCACGTCGTCGACGATGCGGACCATTCCTTTCACGTCCGCAAGAAGAGCGGACGCGCCGATGCGGAGGTGCTCGCCGATCTGGCCCGCACTTTCGCGGCTTGGGCCCGGCGTCAGTGAAGGGTGTGCTGCAATGCTTGCCGGTACACGTCGGCGGGGACCGCTCCGGTGATCGGCGGCAGCCCCGGGATGACCAGGGCGGGGATGCCGGTGATTCCCGCTTCCTCGCCTTCGAGATGCTCGGCCCGCGCGCGTTCGCGCAGCCTCGGGTCCCGGATCGCCGCGTCCACTTCGGACTCCGGCACTTCGGCCTTGCGCGCGACGTCTCGCAACACCGCCGGATCGGAGATGTCGCGCAGCTCGCGGAACATGGCGCCGAAGAGAGCATCCTCGGTGGCCTCGAGGCGCTGCGGGTACGAGTCCGCCACCCGCATGGCGAAGAGCTGCGGGTTCCAGCTCGAGGAGGGATACTTCTGGCCGGGCTTGGGAATGGCGAATCCCAGCTCCGGCAGCATCTGGGCGGCGCGCACGCGGTGGGAGATGATGTAGTCGTCGTACGCCGGACGCTGCCCCTCGCGCGGAACCAATAGATACGCGCGGCGTTCGAATCGGACGCGGTCGCCGAACTGGTTCTGGATCTGACGGCGGCGCCCGGCCGCGGCGTAGCACCAGGGTCAGAGGAAGTCGTCCCAGTAGCGCACGGTCAGCATGGCTTCGCTCCCACCGCGACGAACAGACCACCCTCGCTCCCCAAGCTACGCATCCACGCGAGTTGCGCCACCCCGCGCTCGATCGCCCAGTCGTCCTCCTGCGCGAAGAGCTCGTTCTCCGGCCGGCCGAAGAGGGTGCTGGGGAACGCGCGCAGGTAGGTCATGCCGCTGGAGCGGAACCAGTCGCGCACTTCGCCCAGCGTGTGCCGGCGCTCCACGACGTGCTGGTACTGGTCGCGCAGCCACGACTTGCGCCGGTCGGGCTCGGCGCCGCGGTCCTTGAGCACGGGATCCCCAGGGATGAAGCGGTATCCGCTGAGCCGGGCGACCAGCCGCCGGGCCCGCAGCGGCAGCCGCGCGAACGCGTTGTAGAGGCCGACGACCAGCACGCCGCCCGGGCGCACGAGCCGCGCGACGGCGGCGAACGATTCCCGCGGGTCCTCGGTGTGATGCAGGACGCCGTTACAGACCACCACGTCGAAGGCTTCCCGGCGCAGGCCGGGTGAATGGAGGTCCGTCTCCACGAACCGCACGCCCTGGACGCCGAATCGCTCCGCGGCGCGATGTCCCAGCTCCAGGGCTGCCCGGGTCAGGTCCGCGCCCACCACCAGCCGCTGCGCGCTGGCGAGGAACAGGCTGAGCTGGCCGGTGCCGCAACCCATCTCCAGCACGGTGGCGTCGCCGGGGATGGCCGCGTCCAGGCTGCGGGCGAATTCGCTCCTCGCCGCCCGCGCGCGCAAGGCGGAGAAGCTCTCGCCGGGCGGGTAGCCCGGGAAGGGAGACTCAGAGTAGAAGCCGCGGACGCTTTCGGTCCGTCCGTCACCGGGAAGGCGCAAGTCGGCAATTCCGCCTGGCGCGGCGTACTGAGCGGGACAGCGATCGCATCGCAAGCCGCGCAAAGCGCCTGCGCAGCGGGGACAGGCGAGGAGATCGTCAGAAGATCGCATACACGAACGGCGCCAGCGCATTGACGGTGGCGCCGACGATCAGCACCAGCCCCGTCACGCAGAGGAACACCAGCAGCGGAGTGAGCCACTTGCGCCCCGACTCGCTCTTCCAGACTCCCCGCGCCCCGTCGGCGATGGTGGGGATCGCGGTCGCGAGCATCGTGAAGAGCCGGGCGAACTTCCCCCTGCGGCGGATCATGCGACCTCCGGGAGCGCTTCCACTGCCTCGCGCTTGGTCACCAGCGCATCGCCCGCGACCAGCAGATCGATGCCGCTGCGGCGGAACGTCGAGTAGCCCTCGACGGCGAGATTGACGATGGGCTCGCCGGCGAGGTTGAAGCTGGTGTTGAGGAGGACCGGGATTCCAGTCCGCGCGCCATAAGCCTCGAGCAGCGCGTGGAAGCGCGGAGCCATCGCCCGCTCGACGGTCTGGACGCGGGCCGTGCCGTCGACGTGCGTGATGGCGGCGAGCTTCTCGCGCCATTCGGGGCGCACGGGGAACACGCCGGACATGTACCGGGCGAGGCGGGCGCCGCCGGGCGGCAGGTCGAAGTACCGGTCGGCGTGCTCCAGCGGGACGGCCGGCGCGAAGGGCCGGAACTCCTCGCGGTACTTGATGCTGCGGTTGAGGCGGTCGCGCATCGCGGCGTCGTGGGGAGCGGCGAGGATGCTCCGGTTGCCCAGGGCGCGCGGTCCCAGCTCGGAGGGACCTTGCATCCAGCCGACGATGCGCCCTCGCGCGAGCTCGTCGGCGATCCGCCGCAAGAGCTCGGCCTCGGACAGTCGCGCGGTGTCGAGTCCGTCTTCGCGGGCGATGCGGGAGAGCTCGGCGGGATCCACCTCGGGACCCCAGTACGGGTGATCGGGCACCGCCCGATATGGTCGCCCGAAGTGCAGCCGATCCGCATGGAGCGCCGCGCCCAGAGCGCAGCCGGCGTCGCCGGGCGCGGAGGGAACGTAGACGTTGCGGAACCCGGACTCGCGCAGGATGCGCGCGTTCGCCACGCCGTTCAGGGCCACGCCGCCGCCCAGGCAGAGATCCTCCAGGCCGGTCTCCTGCTGCAACCGGCGGGCGACGTCGACCAGGACGTCTTCCAGCACGAGCTGCACGCTGGCGGCCACGTCGGCGTAGCGACGCCCGTCAGCGCTCTGGAGATCGATGGCTTCCCACGGCTTTCGGGCTGGTCCCAGCTCCGCGACCAGCTTTCGCGAGTAGCTGTGCTTCGCTTCCTCGTGGAAGTCGAACCAGGAGAGGTCGAGGACGACGCCTCCGTCGGGAGTCCGCCTGGCGATCTTCCGCAGCAAATCCTGGTAGACGGGCTGGCCGTAGGCGGCGAGGCCCATCACCTTGTACTCGCCCTCGTTCACCGGGAACCCGAGGTACGAGGTGAAGGTCGAGTAGAGCATTCCCAGCGAGTGGGGAAAGCGCAGCTCGCGGAGCAGATCGATGCGCGCGCTTCCGGAATCGCTGACCTCGCCGCGGCCGACGGTCAGCGTCGCCCATTCGCCGACGCCGTCCGCGGTGAGGATGGCCGCGCGCCTGGACGGCGAGGTGAAGAAGGCCGCCGCCGCGTGCGATCGGTGGTGCTCGGAGAAGAGGATCCGGTTCCCGCGCACGCCCAGCTGCGAGGCGATGATCCCCTTCACCCACAGCTTTCCGCCCAGCGCGTTCTGCATCGCGCGCGGGAAGCTCCGCCAGGTCCGCGGGAAGCCGCGCAGCGCCATGGTGAGGATGCGCTCGAACTTGAGCATCGGCTTTTCGTAGAAGACCACCGCGTCGAGCTGCTCCGGCTCGAGCCCAGAGCGTTCCAGGCACCATTCGATGGCGGCGAGGGGGAACGCCGCGTCGTTCTTGCAGCGCGAGAGCCGTTCCTCCTGCACCGCGCAGATCGTCTCGCCGTCGATCAGGAGCGCCGCGGCGGAGTCGTGGTAGTGGGCGGAGATTCCCAGGATGCGCATCAGTACTGCCCCGTCATCGGTGTCTGGGCGCGCGCGGCGATGAAGCCCTCGGGCTCGCGGCGCGCCGAGCGCTTCGCCAGCACCGCGAAGGCCGGCAAGAGGATGAAGTACTGCAGCGTGAGGAAGAGGTGGCCGAGCGCGCCCGCCAGCGCCACGGCAATCCGGAGATAGGTGCTCCACAGCCTGCCGGCGCGAGCCTGCCAGAGGCGCATCCGCCCATCGCGGGGAGCGAGCCGGGCCAGCTGCTTGCGGGTGTAGGTCATGTGGAAGACCTCGTCTTGGAGGATGCGCGAGAACACTTCCTGGGTGCGGGGGTCGGCATCAAGCACGTCGGCGTAAGCCGCGAATCGGCTGGCCGCCGCGCTCTCGGAGAGGTGCAGGAAGGCGAGCAGCTTCTCGTCGCCTTCCTCCTCGACCCTCACGTCGTCCAGCCCCCGCTCGCCCGGGGCCAGCCAGTTGGCCTCCAAGAGCGGCGCCCGGCCCTGCAGCGCGAGGAGCTCCCTGCCCCGCTCGGCGAACAGGTCGGCGTGGCGCTGTTCGTCCTCGGCATGACGGAAGTAGAGCCGGCGCAAGAGCGGATCGCGGGTGAGCTCCGCCGCCCGCGCCAGGTCGCGGCCTCCGTCCGCCTCGGTCTCGGCGAAACGCAGCAGCTTGCGGGCGCGGCGTCCGGGGTCGGCCCAGATCCAGCGGTGCAGCGGTCTCAACAATCGGTCCAACATCAAATCCCCTCGAACAGCCGCACTTTAACCGCCCTGGCACGGTCCCGCCTTGGTTACAGACGTCCTCGCGCGACGGGTGTTCAACACATCGCCGATCTGCTGACGGCGGCGTGCGCGGCGTTATTCCTCCGCGAGGCGCGGCCATCGGCAAAGACGATGGCGGCGCGGGGGAAGGGAACCCCGCGCCGCCACCTGGCCGCTAGTGGTCTTTCGAGGAAGGTCGCTAGTCCTCGTCCCCGCCTTCCCGCTCGAACCGCAGCAGGTTCGCCTCCGCCTTGCCCGAGAAGTTCTCGATGCCGACGACCATGACGCCCAGCGCCGGAGTCGTAGTGAACTCAGTAGCGTTGATCGTCAGCGGCACCGAGGCGCGCGCGCGCGGCGCCAGGGTGGCAAACGCCCCTGTGCTGACTGCGTTGTTGAATGCGTTGAACCTTGCGGCGGTCGCCGCGACCGTCCCATCCGCATTCTCGCCGAGGAAGTCGAAGTCGCCGGTGAACCCGTCGGACCCCTGCGCACCGTAGGAGAACCGTGGCGTTGCCGCCGTGACGCCAGCGTCCTTCGCGACGATGGGCATCAGGATGGTGGACTCGTCCGTCGGCGCCGTAGCCGCAAACACGGCCGTCTGCGCCACGAGCGCCGCCGGGGTCTTCGACAAGTCGAAGATGTTGACGCGGACGCGGCCGCTGGTCAGCCCGACGCTCACGACGGCGAAGTCGAACTTACCGTCGCCGTTCACGTCGAGCAGGATGTCGTACTCGTTGATGACCGGCGTGGTCCACGGGTTGAACACGTTCACGGCGAAGACGAGGATCTTCCCGAAAGAAGCCGGCAAACCGACCGCCTGCGCGTCGAACGACTGCACGCCCACGGCGCGCAGGCCAGCCGTCGAGGCCTTCCTGTTCTTGCCGCGCAGGCCCCAGGCATAGAAATCGGCGGTGCCGGTCACCGCAGGCGAGTCGTTGCGCAGCTCGGCCGTGGTGCTCGGCTGCGCGGGGCCGAACTCGTCGTTCGCGAACGACGCCTTCACCTCGGACCGCGCCCGCGCGACGAGGAAGTACGGCACGGCGAGCGAGACGCCGCCGTTCCCGCTCGCGGTCGTCGGGCTGAACGTGACGAGCCCCGAGGCCTGGCGGAAGCCGCCTGCGCCCGCCGGTCCAGACGCCACGGAAGCCGGACCGGCAGTGGCGGCCGGAACGCTCAGCCGCACCCGCACGTCGGCGTGTTCCCCGGGCTTCAAGCTCAACGTGGACGGCGACACCGCGACCGAGTGTGGCGCGTTCAGCGCCTTGGTCGGATCCGTCGAACCAGGGCCGAGGATCGCCGAGGCCGTGAACGTCTGCTTCGAGGACCCGTTGTTCTGCACCCGGATGTGCTCCTCCCCGGAGAAGTCGCGCGAGAATTCGGCGACGCCGAAGCTCACGTTTCCCGCATCCCGGGTGCCACGCGCGACCACCGAGGTGCGCGTCGCGGCGAAGGGCTGGACCAGGCCCGATCCTCCGACTTTCACCTGGAAGGGAACCGTCGACGACGAGCCGAGGAGCTGAGAGGCATCGGCCGTATTGGCGATGGCAAGGCGGACGTCTTCGGGGTCCCAGCTGGGATGCGACTGCAGCGCCAGCGCGGCGACACCGCTCACGTGGGGCGTGGCCATCGAAGTGCCGGAGAGCCGCACGCCCATGTTCCCGGTCCCGATCGCGGTGGAGAGGATGCTCACTCCCGGCGCGGTCACGTCCGGCTTGAGGAAGCTGTCCAGGTTCCGCGGTCCGCCCGAGGTGAAGCTCGCGAAGAAGCGGAACCCCGGGTTGGCGATGTTCGTCGCGGCGAGGGTGAGGCTCTGGGCCGCGATCAAGCTCCTGGCGTCGGCGCTCAAGGTGGTCTGTGAGACGCCGGCCACTCCGAGGAAGGGGATGGTGACGAGGTTGCCGTGGTCGAAGATGTCACCCTCGAAGACGCCGAATCCGGGGCCGTTGTTGATCAGCACCACGGCCGCCGCGCCGTGGCGCTGGCCGAAGATCGCCCGGTCGACCCGCGCGCAGTTGAATCCGGGCCGGACGCCGCGGAGTGCCACCACCACCTTCCCGGTGATCTTCGCGGGGTCGAACTCGTTCTCGTCGCATCCGAGCGAGACGCCCCCGGTGCCCGTCTTGGACGTGTCCGGGAGGACGAAGATGGGCAACGAGCTGGCGGGCAGCACCGCGGCGTTGTTGTTCTGCGCGGTCAGCTTGATGCCGGTGTTCAGCGTGACGTTCGCGCCGGGGAAGGTCGCCGTCGAATCCATCGCCGCCGCGGCCAGCGTCTTGTCCGCAGCCGCAGGGGAGCCGGTGAAGTACACGCTCTGCCCCGCGTTGCCCGCTGCCGACACGACGATCAGGCCCGCCTCCGCGGCATGGGTCGCAGCCTCGGCGTCAGCCGTGTCGGACGGGCCGAAGTCGGCGCCGAGGGACATGCTGATGATCTGCATCCCGTTCGCCACCGCCCAATCGATCGCGTCGACCACCACGTTGGTCGACCCTACGCAGCCGAAGACGCGGACGGCGTACACGTCGGCAAGCGGGGCGACGCCGGGCCCGATGCGGAAGCTCCGATTCGGGGTATTGGCGTCGTAGGGACCATGGAACGTCGTGCCGTCGGCGTTCTCGCCAAAGCCCGCGGCGGTGCCCGCCACATGGCTGCCGTGGCCGTTGCAGTCGAGCGGGTTCGGATCCGGCACCGGCGTGTCATGCTTGGGATCGGAGGCGTTGTAGTCGTCGCCGACCAGATCGGTGCCCCCCTTGATCTTGGGGGCGTCCGGACCGAACAGCGCCGGATCCGCCGGCTTGGTGCTGTTGGCAAAGGCGTCGTTGAACGCCTTGACCGTCCCCGGTCCTCCGAAGTTCGCGTGCGTGTAGTCGGCGCCGGTATCGACGATGGCGAGCTTGATGTGCTCGCCGTGGAAGGCCGGCGAACCGCCCCAGACCGCCGGGGCGCCGATGAACGGAACGCTCACCGCGTTCACCGGCTTGTACGTCAGCACCGGCTTGAGGCCGACGACGCCCGGCAGCGTGGCCATCGAGGCGAGCTGGGCCGGGGTCGCACGGACCTTGATGCCATTGACGGCGTGCTGCATCTTGGCGACGACCGTGCCGCCCATCGCCTCGATGGTCCGCTCCAGGTCGTCCTGCTGCCTGCGCAGGGAGTCGGCGACGGAGCGACGCTCCGACTCGGAGATCTGCTTGCCGGGCGCGCGGCTGCGGACCACCGCAACGGGATCGCCCGCCAGCTTGAGCATCACCGTCAGCGGTTCCGCCGCGAGAGGGACCTCTCGCAACGGTTGCTCGTCCGGCGAGACGAGCTCGAACCGCTGTGCAGGATTCGTCTGGGCAAAGCCGGGCCTCGAAAACACGGCCGCAAAGGCGGCCGCGCAAAGCAAGCGCTTGGACATGACCCTTCCCCTCTGAAGTTATGGCGTCGCTTGTTCGGGAATTGCGGCGCGCCAGGATACGCAGGGCAGGTCGGTAGTCAAGCGACCTAGGGCGCGCCTGCCGGGTCGAATGGATTCAATCGTCCATTGGAGGACGCATTGCGAGCGATCGGGCCTAGTAGGTGAGCTCGCCTTGCGCGCGCACCGCCGTCATCGCGGCCAGGTTGACCACGTCCTGCACCGACGCTCCCTGTTGCAGCACGTTGACTGGCTTCGCCATCCCCATCAGCACGGGGCCGATCACTTCCGCGCCGCCCAGGCGCCAGAGCAGCTTGTACCCGATGTTGCCGCTGTTCAGGTCGGGGAAGATGAGCACGTTGGCGTCGCCGGTCAGGCGGGAGAAGGGAACTTCCGCCTCCCGCACGCTGCGCACCACCGCCGGATCGACCTGCATCTCGCCTTCCACCTCCAGATCGGGCCGCCGCTCGCGCACGAGCTGCACGGCGCGGCGCACCTTGGCCGGCGAGCCGCCCCGGTCGGTGCCGAAGTTGGAGTACGAGAGCATGCCGATCCGCGGGGTCAGCTCGAAGGCGCGCGCCAGCTCCGCGGTGGAGATGGCGATGTCCGCCAGCTCTTCCGGAGTGGGATCCGCGTTCACCGTGCAGTCGGCGAAGAGCTTGAGGGACTCCTTGAAGGCCACGATGTAGGTGCCTGAAGCGCGCCGCCCCGGCTGCGTGCGCACGATCTCCAGCGCCGGCCGGATCGCTTCCGGATACGTGCGGGTCATCCCGGTGACCAGTCCGTCGACCTCGCCCTCGCGCAGCATCATCGCCGCGAAGGTGTTGCGCTGCCGGATCCGGTAGAGCGCCTCCGCCCAGGAGATGCCGTGGCGCTGCCGGAGCGCGTAGAAGGCCTGCGCGTAATCGGCGGCGCGGTCGCAGCCGATCGGGTCGATGACCTCCATGTCGGCGATGGCGGTCAGGTGCGCGTCCTTCGCGTGCTCGAGGATCTCGTTCCGCTTGCCCAACAGGACCGGCTGGCAGATGCGCTCCTCCGCGAGCTGCTGGACGGCGCGGAGGATGCGCGGATGGTTCCCCTCGGGAAAGGCGATCCGGGTCATGCGCCGGCGGGCGCGTGAGACGACGACGCTCATCACCTCGTAGGTGCGCCCCTGACGCCGGCGCAGCTTCTCCACGTAGGTGTCGCGCTCGACGCGCATGCGGGCCACGCCCGACTCCATCGCCGCCTGCGCGACTGCGGGCGCGACGGAGGTCAGGACGCGGGGATCGAAGGGCTTGGGGATGATGTAGTCGCGGCCGAAGCTGAACACCTGCCCGCCGTAGGCCGCGCTCACGCTCTCGGGGACGTCCTGCCGCGCCAGCTCCGCCAGCGCCCGCGACGCCGCCAGCTTCATCTCGTCGTTGATGGCCTTGGCGCGCACGTCGAGCGCGCCGCGGAAGATCCCGGGAAACCCGAGCACGTTGTTGACCTGGTTGGGGTAGTCGCTGCGGCCGGTGGCCATGATCACGTCCGAGCGCACCGACTGCGCTTCTTCGGGGAGGATCTCCGGGACGGGGTTGGCGAGGGCGAAGAGGATGGGATTCGGCGCCAGCGTCGCCACCATCTCCTTCGAGATCACGCCCTTGGTGGACAGCCCGACCACGACGTCCGCTCCCTTGATCACGTCCGCCAGCTCGCGCGGCTTGTTCCCCTGCGCGAACACGCCTTTCCACTCGTCCATGTCCTCGGGCCGCCCGCGGTAGACGAGCCCGAACTTGTCGCACATGAAGATGTGCTCGCGGGGCACTCCCAGCTTGACGTACTGCTCGGCGCAGGCCACCGCCGCCGCGCCCGCCCCGATGAACACCACCTTGACGTCCTGGATGCGCTTTCCCGCCAGCTCCAGCGCGTTGATCAGCGCCGCTCCGGTGATGATGGCCGTGCCGTGCTGGTCGTCGTGGAAGACCGGGATCTGCATCTCGGCGCGCAGCCGGCGCTCGATGACGAAGCATTCCGGGCTCTTCACGTCCTCGAGGTTCACGCCCCCGAAGGTGGGCTCGAGCGACTTGACCACCTTGCAGAAGGTGTCGATGTCCTTGGCGTCGACCTCGAGATCGAAGACGTCGATGTCGGCGAACTTCTTGAACAGGACGCCCTTGCCCTCCATCACCGGCTTGGCCGCGTACGCCCCGATGTCGCCCAGACCCAGCACCGCGGTGCCGTTGGAGATGACGGCGACGAGGTTCCCGCGCGCCGTGTACTTGTAGGAGAGGTCCGGATCCTGCGCGATGTCGAGACAAGGCTCGGCCACCCCGGGGCTGTAGGCGAGAGAGAGGTCGCGGGCCGTCGCCACCGGCTTGGTGGGGACGACCTCGATCTTTCCCTTGCGACCGCTCGAATGGTAGTCCAGCGCGTCCTGCCGCGACGGTCGCCCTTGTGTCTCGAACGTGCTCGCCATGGGAGGGCCCTGTTTACCACGCATTCTCGCCGTGGTAGGCGCACGAGCCGATGCCGGACGCTCTCGACAAGCTCATCACCATCATGTTCCAGGCGCATCCTTGGCACGGGGTGCCGCCCGGCGATCCCGCGGGTGTGATCGAGGCGTACATCGAGATCGTTCCGACCGACACGGTGAAGTACGAGCTGGATAAAGGGAGCGGCCACCTCCGCGTCGATCGGCCGCAGCGCTACTCGAGCCAGCCGCCCACGCTCTACGGCTTCATTCCGCAGACGTACTGCGGAACGCGGGTGGGCCGGCGCTGCTCGGAGCGCTGCGGCGTGCCCGACATCAAGGGCGACGGCGATCCGATGGACGTCTGCATCCTCACCGAGAAGACGATGGCGCATGCCAACTTCTTCCTCCGGGCCCGTCCCATCGGGGGGCTGCGGATGATCGACGGCGACGAGGCGGACGACAAGATCGTCGCGGTGCTCGAGCACGACCTGGCGTACGGCGAGTTGCGCGACATCGCGGATGCGCCGCCCGGTGTCATCGACCGGCTGCGGCACTACTTCCTCACCTACAAGCAGATGCCGGGAGAGCCAAAGCGGACGGTGCGGATCGCGGAAGTGTACGACCGGGTGGAAGCGGTGGAGGTGCTGCGGAGCAGCCTCGACGACTACCACGAGAACTTCGGCGATCCGAAGACGCGAGCCGCCCAGCTTGCGCGCCTGATCGAGGAGCGCGGCTGAAGCTGGTCAGCGGTACTTGAGGCCCGTTCCTGTGTTGAAGACGATGACCCGGTCCGCGGGCTTCAGCCAGCCGGACTCGAAGAGCTGCTTCGTCGCCGCCCAGGCCGCTCCGCCTTCGGGGCACACGTCGATCCCGCTTCGCCGCGAAAGCTCTCGTGCCGCGTCCGCGATCGCCTTCTCGGCGACGGCCACCTCCTTCCAGGAATCCCTTCACCACCGGCGCGCACCCCTCGGCCTGCACGCAGACGAGGCGAGGGCGCGAGGGACCGATCCAGCCCATCTCTTCCATCTCGTCGAAGGCCTTCCACATCCCGACGAGCCCGGTGCCGCCGCCGGTCGGGTACACGATGGCGTCCGGCAGCGAGCCTTCCATGTGCTCGTAGAGCTCGTATGCCATCGTCTTCTTGCCCTCGATGCGGTACGGCTCCTTGAGCGTCGAGACGTCGAACGCGTCGCGCGGTCCGTGCTCCTTCAGCCACTTGCCGGCATCCGCGATGCTGCCGGGAACCAGGCGCGTCTCGGCGCCAAAGTGCCGGCACTCCTCCACGAACGCGCGGGGCGTGTCCTCGGGCATCGCAACCGTCACGGGCAGCCCGGCCGCCGCGCCGTAGGCAGCGAGCGCACCTGCCGCGTTTCCCGCCGAGGGAGCGGCCAGCGCGCGTGCCCCTAGCGCCTTTGCCATGGAGACCGCGACCGTCATTCCTCGCGCCTTGAACGATCCGGTCGGATTTCGCGACTCGTCCTTTACCCAGGTCCGCTCCCCGACGGCGACCAGCGGCGTGAACCCTTCGCCGAGCGTGACGGCCTGGGCGAGCGGCAGAGGGAGCACCCGGTCGTAACGCCAGAGCGAGGGCGGCCACCGCGGCGTGAACGACTCCAGCGCGTAGTCGACCCGCAGCGGCATGCCGCAGCGCGTACAGACGCTCTGCAACAGCCGTGGATCGTGCGCGGTGCCGCAGGCAAAACAGGTCAGGCCCTTCAGGTGCGAATTCAGCATTGGTTCCGTAATACAACGGTAATGGTGCTCCCGTATCCGCCCATCGAGCCGCCGCCCATCGCGGTCCGTTTTCCGGAGCCGCGCCAGGGCGAGGACGTGATCGCGGTGAGCCGCTCCCTCTCTCCGGCGCTGGTCCTGGAAGCCTACAGGGAGGGAATCTTTCCCTGGCCCGTCCGGCAGGGCCTCATCCCCTGGGCCTCCCCCGATCCGCGCGCGATCTTTCCCCTCAATGGGCCGGCTTCCTGGCCCCGCACCGTGCGGCGCGCGTTCAAGGGCGACTTCCAGGTCACGTTCGACCAGGCATTCGGACAGGTGATGCAGGCGTGCAGCGAGCGGCCCGGCGAGGGGACCTGGATCACTCCGGACATCCTCTCCACCTACGCCGAGCTGCACGAGCTGGGCTGGGCGCACAGCGTCGAGATCTGGCGGGGCGAAAGGCTCGTGGGCGGTCTGTATGGCATCGCCATGGGGGGGATGTTCGCGGGCGAGTCGATGTTCCACCGCGTCACCGGCGCCTCGAAGGTGGCGTTCGCGGTCTGCGCGGATCGGCTGCGCGAGCGCGGGTTTGCGCTCTTCGACGTGCAGGTGCTGACGGAGCACTTGCTCCTGCTCGGCTGCATCGAGATCCCGCGGGAGGAGTACCGCCGGCGCGTGCAGGAGGCGCTGGAGCGCTCAGCGCGGTTCGCGTGAGGCCGAAACCAACTTCTCCGCCGCCGTGAAGCGCGGCTCGATGTCGACCGGCACGTCGGCGAGCTTGTCGAGGACGCGCTTCACCTCCGGCCGGATCACGCCCATGGTCTTGAGCCACTCGCGGGCGCGCTGCACGTCGCCCGAGGCTTGCAGCGTCATGATCTCGCCGGCCAGCTTCGCTACCGTCTCCTTGATCTTCTCGGGAACGACCGCGAAGGTCCCGTCCGGCGCTACTCGCACCGCTCCCTGGTCGAGCAGCGTGTTCAGCTGCAGCGCCACGCCCTTGCCGTGCGCCTCGTTGATCCCGAAGCGGATGGAGCGGAAGGCGGAGGCGAGGAACGTGAAGTACATGGTCCGTTCCAGGCTCCGGTCGAGCACGCCTTTGTCGACCAGCCGCTGCAGCGCGAAGAGCCCGGAGATGTCCGCCTTCGCTTCCTCCAGCGCGCTGCCCGCCTCCTGCATCGCCTTGCGCACCGTGGTGCCTTGCGCGGTCTGGTGCGGTCCGAGCCCGTGCATCAACTCGTGCATGAGGATGTGCGTGAAGAAGGCGTCGAACGAGACGTTGCGGCGGTCGGCCGCGCTGAGCGCGACCCGCGAGATGGGGAGCAGCGTCTTGGCGAACTTCGCCTCCTGCACGTTCTTGAGCATCACCCGCTTGGTGCCGCGCTCCTGGGAGATGCGCTCGTCGTTGGGGAGGTTGTAGGCGGCGGTCTGCACGCCGTGGCTGGCGTCGCCGCTGCAGAAGATCTCGTTGACCACCCGGATGGGCGCGAGCGCGCCGAGCTTGGGGTTGCGCAGCTTGGGGTCGATGGGCAGCGAATCCTCGATGCCCTGCAGCTCGGCGGACAGGCGGGCGAGCTTCTGCGTCTCCGCGTCGTCGCGCATCCCGATGAAGGACTCGAAGGCGGCTTTCTGGTTGAACCATTCGTCCGTGTAGACCTCGTAGGGACCGATGGTCGGCTCGATCGACGAGTCCAGCTCCATCCAGGCCACGTCGCTCTCGGAGTAGTCGTTGGAGAGGAACGCGTCCGCCCGGGTCGAGAGGAACCGCTTCAGCGTCGGCTGCTGCGTGAGCTGCGCCGCTTCGCGCAGGAGGCGGGCAGCCTCCCCGAGCTGGTCCTGGTACTCGATGCTGTAGGGGACCCAGCCGAAGCGTCCCTCCGGCGTCCGGCGGATGGTCGTGTAGAAGCCGGTCGCGAGCTCGCGTTCGCGCGGCCCGAGCGACGCGTGCCAGGCTTCGATCTCCTGCTTCGTCGTTCCCGGCGGGTAGAAGTTCGCCTGGGGCGGTTTGGGCGGCACTCCGGGGATGAACGGCGCATCGTGGTCCAGGCTGGACCAGGGCCCTTTCTGCAGGACGAAGAGATGCAGCCGGGCGCGCCCGACCGGAGAGGCGTCCTGGGAGAGTTCCAGCAGGAGCGGATGATTGCCTGCCCAGACCTGGCGCAGATAGAGCGTGTCCATCAGCCGGGCGGCCTCGACGATCTTCGCCAGCGCGGCGCGGTCCTGGGCGGGAAGGGGGGAGACGTCCGCGCTCAGCTCCGTGGGAGCGAAGCGGACTGCGATCTTCTGCAAGGAAGCGAGGTCCATTCCCAGGGCAAGCAAGAAAGCGAGCAAGACCATGGCGCGCGTCTACCAGATCGGTAGACTGGATGCATGCGCTTCGGAATCGACTTCGG
>WNFT01013103.1_pt1 | contig 14864 bp, 13 predicted proteins | sample 5400191 | NCBI WGS metagenome assembly WNFT01 (sample SAMN13153359, study PRJNA577476) | soil metagenome | isolation source: 80 cm saprolite under Madrone tree | place: USA:California | collected 2016-06-14 | reverse complement strand
TTAAACTCTTCTTCGTGGTTCAACACTCGACCGACCTTTCCACAAGGAGCGTGGCGCTCCGCTCATGCCTCCTCTGCTTCTCTATGCCCCTTAGTATCCTCAAGGGAGAGGAGGATTTTCGGAGGAATTTAGGTATTTAATCTTCAGGGGAGCAGATAACATAAAGTTCTTTATCAATTTCATTAAAAACCTCTTCAACTGAAAGGGGCTGACTTCCTGTCGGTACAAGATTTTTGATATTCTGAGTCTCTAATTCAGGGAAATAAAATCCGCTTGTAACTAACCTTTGTCCCTGCATATTGGGACATGCAATCCTTATAATATACACATAGCTTTGGGTTGGAAGCTGTTGTTTTCTAAGTGCGAAGAAAGTAGTATAGTTTTCATGGCTAATATCAGGATCTACGCTAGTAACAATTCGTATAAACTCCCCCTTTGATAAAGGCAGCTCTTTTCCTATCTTTTTACCTAGCCTTTCAATTTTTCTTTTATCAGTACCACAGGAACGCATGAGAAGTGACAGCCTTTTTGACTCCTGTAGATCGTCCTTTGCATTCTCATCTGCATTTATGGCTTGCTCAATAACTCGGATCATATCATCATACCTATCCGCACAGCCATACATACAAGCTAAGTTAACCAAAATATCCCTATCAGGTTTTGAACTTCTAACGGTTTCTTCTAAATAAAAGATCGCTTTGTTCATGTAGGATCTCATAAGATCCCTATTTGCCTGCAAATAAGCGACTGCACCGCCCAAATTACTGTAGAATTTATCAATCACAGCCCTGCTGAAATCATTACCCAGCTTTCTATCTCCCTCCTCTTTGAAGAAAGGCCATAATCTGATAGCATTTTGTATTAGTGACTCCCTATCCGGTAGATATGCCGCATCCTGGTATCTATCGGCTTCAAACATCAGTATTTGAGCTTGATTTAGACGCTGCATACTTTCCTGTACATTTGCAGTGACCTCCCGAATAATCTCTTTCTTTGCATCCCGTATTTTACTGTCAGTCCAGAAAGTAGGAACAAGAGCTACAATAGCTACAAGTATGCCTCCTATTGCAAAAAGAGTCCCGCTACTGTCCACAGCCGACGTTACGCACTCTTTAACACTCCCAACGCTTATACAACTCATGAGAAAGGCATATTTGAAAGCATCTAGAATTAATATCAACTCCGTTTAAGTAGTATCCAAAGAAGACGGCCACCAGTGGTAGGCGGTTCGGCCCCTGATGACCTCTGGATGAGCTTGCAACCAGCGACAGCGATCCGCCTGGACCAGTTCCAGTTCGTCGAGCGAAGCGAAAGCCCGATTGGCTAGGGGCTCATTGGAGAGCGGCCATAAGCGCTCGGCAGGCTGCAACTCCGGCGAATGGGAGGGCAAGAAGAGCAGATGCAAGCCTTCGGGGACCACAAGGCGGGGGCTTTTATGCCAGCCCGCCTGATCCATCACCAGGGCAATGTGTTTGTTGGGTCCACAGCCGACCTCTTCAGCGAAGGCGGAAAGCGCGAGCGAAAAGGCTTCAACATTGACCGTGGGCATCAATAACCAGCTCGTTTTGCCGCTTTCTGGTTCCACAAAGCCATAGATTATGTATCATCAAAAATCACTACTTTTTGGGGCCAGCGAGAGGACCGATTTGAACAATCCCCTCGCTGGCCTCCTACTCAGACTCTCTGTAACGAGCTGTCATCTGCTCAGCGAGCAAGAATTTGCCGCCAGTTTTCACAAACAGCCAGTAGTCTTGTCCATCTCCTTCAACACATCCGTTCACCCACTCACGGTTGAGCAACACCTCCAGGACGCATCCCGATGTCAAGGTGATCCATTGAGAGGTTCGTCTGCCTGGTTCCCAGATGCAATAGCGCCTGTTGTGATCCAGAAAAAGGATTCCCTCATGAAGCCGCTGCTTGCTCATCATTCGTCGTGCGTCTTCTGTTCATTTCGTCGGATGGTTCGCAGCGGAATGATCGCGGTTTCTCCTACAGGGCGCATTTCCATCTCACGGGGCGTGAGTCCTGTCGGCGTTGGAGTATCTGCAAGTTGCTCAATGAGGGCCTGGTGCAGTTCAATCCCTTCTGTGACCAGCAGCTTTTCCTCTTCAGTGAGTTGCACAAACTCTAACATACGCAGCAGGTTCGCCTGGCCTTCCAGAAGTTGGTCCGCAAGCGACTCTTTCGGGCGATAGAAGGGGCAGCGGGCGCAGGCCATCCGGTGAGCGCAGCTCGCCCAGAAATCGTTGGCACAGTAGCCGTGTCCTAAGTCGTAGTACTTCCACGGTTCGCCACGCGCAGCCGCGCCGCTACGTACGGCATCTTGATCTAAGAGCACTTCAATGGTTGCCAGGTTTTGTTCCAGATATCCGGCCTTTGCTACTTGACTCGCCAGTTTGGTAGGATCGACCTGGAGGTAGTGCTGTGTCGAGGAGAGATATTTGTGGCCGAGGTACTTTTGAATTTGGAATACATCTAACGGTTCCTTGGCATTGTAGAGCATGGAGGCAATTGTTGCACGTGCCCGATGGCTGGTGATTTTGCCACGGCTGTCTTCGAGCGGAATGCCACTTTTGTGACACAGCAGAGGAATCAGACTTCGATTAATGTAGCGATGAGAGACTCGCTTTCCACGGAAAGAGAACAGGAACTGAACTGGTTCGCTTGTCTTCTTGTCTACCTCTCGCAACTGCTCTCTGGGCCTGACTCGTTCCCATTCGTTGATTCGTTTGCCCACCAGGGGGTGAACAGGTTTCGTGTACGCTGAGCTTGTTTTGTTTACCGGAATGTCCAGGAAGCAGGTGGCATCCTTTGGCAAGATCGTGCCGGTTTCTGGGATCATCACATCTTCGTGTTGCCAGCGCACACAGCCAATTCTCAAGCGCTGAATTTCGTTAGAACGTAATGCTGCAAAGCACCAGACGACCGCAATGGCACGAACCATTTCAATGGGATAGAAGTTTGATTCAACTGCATCTACTGGAAGGTCTTTTTCTTCCAGATTCATCGCCGCCCAGAGAATCTTGGCCCATAGTTCTCTTTTTACGACGCGTGGCTTTGGCCCAATTGCGTTACGAATGGAGGCCGAGAGGCGAAATGCCCGAAGTGGATTGAAGCGAATGGGAATCCAGTTCCATTCCTGGCAATCTCGGAAAAAGGTACGTATGCCTCCAAGAAGGAGCGCTTTAGCACCAGGTCGTAATGGTTGACCGATACGACGACGAGGCGTTCGAGAGAGGTGATCGGCACTCACCCACTCCCCCATCTTCATCTCATTGGCAGCAGCCACAAATTCTACGGCAAGCTCATAGGTCCACTGTGCCGGACTCGTGATATCCGGGTGCGTTGCTTTGAGCCACCGGCCAACTTTGAGCGTTTGATAATACACCGTGTTGGGGTGTTCTCGCGTCGTCTGTTTTCGCCAACGTTCACACCAAGTTACCCATTCCTCAGAAGGACCTTCGTCCTTGACGGTTTCTTCAGAGCGTCTTGTCCCCTTCCCTCTTGAAAGGGGGGTTGCAATGATACCGAGAGCACAGAGAGCATGAGAGACTTGGAGCATTTGGCCTCGTACCAGAGGGATCGTACAGGATAAGTAGACTGTTTCGAGCAATTCAATGGAGAGATCTTCGAGAGACGGGCTGCGATTGCACAGGAGTAAGTAGACCACGGTCATTCTGAGCTTTGCATAGCTTTGGCGCTCATGCAACCGGTACCCCCAACTTCTGAGAACCGTTGAGAGCCGCTGAACCGCCTCTTCAATGAGCCCCATACCAAAGACGCGGCGGGCTAGCGGGAGCATCTGAGATGCTTCAACAAGCGCATCGATGGGGTAAGAGGGACAAAACAGGTATGCGAGGAAAGGCAGAAGCTGGCGCGGTGCACCGGCACTGTGAGCAGTCCTCTGCCATCCATATCGCTGGGCAAAGCTCGCTCTATCAGGGCCGATGATATCTCTCCATTCCTCACTTGTCCACGCCCAAAACGAACCCCCACGTCGATGCATCTCGATTGCCATCACACGTATCACATCGCTGCGTATTGGACGAGGCTCGTCAATATGCATAAGGACATCGTAAAGGGGCTGAAGAAGCCGTTGGAGCACCCCCCACGTCTCCTTACGAAGAGGCATATGTGTTGTGCCAAAGCGGCGATCAAGCTCTAAGCACTCCTGCTCGCTCAGCGATGGCGTACGGTCGTAGAGATCGATATTGACAGGCCAGGACCAAGGTGTATCACGGGTGGCAGGAAAGGAAGAGTTCTGACTCATTCCACTGTTTCCTTTCCTAATATCTGCTCAATCCATTGCTCAAAGCCTGCCAGGCTCCGGGTGACCGCTTCGGTTAACTCAACGCCACTCAAGTGGATGTAGAGCATGGTCGTGGCTAAGGATTTGTGGCCCGCGTAGGTGGCGATCTGGTGCAATTCCATTTTTGCACGGGCCATATGGGTGAGGCGAAGGTGACGTGGAGTATGCGTCGTAAATCGTGGGAGTCCTGCACGTTGCGCCAGTTTCTGGACAATTTTTGACCAGGTGACGAGTGCAAGGGGGTCAGACGCATTGCGGTGCGACTCTGATAAGAAGAGAGGACCTCGTTTGGGAGAGAGCGCTTTCCTGTGGCGCAAGTATGCCTCCAGAAGACGGCTGGTCGCTTTTCCGTAGCCCACAACACGCTCGCGTCCATTCTTGGCATGCTCTGCTCGCACGTGTATCTGTCGATAGGCGAAGTCGAAATCACCAATCTCAAGTCGCACGAGTTCCTCGCGGCGTAAGGCCCCATCGTAAGCGATGAGCAGCATCACTTGATTGCGAAGGAGCTCCCCTTTGAGACCATACAGCACGTTTTGCCACTCCTCATCCGAAGGGAGCCACGGCAGTTTTTGATATTGGGGAAGCAACCCACGGGAGCGTGCCCCGCCAAAAGCTTTGCCAGGCACGTAATGACCTCGACCTACCGGATTGTCCTGGCGGAGTTGCCGCTCAACGAGCGAGTCACAAAACAAGCGCAGGACGGTGATGCGCTGTTGCATCGTCGAGTTGGAGAGACCCCGACCACTCTCGATGGAGAGGAGTTTGGCCCCCTTTGGATTGGGACGATGAGCCAGGTCATGGACATACAAGCCCACCTGCTCACGAGTGATGGTTTCAGGAACAATCCCGCAACGCTGGCAAAAAGCCAGAAAGTCATTGAGAGCGCGCCCGTAGGCATCGATAGTTTTGGGAGCAAGTTGAAGGTGACTCTGTAACTGAAGCCAGGCACGTGAACGCTCTGAAGCTGCAACGAGAGGGTACAGTTCCCACCGGATTGCGTCCATAGGTTTCCTCCTTAGGATAGATAATGCTCAATGGTAGCATCATTGGAGGAAACGACTCTCCTTGCTAGGAGGAGGTACATCGGAACGGGCTAGTCCCCTCTGTGAAAGGGGACGTTGATGATATCTAACATAGAGATACATCCATTGATAGCACTGCCTCACCACTGCTCTGACACGGCTCCCTTTGCGGGCCCAGACCCGCCGCAGGATGGGTTTGAGCCCAATGCGATGTTCATCGCTACTCCACAGTTCTACCGCTGCTTCTGGATGTGCTTGACGAATCAGTTCTACCTCTTCTGGCAGTTTTTTTAAAAGCCTGCTGCTCTTCTGGGGTGCTCTCCTCATGCTGGGGGCGCGGCACATGGGTGCTATAGCCCAGACGCTGCAGGTAGTCCCAACCCCTTCGTCCATCTACAGGACGCCCAATCTTGTCCTGCATCCACAGCGCGACCTTTGGCCCGCTCCAGAACCCGCCGTCATCCGGGCGCTCTTGCAAGGCTTGGCCCAACTCCTTTTGGTGCTCCGCTGTGAGCAAGGGCGGAGCACCTGGCAGGGTCCGGCGATGATCACTGATCGCCTCTTCACCTGCCTGGTTGTAGTGCCCCACAATCGTGCGAACCCAGCGGGCGGTGTAGCCCACCCGTTCAGCTACCTCTCCTGGGGTGTGGCCCTCCTTCATCAGCCACAGAATGTGCCAATGGGTTCGTTCGACCGGATTGGTGGCTTTGCGATAGCGTTCGTGAAGCTCTTCTGTTGTTAGCTCGGTTTTCACTTCGACTCTTTTTGCCATACCTCCATTATACGCTATCTAAACGGAGTTGATATAAATTGCATGCGGCCAAAATAGCAGAGCTTAAGGGGGAACCATCATGGTCTCCCCTTGCGATGTGTCAAGTAGTCAGATATAGGGAGAGATTTATGGAAAAAACACCTGACGATCAAGTAAATGAAGTACTGGAGCCCGCCGAGCAACAAACTATTATGTTCTATGACAAGCCATTAATTGTAGTGAGGCTCCCCAATGGAGAACCAGGCGCAGTCTTGCGCTATTTTTGCGACAATCTCGGTTTAGCTCAAAACAGGCAAATTGATCGTATCAAACGCAAGAAAGCCCTTGCTGCAGGTCTTCATTACGCCCGGATCGAAACGGCAGGTGGGCCACAAGTGTTAGCTGTTTTAACGCTTCGCGTTGTTCCTGGTTGGCTTTTCGGCATTGATACCAATCGCGTTAAGCCTGAGTTACAGCCCGAAATCGAGCGCTACCAGGCAGAATGCGTTGACGTTCTCTATCAATGGGCCTCGACGCCGCGCAGAGAGGCACCTGCTGGCCTGGTACCTGCTAAACCGATAGTAAAACCAGAAGCGCCAGAGCAGGGCGCTAGCCCACAAGAATGGCGCCTCTATCACCAGCGAATGATAGAGTTTCTCGACTGGCAGGAGAGCATTGAAGCCTGGCGTAGCTCTGTTGATACCCGACTAGGGAACCTGGAAGCAATTGTTCCTGATATCTTACAGCGCATCGGACCGACCCGGATCACCACAAAGCATCAAACGCTGGTGCAGTTCTACGTTTCAAAGCTACACGAGATCACGAAAAAACCACACGAAACACTGTATGCTCAGCTCAAAACGGCCTTCAGAGTGCCCCGTTACGACGAGATCCCCGAAGCGGATTGGCCTCGAGTGGAGCAGTGGTTCAGGCTCCAATTCCCAGGGCAAAAATTGCCAGAGTCAACAACCCAGGGCGAGCTCTTCTGAGCTCATGTGAGCCTTTCAGCCCTACCATCTGCGTGAAAAGCAATTGAATGAGCGAGAGAGCTGATCCAAAAACCTGTCTGAAACCGGCAATTGCCGGTTTCAGACAGCTAAAGGTCAACCTTAACAAACGCAAGCTACAAATCATAGTCAAGAACCAGCACCAAGCAGAAGAGATTTCGGCGCTTTCGATCGCCCTGAATGTAAGATCTCACAGTTACCTGGATTGTCATCAAAGATAGTTGGATTGGTGAGCTTAGTATAAAAACAGTAGAGTTTACGAATTTTCTTAAATTCAAAGTTACTTGGAAACATCTTTCCTTATTAGCACAGTTATTTGGATTATCCTAATTGGCACGGCCTCTATTTGCACAGTTATTTGGATTATCCTAAATTGTGGTCTCAGGCGTGTCCATGGTTTCAAGTATCGTATAGCGAGAGTTAAAACATTCATTCTTCGGTCTCTGGTATCTCCATGAATGTCCAGGTGACGACGGAACTGCGCAGGCGAGAACTGCAGCTGCGCTCGGAACTGACCGGTGCGCTGGTCGAACTTGCAGAGGAGGGCGAGCGTCCATTGTGTCTCTTCATCGATAATTACGAATACCTGGCGGGAGCTGAATCAGAACTGAACGACTGGCTCTTCGGCGAATTGCTCTCACGCCTGGCTGGCGCATCGCCCTATGCAGTACGCATCGTGACCTGCGGATGGATGTGGCCCGGTGATGCAGTTATCAAACCCTTCACCCATTGCGTCCGATTAGACGATTTTGATCTCGAGCAGGTGAAAGACTACCTGGAAAAGCAAGGACTCTTCTCGCATACTTCCACAGCGACAGAGCAACAAGCATTGGCTTCCGCTCTCTACGCGCTGAGCAGAGGTCATCCCCTTGTTCTGGGATTGGCGGTCGAGTATTTCAAACGACTTGATGAGCAGGAACGCACTGCTCACCATCTGTTACAAACGAAGCCGCTGGTCGATGAGCGAGCACGCGTCGAATTATTAGAAGAACGTTTGCTACAGCGCCTGCCGGAGCCGCATCGCACGCTCCTGGAACGTGGCCCTATCTTGCGTTTCGTTGAGCAAGGGACCTTGCAGGCACTGCTGAACCTCTCTCTCGGCGATCCATCCTGGCAGGGTGGTGAGCTCGATGATCGAACGTACAGCCATTTTCTCGGATACCCTTTCGTCCAACAAATTGGCGGATCGGCGTACAGCTCGACGCAAGTGCGCTACAGTTTTCACGAGTTGGTACGTCAGGTGCGGTTAGCTGCGCTTCGTCAACACCATCCGCATACCAAAGAACGCTTGCATCGCAGGATGGTCGAGTACTATGAACATCTTGGGATAGCAATTGATAGCGAGGCGACGAATGGAAACGGGCAGAGCGACGCAGGATCAGACGAACGATGGATGATGCGGGGAGAACTGCTCTATCACGCCTTGCAAGTACAGGAACTGCGCGAGACGGCTTTTCAGACGTGGGCAGAATTAACAGAGCACGCGCTGTCACGATGGAACCGTCGACAATCAGGGATGTTGCTCGAGCTGGTGCGACAATTAACAGAAGAAGGTGAAGCATTTTTCCGCAAAGAGGATGCTCCTTACGGCTTCTACCTCATCCAGCATGCCCATTTCCTCCGTCAAGAGGCTCGCTGGGAAGAGGCAAAAGGAGAACTGGAGCAAGCAGTACAGCTTTTTGAGCGTAGAGGTTATGCCACCGGCGTGGCTCGAGTATCTCAAGAACTTGGCGATTTTTATCTGCATCAGGGCAGGTTAGATGGTGCCCTCTCCTCTTATGAGCGAGCTCTAGCGCTCCAGGCGCAGGTAGGCAATTCTGCTGCATTTGCGACTGCATTCAACGGTATTGGCGTTATTCACCTGATGCGTGGAGAATTCAAAGATGCGTTAGCCTGCTTTGAAGGGGTTATGGCTCTGGAAGGTCAGGGTGAGGAAACAGGCATTATTGCTGCGGCAACCAATAATGTGGGAGCGGTGTACAGAGAGCAGGGTAAGCTGGAGTTAGCTCTGAACTACTTTGAGCGGGCACTCACACTGAGAGAGCAAATCGGTGTTCCTGCTGATATTGCCAATTCGCTGAATACCATTGGGGGAATCTACGATGTCCGGGGTGAGCCAGAACGGGCATTAGCATACTATGAGAAAGCCTTGATCCTGCGGGAGCAAATCGGTAACCCCATTGATATTGCTACCTCTCTCAATAACATCGGTATTGTCTACAAAGCGCAAGGAAAGTTAGAGCAGTCCCTGCACTGCCACGAGAGAGCCTTGCATCTCCGTGAGCAAATAGGCAATCCAATAGATATGGCTAACTCATACAACAACATTGCCCATCTTTCACTTGAGCGCTTGGTGATGACTTTCCATTCCGGTGCGCATTCTACTCCTCTCCCGATGCAAGAGCTACAACCAACAGTAGCTCTCTTCAAGAAGGCTCTCAGCCTGTATGAGGGTTTAGGGCAAGGCTTTGAACCTGAAATCGCTCATGAACTAGAGGCATTAGCCTTTTGCTATATACTATCGAATAACAAGGAGCAGGCTGTGAACTATGCTAAGCACGCGAGATCTATCCAAGAAAAGATACACCGGGCTGCTGAACGTAGAGCCATTGGTGGAAATATGAGCGACTTTTTCACGCTTGTCGTTTACCCTTTGCTGGATAGACTGACTGAAAAGCACGCTCGTCAGGCATTTGGAACGGCTCGGAAATCCTCTCGTAGGCGAAAGAAACGCCAGTAGAGGAAAAGATAGCTGCGCAAGAAACATTGTTCTCGTGCGTTCGTCAGAGTCAAGAAAGATGACGGTTTTCTCAAAAATCCAGTCAGTGCCGCAAGGCTTCATCAGGACGATGCCCATCATGGAAGGTCACCATCACCAGATGAGTCTTCGCCCGCACGGCGTGTCTGCGATCAACGGGGCATGCACAGCTCTCCTAAAAGGTTTCCCAAATAAGAGTGGAGACCAATTTGCTCCTTATACTTTATTAAGTTCATCTAATCTCTGTTTGAGTCTATGGATTTCTTCGGCTACTTTAGCATCAAGTTCACGAGGAAAGACGTAGATGCCATACCGATTGTTGTGTAGCGATGAGTTGCTGATTGATTTGCAGTCAGAAGCTTGCTTGATGCCTCAGCTGCTTTGAGCAAACCGATCATTGTCAGGGAAGAAAGGCCGTGGTTGCTGACAGAGAGGTCTGCGGTATTGAGGCTGATCCCTCGCAGAGGCGCAAAAAATCCCATCTCCACTTTACCCACCCCTGCAGGCTGGTTCGTGATTGATGTTCGATTCTGCGCAGCCCCTTCCATTGCCGCCACCCAGTCTAGTCGACCGGGACTTTTCTCAGTGTAATGCCCTGGATGGCGGCCCAGACGATCGTGAGGCAACTCATCTCCGTAGTGAACACGTCAATCTGGTCGGTGCGTTGACGAACATTACTAAACAGGCTCTCGATGGCGTTGGTGGTGCGGATGTAGCGGTGCATCGTCGGTGGGAAGTCGTAAAAGGCCAGGGTTTTGTCTTCCTCCTCAGCCAAGCTGCGCACTGCCTCAGGGTAGAGTTGGCCATATTTGGCTTTGAAGGCGGCCAACTGCGTCATAGCCCCTTGCTTGGTAGGCTGGGCCCAGATGCCCAGCAGTTCGGTCTCGACTTCACGGCGCACGCGCCTGGGCACGGCGTTCAAGACATTGCGCTGCTTGTGCAAGAGACACCGCTGGCGTGGCGTGGCCGGAAACAACTCCTTCACTGCGGCCAGCAGTCCGTCGTGGCCGTCGCTCACGATCAGATCCATCTGGGTGGCTCCGCGCGCTCGCAGATCGTGCAGGACACTCACCCAGCCGTCTTTGTCCTCCTCGGCACAAGCGCGCAGCGCCAGCACCTCTTTGTTGCCAGCCAGGTCTACCCCCAAAGCCGTCAGGACGACCGTCGCATCAGCTTGCTGCCCATGACGCACCTCGAAATGGACCCCATCCAAGTAGAGGATGCGCCAGTGTTCTTGCAGCGGACGCTGGCGCCAGGTGATGAATTGCTGCTCCAGATCCTGGTTGAGGCGACTGATCGCACTGGCGCTGGGCGCCACTCCCATCGGGGTTTGAGCGACTTCTCCGACTTTATGGGTGCTTGTCCCAGCAACAAACATCTGGGTAAGTCCTTCGGCGATGTGCGGTTCATAGCGACTGTAGCGTTCAAACGCCTGGGTGTGGAATTGGCCTTCACGATCTCTGGGCACCTTGATATCCTCGATGCGACCAGAAGCGGTGATCAGATTACTGGTGTAAGAGCCATTGCGATAGCCTTTGCGCTTAGGGCTGCATTCTCCCCAGCTCACGCCGATGAGCGCATCGAGCTCCTCGCGCATGACGCCCTCCAACACCACACGAATGGCACTGCGGGCCAGTTCACGCAGATACTCTCGGAACGTCTGCTGGTCAGGCAGTGGTGGGGCTGTCTGCTCCAGCGTTGAGCCAGCTACGTCGGGTGTGGTATCCTTCTTCTTACGATCAACAGGCATAGCATCCTCCTTTTGGGAACTGAACTAAGAACGTCAAAGAGACGCTCTATGCCTGTCATCTTTGCTCACTGAGGCCGTTTTTCACAACTCGTCGTTCTCCTCCTTTCGGGATGGCATCACCCTTCTTATATTGGGTCCCTCTCCCTGAAAAAATGGGACACCTGACCTCTCCACTTCCGGTGATCTGATGCTATACTTGCTCTAGAACCAAACCACGAGAGTCTGATGTCTCTTTCCCTTTGGGAGCCCAAGAGAGCATGCAGGGTGGTCTCAGAAAGAGGTAAGGGAGCTTTTCTATGTACTCACAACGACTTTCTTCTCTCATTGGCACAATCCTCAGCCTCCTGGGGGGCGCTCTGGTCTTCTACAGTGTGTTTTTCCTCCCCATGGTCTTCGGAAGCGGCGGCGGGACTGGAATGGTGATCTCGAGACATATTGCAGCGATCACAACACTGATCATTCAGGGGCCGCTGGGTTTCGTAGGGGGCTTCCTCTATGCTTTTGGTGCCTATTTTGGAGCAGGGTACTGGCTCGCTCTGCTCGGTTGCGCGATCGTAAGTGTTGGGCACCTTGCTCAATTCGCCTTGTCCAAAGTACTTGAAAGAGGCATGCTTCGTAAGTAATAAGGCGGCGATGATGCAGGCTGATCTGGCCGTGAGTCGAGTGTGTTTGTTGTGGCGTGCTTTTTCCAGCAACAGACAAAGAACCCGCTGTGTTTGGAACGAAGTTGATCGATGAAACGAATGAGTCTCTGCCTGTATTACTCGTTCAGTGGGGCGCACATATCGTTACACAAAAATCGAGATGGTATCCCCAGCTTACGACTACGCCTATGACGCATCATGGGAATCGTCGCTGGTCATCCGGGCGAAGCCGCGCCCGATGGGGTTTCTGCCATCACCACCGATGTGTATTGGATCCCCCATACCTGGTTGGGGTCTGCTCACCGCAGACGAGTCAAACAGGCATTCCTCCTGACTCCATCGGAGCATGAGAGAATCCTGTTTGAAGGAGGCCCAGGAGACGTGGAAAGATCTCTCACCAGGAGTGGCTTTTCCATGTCCCCTGAGTCTCCCTCCTCAGAGGATCGGAGAATCGGAAAGACCTCCACGATATTTTTCATACCATTCGTTGGTAAATAACGTATCGGGATCATAGTGTGTTTTCAGCGCAACTAATGTGCGGATTTCAGGATACATCGTTGTCAGCTGAGATTGAGTATAGTAGCTCCCATAGCACAGATAGTACCTGGCCTTGATCGAGATTAAATACTCGACAAGTTCGCTGGTAAACGCCTGGATGGTTTGGATCCCCGTGAGAGTGCGAGCAACTTTGTAGTAGACCACAAAGCCGTACATGTCTGTTTGCGCATAAGAAACCAGTGCGTTGGTATCTTGAGCTACTTTCCTGATGGTGACATTTAAGAGATCTATAGTGTATTTTTTGATGAGCTTTTTATAGCTTTCAAGAAAGGCATCGGCCTGTTCAGTAGGAATGAAATATTCCTGGAGGAGATCGGTCGTCTGTGGATCGGGGTTTTGCAGAAAACGCACAGGAACAGCCATGGCCGTATTTCTGCTGACCGTTTTGGGATCGATCAGTGGGGTGAGGCGCTTTTCCAATTCCCAGCGCAAGATTTTCCCCATGTTGCTTGTTCTCGATGCCTGGAAGACGACTTTGCGTAGCCAGATGCCGTTCTCTCCCTGGAGATCGTCTGCCGGGTGCGGCAGCGATCTGGCCTCTGAGTAGATATAGACAAGACTTTCGGTGAGAAAGCGTCCGCTATCAACCGAAAGGTGCGCTTCGAGCAGCCGGTTCGCGGGGTTTTTCGCCAGGGATTCCAGTGTTTCTAGCAATGCATCTGTTTGAATTGAAAGCAGCGAAAACACGTAACTGCTATTCTGGGTGGTCGCCAGGTTGACTTCAGTGATGATCCCTAGTATGCCGTAGCCTCCGATCACAGCTGAAAACAGGTCTCTCTGTTGTGTTCTATCACACTGGATTTCTCTTCCATCTGCCGTCACCAGCTTCAGGGAATTGACACTTTCGATCAATGACCCATAGCGGGGATCTTTGCCATGGACATTCACGCTTAGAGAACCGCCGATTGTAAAGATATTGGAATCTTGCATAACTCGTACGGCCCGACCATGTTGGGAAAGGGTGGTCTGGATCTGTTTCCAGGTTGCTCCTGGACCAGCGGTGACTGTTTGATCGGAGTCGTTGTAAGCTACCTGATCCATATGAGTCATGTCAAGATGCAGGGTGTTCGAGCCAAGGGCCTGTCCTCCCATGCTGTGCCTGATGCCTGAGAGGGAGATTTTCCGGTGGGTAGAGCGTGCATCTTTTACGGCCTGAATGACCTCAGTGACAGTCTTTGGAGAACGGATTTCACTGACGATACTGCCCTTCATCTTCATAGGGAAACAGATCACTAAGCCACCATCGTTTGGATGGATCATCCCAGAAATAGGCTTTGATGAACAGCCCTCCAATTGCCAGTGCAAGAGTGGTTTTCGGGAGCATAATGAAAAACCGCCTGCGCCGATGCACGTTTTGCTGCTTCTGGCTGCCAGTTCGTTGGACTCTGCGAGTCACCCAGAAAACGCTGCCATTGAGCAAGATGAGCAAGATCATGCCACTTGCTCCGATGATGGGAGTCGGCAGCAACACAAGCGATCCAATCAAGAGGAGAAGATAGTAGAGACCAATCAGTGCAACGATCACCAGCGGAATGGTGAGTGCCGTTGTCAGCCATTTCTCGGTCATCAGCAGGGCCATCACAGCCAGCAGCACGATCAATGGGAGCCAGGAGTATACGTCTATGCCAGCCATACCGCCGAAGAAATCCAGGAAAACCCATACCAGGCCCAGGATCACTGAGCCAATGGCAAGCAAGACGCATATGGGGGGAGTGAAGATCGTTTGGACAGTAAGGCTGACCAGCGCACGAATGCGAGAAGACGACAAGGGTGATAGCATAGAAAATCCCTTCCTCCTGCTCTTTCAAGGGCAAGACTGCTGAAACAGAATATGCAAAATATTCTCTGTAGAGTATAAACTAGGAGGAGAGGAGGCGAGGGAGTGTCATTTGCCCCATTTCCTCCCTATTTGAGGGAGGCTCAGGAGAAACGTCTGTTTGACTCGTCTGTGGTGAGCAGACCCCAACCAGGCATGGGGGATCCAATTTACAAGGTGGTGATGGCAGAAACCCCATCGGGAGCGGCTTCGCCCGGATGACCAGCGACGATTCCCATGATTCAG
>WNFT01002842.1_pt1 | contig 14868 bp, 11 predicted proteins | sample 5400191 | NCBI WGS metagenome assembly WNFT01 (sample SAMN13153359, study PRJNA577476) | soil metagenome | isolation source: 80 cm saprolite under Madrone tree | place: USA:California | collected 2016-06-14 | reverse complement strand
CGGAGCAGCCGCACCGTGACCTCGGCCCCGATGCGCTCGGCGTCGAGCAGGCCCAGCAGGTCCGAGGGATGGCGCAGCGCCTGAGCGGCAAACGTGAGCAGCGCGTCGCCCAGGCGCAGGCCGGCTTTCTCCGCCGGGCTCCCGGGCTCCACCGAGACGAGCATCAGGGCGACCGGCTGCCCGGCCTCCTTCTCGAGCGGCGCGGGGAGGCGGACCGGATAGGTGCCGACGCCGAGGAAGCCGCGACGCACCTGACCGTGGGTGACGAGCGCCTCCACGACACGGCGTAGGGTCGGGCTGGTCACGGCCAGGGTGGCTCCGCGCAGAAGGCCCGATGTGTTGAGGCCGAGCGCCTCCCCGCCCACCCCCACGAGCAGGCCGCCGGAGAACCCGGGATGGCGCGCGAGGTCGGTCTGGACGTAGTGATCGAACCGGCCCCCCGAAGGCGTGCGCCACGCCTCGCCGCGCACGCTCACGATGCCGAGGCTGGCCCGCACGCTCCGCCCCGGACGGGAGAGGGCGAGGACCAGGTTGCCGACCTTGATCCCCGACGGATCGGCCCAGGAGGGAGCCAGGAGCCCGGTGGTGGAGACGCGGAGCGCCGCCACGTCGGTCGTGGGGTCGCGGCCGATCAGGGTGGCGGGGGTGGTGGAGCCGTCGGGAAGGCCGACCTCGATCCCCTCGTCCCCCTCCACCGAGTGGCTCGCGGCCACGATCACCCCGTCCGCCGACCAGACGACACCGCTGCCCGGCGTCCGGCTCGACTCCACGCGCACGACGCTCGTCCCGCCCCGCTCCACGACCTCCGCGAGGCCGTTCGAAAGTCCCTTGGCGATATCGGTCATGTCATCCAATCTAGGCGGCGCGGTCGGAACGCGCACCGTCCGGCCGGGCAGGACGACCCGTCTGAATGGACAGGGTCGTGCTCAAGTCGACAACTTTCCCAAGTGTTACCTTTCGTACTATTTCCAGAACGAGTTCGACGTAGGTAGGCGAGTCCAATGCAGCGCTGAACCGTCAGCGCTAGAGCGTGATGAGCCCCAACCGGACCGCGATCACGACCGCTTCGGTGCGGGTCTCCGCGCCGAGCTTGGCCAGGATCGCGTTGACGTGGAACTTGGCCGTGCGCTCGCCGATCCCCAGCCGCTCCCCGATCCTCCGGTTCGAAAGCCCCTCGGCCAGCAGATCCAGCACCTCGCGCTCGCGGGGAGTGAGCGCCTCTACGGCCGCGGGCCCGGCCCCGCGACGGCGCCAGGGTTCCGCGAGCGCTTCGTCCACCACCACCAGGCCGCGGGCCACGGCGGCGAGGGCGGCCGCGAGGCGCGGCCCGTCGGCGTCGCGAAAGAGGGCGCCGCGCGCGCCCATCGCGAGCGCTTCCCCCGCCCGCTCCTCGTCGGGGGCCAGTGCGAGCACGGGAATGCCGATGCGCTCGAGGTCGGGCAGGCGCTCGCCCGAGGCCGCGCCGCCCAGGTCCCAGGCCGCGACCTCTGGATCGTAGGCCTCCAGGATCCGGGCCCAGCGATCGGCCGAGGCCACCTGCGCGGTAACCACCACGCCGGGCTGGGCGGCGAGGAGGGCGGCCAGCCCGCCGCGGGCCAGGGGGTCGTCCGCCACCACCAGTACGCGCAGGACGCTCAGCGCGGGCGGCCCTGAAGACGCAGGGTCCAGTCCCGGAGCGCTTCGAGCAGCTTCCGGACGTGGCCCCGGGTCGCCTCATCGGTGAGCCGCCCCTCCGCGTCGAACTTCTCCCGGCAGCGCGGGATCGCCACCTCGGGCTTGAGCAGGGCGTAGACCTCGGTGAACAGGAACGCCTGACGGAGCTGGAGCTGGGCCCGGATGGTGCCGCCCTGGCCCATGCTCGCCCCCAGGATGGCGGCCGGCTTGCCGGCGAGAGGCGACCTGCCGGGTGGACGCGAGGCCCAGTCGATCGCGTTCTTGAGCACCCCCGGGACGCCGTAGTTGTACTCGGGAGTGGCCACGAGCAGGGCGTCGGCCTCGCGGACGGCCTGCTTGAATGCGGCGACCGGCCCCGGCTCGCCCGCCTCCTCCACGTCGGCGTTGTAGAGCGGGATCGCGTCGAGCTCGAAGGCGCGGAGGCTCATTCCTGGCGGAGCGAGGTCCCGGGCCGCGTGCAGCAGGCTCCGGTTGTAGGAAGCCTTCCGCAGGCTGCCCGCGACTCCGAGCACGCTCAACGTCTGGTCAGTCACGGCGGCTCCTCCGCGGCCCTCGCCTCCTTTCGACCCTACCACGCTTCGCGGGCAGCTTCGCGAGGGTGATGCGCCGGATGCGCAGGCGCGGCCTCAGGTCCTCGAAGCGCAGGATGGACCGGAGCCGCGCGCGGGCCGCGGGGGAGGCGGAGACGAAGCGCCCCCCGACGAGCTGGCGGCGCCGGCGGCCCGAACGCGCGACGGGGCCCGTCCACCGCACTTCGAACTCGACCGGCACCGCCGCCCGCGTGCCGGGTCGGCTGCCCGAGAGGGTGATGGCCAGGCGGCTGCCTGCCTCGAGGGGCGGCAGCCGGGCTCCCGCGAGCTCGAGCTGGCAGCCGCGGCGGCTCGCGTCGCTGAGGGTGGCTTCGAGCCCGCGCGCGTCCACGCGCAGGGCCAGCGGGATGCGGTGCTCGCTCCTCGGCCGCCGCGTCTCCCGCCTGAGGACCGCGATCGCCTCCGCCAGGCGCGCCCGCTGGGGTCCGGGGTCGAAGTGGTAGCGGAGGCCGATCTCGTAGCGGGCCCCGCGGCGGCGGCAGTCGGTGATGGTGCCCGCCACCTCGATGGGCTTGCGCAGCGCCTCCGCGATCAGCACCAGCACCAGCCCCGTTCCCACCGGGAGACCGCTGTCGGCCCGGAGGCTCGTGTGGCCGAGGTTCACCGTGCGCGACAGCTCCCGCAGCAGCGCTCCCGCGCTGTGATAGACGGCCCGCAGCCGGATGGGGGCGGGCTCTCCGAGGGGGAGCATCAGCTCCCCGGGCTCGCGCCCGGCCGGCCGAACAGGACGGCCAGCACCTCGGCGTCCTCGGAGTCGACGAGGGCCAGCACCTCGTCCCCCGCTTCGAGCTGCACCGCCCCGCGGGGGATCACGAGGTCACCCCCGCGCAGCACGGCGGTGATGACACAGCTCTTGGGGAGGGGGAGGTCCTTGATGGCGATGCCTACCGCCCGGGCCCCGTTCGGCAGCTTTTCCCCCACGAGCGAGTACCGACCGCGCTTCAGCTTGAGCAGCGTCATCATGTCCCCGAGGGACATCTCCTGCTCGATGAGGCTGGCCAGGATGTCCGCCTGGTTCAGGGCCACGTCCACGTGGAAGTTCTTGTCGAAGAGCCAGGCGTTCCGGGGGTTGTTGATGCAGGCGATCGTGCGCGGCACCTTGTAGCGCTCCCGGGCGATGAAGCAGAGGGAGAGGTTCTCCGCGTCCCCCGACATGCAGGCCGCCACCACCTGGGCCCGGTCCACCTCGGCCCGCTCCAGGACGTGGGGGTCGGTCGCGTTGCCCTCGTAGATGATCTCGGTGGGCAGCTCGCGGTGGATGTGGGACAGGATCTCGCCCCGGTGCTCGAGCAGTCGCACCTCGTGCTTCTGGGCGACCAGGAAGGCCGCGAGCTGGGCGCCCGTGCGGCCGCCCCCCGCGATCAGGACGAACATCTCTCGCTCTCCTTCCCGGGCTCCAGCCGCTCCCGGAGGGCCTTCACTCCCGCCAGGGTGGCGCTCACGTGGACGACGTCCCCCGCTTGCAGCCGGATCTCCCCCGCCGGCAGCGAGGCCCGCCCGGCGCGGGTGTGGGCGACGGCGACGGTCTCCGTCCCCGCCAGCAGGTCGGCCAGGGATCGGCCCGCCCAGGCCTCGGACACCTGCAGCTCGTAGAGCTCCACCTCCCCGTTTCCCGCGGAGAAGATCGCGCGCAGGGCCGGGCTCTCGAGGAGCTCCTCGATGCGCTGGGCCCCCCAGGCGGTGGAGCTCACCACGGTCAGGCCCAGGGCCTCGTGCACGGGCCGCCAGCGCGGGTCGTAGTTCCGCGCCACCACGTGGGGGACGTGGAAGACGGTGCGGGCGACGCGGCACACCACCGCGTTCACGGAGTCGGAGTTGGTGACGGCGGCCAGGCCCTGGGCCTGCTCGATCCCCGCCCGCACCAGCACCCCCTCGCCCAGCACCTCGGCCTCGATGGTCCGCCCGCGGTAGTCGGGGTCGAGATGCTGGAACGACGAGCCCACGTGGTCGATGACCGTGACCTGGTGGCCGCGCTTGTAGAGGTCGTAGGCCAGCTCCGACCCCACCCGGCCGCAACCGACGACGATGAAGAACACCTACTGGACCTCCCCCTCGAGCCCCACCCGGTAGGGCACGTTGGTGATGACGATCCCCGGACGGAAGAGCAGGGCCAGGCGCAGGAGCACCGCGGTCTGGGCGTGCAGCACCTCGTGCCAGCGCTTCCGGGGGACGAACTGGGGGACCACGATCGTGATCACCTCGTTGGGCTGGCGCCGGTCCGCCACCTGCTTGATGTAGTCGAGAAGGGGCTCCAGGAGCAAGCGGTAGGGCGAGTTGACGATGACCAGGCGCACCCCGCTCCCCCACTGCCCCCACTTGCGCTGGACCGCCTCCGCGGCGGCCTGGTCCGTGGAGACGTAGACCGCGGTGATGTCGTCGGAGAGGATGCGGGCGTAGCGCAGCGCGTTCACGGTGCCCCGGTGGACGCCGCTGATGGTGAGGATCACGCGGTGGCGGGCCAAACGCGGGGCGGCCCCGAAGTCCTCCAGGGAGAGCCGGGCCGCGAGGTCCCGGTAGTGGCGGTGGATCGCGAAGAAGAGCGCGACCAGGGCGGGGATCACGATGATCACCACCCAGGCCCCGTCGTGGAACTTGGTGACCGCGAAGACGAGGGTCACGATCGCGGTCAGGACCGCTCCCAGGGCGTTGACCGCCATCCTCACCCGCCAGCCCTTCCGATAGCGGAGCACCGACGCCTTCTCCTGCCGCTCCTCGCCGGGCCGGAGCCGCCCGGTCTTCCACCAGCGCCGGGCCATCCCCGCCTGGGAGAGGGTGAAGGAGAGGAAGACCCCGATCGCGTAGAGGGGCATGAGCGCGGTCACGCTCGCGTCGAAGGCCGCGATCAGGGCGCAGGCGATCACGGTGAGGACCACGATGCCGCGCGAGTAGACGAGCCGGCTCCCCCGGTAGGTGAGCTGCCGCGGCAGGAAGCCGTCCCCCGCCTGGAGGGCGGCCAGGCGGGGGAAGCCGTTGTAGGCGGTGTTGGCGGCCATGATCAGGATCAGGGTGGTGGCGGCGATCGTGGCCAGGTAGAGGACGCCCCGGCCCCCGAAGGCCGTGCGGGCGATCTGGGAGATCACGGTCTCCTGCTCGGAGGGGACGGCCCCGATGGCGCCCGCGAGGAACGTGATCCCGAGGAACAGGGTGGCCAGGATGCCCGACATGATGAGCAGGGTGATCCCGGCGTTGCGGCTGCGCGGCTCCTTGAAGGCGGTGGTGCCGTTCGAGATCGCTTCCACCCCGGTGAGGGCCGCGGTCCCGCTGGAGAACGCGTGGAGGATCAGGAACAGGCCGATGGGCTGGAGGACGGCCGGGGCCTCGAGGGCCGGCGGATCGGGCACGTCCCCCAGGCGGCCCATGAGCTCGCGCACCACCGCGAAGGCCACCGTGAGCGACATCATGAGCAGGAAGAAATACGAGGGGACCGCGAAGACCACGCCCGACTCCCGCACGCCGCGCAGGTTCACGAGCATGATGAAGACGACGCAGGCCACCCCGAGCACCACCCGGTGCTGCAGGAGCGCGGGGAAGGCGGACGCGACCTGGGCCACCCCCGAGGAGACCGACACCGCCACCGTCAGGACGTAGTCGATCAGGAGGGCCGCCGCCGCCACCTGGGCGGGCAGCTCCCCCAGGTTGTCGCGGGCCACGATGTACGCCCCGCCTCCGCCCGGATAGGCGTGGATGGTCTGCTCGTAGGAGGCGGTGACGATGATCAGCAGGAGCACGATCGCCACCGATATCGGGAAGGCGTAGGCGAAGGCGGCCGTCCCCGCGAAGGCCAGGATGACCAGGATCTCCTGGGTGGCGTAGGCGGTGGAGGAGAGGGCATCGGAGGCGAAGACGGCCAGGCCCACCGCCTTGCCGATCGCCTCGTGCTCCGCGTCCGCGGTGGCCAGGGGTCGCCCGAACAGCCACGTCCGCCACGAGCGACGGGGGTCGGGGCTGGCGTCGCGGTAGGGCTGGGCGCCGCTCGTGTCCGGCCGGACGAACGAGCTCATGCAACCTCCCCCTCGAGCCGCACGTGGTAGGGGACGTTCATGATCACGACTCCGGGGCGGAAGAGGAGGGCCAGGCGGAGCAGCACCGCGGTCTGGGAGTGGAGCAGGTTATGCCAGGTCTTCCGGGGAACGAACTGGGGGACCACGATCGTGAGGACCTCGTTGGGCTGCCGCTTGTCGGCCACCTCCCGGATGTAGTCGAGCAGGGGCTCCAGGAGGAGGCGGTAGGGCGAGTCCAGGATCACCAGCCGGATGCCGCTCCCCCAGAGGCCCCACTTCCGCTTCACCGCCTCCGCGCCCTCGGGGTCCGAGCAGACGTAGACCGCGGTGATGTCGTCGGAGAGGCAGCGCGCGTAGCGCAGCGCGTTCACCGTCCCCCGGTGGACGCCGCTGATGGGCAGGATCACGCGGTGGCGCGCCACGCGCGGAGGCACCCCGAAGTCCTCCAGGGAGAGCCGCTGCGCCATGTCCCGATAATGGCGGTGGATCGCGAAGAAGAAGGCGACCAGCAACGGGATGATGATGATGACCACCCAGGCCCCGTCGTGGAACTTGGTGGCCGCGAAGATGAAGGCCACGATCGCGGTGAGCACCGCCCCGAAGCCGTTGAGGAGCATCTTCGACCGCCAGCGCGGGTCGTGGCTCAGGACCGACCCTCGCTCCCTCCGCTCCTCACCCGGGAGAAGACGCCCGGATTTCCACCACCGCCGCGCCATGCCGCCCTGGGACAGGGAGAAGGACAGGAACACCCCGATCGCGTATAGAGGGATGAGGCCGGTCACGCTCGCCTTGAAGACGGCGATCAGCAGGCAGGCGACGAGGGCCAGGACCACGATCCCCCGGGAGAAGACGAGCCGGCTGCCCCGGTAGGTGAGCTGCCGGGGCAGGAAGCCGTCCGCCGCCTGCAGGGCGGACAGGCGCGGGAAGTCGGCGAAGGCCGTGTTGGCCGCCATCACGAGGATCAGGGTGGTGGCGGCGATGGCGGCGAGGTACAGCGGCCCCCGCCCCCCGAAGGCGGTGCGCGCCAGCTGCGAGATCACGGTCTCCTGCTCGGAAGGCACCGCCCCGATGGGACCCGCCAGCCAGGTGATGCCCAGGAACAGGGAGCCCAGGATCGCCGACATCCAGAGCAGGGTGATCCCGGCGTTCCGGCTGCGCGGCTCCTTGAAGGCGATGATGCCGTTCGAGATCGCCTCCACGCCCGTGAGGGCGGTGGTCCCGTTGGAGAAGGCGTGGAGGAGCAGGAAGAGGGTCACCGCCTGGCCGGCGTGGGCCTGCTCCAGGGGCGGCGGATCGGTCACCGTGCCCAGGGCTCCCAAGGCCTGGCGTACGAGGGCGACCCCCACGGTCACGAACATCATGGCCAGGAAGAAGTAGGTGGGGACGGCGAACACGATCCCCGACTCCTTGACCCCCCGCAGGTTGATGACCATCACGATAAGGACGAGGGATACCGCCATCGCCACCCGGTGCTCGTAGAGGGCCGGGTAGGCGGAGGTGATCTGGGCAACCCCCGAGGAGACGGACACCGACACGGTCAGGATGTAGTCCATGAGCAGGGCGGCCCCCGCGATCTGGGCCGGCAACTCGCCCAGGTTGTCGCGGGCCACGATGTAGGCCCCGCCTCCGCCGGGATAGGCATGGATCGTCTGCTCGTAGGACACGGTCACGATCGTCAGGAGCAGCACGATCGCCACCGCGATCGGGAACGCGTACGCGAAGGCAACGCTGCCCGCCGCGGCCAGGATGATCAGGATCTCCTGGGTGGCGTACGCGGTGGAGGAGAGGGCGTCGGAGGCGAAGACCGCCAGCCCGACCGCCTTGCCGATGGCCTGGTGGGGCGCGTCCGCGGTGGGCAGGGGCCGCCCGATGAGCCACGATCTCCACGAGCGGGAGGGGCCGGGAACGACCTCGCGGTGCGGTTGTACGCCGGTCAGGTCCGGACGGACGAAGGAGCTCATTCGAGGGTGCCGATCGCGTGAGCCTACCACCGGCGGCCCCCCGACTCCATGCGCGCCCCCCTTTCCCATTGACTTCCTCCTTGAACTGCGCTTATCCTTCGCGTCGAAATCCCCTCCGTCCAGTGAAAGGGCTGCGTGCTCGATCCCGATGCGCCGGGCGTCGATCGCTTGCGGGAGGTTCTCTCGACTCAGGGCTTCCTGCACACGGACCTGGATCGAGTCCTGGGAGTGGCCTTCGGACCCGGCCACCTTCGCAGCGACCTGCCCCTCTACGAGCGGCGGCTGGCGTCCCCCGCCCCCTTGCACACCCTGGTCAAGCTGTTCGGCCTCTACGTCGACGTCGGTGAAGACGACGCGCGCGCCGCCTTCGCCCCGCTCGGGCTCGACGAGGTCGTGGCCATGGGTCTCGTCGAGCGCCGGGACGGCCTGGTCCGCTCCCGGGTGGGCCTCGTGACCACGGGCGACCTCGTCCTGGCCCGCGACCGCCTGGTGAGGGAGGGGGCGCCCCTGCGCCCGGACCACGTGATCGGCTTGAATCCGCCGGCCATGCAGCTCGGCACCATCACCGTGCGGCGGCCCGTGCGCGCCGCCCTCGACCTCGGGTGCGGGGGCGGCGTGCAGGCCCTGCTCGCGGCCGGCCACGCCGACCGGGTGGTGGCGGTCGACGTGAACCCGCGGGCCCTCGAGTTCACCCGCTTCAACGCGCGGGTCAACGGGATCAGGAACGTCGAGTGCCGGCAGGGGGACTTCTTCGCTCCCGTGAAAGGCGAGCGCTTCGGCCTCGTCGTCTGCAACCCGCCCTACGCGATCTCACCCGACGCGCGCTTCGTCTTCCGGGACAGCGGCCGCCCGGGCGATGCGGTCTGCGAGGAGGTCGTGAGCCGCATCCCCGATCACCTGGAGGAGGGCGGCTTCGCCAGCGTGCTCTGCAACTGGGCGCTGCGACGGGACGAGACCTGGTCGGCGCCCCCCATGCGGTGGGTCGAGGGGAGGGGCTGCGACGCCTGGCTGCTCGGAAGCGGCACCAAGGACCCCCTGTCGTACGCCGCGGGTTGGAACCGGAACGCCGACCGCGACGACTACGAGGCGTCCACCGATCGCTGGCTCGCCTACTACAGGAAGCAGGAGATCGAGGCCATCGGCATGGGAGCGGTGGTCCTCCGCCGGCGGACCGCAGGGCGGAACTGGGTGCGGACGGACCAGCTCCCCGTGGATCCCACCGGTCCCTGCCACGAGCAGATCCTGCGCGTGTTCGCGGCGGAAGACCTGCTCTCGGGGCTCACCGACGCCGACTTCCTCGAGCAGGTCTTGGCGGCGGGGGACGACCACCGCCTTTATCAGACGCTGGCCCGGCGAGAGGGCGAGTATCGCGTGGAGGCGGCCGAGCTGCGCCTCAGCGGGGGGTTTGGCTTCCGGGGAGTGGCCGACGGCTCCACCCTGGAGCTGCTGCGGCGCTGCAACGGACAGCGCCCCCTGCGCACGATCCTGAGCGAGCTCGCGGAGCTCGCCGGGATCGACCCCGAGACCCTGGCCACCGCCGCCGTCCCCACGGTGCGGCGGCTCGTGGCCATGGGCTTCCTGTTGCCCGCGGATGAGCGGGCGGAAAGGAGGACGAGCGATGGAAGCAACGCCGAAATCGCCACCGAGGCGAACGCTCCTGCAGAGGGGGTTCCTCACCTTGGCGAGCGTGTGGGGGCTGGGAGCGATCGCTAAGCGGGCCACGGCCGAGGAGGCACCCGCCACCCCTGTCGGGCCAACCACTCTCACGCTCCACGGCCGGCACCGGCCGACGCCGCCTCGGGGCCCGCTCGGCGGGCGGTCGGGCGGCGGCCGCATCGCCAGTTACGGTGACTTGCTGGACGGGCCGGACGGGTCGCCGGTGGGCGAGTTCTACGCGAACGGGCTCGGCCTGGAGACTGCCTTCGGGCCGTCGGTCCCCGCGGTCTCGTGCGTCGAGTTCCAGACCTTCCAACTGCCCGACGGCGCGCTCTTCGGGGTGGGCGCGGCGGGCGGCGCGGGGGCTCAGCGGACGTGGGCGGTGCTGGGCGGGACGGGCCGGTTCGCAGGGGCCCGAGGAGCCTACGTGGAGCGGGAGGTGTCCGTGGGCCCGGCCGGCCGCGGCGCCGTCGAATTCATCCTCACCTTGACCGCGTAAGGAGGCAGGATCATGGCAGTCGATATGTTCCTCAAGCTCGGTGACATCAAGGGCGAGAGCCTCGACGACAAGCACAAGGACGAGATCGAGATCCTGAGCTTCAGCTTTGGCATCAGCCAGACCCTCGCCGCGGGCGGCGGGGGGGCCGGCGGCAAGGTCTCGATGCAGGACTTTCGGGTCGTGAAGAACGTCGACACCGCCTCGCCCGACCTGTTCGATGCCACCTGCTCGGGCAAGCACATCCCGGACGGAGTCTTCACGGTCCGGCGCGCCGGCCACAAAGAATCGCTGGACTTCTACAAGGTCAGCTTCGAGAACGTGTTCGTCACGTCGGTGGGCCCCGGGGGGAACGCCAGCGATGGCTCGCCCATGGAACAAGTCAGCCTGAACTTCGCGAGCGTCAAGGTCGAGGCCCGACGCCTGAGCTCCAGCGGCAAGCCCGGCCAATGGGAGACCACGCGATGCAACCTCGCAGGTGACAAGACGTAGCGATCCCGAGACGATTCGACGGTGGGACGGCCGGGCGAAGGCGGCTCGGCCGTCCTATGCCATCAGGTCGCCGTCGCCCAGCTTGCGCTTGAACAGGTCGATCACCAGGCGGTAGCAGGTCAAGGCCAGCGCGGGGTCGTAGCGGGGGCCTTCGTCCCGGATGAACGCGTGCGCGCCGTTGAGCTCGTGCCATGTGAAGTGGACGCCCACGTCGGTCAGGCGCCGCTCTATGAGGGCTCGCCCCTCCGCCGGGATGTGAGGGTCCTGGCGCCCCCAGATCATCAGCATCTCGCCCTTGATCAGGGCGGCGCGGGCCAGGCTGTCGTCCCCGCCCTGGCCCAGGCTGCCCTTGTGGATGTCGGTCGCGTAGAAGCACGCCCCCGCCAGGACCTCCGGGTTCATGGCCGCCCGGAAGGCCAGGTGGCCGCCCACGCAGATTCCGACCGCGCCGAGCTTCCCCGTGCAGCCCGGCCGTGACGCGAGGTGCGCGATCACGGCCCGCGCGTCCGCGTCGTAGGCCGCCACCGGCTTACCGACCTTGTCCTGGTTGCCCCGGTCGGCGCCCGCCGCGTCGTAGGCCAGCTCGGTCCCCGGCGGCTCGAGCTCGTGGAAGATCTCGGGCACCGCGACCACGAAGCCGTGTCCGGCCAGGAGCGCCGCCACCCGCTTGATGGGGCCCGTCCGCTGGAAGATCTCGGAGAAGAGGAGGAGGCCGGGATAGCGGCCGGGGCCACCGGCCGGTAGACGTAGGTCCGCATGGGCCCGCTGGGGGTCGCGAGGTCGGCCGTCTCCTCCTGAAGGATCACGCTTCCGGCTCCCGCAGACGCCCATGATACCGGAGTCCGAGGCCCGCCCTGGACGCCGGTGGCGGGCCAACGTAGGCTTGACGCCCGAACCCATGCCAAGGAGCGCGGAATCATGAGAAGGCTCGTCGCCATCCTCGTCGGTCTCGTGGCCAGCGTCGCCTCCGGGAGCCCCAGCCAGGGACCACGGCTGCTGCGGTGGCCGGCGGTCAGCCAGACCCGGATCGCCTTCTGCTACGCGGGCGACCTCTGGGTCGTGGGGCGCGAAGGGGGCGAGGCGCAGCGCTTGACGACCGGCGCCGGAGCCGAGACCCGTCCCCGCTTCTCGCCCGACGGCTCCCTGATCGCCTTCACGGGCGAATACGACGGGAACCCCGATGTCTACGTGATGCCGGCCTCGGGCGGGGAGCCTCGGCGGCTCACCCATCATCCGGACGCCGACGTGGCGGTGGGTTGGACGCCGGATGGCAAGCGCATCCTCTTCCGTTCACACCGGGCCAGCAGCACCGACCCCGACAGGTTCTTCACGGTCCCCGTCGAAGGCGGCTTCCCGACGGAGCTGCCCTTGCCCATGGCCGACGACGGCTCGTTCTCGCCCGACGGCGCGAAGCTGGCCTACGTTCCCGCCTTCCAGTGGCAGGAGGCCTGGAAGCGCTACCGGGGCGGTCAGACCAAGGCCATCTGGATCGTCAACCTCGCCGACCTGGGCCTGGAGAAGGTCCCGCGGGACAACTCGAACGACTTCAACCCCATGTGGGTCGGGGACAAGGTCTACTTCCTCTCCGACCGCGGGGGCCCCGTGGGCCTCTTCGCATACGACACCCGCAGCCGAGCGGTGGCGGAAGTGCTCCACAACGAAGGCCTGGACCTCAAGGCGGCGTCCGCCGGGGCCGGCGCCATCGTCTACGACCAGTTCGGCGCGCTGCACCTGCTCGACCTCGCGAGCGGCCGGAACACGACTGTCGACGTGCGGGTGGCGGGCGACTTTCCCGAGGCGCGACCGCACTTCGCGAAGCTGGACACCAAGAAGATCCTCAGCGCCAACATCTCCCCCACCGGTCAGCGCGCGCTGTTCGAGGCGCACGGCGAGATCCTTACCGTGCCGGCAGAGAAAGGCGACATCCGCAACATCACCCGCACGCCCGCCGCGGCCGATCGCGACCCCTCCTGGTCGCCGGACGGGAAGTCCATCGCCTGGTTCTCCGACGAATCCGGGGAGTATGCGCTGCATGTCCGCGACCAGAACGGCCTCGGCGGGATCAAGAAGATCGGCCTGGGCAACCCGCCGTCGTTCTTCTACTCGCCCACCTGGTCGCCCGACTCGAAGAAGATCGCCTACTCGGACAAGCGCCTGAACCTGTGGTACGTGGATCTCGCCCAGGGAACGCCCGTGAAGCTGGACACCGACTTCTTCGACGGCGCGTCCTTCAGCCAGGTCTGGTCGCCCGACAGCAAGTGGCTGGCCTACACCAAGCAGCTCCGCAGCCACTTTCACGCCCTCTTCGTCTGTTCCGTCGACACCGCCAAGCCTACCCAGGTGACGGACGGGATGAGCGACGCCCTCTTTCCCGCCTTCGACTCGAACGGCAAGTACCTCTACTTCACGGCCAGCACCGACGTCGGCCTCGCCGCCGGCGGCGACATGTCCGGCCTGTACCGCCCCGTGACCCGCTCGGTCTACGTGATCGTGCTGAAGAAGGACCTGCCTTCCCCCCTCGCCCCGGAGAGCGACGAGGAGAAGGGGGAGGAGGCCAAGAAGGAAGCGGCGGACAAGGATAGGGGGGAGAAGGACAAGGGCAAGGACAAGGAGAAAGACAAGGACAAGGAAAGGCCCAAGGAAGTCGTCAAGGTCCAGATCGACTTCGAGAAGATCAACCAGCGCATCCTGGCCATGCCCATCCCCGCCCGCAACTACCTCGGGCTGTCTGCGGGCAAGGAAGGCGAGCTCTTCCTGGGAGAGGCCGCCCAGATCCCCACCTTCGACGGACCCCCGGCCCTCGTCGTCCAGAAGTTCGTCCTGAAGACGCGCAAGACGGACAAGTTCCTGGAGGGGGTGAGCGCGTTCATCCTGTCCGGAAACGGCGAGAAGCTGCTCTACAAGCAGGGGGAACAGTGGTTCATCGGCGGAACGGCGGAGCCGCCCAAGCCGGGTGACGGGCCGCCCAAGCCCGGGGAAGGGCCGCTGAAGCTCGCGCAGATGGAGGTCTACGTGGAGCCGCGCTCCGAGTGGAAGCAGATGTACCACGAGGTCTGGCGCATCGAGCGGGACTTCTTCTACGATCCCGGCCATCACGGTCTCGACTTGAAGGCGGCGGAGAAGTTCTACGCGCCCTACCTCGACCAGATCGAGAGCCGCGGGGACCTGAACTACCTCTTCGTGGAGATGCTGGGCAACCTGACCGTGGGACACATGTTCGTCGGCGGGGGCGACCTGCCCGAGCCCAAGAAGGTCAAAGGCGGGCTCCTGGGGGCCGACTACACGATCGAGAGCGGGCGGTACCGCTTCGCGCGCGTCTACGACGGCGAGAACTGGAACCCAAAGCTCCAGGCGCCGCTGACCCAACCCGGGGTGAACGTGGTGGCGGGAGAGTACCTGCTGGCGGTGAACGGCCGCAGCTTGAGCGCCGTCGACCCCATCTACGGCTTCTTCGAGGGAACGGCGGGCCGGCAGGTGGTGCTCAAGGTCGGCCCCAAGCCCGACGGGACCGGCTCACGCGAGGTGACCGTCGTTCCCGTCGACAGCGAAGCCGGCCTGCGCAACCTGGCCTGGATCGAGGGCAACCGCCGCAAGGTGGACGAGATGACCGGGGGCCGGGTGGCCTACGTCTACCTTCCGGATACCTTCGTGGACGGCTATACCAACTTCAACCGCTATTACTTCGCCCAGGTCGGCAAGGAAGCCGCGGTGATCGACGAGCGCTTCAACCACGGGGGCTTGCTGGCCGACTACATGGTGGACTATCTCCGACGGCCCCTCATGAACATGGTGACGACGCGGGAAGGAGCGGAGTGGGAGGAGCCCGTGGCCTCCATCTTCGGTCCCAAGGTCATGGTCGTGAACCAGTTCGCCGGCTCGGGGGGCGATGCCCTGCCCTGGTACTTCCGCAAGCTGGGCATCGGGCCCATTGTCGGCACGAGGACCTGGGGTGGCCTCGTCGGCATCGGCGGCTACCCGCAGCTGATCGACGGCGGATA
>WNFT01007461.1_pt1 | contig 14873 bp, 19 predicted proteins | sample 5400191 | NCBI WGS metagenome assembly WNFT01 (sample SAMN13153359, study PRJNA577476) | soil metagenome | isolation source: 80 cm saprolite under Madrone tree | place: USA:California | collected 2016-06-14 | reverse complement strand
CGCGTCGCCTCCAGCGTCAGGTCGGCCGACGCGGCCCGGGCGGCGAGCCGCGCCACCGATTTGCTCGCGGCGACGCCGACCGCGCCGCGCACGCCGACGCGCTCCGCGGCCGCCACCAGCTCGCGCGCCACCGCGCGGGCGTCTCCGATCAGCGACTCCAATCCCGAGACGTCGAGGTAGACGAGACCAGGCGCCGACTCCTCGACGCGCGGCGACACGGCGGCGGCCCCCTCGCGCGCCGCCTGCGCCGTGGCCCGCTCGCGCTCCGGCGACGCTTCCCGCGTCAGCAGACGCGGACAGATCTCGCGCGCCTCGGCGAGCGTCTGCCCCATAGCGACACCTTGGGCCGCGCCCGTCGCCCCGAGCACGTGCGCGCGCACGCCCAGGTCGCGCCCGGCCTGCACCACCGCCAGCGGCTCGGTACAGAGTTGCGGTTCGGCGCGGAGCGCGGCGACGAGGGAAAGCTCGGGGACCCAGAGGCAGGCGATCTTCATGGTGCACCGTCACTTCGGCTCGAGCGCCAGGTGGAATGGCAGCGGCGGAGAAGGCGGCATCCGCTTGTGCCGAGCCACGGCGCCGACGGCATTCGTCCCGCGCAAGAACCGCCCCGGCGCTCCCTGCCGGCCTTCCCATTGCGCGCGCCCGCGCTCCAGCTCGATGGTCGCCGCCGCAAACGTCCCCGCCTGCGCTGCCCGCGCCAGCACCAGAAGCGTCCCGCCGTGCTTCTCCGCCCGGCGCGCCAGCCGCGCCCACGGCGACGCGCCGGGCGAAGGAGGCTTCTTCTCGAACCGGACCACCTGGATGACCCTGCGCGGCTGCCTGGGCGGCGGAAGGACGCTGACGTCGCCGAGATCGAGCGCCACCAGCGCGAACCGCGCCTCCAGCGCCACCTCGGCGGTGCGAAGAGCCTGCACCGGATCGCGGGGACGCACCCAGAGGAGGCGGTCGAGATCGATCCCGCAGGGCGACGGATCGAACGCGTCGCCGGGATCGATCAGCGCGCAGTTCTCGCCGGCCTGCGTGGCGCAGGCGAGGGCTGCGCGCACCAGCGCCGTTCCGCCCGCGCCCGGCGGACCGACGATCTCGTGCAGCTGCCCGCGGGCCAGCCCTCCACCGAGAGCCGCATCCAAAGCGGCAAAGCCCGTCGGCAGCGCGCGCTGTGTCCTCGGCGACAGCGCAGGTGCCCGCCGGACCTGCCCATCCCGAAGCAGCTCCTCGAGAGCATGCAGATCCCTGGGCAGGCGGCGCGCGGGAAGCGTCACACCCGATCGATCTAGCTAAACATGCGTTCAGGTGCAAGTGCGCAGCGATACCTTCAGTGCACCGAACGCGGGATGGTTCCGACCGGGTCCATCCGCATCCGGCGCGCGGGCATGCGCGGCTGCTGCATCGCTTGGGAAGACTCCGGCATCATGGCCAGGGCCGCCGCACCGACCGCCAGCAGCGCATCGCGGGCAGCGATGTCCAGGTACTTGCCCATCGAAAGAAGGTTGCCCGCGATCGCCGCGAGCCAGCCCGCCATTACCGCGCCGCCCACGCGGGGCCGCCGGAGGACGAGGAGCCCCGCGCCGATCTCGATCACGCCCACCAGCCGCATGAAGGTGCGTCCGTCGACGGGCAGCCGCCGCTCCACCTTTGGACTCAAGTACCGATCCCAATCCACCAGCAGGTTGGTGAACTTGTCCGCCCCGGCGACGATCGGTACCAGCCCATATCCGATCTGCAACAGCGTCTTTGCATCCGACGGCATGCTCGTACCCCCAAACGGGAAAGTTGCGACTGCGACGCTGCCGGGGAAGCCCCGGAGCAGGCGCTCTACTGCTTCGCCATCGCGATCCTCAGCTCTACGCGGCGATTCTTCGCCCGGCCTTCTGGCGAGTCGTTCGCCGCGACGGGCTGAGCCTCGCCCATCCCGATGGCCAACGCCCGCTTCTCCGGGATGCCGCGGTCCACCAATACCCGGCGCACCGCCTCCGCGCGGCGCATCGAGAGCTCCTGGTTGTACTGCTCGCTTCCGGTGTTGTCGGTGAAGCCCACCACCTGGACCTGGTCGTCCGGATACTTCACCAGCACGGCGGCGAGGTCGCTGAGGTGCTGCATCGCCTGCGGCTTGAGCACCGCGCTGTCGGTTTCGAAGAGCAGCTCGTTCTTGAGGTGAACGAGGATGCCGTTGGCGGTCCGCGTCGCCGCGATATCCTTCTTCTTCAGCTCCGCCGCTTGCTTGTCGAGCAGGTGGCCGGCCACGCCCCCGGCTGCCGCGCCGGTGACGCCGCCGATGGCAGCGCCTTTCCATCCGCCGAGCGCGCCGCCGACCACCGCCCCGGTCGCGGCGCCTGCGCCAGCGCCCACCTTCGTACGCGTGTTCTCGCCCGAGCTGGCGCAGGCGACCAGCGCCAGTAGCAGCGCTCCGATGATCGTGGGTTTCATGCGAGTAAGACTGAGGACGGAGCCGTAAATTGCAGCAGGCACCCGCCCGCCCGACAGCTGCGCACTTGCGCCCGCAAGCAAAGCCTGCGAATGAGGCGCCCATCACGGGAGGCTCCCATGCTTCAGGTCGGCGACGTCGCCCCGGATTTCGAGCTGCTCGACGAGGACGGCAAGCCCACCCGCCTCTCCAGCTTCCGCGGCCGCAACGTCGTCATCGTCTTCTTCCCCGCCGCCTTCTCGCCCATCTGCACGCAGGAGCTGAAGCAGATCGGTGCGCGCAGGATGGAGTACGAGCGCGAGAACGCCGCCGTGCTCGGCGTGTCCGTGGACAATCGCTGGAGCTTGCGCGCGTTCAAGCGCGACGAGGATCTGAGCGCGACGCTGCTCTCCGATTTCCACCCGAAGGGCAACGTGGCGCAGAAGTACGGCGTCTTCCTTGGCGAGACCGGCTACGCGAAGCGCGGAACGTTCGTCGTCGACAAGGACGGGATCATCCGGGGGATCGCGATCAAGGAGCCGAAGGAGCCGCGCAGCGAAGAGGATTACTTCAATCTGCTGCGCAATTGCCCGCGGTGAGAGCGCCTGTCTAGCCGCGCCGGCCGAAGACCGGTTCGCGGCTGCTCTTGAGCGCAAACACTCGCAGGCCGGTCATGAAATGTGTTCTAGTTTTCCCGCCGATGGCGTTCGAGGGTTTCCCGCAGGGCGGTCTCCTCTTCCTGCGCGATCTCGCGGAGCACAACGACCGCGAGTGGTTCGAAGCGCATCGCTTCGCCTGGGACTCGCAGATCGTGCCCGCCATGCTGGAATGGTGCGGGGCGCTCGCCGAGCGCTTGCGCGACCTGATGCCCGGCCTGGTGTTCGTGCCCCGGGTCGGCGGGAGCCTCTATCGCTTGAACCGCGACATCCGGTTCTCGCGCGACAAGCGGCCGTACAAGACGCACGTCGCGGCACTGCTCTGGGACGGTGCGGAGAAGCACGATTCGCCCGGCGTGTACTTCCACGTCGCGCCTGGCGAAGTGATCTTCGGCGGCGGAATCTACGCTTTCGAGGAGGCGCGCCTCGACCGCTGGCGCAAGCTCCTCCACGACGCCGCCTCCGCAGAGCGGCTGCAGATCGCCCTCGCCGCCGCGAAGCGCGGCGGGCTGAAGCTGGAGATCAGCGAGAAGCTGCAGCGTCCTGCTAGAGGATTCGATCCGGAAGGACCACGCGCCGAGCTTTCCAAGTACAAGGGCCTCGCGGTCGTGAAGCGGTCCAGGCCCGCGGCGTGGCTCCATACCCGGGAGGCCCTGGACCGGGCGGAAGCAGTGGCGCGCGCTTACGCTCCGCTCCACGCCTGGATGCGCGACGAGCTCTGCCCGTAGAGTGCTTGGAATGGCGATCGAACCCGTCCCCTTGCAGGGCCGTTTCGTCGGCCTGAGGCCGCTCGGGCTCGCCGATGTCCCGGCGCTGCGCGCGCTCGCCGCAGGCCCGCGCGGCACGTTCGAATGGGCGCTCGTCCCGGCGCCGGAGCAGGTGGAACGGTACGTCGAAACCGCGCTCTCGCAGATGAGCCGCAGGGCCGCGGTCGTCTTCGCCATCCGCCTGCCCTCCGGCGAGGTGGTCGGCTGCACCCGCCTCTTCGATCTGCAGCGCTGGGAGTGGCCCGAGGGCAAGGATCCGCGTCCCGGTCAGGACGTGCTCGACGCGGCGGAGATCGGGTACACCTGGCTCGCCGAGCGCGCCCAGCGGACGGCAGTGAACACGGAAGCGAAGCTCCTGCTGCTCCGGCACGCCTTTGGGACCTGGCGCTGCTTCCGGGTGACGCTGAAGACCGACGAACGGAATGCGCGTTCGCGTCGCGCCATCGAGCGCCTCGGGGCGCACCTGGATGGCATCCTGCGCGGCTTCCAGCCGGCGGCGGATGGGAGGCCGCGAAACACTGCGTACTACACGATCCTCGACCACGAGTGGCCCGAGGTCGAGCGGCGGCTGCAGATGAGGTTGGGTACAGCCTGGAAACAGTAGCCGCAAAGCCGCGCTTCGTGCGGCAGCGGCTATTCGTCTTCGCTCTGCTGCAGCTTGGCGCGGAGCAAATCGCCGAGCGTGCCGAAACCCTTTCCCGGCGGCATGCGCTTGTTCATCTGCCGCTGGTACTCCCGGTAGTCGGAAGCTCCTTCCGCCCGCTCCGCGGCGCTGCGCGAGAGGCGGTAGCGGCCGCGGTCGTCGATGTCGACGATCTGCGCCTTGAACTGCGTCCCCGGGGGCAGCGTCTTCTTGTTGTCGCTGCCCCGCGGCGTCGCCAGCTCGGCGTTCGGCACCAGTCCCTTGCCGCCCTCCCAGTGCACGAACACGCCGAACGGCTCGCACTTGTCGACGGTGGCGTCGACCACGTCGCCCACCCGGGCACGCTTCTGCTTCTCCGGCATGGGACTCGCGGGCGCCTGCGCCTCCTCCTCGCCGATCCGGCGCAGGGCGATGCGCCGCTGGGTATCGTCGACCGACTCGACCTGCACCCAGATCGTCTCTCCTTCTTTCACCACCTCGCGCGGATGCTGCACGTGCCGGTCCGAGAGCGCGGAGACGTGCACCAGGCCATCCACCCCCGGGAACAGCTCGACGAATGCGCCGAACGGCTGCAGCCGCGCGACCTTGCCCTGAAGCCGCGCGCCTTCCTTGAGCTGCGCCCGGGCCGCGTCCCAGGGATCCTGCTCCAGCGCCCGCAGCGACAGGGCGACCTTCTCGTGGCCCTTCTCGTCCTTCTCGATGCGCAGCACCTGCACCTTCACGTGCTGGCCGGGCTGGACTACGTCTTGCGCATGCGCGACGCGCGCATGGGACAACTCGGAAACGTGGACCAGCCCTTCCAGGCCGCCCAGATCGACGAAGGCGCCGAAATCGCGCACGGACGTGACCGTGCCCTCCAACTGCGCGCCGACCTCCAGCCGCTTGCGCAGCTCGGCAGCCAGCACGGCGCGCTCCTCCTCGAGCAACGCGCGGCGGGACAGGATCGCGTTTCCACCGCGGATCTCCCCGACGCGGAACTTGAGGCGCTGCCCCACGAACTGCGACTGATCCTCGACGAACCGGATGTCGACCTGCGAGGCGGGGACGAAGCCGCGCATCCCGCCCAGATCGACTTCCAGGCCGCCTTTGTTCTGCCCCGTCACCAGGCCCTCGATCGGGATCTTCGAGTCGAGCGCCTGCTGCAGCATCTCGCGGCCGGCTCCCTTGGGAACGGAGCGCGTGACCACCACGACGCCCTCGCTGACCGAGAGCAGGTATCCCTCGAGCGTCTCGCCGGCGTGGACGCGCAGATCGCCCTTCTCGTTGCGCAGCTCGCGCAGATCGATGATCCCTTCGCCCTTGCCTCCCAGGTCGAGGAAGGCGACCTCCGCTCCGAGATGGGCCACGCGCGCCGTGATCTTTTGTCCCACGCGGAGCTTTCCCGGTTTTTGCTGGTCCGATTCCGCGAAGAGCGCGGCGAAGTCGGCGTTCTCTTCAGGCGAAGGCTGGGCGTACACCGAGCCCGGATCCTCGGCGGCCTTCTGCGCGGCATTCTCGGCCGGCTGGGCCGGCGGCTCCGAAACCGCGGGTACGCCGAGCGTCGGCTTGCGCACGACGATGGGCATCTTCCGCTCTTCCTTCTGCCGCGGAGGCCGGCTCTTGCCCTGCGGCTGCGGCTTGGGCGGCTCGGAGGCCTGGCGCACGGACTCGAGGATCTCCTCGAACGTCGGCTGCGCGCTCTTCTTCGGCGCGGCCGGCGGTTTCGGCTCTTCCACCTCGACGCCTTGCAGGACTTCCTCGAACGAGGGCTGATGCTTGCGCGCGCCCTGCTGCTGCTCTTCCGGCTTGTCGCTCATCGAACGCCTTTTTCCGCTGGAGGCGGGCGGTCATACCACAGGGCGACCCCCGAACGCCTCAGCCTCGCGCGGGCTGCCTCCCCGCCCCACGCGCTTCCGCCTCCAGCGCGCGGAGTGTTCCCAGGAGCTTGGCATCCGCGTGAAGGTTGGCCTTGCGCATCCCTTCTCCGCCTACGACGACGCGTCCGCCCGTCTGCTCCGCGGCGGTCACGCAGGCCGCGACCTGCTCACCGACTTCCGAGCTCATCGTGCTGCTCAACGCCACCACCGAGGCTCGAGCTCGGAGGATCAGATCGGCGAGATCGCGGGCCGGAGTCTGCGCGAGCGGCGCGAGCACCTCGAACCCTTGCGCCCGCAGCAGGCAGGCCGCCATTCTCGAGGCGATGTCGTGCAGCTCGCCCGCGACCGCCGCGACGACCGCCGTTCCCCGATCGGCGCGGACCGGTTCACCCGGCGGCTCCGCGAGCGGCTGCGAGCGCGCCACCACGTCGATCACTGCTTGCGCGGCCACGTGCTCTTCCGCCACCGAGAGCTTCCCCTGCGCCCACTCGTCGCCGATCCGATGCAGCGCAGGAGTTGCGATCTCGTCGAACAGCTCGGCCAGCGAATGCCCGCGCAGCCGCAGCCCGGCAAGCTGCGCCACCAGCGCTGGGGCGTCGCCGCGCAAGGCCGCCTCGGCGAAGTGGCGGATCGCCTGCTCACCCAGCTCGTCCGCGCCCTGGGCCACGGCCGCAGGCAGCGGTCCGGCGGTCTGGTATTGCCGCTTCTGCACGAACGCGGTGACGTCGCGCAGGCGGAACTTGCGGTGCCCGCCGGGCGTGCGGAAGCAGTCGATCTCCCCGGCGTCGGCCCATCGTTTCACGGTGGCCTCGCCCACTCCGAGCAGCGTTGCGACCTGCCGTGTCGATAGAACGTCCGTGTTTACCCTTTCTTGGCCGGCCTGCACGATGTCGGCATTTAGACGATGAACGAGCGCGGACGATTCGCCCCCAGCCCGACGGGAGAGCTACACCTCGGAAACGCGCGCACGGCGTTGCTCTCCTGGCTGTGGGCACGAACAGGTGGTGGCGGATACGCCATCCGCATCGAGGACATCGACACTCCGCGCGTCCGTCCGGGGATGGCAGAGCAGCAGCTGGAGGAGCTCGGCTGGCTCGGCCTCGACTGGGACGGTCCGCCCGTGTTCCAGTCGCACCGTACTTCGCTCTACGAGGAGGCCCTGCGAAAGCTCGGCGACCATGTGTATGAATGCTACTGCTCCCGCGCGGAGATCGCGGCGGCGAGCGCGCCGCACGGCGACGAGGGCCCGCGCTACCCGGGCACCTGCGCAAGCTTGACCCGCGCCCAGCGGGCCGAGCGCCGCAGGACGCGCTCCCCGTCGCTGCGGTTGCGCGTCCCAGCCGGTCCGCTCGCCTACCCCGACGAGATCGCCGGACACCAGTCGTTCGATACCCAGCAGCTGGTCGGCGACTTCGTGCTCCGCCGCGGCGACGGCATCTTCGCTTACCAGCTCGCGGTCGTGGTGGACGACGGTGCGATGGGGATCACGCAGGTGTTGCGGGGAGCGGACCTGCTCGCCTCGACGGCGCGGCAGATCCTCCTGCACCGGCTGCTCGGACAGCGCGAGCCTCGCTGGGCGCACGTTGCACTGGTGATCGCCGGAAGCGGAGAGCGCCTTTCCAAACGTGATAAATCGCTCTCGCTCTCCGGGCTGCGCAAACGCGGTGCGGACCCGCGTCAAGTTGTCGCGCACCTCGCCCGCCTCTCGGGGTTGGCAGCGCCGGAAGCCTGCGAGGCGCGGGACCTTCTCGCCGGTTTTTCTTTATCGAAATTGCCGCTGCGCGCCCCGGTGCGGATTGACGCATTGCCCTACTGATTTCAAACAACGCTCTCGCGGGACGGGGCCGCGCCGATTGCCGATTCGCAGCAGCGTGTGTTACTTCCACCGGCCCGCGCTCGAACGGAGAGGCGCAAAATGCCCGAGCCGCAGAACCAGATCGGTCCCATCCGTGTGAAGAAGGCGAACTGGAACCTGCCCGCTCCCGTACTCTTCGAGGAGGCGGTGCGGCGGGGAGAGGGAAGGGTCGCCCTCGGCGGATCGCTCGTGGTCACCACCGGCAAGCACACCGGCCGCGCCGCAAACGACAAGTTCATCGTCCGCAACGCCGTCACCGACAAGAGCGTCTGGTGGGGGAAGGTCAACAAGCCGTTCCCGCAGGAGAAGTTCGACCGGGTGTTCGAAAAGATGAAGCGTTTCCTCGAGAACGAAGAGGTATTCGTCCTCGACGCATTCGTCGGCACCCACCCCGAGCACCGGATTCCGGTGCGGGTGATCACGCAGCTTGCCTGGCACAACCTGTTCATCCGCACCATGCTGCTGCCCGCGAAGCCGGGTGAGTACGACCGCGTCACCGACCCGTTCACGATCATCGATCTGCCGGCCTTCCATACGTCGAAGGACGAGGACGGCACCAACGGTCCAACCGCGATCCTGGTGGACTTCCAGAAGAGACTCACGCTGATCGCCAACACCCAGTACGCGGGCGAGATGAAGAAGAGCGCCTTCTCCTTGATGAATTTCGTACTGCCGCAAAAGGGCACGATGCCGATGCACGCCAGCGCGAACATCGGCCCGCAGGGCGACACGGCGGTGTTCTTCGGGCTGTCCGGGACGGGCAAGACGACGCTGTCCGCCGATTCCCGCCGGACGCTGATCGGCGATGACGAGCACGGCTGGGGCGCCAGCGGTGTCTTCAACTTCGAAGGCGGATGCTACGCGAAAGTGATCTCTCTCTCTCCCGAGGCCGAGCCCGAAATCTACGCGACGACGCGGATGTTCGGGACCGTGCTCGAGAACGTGGTGATGGACTCGAAGACGCGCGAGCTCAATTTCGCCGATGCGACGCTGGCCGAGAACACGCGCGCCTGCTACCCGATCAGCTACATCCCGAACGCCTCGAAATCGGGGATGGGCGGACAGCCGAAGAACGTGGTGATGCTCACGTACGACGCGTTCGGCGTACTGCCGCCGATCGCCCGGCTGACGCCCGCACAGGCGGCGTATTACTTCCTCTCCGGATATACGGCGAAGGTCGCAGGCACCGAGATCGGAGTGAAAGAGCCTCAGGCCACGTTCTCCACCTGCTTCGGCGCTAGGCGCATGTCGATCCAGCACACGCGCGCGCTCCTCAACGCCGCGTTGGACGGCAAGCTCGACCAGTCCAGCTACGTCAAGGATCCAGTCTTCGGGTTCGAGAGCCCGACCGACGCTCCCGGAGTGCCTGGTTCCGTGCTGGTCCCGCGCGAGACCTGGGCGGACAAGGCGGCCTACGACGAGAAGGCCAGGCACCTGGCGAGGCTCTTCAACGAGAACTTCAAGCAGTTCGCGGACCAGGCCTCTGCCGAAGTGCTGGCGGCCGCGCCAAAGGCGGGGTAAAAGACCCGCGCGAATGTCCGAAAAAGAAGCAGGCATCGAAGTCGAGGGAACGGTGCGCGAAGAGCTCGCGGGCGGGAACTACCGCGTCGAGCTCGACAACAAGCACTCGGTGCTGGCGTACGCGAGCGGCAAGATGCGCAAGTTCCGCATCCGCATCCTACCCGGCGACCGGGTGAAGCTCGAGCTCTCCCCGTACGACCTGACGCGCGGCCGGATCACGTACCGGCAGAAGTAGTCAGTTCGCTTCCTCGAGCCGGAACTCGACGCGGCGATTCAGCTTGCGCCCCTCGCGCGTGGAGTTCGATGCGATGGGCCGCTTCGGCCCGTAGCCCGTGGCCGTGACCTGCTTCTCCCCGACGCCCCCGCGGATCAGGTATTCCTTCACCGCATCGGCGCGCGCCTGGGACAGCGTCACATTTTCCTTCCGTTTGCCGACGTTGTCGGTGTGACCCTCGATCCGCACCGTCACCGGAGCGTCCCGGATCGCCTCGGCGACCTCGTCGAGCACGTCGTAGCTGTCCCGCAGGATCCTGGCGCGGTTCGGCTGGAAATGGATCTGCTGCTTCAGCTCGATGCGGTCGCGGCGCACCACGATCAGCGCCGATGCCCTGCGCGGACAACCCTGGTTTTCCGGCGAGCCCGGTTCGTCCGGGCAGCGATCGTCCTTGTCGGCGACCTTGTCGCCGTCCCGATCGGGCCAGGGGCATCCGAAGTTCTCCTTCGGCCCGGGCAGCTCGGGACAGCGGTCGATGTCGTCCGAGACCCCGTCGCCGTCGCGATCGGTGAAGAGCGGACAGCCGCGGTGCTCGGCCGGACCGGGGACGTCGGGGCAGAGATCGTCCACGTCTGGTACCCCGTCGCCGTCGCTGTCCCTCGCCGTCACGGTGGTAGCGACGGCGAGCGGCGCCTGCGGCTCCGGCTTGTTCTTGATCACGACCGCCTGCTTGCCGCATTCCTTGCTCTTCGCGACCGCGTCGTGCGCGGCCGGGGCGGCCGTCACCAGGTGCGCATCGGCGCGCCCCGAGTCGCCCTGATCCAGGGCGAGCCGGGCAAAGCGCAGATTCGCCTCCGCGGCGGCGAGCTCGCGCGGAGCGCAGACCTCGGCGTTCAGGTCGCGGGCACCCTTCACCTCCGCCGCGATGGAATCGGCGCGCTGGCGCAGCGCCGACCCGCTCGCGCAGGCGGCCGCCAGACAGCATGCAACCGGCGCGATGGAACGGGTCACCGCTTCGGCACCGCCGCGTCGTCTGCCGCCGTTGCCGGACGCCGTTCGGATGCCTTGCGTCCCGCGGCCTGCGCGAAGCGCAGGGCGTCAGCGGCCAGCGCCTGCGCGTCAGCGTAGCGCGCGTGCCCCTGCTCCTCGCGCGCTTTCACGAGATACAGGTCGGCGAGCGTCGTCTCGTAGGGAGCGTACTTGTCTGCACTGGCGGCGCGGGCGCGCACGAGCGCCCCATCGGCGTCGTCGATCACGCTGGTCGTCGTCACCGGCCCGCAGCCCAGCAGCAGGCAGGCCAGGATTGTGCCGCGCCGTGCCAATGTATTGTCGGTATCCCGCCTCCTGATCCCTGTCTAGTTCTTTGCTTGAACGGCGCGCGCGGGACCCCTAGCATCATCATGCCTATGATCGCCGCCCTGCTCACCGCGACGCTTTCCAGCGCGCCCGTCCTCACCCTGACGGAGCCGCAGCTCGACGCGAAGATCGCGGAAGCGCAGCGTCTTCCCTTCACCCAGCGGATCGAAGTCCTGAGCGCGCTCTTCCTCGGTGTGCCTTACACCGACCTACCCCTGGGGGATGGCGACCAGGGACCCGAGCCGGGACCCCTGTTCCGCACGGACGGCGTCGACTGCCAGACCTACGTCGAAACCGTGCTGGCGCTGGCGAACGCGCGCAGCCTCGACCACGCCAAGGCCATCCTCGACGACATCCGCTACGCCGACGGCAAGCCCAGCTTCCAGAGCCGCAACCACTTCACCGAAGCGCAGTGGCTGCCGGCCAATGAGCGCAAGGGATATCTCGCGGACGCGGTGCCGTCGCTGGACGAACGCGCTCCGACCGAGACCCTGGTCCTGGACAAGTCGCAGTGGACCCAGGTCCCTGGACTGAAGCGCCTGACGGCTGCCCAGGTTCCCGACGGAAAGTACCGGGTGCGCTACCTGCCGCTCGATCGGGTCGAGCAGCGCGCGCAGGAGATCACCCCGGGGACGATCGTGATGGTGGTGCGCGAGCACGACCCGAACCGGGTCGTGCGGATCACGCACATGGGGTTCGTGCTCAAGACCGATGCCGGGCTGGTCGTGCGACACGCGAGCACCGGCACGGAGCGCGCGGTGCTCGACGAGCCGCTGGGCGCGTTCGTGCAGAGGCAGCGCGAGTACAAGAAGTGGAAGGTGATCGGCGTGGCGCTCGCGCGGCCGCTCGACGCGTCCCGGCGCGTCTCGCGGATCCAATAGTCGCGGCCGCCGAAGGCGGCTTAGCGGCTATTGCTTTTAGGCTGTACAGAGAATTCGCCCTCCGCTTCCTCCTCTTCCGCCGCCCGCGCCGCCCCGTCCGGATCCGCCTCCAGCGCCTGCTTCCTCTCCGTGAGCAGGGCGCGGGCGCGCTCCAGCTCCCTTCGCGGCACGAGGATGTTGAACCCGTCCACCGGCGACGCGATCGTCCCCACCGGACCGCTGCGCGGCGACTGCACGAGAGCGGGGATCCCGGCGTCCTCGCAGGCAGAGACCAGCAGTTGCGCTTCCATCTGGTCCTCGGCGGCGAGCGCCACCACGAAGTCGCCGGGATCGAACGGCGTCTCCGGGCCCTCTTCCTGGTCGGTCTCGTCGGGGTGCAAGAGGTCCGCCATGGGCGTCTCCTTCGCGGCCAAGGATATCAGCGCGGGAGGTCGAGGTCGACGCGCCAGCGGCCTCCCTCGCGCACGACCCGGTAGACCTGCACTCCGGCATCGTCGGCCGTCTGCACTTCGGCGGAATCGCTGGTCTGGCTGACGACACGCGCTTCCACGGGGCGTCCCGGCAGCGCGCTGGCGAAGAGCATGGCGCGCCCCTGTGCGGGAACAGCGTCCCCCGCGAACGCACGGGCGCGCGCGGCGGCGTCGTCTGCTTCCTTCTGCGTCCGGCTGGAGAGCAGCGACCAGGCGGTGGCCGCATCGCCCTTCTGCAGCGCTGCGGCGAAGGCCTGCACCGCTTCCGCAGGCCCCGCGCTACCCGGCGGCGGCTGAGGCGCGGTGCACGCGACGAGGAGGAGAATTGCCAGCAGCCGCTTCATCCCGGGCGCAAGCCTTATCTCATTTGCGCCGCACGTCGCGCCACTCGCGGCCCGTGCGTTCGCTTTGAGTCGGGCGGACATCCGCCGGCGGATTGCGGAAGCGCGTGCGAAACACCGGCTGGCCGGTGACGGCATATCGCAGCTCGCGAGTGGAGAGGACTTCGGGAGGTTCGTCCGGCAATCTTTCGAACCCCGCCTGAACCCAGGTCTGCTCGCCTTCGCGCGCGTACGCCGCCACGTCCGTGCGGAAATCCACCGTTGCACCGGGCGCGAGCAGGCGGCGCACCTGGAGGGCGAAGTCCACGTCGACCAGGCGGCGCTTATGGTGACGCCGCTTCCACCACGGGTCCGGGAACTGCACGTGCAGCCCGGCCAGCGAGCCCGGCGGGAAAAGCCGCGGGAACAGCAGCCTGGCATCGCCGTGCAGCACCATGAGATTTCGCAGCCCCCGCTTCAGGGCCCGCGCCCGGATCAGCTCGCAGTCCGATCGCCGCGCCTCGATCACCACCAGGTCGATCTCCGGATGGCGCGCGGCGTAGTCGAGGGCGAACGCCCCCCGCCCCGGGCCGATCTCCAGCTCGAGCGGCGCGTCGCGCCCGAAATCCCGCTTCCAGTCGGGATAGAGCTCGTCCGGCTCGGCGCATCCGAACACCATGCCGGCCGCGAATAGCCGTCCTTGCCAGCGATCTCAAGCTATGCTTTGGAGGGACTTCCTGGAGGCCTTCCATATGTGGCAGCGCATGAAGCGCGTCTTTCGCTCGATGTTCGGCTGGATGATCTCGGCCGCCGAGGATCCGGAGCTGATCCTCGAGCAGAACATCCGCGACCTGAACGACCAGGTCCCGAAGATGAACGAGTCGATCGCCATGGTGAAGGCGAACGTCACGCTGCTCGAGAAGGAGAACCAGAAGTACAGGAACGACGTCACGGAGCTGACCTCCAAGGTGAAGGCGGCCATCCAGGCGAACCGCGACGACATCGCCACCACCTACGCCACCCAACTGCAGACGGTGAAGTCGGCGCTCAACCGCAACGAGCAGCAGCTCATGGGCGCACGCCTGGCCTTCGACAAGGCCATGCAGGTGAAGCAGGCCTTCATGCGCGAGAAGGACCGCAAGACGAACGACGCCATGCAGGCGCTGCGCGATGCCCGGCGGGCGAAGTGGCAGAGCAAGGTTGCCGACGCCATGGAGAGCTTCCAGGTGGCAGGCATCGACGCCACGCACGACGAGATGCTGCAGAAGATCCAGGAGAGGACCGCGGTCAACGAAGCGCGCATGGAAATGGCCATGTCGAACGTCGACACGCAGGGGATGAAGATCGAGGAAGAGGCGGAGAAGATCCGCGCCAACGAGCTCTTGAAGCAGTTCAAGCAGGAGATGGGGATGGAGGCGCCGTCTTCGGCGCCCGAAGGCCAGAAGACGCTGGGAAGCCGCGAGGGCGTGAAGTCGTAGGAAGGAAATGGCGGACAGCTTCGTCAAGGAAGCCTTTCTCATGAGGCCGAACCTGGTCGGGCTCGGGATCGGCGTGGTTGCGGCGACGGCGCTGCCGTTCACCGGTCCGCTCCTCCTCGGTGTGGCCGCGCTCGAGGGCCTCTACTTGTGGTCGATGAGCAACAATCCCCGGTTCCAGCGCATGGTGCGGTCGCGGCGGGGACCGTAGGGGGCCGCAGCCGGATGCGATCGCGTGGTTGGGTGCTGCTGCTTCTCGCCGCGGCAGGTTGCTCCCGGTGCGGTGAACCCAGCGCGCGGACGGCGGAGGAGCTGTTGCCTGGACATCCCGGCGCCGCCGTGGTCACGGCGCCGCTCGGGGCGATCGCCCAGCACCTCGCGGCGCTCGCCGATCGCGCTCCCTCGCTGCCGGGCGGCGAGCAACTCGGCGAGGTGCGGCGCGCCGTGGCGGCCCG
>WNFT01005375.1_pt1 | contig 14873 bp, 13 predicted proteins | sample 5400191 | NCBI WGS metagenome assembly WNFT01 (sample SAMN13153359, study PRJNA577476) | soil metagenome | isolation source: 80 cm saprolite under Madrone tree | place: USA:California | collected 2016-06-14 | reverse complement strand
AAAACTGTTCCTTGCCGGTCGCCTTTGTCGCTGTGGTCACGTCCTTGCGGCGAAATCGGTTAAACCGCGGCCATTTCTCAACCCGGGAATAAATTCGGCATGGGCGCGATCTAAGAAGGAGAAATCAAGACATGCAATTTGCTCGAAAAGGAGAAAACGACAATGGAAACATTTCAGCACGGCCGGCGCTTGGCAGCCGGCCTGGTCATCCTTGCCCTCATGGTGATCGGCATCCAGATCGTTAATGGTGCGGTGAGCGTGCGCAATAGCCCCTCAACACCCGCACTTGTGCGCGAGGTGGACAATCTCGAGGTGGAGTGGAGGCAGATCATTGGGATTATTCAACCTGGTAATAAGGTAGGGTCAGGCACCGGACAAGTCGCAGGCGGTGGTCAGCCATGGACCACCGCCGGCGGCAGTGCGGACGTGGACCTGGCAACTGGCCGATTGCAGTTCCAGGTGCAAGGCTTCGTCCTGGCGGGCGGGAATGCGATTGGTACACCGGATAACGTGACTATGGTTAAGGGAACTCTTGTCTGTGACACCACCGGCACGGCGAACGGGAATTCCGCACTGGTGGACACGCCGCTGGTACCCCTTAGCGCTAAGGGAGATGCTCGGTTCAGAGGCGACATTGGCCCACTCCCTTTTGCGTGCGTCAACGAACCCAATCTGGCATTCCTGATCCGAACAGCCGGCGGCGCATGGATCGCCAATGGAGCCATACGCGTCTCAGGAGGTCGCGAATAAAGGAGTTGACGGTGCGGGAATAAAACTGCCCTACTTGCGGTTTATACGTAATGATGGCGAGTACGCAAGAGAGAAGCGATTGTCAGACCAAAACCAATTGACCGCTTTCAATGAGGCCGTTTTGCCGCACTTCGACGCGGCTTACAATCTGGCGCGATGGTTGACGCGTAACGATCAGGACGCAGAGGATATCGTCCAGGAAGCGTGCCTTCGCGCCTTCAAATATTGGAAAGGCTTTTCCGGAGGGCACTGCCGGCCCTGGCTGCTTGCGATCGTTCGAAATACTTATTATTCGTGGCTCCGGCAACGGTCTGTTCAGCCGGAACTGACAGAGGACGGAGAGATCGATGACGTGGACGACGGTATTCCTAACCCGGAGCGTGCGCTGCTTCAAAATGCGGATCGAGACATGCTGAAAGCCGCGTTGGAAGACTTAGCCGTGGAGTTTCGCGAAGCGATCGTTCTTCGGGAGATGGAAGGACTGTCTTACAAAGAAATCGCGGATATCGCAGGTGTCCCGATTGGGACCGTGATGTCCCGTCTCGCTCGCGCGCGTAAACGGCTTCAAATTTACCTGACAAGAACTGCCCCAGAGAATTGCTTATGACGACCTGCAAGGAAACCAAAGGCTTTCTCAACGCCTATGTGGATGGGGAACTCGATTCCGCAGGTAGCCTGGCCGTCGAGACTCATATCCGAGCATGCGCATCGTGCTTATCTGATGTCGAGAACCTTCATGCTTTGGCCTCGGCCATCGAAAATGGATCGTTGCGCTTCAAAGCTCCTGCACGCCTGACGAGAAATGTCCAAGGAGCAATTCGCGCCGCGAATCCTGAGGCCAGGAGTTCAGTTTTCTATTGGCGTTGGGCCAGCGTTCTGGCATCAGCCGTTTTGATAATCGCTCTCACATGGACAGTGACCACGCGTTGGGCAAAGTCTTCACAGGAAACGCTCTTGATCAGTGATATCGTTTCCAGTCACGTACGTTCGACGATGGCAAACCACATTACCGACGTTTCTTCTTCCGATTCCCATACCGTGAAACCGTGGTTTAGCGGCAGACTTGATTATTCACCGCCGACGAAAGATCTCACCGAGCAGGGATTTCGATTGATTGGCGGCCGTCTGGATTACCTCGACGGCCGGCCAGTCGCGGCATTGGTTTATCAGCGCAGCCAGCACTTCATTAATCTGTTTGTCTGGCCATCGAACAGCCTGGCCATCGGGGAACAAGAGCAACTGGCGCGTCAGGGATACAACCTGATCCACTGGACCAGGTCCGGTATGATGTATTGGCTTATATCCGAGTTGAACCTGACAGAATTGAACGAATGCGCGCGGCTGTTGAAGGAATAATCTTCGACCGGCTGAATCCTCTTTTCCGCAACACGCAACACCGATAATCCCCGTAATTTATTCCCGAAGGAATTTAGCGGAACTCCGATAGGTCTTCTCAATTGAAAGGAGCAACAATGAGACAACTATTGCCTATCTTTGTTCTGATGACGGCCTTGACGACGGCAGCGTGCGCTCAGGATTCAGCCCAGTCGCAGGAACCTCGCACCACTCAATCACGGTCTGGTTATGATGGATACGGCGGCCGCGCCGAAGTTTTTGTGACCGGATTCGGGCTGTTTGGAAATGGGACGAGAGGTAACTCAATCGACCAGCAGGAAACCCAGTCGGGTGGCGCCTCGGTCGGCTATCGTTTTCATCTGAACGCGGCAAGCGCTCTGGAAGGCCGCTACGGATTCAGCCGCGACTCGCAGAAGTACACTATCGGCAGCACTGTATCCTCTGTTCCCGCCTACCTTTCTGAGATCAGCGGCAGTTACGTTTACAGTTTCGCGAAAACGCGCCATTTACAGCCTTTTCTAGAGGGAGGAGGAGGGCTGGTCCTCTTCATTCCTGGAAACTACGGTACAGGCACCACGGCATCAGGGTCGGGGATTCTACCGAACAGTTCTGGTTATCAAGCGGCTTACGTTGACGCAACCAATTCCTTCTATGGCGGAGCGCCAGCCGCTCTTCAAACACAGGCGAAAGGCATGTTTGTGTATGGGGGTGGCGCGGATGTGCCCGTCTTATCACGAGTCAGTTTCAGAATTGAGGTCCGGGGCCTGGCATACAAAACTCCGGATTTCGGCGCCACCGCACTCCAGACGAACGCATTCACTTTTATCTATGAACCATCGCTGGGTGTTGCCTATCGCTTCTAGGGCTGGGTTGAGGTGTGCACTTTGACCAATTCGAAGTTGTAGAACGAACGTAACCGTCTGGTGAATATTCGCCGGACGGTTACGGCTTGTCGGCGGCCACGAGAGCTGCGGCCGCGTGGAGCAGGTTGGCCCGAATGTCACCGAGTTTCCAGCCGGGAGACGATGTGGCCGCCACCGTCCGGCCTGTGCCCGGAGGCATGTGGCCCGTTCCGGCGCAGACGACACCATCATTGTCGCCGGGAATGAATCGCTCCCGAATTCGATCTACTGGATGGTCCCAGACCTTCTGCACTCGGATTCAAGGAAAAACAAAACATGCTTACTACTTCCGCGAGTATCGCGCTTGGCCTCGCGTTCGTCCTCCTTGGCGGTATCAATGTGTGGATGGTACTGGAGGCATTGTCGCGGGTGAAGGCCGCCAAGGCCAGCTCCCGATTGCTGGCGCTGCATCGGATCGGCGGATATCTGTTCATCGGATTATTCTGCATAATGGCGTATTTCATGGTGGCTCGCCTCCGGAACGGGGGCGGCGACACTTCCCCGACAGTTACCGCTCACCTCGGCCTGGCGATGATCCTGTCTCCACTCCTTTTCATCAAAGTGCTGATAGCCCGCTATTACAAGAACCAACACGGCCTGCTGATGCCTATCGGACTGACCATATTCGTGCTCGCGTTCGTACTGATCGGCAGCACGGCGGGGCCGTATCTGGCGCGCACGTCGAAAATCGAGCAGGTGTCGATTGATCCGGCCCGTGTTCCGCCTGTAACCATCGACTTGAATCAGGCCAGCGATCTGATGCAGAAGCGCTGCTCGAAATGCCACAATCTGGACCGTGCTGTAGGAGCGCGTAAAGACGCGCGGGGTTGGCTCGCGACTGTGAATCGCATGCGGGCGATGCCTGCCGCGGGGATATCAGAGACCGACGCCCAAACGATCGTTTCCTACCTGGCATCCCAAAATCGGCCGGAAGGTTCGGGAATCGCGGCGCGGATGGAGGTCGCGCGCGCACTCGTGGATCAGCGTTGCGGCCGGTGCCACAACCTGGACCGCGTCTACAAGACCGTGCAGATGCCCGAGCAATGGCGCGAGACGGTTACCCGAATGGTCGACTATGCCGCCGGCAGTACGGGCGCGCTTCAGCCTGGAGAGGACCAGCAGATCACGGACTACCTCGCGGCCACCCAAACGCCCGAAGCTGTAAATCGAAGAAAGGCACGGGTGGACTCGGCGGGCGGGCGAAGTCTGATTGCCCAGACAGCGTCCGCGGGCCCGCAGCCTCCGATGCCAGCTGCGCAGTACGACGGTAAAACCATCGGGTTCGTATCGCTTGTATCTATTGGAATGATCACACTAATCATCAGGCGTCCCAGGGGACGCGCTATGGCTCCGGTACAACCGGTGGCACAATCAACGAGTCGGGCTGCTGCGGCCCCGCGTCTGCCCAATAGCCCGTTCATCCTTCAGTTGGTGCAGATTATTCAGCAGACGCCAGACGCCAGGACTCTGCGCTTCGTGGTGCACGGCCAGCGACACCTGGACGCTTTGCCGGGCCAATTCCTTACCTTCTCGTTTCTTTTTGATGGAAAAAAGGAAACGCGCTGTTATTCGATCTGTTCCTCGCCTGCGCGGTCGGGCTATGTGGAGATCACGCCAAAGCGTGTCAACAACGGCTGTGTCTCCGTATTCTTGAACGATCGCGCATCGATCGGTATGACGGTCGAAGCAACGGGCCCATTTGGGCAATTCTACCTGGACGGAGCTACCGACAAGAGAATCGTGATGATTGCGGCCGGCAGTGGCATCACACCAATGATGGCGATGCTTCGTTATATTGACGACCTTTGTCTGGCCACAGAGGCTACCCTTCTCTATTGCGTACGAACCGCGCAGGACATCATCTTCCACAATGAATTACACGAATCGCAGTCTCGGATAAAGAATTTTCGATATCACGTGTTGCTGTCGCAACCTGATCCGGAATGGCCCGGTGCGCGTGGCCACATCAACCGTGAGTTCATTTGCAGGGCAATTCCCGAACTAAAGGGTCAGGTATTTTTCCTTTGCGGGCCTCCCCCGTTCATGGAAGCGGCGCGGCGCATACTGATGGACCTGGGAGTGGAGTCTGAAGGAATCCGGCAGGAAATGTTTGGAGGAACGGATCCCCGACTTAAGCTACCTGAATCGCCAGCTCCTAAAACACGGTTTCAGGTCGAGTTCGCGCGGTCAGGAAAAGTCTGTCCGATTCTCGAAGGCCAGACCCTGCTTCAGGCCGCTGCCGAAAACGGCATCGAAATCCCTTCCGCCTGCCGCCAGGGCCAGTGTGGAACCTGCAAGACGCGATTGCTCGACGGGCACGTCCAGATGACAGCAGAACAAGGGCTGGATCCGGACTCGAAAATGCGGGGTTTTGTCTTGACGTGTGTAGGCCACGCCGACGGGAACGTCAAGCTTGATGCGTAATCTCATGTAGAGAGAAGCTAGTGTGGTGTCTCAGAAGTTTGCTTCATAATTTGGAACTCCCCGACCACCGGTCAGGAAAAATTGTACGAATTGGAGGGCGCGCGAATGGTCAGCTATGGGAATAATTATGAAGCTTACGTCGCGTATCGCATGCAGAAGCGGCCGATCAGCTTGCCGGTAACGTCAGAACAGATCGTCCCGCCTTCCGGCGATGAAGTAATTGTCTCAAAAAACATTACCTTCCATTACGACTCAATTGATGGTTTCAAGGTCATCACGTGGGCCGACGCGGGCTGACGTACGCGCTGGTTTCAGACCTTGAAGAACACGGTCAACAATCGTGTATCGTTTGTCACCGGGGACCAGGGATCAGGATTTCATTCGCAGCCTGAAACCTCGATCATCTTCCTGGAAGTAAACACAAACCTTCAAAATAATAACGGGGACCGTACAGCCTGCGTACGGTCCCCGTTATTATGTGTGTTGATTTAAGACGCTACTGCGCCAGGTAGCGTGCGACAACGAGGCCGCCGGTTTGACCGCCCCCGGTTTGAGCGTTCTTAGCGGAAGTTCCAACGGCCACAATCTTACCGTCGCTCTGGAGAGCCAGATCGTAAATCCCCGCCTGGTTCGCCCCGAACGCTGTGGTCACCTGTCCGCCGAGACCAAAGGTCGTATCCGGCGCGCCTGTGCTGGAATACCGCGCAAGCGCGAAATCGGCCTGGGTGACAAAATTCGCAGCAGCAAATCGGCCGGCGGATCCGGCCGCAACGATGTTGCCGTTCGCTTGAACGGCCATCGCGAACAGCGTGGCGGCAGGCTCGGTTGGAGCGAATGCCGTGGTCACGGCCCCACCCTGGCCGAAGGTCGTATCAACGCTGCCATTGCCGTTGTAGCGAACCACACCGAAGCCTATGCTGTTCCCGTTGTTATTCAAGTTGTCAGCCGTACCGCCTACCAGAATCTGGCAGTCGCCGAAGCAGCCGCCTTCAGTTTGAACCGCAATGGCTCCCGCGACCACCACGCTGGCTGCTTCGCCCGAGATGCCAAAGCTCGTATCCAGGCTGCCGTTCGGGTAGTACCGAGAAATAATTCCTGCGGCCTGGGCGAAGCTGACACCCGGTGGAGGTGCCGAGAAACCCACCACGCTTCCGTCGGCCGCAAGCAGAATCTTGCTATCGGGCTGCAATGCGATAGCGGTAGGGCTTGTAAAGAGAATTGGCGCGACCCCGCCGCTGCCAAAACTGCTATCCAGTTGGCCATCCGCGTTGTAACGGCCCATGGCGCCTTCGCCGGCGAGAAGAATTTTTCCGTCCGGCTGCAATGTAAGGACGCCGGCTGCCGCGCCGAACGAACCAATTTGTGTTTCTACGATACCGGCGCTGCCGAATGTCGTATCCAGGCTGCCATTCGCGTTGGGCCGTGCCAATATAAACAGGTTGCCGGAACCCTGCTCCCCATTCGAGATTCCGACGACGATCCTGCCGTCGCTCTGGATGGCCAGGCCCATGACCTGACACAGACCATCGTTGCCGCCGAGAATTGATGTCACCGTGCCGCCAACTCCAAACGTGGAATCGAGCGTGCCATTCGCATTCAGACGCACGACACCCGTTACAAAACCGATTTGTCCCCCGGCAAGAATCTTCCCGTTATTTTGTATCGCTACGACGGTGCCAAAGGTGCCACCATTATTAAATTCTCCGGCGCTGTCTGTAAACACGCCCTGGATGTCGAACGTGGGGTCCAGCTTTCCAGCCTGCGCCATGGCCGGACTTGATGAAATGATCAGGACCGCGCCAGCCAGCAGCGCGCCCCAGGCGAATGTGCCCATCTTTGCTTTCCTCATTTGCCTGCGGATTCGCATAACTATTTTTGAGGCGTGATTGAATACAGTGAGTTCCTTCAAGACGTTCTCCTTTGATCTTTGTATGTGACGATCGGCTGAGACACTTGTGATCGAGTTTCTGCGTTCGAACTTCAGCCGTTCGTCCTGAAGATTCGATTTCGACAGTGTTCATTCCCGCGTGGATGCAAAGGTTTTGTCACAGTGTTGTTGCTTGACCGACACAATCTTGTGGATCGCGGAGCGGATTTCGCTTCGAGAGATTGCTCAAGTTCACGAGCTCGTGGAACATCCCTTAGAACGCGGGCGGGTTGTTATTACGTTGTGAGTGGACAATCGCGCTTTTAATAAGGCGCGATTGTCCAAATCGTCCTCCAGTTCACGACAGCAATCCACATTGACGTTGGTCACCATTCGGAGATCTGCACCCTGAGGTCTCGAAATACCGATGGCGAATGCGACGCCGTACGTTTCGAGGAAAGCTAGAATCTGCGAACGAGGCAGCCATCGAAGCAGCAGCTAATCCAGGCGTTCAATGGGAGGGCAGTTCACGATGAACTTACTGTCGCCGAATTTCGTGCCACTCGGACCGGTCAACAGGCCGTCCTTGACGTAAGTGAGAATTTGGAGCTCCTCTCGACGTTGACCCTGTAACCTTTATTAATTGCATCCTGAGTCCACTCGAAGAGGTTTGCCGTTCCACATGGGACTGTAATCAGGAGCGAGCGTCGGAATGCCGCCGAAGACATTGTTCGGCCGGTGGCCATCCGTCAAAGCAGCGTAAAGACCCTGCCTCATGGGATTGTCACACCCGCCGTCCGAGGGGCCGTTTACCGCGATGAACAAACGTTCCACGGGGCTGCTGAAACTGTCGTCGCGTCCGGTGACCAAGTGCTGCATAAAAGGGGCGTATGTCGCGGCTTCGATAGCGGCGACGGTGGAGACGCTGACGTCCATTGAGATGTAGATGGGACGTCCAAAACTGAACCCATTGACCATTTGAAGAGTGACCGTTCCTCCAAACGGGTCGATGGCTAGCACTTCATCATGAACCTTTGAGTAATCGACACCCCATTCGGGAAATTGATGTCGTTTGCCTCCACATCAAATGCGATGATCGGGGCGTTGTAAATGATGTTTCCGACACGGACCAGTGGACTGTAGAACTGGTCACCAACAGTCTTGCCGCGGAAAACGCCTTACCTACGCGCACCCTAAAGTGAATTCAGGAATGTGAACAGTGCTTGCTTCTCCGCGCGACGCAATTCGCGGAAGCGGTCTCTTACATGCGCGGCCTCGCCGCCGTGCCGCTCAATGGCATCTTCCAACGTCAAGGAGCTGAGATCGTGCATGTGCCGAGGGTGCATGCGGAGTCCCCAGAGCGGCACGGTGCGCAGTTTGTTCGCTGTATCTTGCGGCGGGTTCTGGACGATGCCGTCGCCGGTATGTACGTCATGAAGCAGGAAATCGCTGTACGGATGAATAATTTTGTTGCCCAAGGCATCTGGTATGGTGAAGGTTCCACCATTGATCACGGTTCCTGCAGGAGCCGTAACAATGGTGCTGACATGACAAATGGCACAGCCGATTTTCTCGAACAACTGTTCGCCAGCTTGTGAGGCAACTGATGCAGCCAGAATCGCATCGCGTGGGGGCGCTTTCGTACCGCGGATGAACTGAGCGAAGTGGTCGATGTCTGCCAAACCAAGATTGTCGGGATTATCCTCGGGGTCGCTGGTAATTTTTCCGACCGGGGTCACATCCTTGGGCCGCAAACGGTTCGTTACTCCCATTTCATTCAGATAGGCGTCGCCGATGAAGGAAAGCAAGCTGCTGTGTTGATCTTTCCAGCCAAAGCGGCCAATGCGCGTTTGTCCGGGCGCCTCCAGAACAGGAACTTCGACGGCTTCACCGTGGATTCGGCCACCGCCGGCCTCCAGTTGATGCTGGGCGATCGCTTTTAAGGTGCTGTCATCGATGGCCTCAACAAAGCCGTCTCCTAATGTATTGAGGGCGGCGCGTAGAGCTCGAATGTTCTCCGCATCAGGTATATGTTCCTGCGCTTGTGGAATCAGCGCGCGGTCGTTGATGATCGAGCGGTTGGCAATAATATTTGCGCCGTCATTTATTGGAACGGTTGCTGCGACGAAATTTCCGTCAATGTCGTTGTGACCCGCGCGGACTTCGGTGAACTGGCTGGACCCGCCGCTTACAGGATTCTGGTGACAATCCACGCACGCTCGAGCATTAAAGACCGGTCCGAGCCCGGTGCGGGCATCGTGATCTTGCTCGAACCTGGTTTGGTCAAGCGCATACGAATCGCCAGGTGGCTGTGCAATGCCGTTACTGCTGCTCTGTGATCCGGGGTTTTGTGCGAGCGTGGGAGTGTCAAAACCAGTGGGCGCTTCGGTTGGAGATTGCTGTGCAACACTGACCACGCCGATCACCAGCGCTCCTAATACCAACACGCCGACAGAGATGTATTTTCGCAACATTTTGAGACCTCCGGGAAGATTTGAATTTCGCCGATTTCGATTGCGCCCTCACGAACCACAGCTCGCGAAAGCCTTAACAGAGGCAAGACTCGTAGCGCCGCCGAGTTATTCCCGATCCGATTGTTAAAAATTTGTGAAACGACTGAGCGCCTTAGCAGACAACGCTAGTGGGTCTGCAGGTAATCGTCTTGCGCAATCGTTAGAAGAACGAGGTCACGCGAATACTGGAAATCGTCTGGTGCAGTCTGACGCACATCGCACCGAATTCCAAGAAGGCGGGAATATTTGTTCGGAAGAGCCGGTCTCCTGTTCCAGGAGAGACTGACTGAGAAATCGGCTGATCGGCTCTGCTTCCCTCCAACTTGTCGTGTTGGTTTTGCATGGTGTGACAAATTCAGCCGCTGAGCAAAAAACAGTGCACGGCGCGGAAGCTCGATCCGTGCCTTTGCTAGGATAGCTTTATGAGGAAAGGCTCGATCATTGGAGTCCATGACATCCAACTCGCCATGCCTGAGGGCGGGGAAGAGGCCGCACGCGGTTTCTACTCCGGTCTGCTTGGCATTCCCGAAGTTCCAAAGCCTCCCCTGCAGGCGAAGCGGGGTGGAGTATGGTTCGAAACCGAAACCGTCAGAATCCATCTTGGTGTCGAGCAGGATTTTCGGCCAGCGAAGAAGGCGCACCCTGGCTTGCTCGTGGATGATCTGCGCTCGTTGTCGAAACGATTAGCAGGCGCCGGTTATGAAGTTGTTAGTGGCGAGCCGTTAGAAGCGTACGAACACCTCTATGTTAACGACCGGTTCGGCAACCGGCTGGAATTGTTGCACCGAATTCTCCTGCTGGAGGAAGCAACGTGTTTTCCGAAAAAGAAATCGACTATTTGAAATCACAGAAGCTGGCACGCATAGCCACGGTATCGGCCGACGGCGAGCCGGATGTTGCACCCGTTGGCTTCACGTTTGATGGCCAGCACTTCCTGGTCGGCGGCATCGATCTGCGACGAACCTTGAAGTACAAGAACGCAATCGCCACAGGACGTGCAGCTTTAGTTGTGGACGATTTGAGCAGTACCGATCCGTTTGAGCCTCGCGGCGTCAAGATCCATGGAAAGGCTCGAATCACTCACGTGAAGGGTCACACCGGAGACGGCGAGTACATCGAGATCACGCCCGAACGAAACTGGAGCTGGGGAATCGAAGCCCCCAGCTTTGATAAAGGCAAGCCGGTCATGAAGAAGGTTCGCCCGGAAGCAGGCAGAGGCGTTTAATCAGTAATCACTGCGAAGGGCGGCAGGATGAATAAGCCTCTCGATCTCAAATCGCCGTGCGTCCTCCATCAACGGCGATGGCGCCTGCGCGGCCAGCTGCTCAACCCCTTCCCCCATTTCCTGCGTGCCTTCTGTTCGCGTAGGTCCGGGGCTCACGGTGTTGACGCGGACGCCGCTCGGACCATATTCAGCTGCCCAGGCTTTGGTCAGCAGGTTGATAGCGGCCTTGCTGGACCCATAGAGGCTCATGCCCGCCGCGCCATAATCGGCAACCATCGTGGATACCAGAATCCCGTCCTCTCGTTTCATTTTCAGGTTCTTGTAACCTGTCGAATATTCCTTGAACATAACCATCGGTGCTCCCCGTAATTCAATCGGTAAACACGACTCGATCTGGTAATGGCTGCTCAGCGCGGAAAGCGGTCGGCCGTTCAGACCGCCTTCTTGCAATTGATCATGAAACAGCGTCCAACCATCGCATAACAGGTCACTGCTTTTTAGCGGATTTTAGCTCTGACAGACATCCAGGACTCTTATTTCCGGACACCTTTTCCTGTACAAAGATTGAGGCAAATTCTCGAGTATGGAATCCCTTAATGCGATAACGGTTTTTCTTCGCCAATGAGCTCTTCGACTGACCAGGCTGATCTCACGAGCCGGGAAGGGCCTCTGAAATTCCCTGACGTGAGACTTGATTTCGGCCGTCGGCATTTGATCGATCATAAAAGCAGGCAGGAGTGTATATCCTGTCCCCTGCCTGACGAGTCGAAGAAGAGTATCCAGATTTCCGCCCTGAAATTGAACTCTCGGGAAAGATTTTGCGGCTTCTGAATCCACCGAGCAGAGTTGCATGACCTGGTCTTTAAAACAATGCCCATCCTGCAAAAGCCACATATCACATGTATCCAGATCGTCAATTCGGCAGGTTTTCCCTTTCAATAATCGATGACCAGAAGATGCATAGACGTTAAAAGTCTCGTAGTAAATGGGCTCTTCAACCAGACCTGCAACCGAAAGGGGGGTTGCCATCAGGGCGGCGTCCAGTCGATCTTCACTCAGTTCCTGTAAGATCGAACTGGTTTTCAGTTCATCAATCAGCAGCATGACTTTTGGGTATTGTTGAGCGAAACGCCGTAAAAAGTGCGGGACGAGAGTGTTGGCGACAGTAGGAATAACACCGAGACGAAACTCGCCAGAAATTTCGTCGGACTTCTGCCTTGCCAGTTCCTTCAAACGTTTGTGCTCTCTGAGAACAAGGCGCGCCTGATGAAGTATGGCTTCGCCATCCTCTGTAAGCATTATTGGTTTTTTGACTCGATCAAAAATGACGATGTCCAGATCGTCTTCAACTTTTCTGATTTGCTGACTCAAGGTGGGCTGAGAGATATGACACGCTTCAGCTGCCTTGCCGAAGTGTTTGAGGTCTGCAACGGCAACAATATATTCCAACTGAACCAGACTTGGCACGACGCCTCCTTATCTCCGATAGTTTAAATCAATGATTGATTGAAACTATCGATTTTACTTTTCCATTTGTTTAATGAAAACTCAATAGCGAGAAGTGAATGGGTTGACCACACAAAAAAAGGAGAGCCATCGTGTTAAGACCAAAACTAAAATGCGCGGCGCTGGCGGCGTTAACGGTATTTGCACAGCTAGGGTATTCCGCAGAGCCTCAGGCAACAGAGAAGGAGTCAGCGAACAGAGAAACCGTCTCGAATCAATTCTGGTGGCCGGAAAGACTGGATCTGTCTCCTCTTCGGCAGCGTGCCAGTGAATCGGATCCCATGGGGAAAGATTTTCAATATGCCAGAGAGTTCAAGAAACTCGATCTTAAAGCGGTCAAGAAGGATATCGCGGAGGTTTTGACGACGTCACAGGATTGGTGGCCTGCCGATTACGGCACCTACGCACCACTTTTCATTCGGATGGCCTGGCACAGTGCGGGAACCTACCGTATTGCGGACGGTCGCGGTGGTGCCAGCGGCGGCCAGCAGAGGTTTGAACCGCTCAACAGCTGGCCCGACAATGCGAATCTTGACAAAGCTCGGCGCCTGCTTTGGCCGGTCAAGGAGAAGTATGGGAAAAGCATCTCTTGGGCCGACCTGATGGTCCTGGCCGGCAATGTGGCTCTGGAATCGATGGGTTTTAAAACTTTTGGTTACGCTGGCGGCCGTCAGGATCAATGGGAAGCCGACCTGGTTTATTGGGGGCCGGAAAAGAAATGGCTGGCGGACGAGAGACACAAAGATGGGAATCTGGAGAATCCGCTGGCCGCAGTTCAAATGGGACTCATTTATGTGAACCCTGAAGGGCCCAATGGAAATCCGGATCCGCTTCTGGCTGCCAAAGACATCCGAGAGGCATTTGGGCGAATGGCCATGAATGACGAAGAAACCGTGGCTCTGATTGCGGGCGGTCACTCGTTTGGCAAAGCTCATGGCGCCGCTGACCCGTCCGCGTGCGTGGGAGCCGCTCCCGCGGGCGCAGCTATTGAAGAGCAAGGGCTCGGTTGGACAAACAAGTGTGGATCTGGAAATGGCAAAGATACGATCACAAGCGGATTAGAGGGCGCCTGGACCGCAAGTCCAACGCACTTTTCAATGCAGTACCTGTCGAACCTTTTTAAGTTCGAATGGGTGAAAACCAAGAGCCCCGCAGGAGCTACACAGTGGACTCCGAAGGACGGCGGCGGAGAGGGAACAGTTCCCGACCCGCATGATCCGACACAGCGTCATGCTCCCATCATGTTTACGACGGACGTCGCTCTGAAGTTTGATCCGGCCTATGAAAAGATCTCCAAACGTTTTTTGGATAACCCGCAGGAATTCGAGCTTGCCTTCGCGAAAGCGTGGTTCAAATTAACTCATCGTGATATGGGTCCTCGCGCACGCTATCTGGGCAGTGAGGTTCCGAAAGAGGCTCTGATCTGGCAGGATCCTATCCCAGCAGTGAATCGCAAACTGATTGGGGAAGCTGAAATCGAAAGCTTGAAGAAAAAACTTCTGACTTCAGGACTGACCGTGCCGGAGCTTGTTCGAACGGCATGGGCATCTGCCGCTTCCTTCCGGGGCACCGATAAACGTGGTGGGGCCAACGGAGCCCGCATTCGCCTTTCGCCCGAAAAGGACTGGCCGGTTAACAACCCTGAAGAGTTGGCAAACGTCCTTCAAAAGTTGGAAGACATTCAGTCCCATTTCAACAAGACTCAAAAGGATGGCAAGAAAGTCTCCCTTGCCGACCTGATCGTCCTGGGCGGATCCGCAGCTGTTGAACAAGCCGCTAAGTCCGCGGGCTATAACGTGAAAGTTCCCTTCAAGCCCGGACGCATGGATGCCGCTCAAGAGCAGACCGACGTCAGTTCGTTTGCCGTGCTTGAGCCCAAGGCGGATGGTTTCCGCAACTACTATGGTGGCGGCAATTATATGCCACCGCTGGAGATGCTTGTCGACCGGGCCAACATGCTGACATTAACTGTGCCGGAAATGACGGCTCTCGTCGGTGGCATGAGAGTGCTGGACGCAAATGCAGAGCAATCTCAGAACGGTGTGTTTACGAAAAGGCCGGGAACTTTGAGCAACGACTTCTTTGTTAATCTTCTCGATATATCGACGAAATGGCAAAAGTCGGCCAAGTCCGACGGCATCTATGAAGGGCTTGATCGCAAAACCGGCCGGATCAAATGGACGGCGACGCCGGTTGACCTGATCTTTGGTTCGCACTCTGAACTTCGCGCCATTGCCGAAGTCTACGCTGCTGAAGATGGAAAGGAAAAGTTCGTACGCGACTTTGTGAGTGCCTGGAACAAAGTCATGAACCTCGACCGCTTTGATCTG
>WNFT01002841.1_pt1 | contig 14873 bp, 11 predicted proteins | sample 5400191 | NCBI WGS metagenome assembly WNFT01 (sample SAMN13153359, study PRJNA577476) | soil metagenome | isolation source: 80 cm saprolite under Madrone tree | place: USA:California | collected 2016-06-14 | reverse complement strand
ACGTACAGGATCTCCTTGCAGAGAGGCCTGATAGGCACCAGGTTAAGGTGGTCTGTCAATGGAATCGACGACCTGACCCCGCGCCTTTCAGGACTCTGTTGACGAATGAAAGGAAGAATCGAGTAGAGATCACGCGCTCTCCCCTACGGACCGACAATCTTCTTGGACTCCCGATACCGGTGGATGAGCGTATTGGTCGAGCTGTCGTGTGCCAGCCGGGGTTCTTCGGCACTCTGAAGCTCAGGAATGATGCGATTGGCCAGCACCTTGCCAAGCTCGACGCCCCACTGGTCGAACGAGTCAATATTCCAGATAGTGCCTTGAACGAAGACTTTATGCTCGTAGAGCGCGATCAGCTTGCCCAGCGTCTCCGGCGTCAGCCGCGGCGCGAGAATGGTATTCGTAGGGCGGTTGCCCTCGAAGGTGCGATGGGGCACCTGGAACGCTGGGACGCCCTCTGCTGCGACCTCCTCCGCCGTCTTGCCGAATGCCAGGGCCTCGGTCTGGGCAAAGAAATTGGCCATCAGGAGATCGTGGTGCGGCCCAAGCGGGTTCAGCGCTTGATAAAAGCCGATAAAGTCGCACGGGATGAGCTTGGTCCCCTGGTGGATGAGTTGATAGAAGGCGTGCTGGCCGTTGGTTCCTGGTTGCCCCCAGATAATGGGCCCGGTCTGATAGTTCACCTGCTTGCCCTCTAGATCGACGTGCTTGCCGTTGCTCTCCATGTCGAGTTGCTGGAGGTAGGACGTCAGGTGCCCAAGGTAGTGATCATAGGGCAGGACTGCTACGGTCTGAGCGCCGAAGAAGTTGTTGTACCAGATGCCAATGAGTCCCAGCAGCACGGGCAGGTTACGCTCAAAGGGAGTCGTGCGGAAATGCTCGTCCATGGCGTGGAATCCGGCGAGCATCTCGTGGAATTGTTCAGGGCCAAGAGCGATCATCAGGGACAGGCCTATGGCGGAGTCATAGGAGTAGCGACCACCGACCCAGTCCCAGAACTCGAACATGTTGGCGGTGTCGATACCGAATTTCGCCACCTCCTGGGCATTCGTCGAGACGGCAACGAAGTGTTTGGCTACCGCCTGCTCGCTGCCCAGCGCTCGCAAGCACCACTCACGGGCCGAATGTGCGTTGGTCAGGGTCTCCAGCGTCGTGAAGGTCTTGGAGGAGACGATGAAGAGGGTCTCGGCCGGGTCGAGATCGCGGGTGGCTTCCACGAACTCGTTGCCGTCAATATTGGAGACGAAGCGCAGGGTTAGACTACGATCGCTGAAGTACTTCAACGCCTCATACGCCATGAAAGGACCCAGGTCCGAGCCACCAATGCCGATGTTGATGATGTTGCGCATGCGCTTGCCGGTGTATCCGGTCCATGCGCCGCTGCGAACACGGTTGGCAAAGTTTGCCATCTTGTCCAGCACGGCGTGGACCTCTGGTACGACGTTCTCACCGTCAACAATGATGGTTTCGTCCCGCGGTGCTCGCAGAGCCACGTGCAGGACGGTGCGGTTCTCCGTGACGTTGATTTTCTCGCCGCGGAACATGGCGCCGATGCGCTCACGCACATGCGAAGACTCGGCTAATGCCAGAAGTAGTCGCAGCGTTTCATCAGTGATGCGGTTCTTGGAGTAGTCCAGGTAGAGGCCGACGGCCTCTACTGCGAAACGCTCGCCACGCCTGGGGTCCTGGGCGAAGAGCGTACGCAGGTGCTGGTTGCGCATCTGCTGGTAATGGTCCTCCAGGGCCTTCCACTCTGTGCGTTGTGTCAGTGGTGTTAAGTTTGTGGACATGGTGTATGTTTCCTCCCTTGTTGTATTTTCTCTGTCATCGCTTGTAATAATATGATACCACTCATCCAAGGTGTGCTTCACTGTCAAGGACCTCTGCTCAAGGAGTTTTCAAAGGCGTGCAACGCATGTATAATTATAAGTATGCAGCGAGCAGATACAGTCTAGCTCAGGAGGCATCGACAATGGCTGATCAGCTACAACCACCGCACCGGAGGATTTCGCGGCGTGCCGTTGTGAGGCAATTGGCAGGACTGGCCGTCGTGGGCCTGACTGGTGGCGGTGTTGTCTATCTGGCACACACTCAAATATCACCGAACGCTTCCTCGCCACGTCCTCTACCTGCTACTGTTCCTGTTCAGCCCATCGGTTCTTCAGCTATCATGTTTGGTTTCGATGCGCAGCACTCTCACTATAACCCGAATGAGCACATCCTATCGCCCGCCAACGTCTCCCAACTGGCCCTCTACTGGTCTGCTTCCACCGATGGGCCCATTGTCTCCTCGCCCGCCGTTGCCAAAGGTATCGTCTACATCGGTTCGAGCGACTGGAGTGTGTATGCCTTCGATGCCTCCACCGGGAAAGTCCGCTGGTCTTCTCCCACTGGTGGCCCCATCGACTCCTCGCCCGCTGTTGCCAATGGCATCGTCTACGTTGGCTCCGCTGATCATCGGCTGTATGTCTTCGAAGCCTCTGATGGCGGGGGCCTCTGGACTACCATTACAGGCAGTTCTATCTCCTCATCGCCCATCTGCACCAACCGTGTCGTCTACGTCGGTTCTGATGATCACACCCTCTATGCTCTCGACGCCCCCACAGGCGCGACTCTCTGGGAAACCTTTACTGGCGGGTCCATTGATTCTTCGCCTGCCGTTGGCAATGGCGTGGTTTATGTCGGCTGCGGTGATCGCAAACTGTATGCCTTTGATGCGACCACCGGAGGACTGCGGTGGAATGTCTCCACAGGAGATCGCATCTCCTCCTCACCTACCTGCACCAAAGGCGTCGTCTACGTCGGTTCTGATGATACCAACTTCTATGCCTTCAACATTGCCACGGGGTTCCGCCTGTGGTCCGTCTCTCTTGGTGCGCGCATCCGCTCCTCACCGGCTATCGCCAAAGGCGTCGTCTATGTCGGCGCTGATGATGGCAAGCTGCATGCCGTCGATGCCTCGACTGGCAAGGCCTTGTGGTCTGTTGCCACTGGTGGGCGCATTCGCTCCTCGCCTACCGTTGCGAATGGCGTGGTCTACGTTGGGTCGGGCGATCATAAGCTGTATGCTTTTACTGCCGCGACAGGCATTCCCCTGTGGTCTGTTGCCACCGGGGGGCCCATCGACTCGTCGCCTGCTGTTGTCGATGGGGTGGTGTATGTCGGTTCGGGCGACCGGAAGGTGTATGCGTTTCACTTGCCTGGTAGGGCTTCTGCGCTTGGGTGAGCCTCATGTTTTTGCAGCCAAACGCGCTTCACAAGCTTCTTCTGTTGCTGCGGCCAGGCAGCCTGCGGCTGCCTGGCCGCAGCAACAAACATTGGAATGAGCAATACCCGGCGATGACCTGGCTCCGGCACGTACTCAAGGCCATTTGTAGCGGTTTCAATCAATCGCTCGAATGACATTGTTTGTTTCATGGCACGCTTCGCCTCTGCATCGCGCTGAAGGATCGGCATTAATTGCGGCTCGTAGTCTCGAAAGACCCGGTCATACCAGCGCTGAAGGATATCCAGCGGTATTAACCCCTACAATAGAAATTCTGTCCAAAGGGACAGGTGAAGAAGCATCCTTACCTTCACCTGTCAACAAAAAATATCAGTGAAGGATGTCCCTTCACTGATATCTTGTCTCATCAGGCATTTAGACCAGGCCAGAAGTTCATCTAGTCACCGTGATGACGGTGGCTGCCTCCACCAGGATGCCCCTCTCAGAATCAAAAGCGGAAATGCCTGCGATGGAAGAAGCGGTGACGGAAGAAGTGGTGACGGTGGAAGAAGTGGTGGCGAAATCCGAAACCGCCGTCAAACCCGCCAAACCCGTCGTTAAACCCACCAAACCCGAAGCCTCCACAATCGAAACAGTCGTTAAACCCGCCAAACCCGTCGTTAAACCCACCAAACCCGAAGCCTCCACAATCGAAACAGTCGTTAAACCCGCCCCCGAAGCCACAGCCGCCAAACTCGAAATCACCACACCCGCCGAAGCCGCCGTCAAATCCGAAGCCGCGGTCAAATCCAAAGCCGCCTCCGAAACCGCCTCCGCAACAGCCCCCATTTGCAGTGTGTGCTGATGCCGTGTGAGCCGATGCCGTCCCGGTAGAGATTGCCATACCGAACACGAGCGTCAAGCAGAAAACAACGCCTAGAAATCCCAACTTGAAAGGGGTAGACCGTCGCATGAGTTCTTCTCACTTTCCGAAGTAGGAGAGCCTGTTAAGTTGTGCACAAACTCCCCAAGTAACAAACCAACCAAGGTGTTGGGCAAAGTTCTTGTTGCCCATGTAGACTGGGATGATTGCGTCTGCTTGCCAGCGTCGGCTACGTCCGTGGTCCCAATCTTGATGGGCACCTTTGGCGATTGCCAAAGGTCCTGCTAAAGCTAACGCAAACTGTAACGACTCTGAGGGCATTTCCTAACTCAAAGGCCTGGTCGGCAGGGTTTGGGGCGACTCCCCAGTTGACGCGCCTCACCCTCCCTTATCCCAAGTATAAGGAGGAAGCGTAATGGGCAGTGGCTTAAAACTCTGACCCACAGATGAACATGCCTGGATACCTGGGCGATCGTTTGAAATTTGGTAGGCTCAGGGATAGTTCCCCACTTTCGGCTGATTTTGCCGTCCTCAATGGATAGCATTCCCCAATTCAGGTCTATTTTGCTCTTGAAAGTGAATGCTATTCCCCACTTTGACGGCCTTTACCAATTAGCGAACAATCACATATCTGGATAATAGCATATTGACAGCCACGATGCAAGAGGCTATTCTGTGCTCCTGTGCTTGCTGCCTGAAGACACTCTGAGTTGCGATTATGCTCAATTTTTCCTCGATCCAAATCTTCCGAGCGTAGGCATATGATCTTAGAAAGTACTGGACTTGAGCACCCTTCTTGAGTATACTTTTTGTGTACGCAAACATCGTAGTTTGATCAGGACGGTGGTGACCTGGAGGTCGCTCTCACAGGACTCGCCACACCATGACCTCTGCAACACCCGTGCTTTGAAGAAGGTCAGCACAAAGGAGACATCTGCCATGCAAACCGTGGGTAGAGAAACCAAAGACGAAGTTTTTGTAGATGAGTACACTGGCGGAATCATCGGTCCAAGCCTGGGCTTCGCAGCCACGATCAAAGATGGAGGACACATCCGTTGTGTTGTTCCTCCTGGTTGTTGGGGGCCGATGATCACACCAGAATTCCGCGGTGGGCACGAAGTAACCCGCCCGGTAGCTGTGGAGGGGGTGCGAGTTGGTGATGCCCTCGCCATTACTATCGAGGAGTTGCGCGTGCTCTCGCTTGCTACTGCCTCTGGCACGATGATTACGAACCGCGCTGCCTTTGGCGAAGACCCCTTCGTTGATAAAAAGTGTCCATCCTGTGGTACGCCGTGGCCCAGCAGCCGCGTTGAAGGGACCGGAGCGGAGAGCATTCGCTGTGCTCAGTGTGGAGCATCTGCCAGCCCATTCGCGTTCGAGGAAGGGTACACCATCGTATTTGACCACGACGGTGCTGTCGGATTGACGCTGGATGCCGCAACTGCACACGATTTTGCCCTACGTGCTCGTGAGGTTGCAGCTCTGCCGGAACATGCTCGCCAGCATCCTATTCTCCTGTTTGAGCCGCATACGATTCCGGGTACGCTCGCACGACTGCGCCCGTTTATCGGCAACATTGGGACGACGCCAAGCGCGGATATGCCCGACTCGCACAATGCCGGAGACTTCGGCCATTTTCTCGTGGGTACACGCCATGCCTATGGGATGTCTCAGGAGGCATTGAACCAGGCCAAGACCGACGCACACCTGGACACGAACGAAGTGCGCGCCGGAGCGGTGCTCATTTGCCCGGTTAAAATTGATGGCGGTGGTATCTACATCGGCGACTGCCACGCAAACCAGGGGGATGGTGAACTTGCACTGCACACCACCGACATCACAGCGGAAGCGCGTGTGCGTGTCAACGTCATTAAGAACCTCCCGTTGGATGGCCCCATCCTGCTGCCTGTGGCCGAGGACTTGCCCTTTATCGCGCGTCCCTTCACTCAGCAGGAGCTGGCGGCTGGTGAGCGGCTGGCCCAACGCTATCATGTCACGCTGCAGCGCAACGTCGGGCCGATCCAATTTATCGGCACCGGGCCAACGCTCAACGAGGCAACCGATAATGCGATCGAACGCGCCGCTGCCGTGCTGCAAATGACAGTGGCGGAGGTACGCAATCGTTGTACCATCACCGGTTCAGTCGAAATCGGTCGCTTGCCAGGCGTCGTGCAGTTAACCATGCTGGCGCCGCTTGCACGGCTTGATGCCATCGGTCTAGGAGCATACGTTCGCCAACAATATGGTCTCTAATCGGAGACTGCCAGAACTCACCGTTCTTCCTCTCGCTCCTCGCGCTTTATCCTGGACGAGCATCTGTGCGGGCGGAGAACGGTGCAGTTGGGTTAATCAGGGACGGCAAGATGATGCAATTACATATCAGGCTCTATGGGCCGATGCGTGTGATCGTTGGCCGGTCGGATGTTGACCTGTCGTTCGATGGATCTTCCGTCACCCTGGCTCAGGTGGTAGAGGCTCTGACCGCCGATTATCCACGTGTGCGGCGGTACCTGCTGGATGCGTCGGGGGCGCTACTCCCCTCCGTGCGCATACTGCTCAACGATGTGCGGCCCGATCCAGATGTTACCCTGGCTACTCCCTTGCAGGCCAACGACCAGGTTGTCTTTCTTACTCCTGTGGCGGGTGGCACAGGGTAACTTATGGCGTTCCCCTTTTTTCCCCGGCAAAAAGAATAGAAAGTCATAAGAATGGCTATTTTCACCACCCAGGACGCCAGCCGCATCGCGCTCGCAGTGTATGGCCTGCGCGCCTCGGCGCACGCATTGCCGGGGGAGTGCGACTACAACTTTCACTTGCAGACCGAGGCAGGGCAGGCATTCGTGCTGAAGATTGCACCCCCGGCGGAGCAAAGAAGCACGCTCGACTTGCAAAACAAAGCGTTGGAGCACCTGGCTGCGCGTGATCCTGCCCTCTTGCTTCCTCGCGTGTGTGTCACATCCGCGGGCGAAAGCATCGCAACCATCACAGCCGCAGATGGTACAGCACATTTCGTGCGCCTGCTTACCTACGTACCAGGGAAACCCTTCGCGCAAAGCAGGCCCCATACGCCTGAACTGCTCCAGAATCTCGGCGGCTTGATGGGCAGAATGGATCGAGCGCTGCAAGACTTCAGCCATCCCGCCGCGCAGCGCACGTTGAAATGGGATTTGCAACATGCACTCTGGATCCGCGACTACCTTGAGCACATCGTGCAGCCTGAGCGACGGGCCATCGTCGAGCGCTTTCTCAAGCAGTTCGAGACGCAGGCGCTGCCAGTGTTGCCTTCACTGCGCATGAGTATTATTCATGGCGATGCCAACGATTATAATGTCCTGGTCGGTAATGCTGACGCAGGGTCAAGACAAGTCACCAGCGTCATAGACTTTGGTGACATGGTATATACGTACACGGTCTGCGAACTTGCTATCGCTGCCGCCTATGCCATGTTGGGCAAAGTCGATCCCCTCGCGGCTGCTACCTCGGTCGTCGCAGGCTATCATCTTGCGTTCCCACTGACCGAGCAGGAACTGGCAGTCCTCTATCCCTTGATCTGCGCCAGGCTGTGTATCAGCGTGGTCAATTCAGCCTACCAGCAGAAGATCGAGCCACACAATGACTACCTGACTATCAGCGAGCAGCCCGCGTGGGCCTTGCTTGAGCAACTTGTGGCTGTGCATCCTGGATTGGCCCACTACATGTTTCGCCATGCCTGCCAGTTGTCGGCTTGTCCGAGCACCAATGCGCTTGTCGAGTGGCTAAAAAACAATGCCGATACGATGGGACGTGTGGTTGAACCCGATTTGCGTACTGCCAACAGCGTCATCTTTGACTTGAGTGTTGGCAGCCGAGAACTGGGCAGTTTGGTGGACGACATCGAGTGCTTGACTCGCCATATTTTTGAGCCCATGAAAGCCGCAAACAGCCGTATAGGCATCGGCAGATACAACGAGGCACGCCCGATCTACACCAGTGAGCTGTTCAAGGCAGAAAGCAACGATGGTCCCGAATGGCGCACGGTTCATCTGGGCCTCGACATCTTCATGGAAGCTGGTGCGCCAGTTCTGGCGCCGTTGGATGGCGTCGTGCATAGCTTTCGCAATAACGCCTTCCCGCTCGACTATGGCCCGACCATCATCCTGCAACATAGCATTGCGGACCAGCACCTCACATTTTTCACGTTGTACGGGCATCTGAGCACAGACTCGCTCGACGGTCTCTACGAAGGCAAGCCCATTGTCCAGGGAACAGCTTTCGCCAGAATTGGCACCTGTGCGGTCAACGGCGGCTGGCCACCGCATCTGCATTTTCAAATCATCACTGATATGCTCGGCAGAACGGGCGAGTTTCCCGGCGTGGCGCGACCCAGCCAGCGCGATGTCTGGCTGAGCCTGTGTCCCGACCCAAATCTGATCGTGCGCATCCCAGCGGAGCGTTTTCCCGCCGCTAACCTGGGTGTCGAGCAGCTCCGTCAACTGCGGGCAGAGCACATCGGCAAGTCCTTGAGCATCGCCTACCAGAAACCGCTCAAGATGGTGCGCGGTTGGATGCAGTACCTCTATGATGAGGATGGTCGTGCCTATCTGGATGCGGTCAACAATGTGAGCCATGTTGGTCACTGCCATCCGCGTGTGGTTAAAGCGGGGCAGGAACAAATGGCGGTCCTCAACACCAACACGCGCTACCTGCACGACTATCTTGTGCGCTATGCCGAACGGCTCTGCGCCACATTGCCAGCACCGTTAAGTGTGTGCTTCTTTGTGTGTTCGGGCAGCGAGGCGAATGAGTTGGCGTTGCGACTTGTACGCACGCACACACGGCAGCAAGACATCATCGTCGTTGATATTGGCTACCATGGCAACACGACGGCTCTGGTTGAGATCAGCCCGTACAAATTCGATGGACCGGGGGGTCAAGGCGCGCCGCCGTATGTCCATAAAGTTCCCGTGCCGGATGTCTATCGTGGCGAGTACAGGGGGACTGACCCGCACGTGGCTGCGAAGTACGCGAGCCACGTTGAGTCGGTCATTCGGCAGATGCAGCAGCGTCAGCGCAACTTGGCGGCGTTCATCTGCGAGTCGCTGCCCGGCTGTGGCGGCCAACTCGTCCTGCCTGAGAATTATCTCAAGGAAGTGTACCGCCATGTGCGAAATGCGGGCGGCGTCTGCATTGCCGACGAAGTGCAGGTAGGTTTTGGGCGCGTCGGCACGCACTTCTGGGGTTTTGAGACACAGGGCGTCATGCCCGACATTGTCACGATGGGCAAGCCGATTGGCAATGGACATCCACTGGCGGCAGTCGTGACCACGCCTGAGATTGCCGCTTCGTTTGACAGCGGTATGGAGTATTTCAACACCTTCGGCGGCAACCCCGTCTCGTGTGCGATTGGCCTGGCGGTCCTTGATGTCATCGCCGACGAACACCTGCAGGAGAACGCTCTGCGCGTGGGTACGCATTTGATGGAGCACTTGCGCGGATTGATGGCGAAGCACTCCTTGATCGGCGATGTACGCGGGCTCGGGCTCTTTGTAGGCATCGAGCTGGTGCTGGATCGTGAGACGTTAGAGCCCGCGGCTGCCCAGGCATCGTACATCGCGAATCGTATGCGCGAGCGTGGCATCCTATTGAGCACCGACGGCCCGTTCCACAACGTGTTGAAGATCAAGCCGCCGATGGTGTTCACGCAAGCCAATGCGGATTTCCTGGTCGCCACCCTGGACGAGATTTTAGCCGAAGATGGCTTGCAGTGAACCAGGTACGTCTATGCCTTTTCTTGCATTTCCTCGTGACCGCCAAACTCGTAACGCATGGCCGACATCACTTTGTTGGCGAAATCGGCGTAACCGCGTGAGCTGAAGCGCTCGTAGAGTGCCGCAGTCAATACATGGGCTGGAATGCCTTCGTCGATGGCGGCGGAGATTGTCCAACGACCTTCACCTGAATCCGCGACGCTGCCCTTGAAATTGTCGAGATTGGGACTCTTGAGCAGTGCGATGGCAGTGAGGTCCAGCAGCCAGGAGCCGATGACGCTGCCCCGACGCCAGAGTTCGGTGACGTCGGCAAGATTGAGATCGTACTGGTAGTATTCCGGATTGCTCAATGGGGCGGTCTCGGCATCAATGGTTTGCTGGCTCTTGCCAATGTTAGCGTGACGGAGGATATTGAGCCCTTCGGCGTAGGCGGCCATGATACCGTACTCAATCCCATTGTGAACCATCTTGACGAAGTGACCAGCGCCGTGTGGGCCGCAGTGCAGGTAGCCGCGCTCGGCAGTGCCCCCGACCTTCTCTCGGCCAGGAGTGCGAGACACGGATTCGACGCCAGGGGCCAGAACGGAGAAAATGGGGTCGAGGCGCTGAACGGGGCCATCTTCGCCGCCGATCATCAGGCAGTAGCCGCGCTCGAGTCCCCAGACGCCGCCACTTGTGCCGACGTCCAGGTAGTGGATACCGTGGGGTTTGAGTTCGGCAGCCCGCCGGATATCATCGTGGTAGTAGGAGTTGCCCCCGTCGATGACGATGTCATCGGGCGAGAGGTGCGGGATGAGGGATTCCAATGTGGCGTCTACCGAAGCCGCGGGCACCATCAGCCAGATGGCGCGTGGCCTGGCAAGTTGCTTGACGACGTCTCCTAGCGATGTCGCTCCTTTCGTGATCGATCCATCTTTCAGGGCTGCCTGTACTGTGGTTTCGTGTCGAGCATACCCAACACAGGTATGACCGGCTCGTAGTAGTCGCTTCGCCATATTTGCGCCCATGCGGCCAAGTCCAATGAGTCCAAGTTCCATCTCATTACATTCCTTTCTCTTTCAGTCGTTGCAAGATTCCATCTATCATGGTAACGAAAACTCCCAGGCGATGGCGTCACTGTTGCAGGTTCTCGAAGATGCCTGCGGCTCCCATGCCGCCGCCAATACACATGGTGACCATGCCGTAGCGAGACTTGCGCCGCCTCATCTCGTGCATGAGCTGGACGGTGAGCTTGGTGCCCGTCGCTCCCATGGGGTGACCGAGCGCGATCGCCCCGCCGTTGACATTGACCTTCTCTAAGTCCAGTCCCAGTTCGCGAATGACGGCCAGCGCCTGGGAGGCGAACGCTTCGTTGAACTCGATGAGGTCGATGTCAGAGAGCGAAAGACCGGTCAGCTTGAGCACCTTGGGGATGGCGTAGAGCGGTCCTATGCCCATGACTTCGGGGCGCACGCCAGCCACGGCGAAGCCCACGAAGCGCAGAAGAGGTTTGAGCCCGAGCTCTTCGGCGCGCTCGCGCTCCATCACCACCACGGCGGCAGCCCCGTCACTGCGCTGGGAAGAGTTCCCGGCGGTAATCGTGCCTTTTGCCTGGAAGACGGGGCGCAGCTTAGCGAGTCCCTCTGCCGAGGTGTCGCGACGTGGCCCTTCATCGCGCTTGAAGACAGTTTTTTGCTGTTGCACCTCGCCCTGATCGTCGACCGAGGTGAATTCGACATCTAGCGGGACAATCTCCTCGTCGAAAAGCCCGGAGTCGACGGCCCTGGCAGCACGCTCGTGGCTGCGCAGGGCGAAGGTATCCTGATCTTCGCGAGCAACCTTGAACTCTCTGGCGACCTGCTCGCCGGTGAGGCCCATGGGCATGAAGTACGCGGCGTAAGTGCGCACGAGTTCCGGGTTGGGCGAGAAGTTCGGGGATTGCAGGGTCGTCGACATGGACTCGGTGCCTCCGGCTACGATGGTGCTGGCAAAACCCGCCATGATGCGTTCTGCCGCCGTGGCAATGGTCTGTAGACCTGAGGAGCAGAACCGGTTGACGGTCTGAGCAGGGACCGTCACCGGCAGTCCTGCCCGCGCCGCCGAGAGCCGGGCGATATTGGTTCCCTGCGTGCCTTCGGGGATGGCACAGCCAATGATTACATCTTCCACTTCTGCCGGGTCCAGCCCCGGGGCACGTTGCAGCGCCTCTTTGATGGCTGCCCCGGCCATGTCGTCGGGGTAGGTGGCCCGCAGTGTTCCACGCGGTGCCCGACCCACTGCGGTGCGGGCACCAGAGACAATCACAGCTTCTTTCATGCTTGTTCCCTTCCTGACGGAATCCCCCCGCGATAAATCGGGGACACGTGCTCGATAAATCGGCACTCTACGTAGCCCCCCGATTTATCGCGGGACCTTGCCGGTGGTGAGCATGGCTTGAATGCGCTCCAGGGTCTTTGGATTGTGCAAGAGCGAGAGAAAGGCCTGCCGCTCCAGGCTGAGCAGATAGTCCTCGCTGACCCACTGGGGTGACGAGAGTTCGCCACCGCACAGGGCGCGGGCGAGCTGCTCAGCGACGACGCCGTCATACTCCGTCGCGAAGCCTGCCCACTGGAGTTGCCGCACGCCGATCTCAAGGGCGGCGAGCAACGTCTTCCCGGCGGCGTAGATGTTCTTGCCTCGTTCAGGCGGTCGGTAATCCTCGGCAAGTGCCAGCACTTCGCGCCTGGCCATGGCCAGCAGATGGTCGGGGTTCATCACGATGGGGTCCTCCTCAGTGAGGAAGCCAAGGGTACGAGCCTCTAATGCACTGGTCGAGACTTTGGCCTGGCCGATGGTTTCGCAGGCTTTCTGCGCCAGGGGTAACGGCGGCGTGTCAGGGGAGAGGGCCATCACCCTGGAGATGAGACGGCGATTCAGCTCTTTGGTCCCACCGCCAGCTGGGATGAGTCCGACCCCCGTCTCAACGAGACCCATGTAGGTCTCGGCGTCGGAGCGGCCTTCGGCGACCCTGGAGAGTGGAATGCCGGAGGTGTTGGAAGAGATGATGGCGTCAGGGTGAGCAACCTGCTCGATGCGAGCCATCAGTTCCTGCTTGGGTTCGAGCTTCTCGAGGATGACTTCGAGAATCCAGTCAGCCTCTTTCAGGCGCTCAAAGTGGTCCTCGAAGTTGCCGAGGCGGATATGCTCTGCCAGGTCCTGCTGCATGAGTGCGGCGGGTTTGGCTTTGAGCATGCGCTCAAAGCCAGCCTTGACGATGTTGTTGCGTTCCTTGTCCTGCGCCCCGGGCGGGACGATATCCAACAGGTCCACCGACAAACCGGCATTGGCTGCCTGAGCCGCGATGGCCGCGCCCATGGTCCCGGCTCCCAGCACGGCAACCCGGTGAATGTGATATGTCATGCCATAGCCTCCAGGTTCATGCCTCCGTTCGGCGTAGCGCCCGGCGGAGTTCGCTCTTCAAGCTTTTGCCCGTGGCCGTCATGGGCAGTTCCGTGCGAAATTCGCTGTTATGCGCTCTCGGTTTACACGAAGGCGCTAAAGCCGGTGATGGCGCGGCCAACGATGAGCGTGTTCATTTCGCGCGTGCCTTCGTAGGAGTAAATGGCTTCGGCATCGGCCACGAAGCGACCGACATGGTGGTCGAGCAAGATGCCGTTGCCGGCCATCAGTTCGCGAGCCCATCCCACCGTCTCACGCATTTTGACGGTGCAGAACGCTTTCGCCAGCGAGGCGTGTTCATCACTCATGATACCGGCATCCTGCATTTGCGACAGGCGCATGACCATGCACTCGGATGCAGTAATGTTGCCCAGCATGCGTACCAGCAAGTCTTGCACTAATTGGAAGCGGCCAATTGGACGTCCGAACTGTTCTCGCTCCTGCGCATACTTGAGAGCTAGTTCATATGCTCCGCGTGCGCAGCCCACGGCTTGCCAGGCGACCCCGGCCCGCGTCATGCGCAACACGGCGGCGGTGTCTCTAAATGAGTTGGCACGCTGGAGTCGACTGGTTTCGGGTACGCGGCAGTTGTCCAGCGTGATGAGAGCATTCTGCACGACGCGCAAGGCGATCTTGTCCTTGAGTTTCTCTGCTTTGAAGCCGGGAGTGCCGCCTTCGACCAGGAAGCCTTTCACCTGATTGTCCGCCAGGTCGCGGGCCCAGATGACGGTCACGTCGCTGAAGGTGGCGTTGCCAATCCATTTTTTCTGGCCGTTGAGCACCCAGGTATCACCTTCGCGCCGAGCGGTGGTGGTTAAGCCGCCAGAGGTGCCAGAACCGACCTCGGGCTCGGTCAGGCCGAACGCGCCAATTTTTTCAAGACGTGCCATGGCTGGCAGCCACTGCTGCTTCTGTTCTTCCGAGCCGCACAGGTAAATAGTGCCCATCGCTAGCCCGCTATGGACCCCGAAAAAAGTGGCAATCGAACTATCCACCCGTGCGATCTCCATGGCGAGCAGGCCATCGAGCAGGGTGGTTTTGCCAGGGCATCCATACCCTCGGTAGGCGAGACCAGCGATGCCCAGTGCAGCCAGCCCTGGGATAAGCTGGTGCGGAAATTCCTCGCGGGTCCAGTAGCGGTTGATGATCGGTGTGACCTCGGCCTCCATGAAAGCTCGCACGCGGTGCAGCAGAGCCTGATCTTCCTCACTCACTACCGAGCTGATCTGGTAAAAGTCACCATTGGCTTGCGGAAGTGCCTTCCTGGTAGTAACACTCATCTTCGTTCCCTCCAGTGGATGTTTAAGGGCGACTCATGACGACGGCACACGAGACAACTGGCCAGAGGGTAACGCTGGTGCCGTGCCACGATAGTAAAAATATCAACATTGTCATTATAGTAGACAGAAGGAAGAGGCGCAAATTGTCGAATAGATTTTAAGGCAGCACGCCGCGAAGCCTGGCAGCAACAGGGGTCTGCCTTTATGGCTGCCAGGCCCCAACTACCAAGAAGATACAGTCTGTGTCTTGGGATCGTTCGCAGGCTCCGTAGGTACAGGATTGTGCCAGCCTCCATCACGTGCGATGACCTGGTCGGCTTCCGGTGGCCCCCACGTGCCTG
>WNFT01003284.1_pt1 | contig 14878 bp, 13 predicted proteins | sample 5400191 | NCBI WGS metagenome assembly WNFT01 (sample SAMN13153359, study PRJNA577476) | soil metagenome | isolation source: 80 cm saprolite under Madrone tree | place: USA:California | collected 2016-06-14 | reverse complement strand
TTACCGCTGCGCGTACGGTCGCGCGCAGTGGGTCGCTGATACCCACGAAGCCAAGGGCCGTCAGCTCACAAGGATCGTCGAGGGAAGTATCCTGCGAGCTTTCGGCAACCATCAGAACGCGTAAACCACGTTCCGCGAGCTGTTCAGAGCGGGCGAGTAAGACCTCGCGATCAGCCTCATCCAGAGCATGTTTCTCTCCATGCTGGAATACCCGGCTGCACCTGGGAATAAGCGCTTCCGGCGCCCCTTTGATACAGAGGTGATCACCGGTCATAGTAGCATGGAATGATCGCAGCGGATCGAATGATAGCTCGGCTTCGTGCTTCACGTGCAGTTCCTCGTTGAGATCCGCATTCATCGCGCCGTGAATGACGGCGATGTCCGTAGGATGCGATTGAGCATCGGGAGCATCGGGATGCGGACTGGCAAGAGCGGCGGTGAGCAGCACGTGACGCAGTTCCGGGGGTAGTTCACCTGATAACTTCGCTTCCTGGTCAAGGTTGGCTACCAGGCTTAGCTCCAGTCGGCCTTTCGTCATGGTGCCCGTCTTGTCTGTACAGGCGACATCCACCCGACCAAGTGCTTCGACAGATGACAGGCGGCGCACAACGGCATCACGACCGGCAAGGCGGCGAGCAACTCCGGCCTCTCCTATCTTGGCGAGAAGTGGTAAGCCTTCGGGAACACCGGCAAGGGCGATGGTTGCCCCGGTAGCCAGGAGGGCCGCCAAAGGCTGTCTCCAGAGGAAGCCGGAAACGACGACTGCCCCGCCGCCCGCAACAGAAAGAGGGAGAATGAGACGCAATATGCGACTCAAACGCACACCTAGTGGGTTAACCTCTGTCTCGTCCTGGGAGAGCGCGGCCGTGGTTGTGCCCATGCGCGTATGCTGACCAACTGCTACTACTACGGCACGTCCGGTACCGGGAGCGAATTACGCGTGCGTCAGCAGCAATGCGATCTCCGGGGGCAAGCAGCAATATGTCACCAGGTACAACTTGATTGGCCGCTATGTCCTCCGCGTGATTTTCCCGCAGTACACGCGCACTGGAAGTGCCCATTTGCTTGAGGGCATCAGCAACTTGATTGGCCTTATGTTCTTGCCAGGCACCGACGGCCACATTGGCTAGAATGGTCCCGCTGATAATGACGACATCGCCGGTGGTACCCAAAAAGAGCGAAAGGGCTGCCCCAGCGGCCATGATGCCGATCAGCGGAGAGCGGACCTGTTCGAGCAATGCCGCTAAGAGTTGATTATGACCAGGCTGTGTCTGAACTGGGTGCCGGCGTTGGGCAGCCTGGTCATTGCTGAGGCCCTTTTCAGAAGTATTCAAGAGATGCAGGACATTCTCGATGCTGCGTTGTCCCCACCGCTCCGGCCGTGGGTCTACGAGGTTAAAGATGGTTGACTTTGGACGTTCGCCCCCGCGGAACCTCGTCCATGCGTCTGCGAGTGCGGTGAGCGCGGTAATTTGTACTGCGCGGGGCGCAAGCTCTATAACCGGTGTGCCGCGGAACCCCCATATTGCACCAACGATATTGGACAGGGCCGATAATCCAATGGCATCACGAACCGTCGCTTCCCGGCGAGCGGCTGCATCGATGATAACCGCAACGGCGTCGACATCGGGAGCCAGCATGTCGGCGCGGGCGGGCAGGTTGTAACGATCGCCGGTTATACCAATTGCCAGGTCGCATACGGCAAATCCTGCCGCAGCTCCCGCGTTGTCCGAGACAAAGCCGACTCGTACGCCTTCCTGCTGTTTTGCGCGAATAGCGCTTAGTGCGTCGTCGCTCTCCAGCAGAGGGATATTGGCACGATGGGCGAGTGCCTGTGCCGCGAGCTGATCACCACTGGTAAGTACGCCAAGTTCCACTCCATGGACCCGGCACGTTTGAACCAGGTTGTGGATTCCAGGCGCGAGCCGGGGACGTATTCCAAGAAGGCCAAGAGGCTTCTCCTCACGCTCGCTGCGCAACACTAATACGTAATTGCCGCGCTGCCGCAGCCGTGCGGCTTCAGGTATCGAACTCCAGTCCTCGACAGGACCAAGTGAATAGTTTACTCCCTGAATTTGCGCGCTAGCTGTTTTACCGTCGAATGTTCCATCGGTTGCAGGTACGCTGCTGGCAGGCCTGAAGATTCCTCCCCACGGTGAACCTGCCGCAGCTGCTACTCCTGCTGCATGGGCAAGAATACCGGTAGTATCATAATCTTTGTTTAACGACAGAGCACTATGGAGTTCGAGTCTGTCAGTCAGCAGACGCGTGCCATCCAGAAGCAAGAGCGCGGGAAGGTTGATAGTTCGGTTTGTACGGGTTCCGACCATGGTCACACCTGCTCGGATTACCCGTGCGGATGTATTGAGGTCAGCACCATCCAGGCCGATCAAGGCAGTGCGAGGATTGACCAGTAGGAGTGCTGCAAGCGTACGGTTGAGCGAGCGAGTGAGAAGGGCGGTTATTCCGGCATTAGCGAACGAGAGTGCCCCTATTACCTGGTGATGACGGTCGAAGAGTGAAGGAGTAATTGGGGCCGAACGAGGCTCCGGCATGAAGGCCTGGAAAGACTTTTCGCTCTTCAATTTCAAGACGAAAGGACCACCATACAGTCGCGCGCCGGGGGGAATTGCGCCACCTTCAACAACCGGTGCGGGCATGCCGTCGCGTCCAATAGCAGTTCCGGTACCCTTTATGACCTTCGCCGCCAGAGGTGTTCGCTCGCCGGTTTCCAGGCGAATGAGGGCATCTGGTTGTGCCGGAGGAGCATTAGCTACCCTCTCCTCGTGCCTCTGCCACGCGGACTTGCGAGCAAGAACTTCGGTGAGGAGCCGTATGGCTTCTCCCCCGATCAAGGCAAGACCGAGTGGACTGTCGGCAAGAGTGAGTGTAATGATGGCGGGTATATGGACGAGAAGATCGGCTCCTGTGCGTCCAAGAAGCCTGCGCAGCCCGTAGCGGATAGGGGCAATGCCTTGGATAATCCCGATAATACTGGCGACTTGAAGCGCGCTCCCAGAGCCGGGAAGAGCTTCTTGTAGAGAAAAAAGCCGGCGCCCGGCAAGCAGTCCAAGACCAAGGGCCGCTCCAATAGTGCGAGTCGTGCTCTGGATCAATGGACCTGGATCAAGTGGATACTCTGGACGATCCTCTCCTGGCAGTTCAGGCAGCTCTATGCATAATACCTCGGCGATCAGGTCATCCAGGTCTGCCTCGTGTTCTGCGAATTCTACGAGGACCCGCCCTGTAAGCAGGTTCGCACTTGCGCGCACACCAGGGTGGCGCTCAAGTTTTTCCACCACCTGCTTTGCCAGGTGTGGGTCGCGGTCCATGCCACGTACGGCAATGCGAGCGCGTACAGTTGGTCTGTGCTTTTCACGCACGGCAGGTGGAGGAGATGCTTCTTCTTTCTGAGTGTTGATGTTATCCAGGTCAAGCATGTACACAGCTTTAAGGATCGTTTGCTCATTCGTTACCATGGGGTCAAATTGGATGAGAATATTTCCGGTGACAGGGTTTGCCTGTGTACTACTTACACCCTGTTTCTGCCGGAGGCGCATTTCTATGCTCTGCTTTCCCTGCCCCGACCATCCGGGCAAGTGTACTCGTATGCGGCCCGGAATGGTGTGGAGAACGCGAGGTTCCTCAGCAACCGCTACACTCATAGATGCTCCCCGTTTCTTTCTATTTCTTTCTAGAGGAAGACCAAAGTAGTGAACATGTGTATGGCTGGCATTTGTGCGGTTTATATACAACATAACCTGACGCACGAAGTCGAGGGCGTCATTGCCCTCGCTCCATGCGTTATAAGAAAAGGCGGAGAGGTCTGCCGTGGAGTCTGTAAAGCTCCGTACTTAACCTTACTGCTGTTTACGGCCACTCTCTTGGCGGATGTTTTGTGCCTCTGCCCACATATCTTCAACTTCCTCGCGCACGCGAGCCGTAGCCCTCAGTATCTGTAGACTAGTGAGAGCTGCGTAGTGGCCAATGCGCTGTCCCAACTGATCTACCAGTTCCTCGGCTCTTTCTGTCGTCGGTTTACCGCCTTCTTCAGTTCGGGCCGGCAATGGCGAACCTGGTTTCTCTTCGGGTGAAGTATCTGGCTGGTCCAGGCGATCAGCCTCCTCGCGCATCTGGGTAGCGGCGTGTTGAATGCGCTGTACGGTTTGAGCGGCAATGAGACCAATGCGTTGACCTACATTGTCTAACAATGCCTCAGCTCGCACCGTCGCCGGTTGCCTCGAAGTTTCTTCCGGTGTCTGGCTCATACGAATGTCTCCCCCGGACCCTTTGAGGAAGTATTTACCTGGTTCGCAGATTTCTGCTGCGCTGGATTGTTCTGATTTGCATGTGTAGTCTCATTAGATGAGGCATCATTCTTTGCCTGGTTCTTAGTGTTCTGCGCGGAATTTGCTGAAGTATCTCCTGCATGCTGAACACCCTTGCCAATATCACGAGCCACCGAAGAGATGGCATCTCCGGCGACAAGCACACCTGCCATGCTGTAGACCGCGCCACGTCGTAACCATCCCCTTACTTTTGGCGAGAAGACTGCTGCAGCTACAGCAGCAACAATTGCTACTTCAGGATCTGTAAAGTCTTCAAGTGCCATTTTCTTACTCTCCTTTTCCAGATGTGTTCGAGCCGATTCTAATCTACCTATCTCCCAGGCTATAACGAATGCGTCCACCTGTATAATAGTCTATCCATGTACAAGCGGACTTGGTCATTCATAAGCGGTAGGGGCGGAGCCAACTCTACATTATCACGATCACCATATGCCCGGTTAGAGATGAGAACCTTGATTCTCTTAAACATTACGGTCAAAAACTGCTGATAGTTTCATTTTGTGTTGCTGAAAATCACACGAAGAAGGAGGATTTTTCAAAGCAAAGAGGTGTCTATAAAGGCGGGGTTCGGGGTGTCCCCGAAAAACCTTTTTTTCTCTTTTTGCTCGCCGCCGCAGGCGGCGAGCAAAAAGAAGCTTGAGGCCACCTCAAACCCCGGCAGGGAAAACCCCACCCCCTTTCAGTTGACACCAAGGGGGGGCCCCGCTCATTTCCCCAAAAGAGGGGGTGATGATGCACCAGGTCTGGAAAAGGCTTTCGTCACCATGATAGGCGTATGAGATGAGGTATAATAGGTAGGTAGGAGAGACTTGGGATAAAGAGAAAGCTGATGGGAGTGGGAGAAGGTAGAACAGAAAGAAATGAAACAATGGAGGTTTTAATATGCCAGGCGATGTAAATGGGATTACCACAATCGAAGATGTGGCAGCGCGGGAAATACTTGACTCTCGAGGCAATCCCACTATTGAGGTTGAAGTCTTGCTGATGGGTGGCGAGAAAGGTGTGGCTGCCGTTCCTTCTGGCGCTTCGACGGGAGTGCATGAAGCTGTCGAACTGCGTGATGGTGATAAAGGACGCTATGGCGGCAAGGGTGTCCTGACAGCCGTACGCAATGTGAATGAGACCATTCGCGAGGCGATCGTCGAGCTTGATGCCACAGACCAGGTGATGGTAGATGAGGTGATGATCGAACTAGATGGCACTCCGAACAAGGGAGCATTGGGTGCAAACGCCATCCTTGGCGTCTCTCTTGCGATTGCGAAGGCGGCGGCAAGTGCTTTGCAACAACCACTCTATCGCTATCTGGGAGGCGTTTCGGCACGTGTACTGCCTGTACCAATGATGAATATTTTGAATGGTGGGAAGCACGCCGATAACTCAACTGATATGCAGGAGTATATGATATTGCCGGTTGGCGCGCCGACTTTCCATGAGGCGCTACGTATGGGGGCTGAGGTATATCAATCACTGAAGAAGGTACTGCATGCCAGGAAGCTCAATACCAATGTCGGCGATGAAGGTGGCTTTGCTCCTTCACTCAGCTCCAACCGCGAGGCGCTGGAGGTGATTGTAGCGGCTATCGAATCGGCGGGCTACAAACCAGGCGTGGATATTTTCCTGGGTATGGACCCGGCTGCCAGCGAATTCTATGACAAGGGCAAATATGTCCTGGCGCGAGAGGGTCGCACCCTGACTTCCAGCGAGATGGTGGACCTCTATGAGCAATGGATTAACGAGTACCCAATTATCACTATCGAAGATGGCCTTGCCGAGGATGATTGGGAGGGCTGGTCTCACTTGCGCCAGCGCCTGGGTAATCGCATCCAACTGGTAGGCGATGATCTGTTCGTGACGAATACGGCGCGTCTCAAACGCGGTATTGAGGAACATTCGGCTAATTCGATCTTGATTAAGCTCAATCAAATTGGTACGTTGACGGAGACGCTCGCAGCCATTGAGATGGCGAAACGTGCTTCCTTCACCGCTGTAGTCTCGCATCGTTCAGGAGAAACCGAGGATACGACGATTGCCGATCTTGTGGTAGCAACGAATGCCGGCCAGATTAAAACGGGCGCTCCCGCGCGCAGCGAACGTGTCGCGAAATACAATCGCCTGCTGGTGATCGAAGATGAGCTTGGCGAGAAGACAGCGCGCTATGCTGGCTGGAGCGCCTTCTATAATGTGCCTGCATTGTATGGGAGGACGTAGGGGCGCAGACGCCCCTACTAGTTCCATGGAACCCATGGTGCTATACTATGAAAGAAATATTTTACAATGCTTGCTCTGCAATTGGGCTGAGCAAAGAGAGGTAGTATGGTGCAACAAACTTCAAATGATGCGACCGCTATACAGGAACGACACAAGGCGCATGTCATCCATTATGATATTAGCTATATTCTTCAAGGCGCGGAATACGGAACCGATGGAGCAATAGTGTTGCTCCACGACATTCCGGCGGGGGCGTTTGAGTGGGATAGCGTGCTTCCCCAACTTGCCGCTGCAAACCGGGCAGTCTATGCCATTGATATGCTGGGCTACGGCCTTTCTGAATTTGCCTGGCCCTCCGATACTTCCATCTGGGGACATGCCGATGCCCTGTCATTTTTGTTCAACCACTTGAATCTGACCAATGTGGTGCTGGTGGGGCACGGCATTGGCGGGGGTGTGGCACAGGTGCTGGCAACGCGCCTGGGTCGCAGTCGCGTGGGGGCGCTGGTGTTGATTGATACCACCTGTTATGAGTACGCGTTTCCACCCAACTGGCCGATGCCGGATATGAAGAAGTGTCAGGACCCTGATCTCCCCCAACGTGTCGGTGTTGAGGATATGCTTCGTGATCTGCAAGCAACATTGCCCGACGCTTCGAGTTATCCAGATCGCTTCAAGCAAGCTATGACCCCCTGGATTGATCAGTGGAAGAGTCACCTTGGCAAGGAGATGCTCTACCAGCATATACGCCTGCTCATCCCCGGTTACTCCAATGCAGTATCGTCAGATTTGAAAGTGATGGAAAAGCCGGCGCTGATTATCTGGGGTGAAAATGATCGACAGGTGCCATTAGCATATGCCCAACGTCTGCACCGCGAAATACCTGAATCGCGCCTGGTAATTATTCCCGGTGCGGGCCATATGGTACCGTTTGATGCTCCCAACCAGGTGGCGAGCGCTCTTTCAGACTTTGTGGGGCGATTGTAGACCAGGGATAGCCGCCTGACAATTCCCTACATTTTTGGGAGGTACGAGCGAAGCGAGAACACCGTAGGGGCCGGTTTACCGTGCCCACCGCCTCAGCGGAGCGAAGCGAAGCGCGCTTCAATCCTTCGGCCCCCACGCTTGGGTTCTACGAAGCCAACCTTATGTGTTCATCATCGTGACGAGATGAAATTGGCCGGGTAATTTTCTTCGTTTTGGGAGCAGAACTCCTCCAGGTCTGGCGCGCTTGTAAGTATTCATCAGAGCAGCGATTGTACTCTTCTACCAGCAGGATGTAGGAATCGTACAACTGCTCAAGTACCTCTAAAGGCTCACCTTCTTGCTCCGCCATAACCAGGTCGTACCATTGTCGCTGCATGCGCTGCTCAGCGTTTTCAAGCTCTGCTAAGGTCATTGTGTTAACTCCCCAGGTTAAGAAGCCTTGCGGCTCTGCCTGTACTCCAGACTCAGTTGAGAGATCAACTCTTTAGCGCTAAGATAGCTCATGTTTTCGGGGTCTTCGGGTTCCGGTCTGCCCAGGTGCTGGCACAACTTACGGATGCTGGCAAGTTGCTGCTCTGTAGCCGGCGCATTGGTATTGCTGGTTTTCTCCTCGGTCTCCGCGTTGCCGGACCCATTGCCATTCACCGCAGCCTGTCTGACGGAGGCCAGAGGTCTACGTCCGCTTCCGCTGTTATTGCTGTCATATGAAGATGCATATGGGGCTCGTTCTACGGGTGCATCAACGATGCGGTGCTCTTCATTCAGCTCCGGGGCAAATTGGGTGCCATAGCCGAGCGCGGCAAGGGCACGACCTACAGAACCGGTTTCGGCCTTTTCGATGTAGTCAGGAAAACTGGCTGCTTTCTCGGATTTTGTACCGGTTGCTACACCGCCTTTGCCATCTTTAGCAATGGTTCTAAATACGGCAAAGCCGTTTGCACGCTTTATTACTTTTTCGCTACGTCGTGTCTCACTATTCCAGGCATATGCCTCTTCTTCAGTTTCACGGTCAGGATCAAGAAGCAGCATCTCGGTCTCAATCGTGCCATTTGGACACTTTTCGCGGAACCAAACGAGCCTCCACTGCACAGGTAGGTAGTCAGCACTTCCACTTTTACTCTTCAGTTGTATGACGTGTTCGTTTGGGTTGAAGGTCCGGGCCCTCTGCTCTTCGAGACCATTTTCGTTGTTGTGATCATTTATATCGTGCTCCTGTCTGCTATCGATTTGAAAATTTGTTCTAAAACATTATACAAGGGACAGCCTTTTCTGTCAAGTTCAGACATGTAGCTATTCTTTTTGGGGAGTTGGAAGGAGGAAAAATTGTGACATAAAAGCCCTGGGCGACCCTTGTGACCGTCCAAATCCGGCTAACTTCTCTGCCGCTTAAACCACACCAATACAGGTTTCCCCGTATGCCCTAATGCTTGCGATGAAACAGAATATTGATGACCAAGACGAGAACGCTGAATATCACAAGTGCTGCAATGAGGAAAGGGTAGAGGAAGCGTGAGCTTGGGTTTTCTGGGGATGTCGAAGCCGCGCTTAGCCCCACGATAATGAAGACAACTACCCAAAGAACAAGTGAAACAATTGCCAGAGCTAAACGTTGACCCGCCGAAAAAGATGAGGAGCCGTTGTCTACGTACAGTTTTTGTCCCAACGAGGATGAAGAGTAGCTATTGTAGTGCGGGGTTCCTTCGTATCCGGTATAGGAAGAGTGTGGTCCATCACGATTGATTTCGCCTGAATCCATCTGATGCTGCGACATATTTTTCTCCTTTTCACCGCGTGCATAGTTTGTACTTAACTACGAACACGAGCAATAAAGGTTGTAAATGGCCTACACATCGAGTTAATCAACTAATCAATCAAGGGGCTATCCGCCTCGGCCTTCGCCAAGGAATGTCCTGATGCCTCTGTTTCTCTGCATTTATTCGTGTATAAGATAAGAGCAAAATAGTAAGGGCGCACCCTTGAGGTCGCCCTCAGATCCCAGGCGCACCCTTGAGGTCGCCTTTCTGATCGCACCTATGGAGAAAGATACATTTGGAGAAAGATACATTGAAACCAACGGAGATAGTACAAACATTTATAACGGCGTTGCAAGCTGGCGACATGGAGACGGCGGCCCAATATATGACAGACGATTTTGTGTTCGAGGGTTGGACGCCGCAAGCGCTGAATAAAGGAGAATTCCTGGCCCTACAAAGCGAACTGCATGCCGCCATGCCGGATTATGCATTCAACCTGAGTGATATGCGCGAACAGAACGGTGTAGTTCGTGCGCTCATGCAAATAACGGGTACACAAACCCGCCCACTGAATTTGCCTATGTTCGGTATACATGTGCCCTATACCGGCGTGTCTGTAATTCTGCCCCAGGAGCATGTGGAGTTCGTACTGGCAGACGGTAAGGTGGCGCAGATGCGGGTCGAGACTAAGCCGGGAGGTGGTCTGGCCGGCCTGCTCCAACAGATAGGTGCTGAGTTGCCGTTGTCGCCTCAGGTAGGAGAAATTTACGGGCTTGCTCAAGATGAGCGAGAGCAGGAGATGGAGGTCCATCGTGAGTCCCCTCCATGGTTGGGGGAGAGTCCTATGACGGACAAAGATGCCGGTTAACCTACTCTTCGTACCCGGTATAATACACGTGCCTGCGTGTGGCAATCCTGGCTCCCAGGTAGCCTATGGCCCCGGCTACCAGGCCTGTTACCACAAGCAGAATCAATGCTCCTACGAGACCGCCGAGGATGCCGCCAGGTCCGCCATTAAAACCGGGTGTAGTGGTGTCTGGGTATTGAGGAATCAGGTGGACGAGATAGCCGATAATATTGGCGACGACAGCAGCGACAAAACCGGCCAGGAAGCCCAGCCGGCGATCAACGGCTTTTTTGCCGGTGACGAATCCGGCTATAAAGTAGATCACCAGGCTGATAAAAGTGGTTAAGCAGAACAGTGCAACGAGAGCCCCTGCCTGGCTCAGGGTCAGCTGACTCTGAGCCACGGCTTTTACGCTATTATAAGCGGGTGCATTGACGAGTGTGATGATAATGCCCTGTAAAGCGACGACGATACCGGCAATCACTCCTATGATGAGGGTATCTCGCTTATGATGTGGGGGCAGGTGGGGAGTAGTTGGTAACTCACGCTGGTGGAGCGGCCCGCGTGTTTGATAGCGTGCCGTTCGAGGTCTACGGGCATCCCGCTCCTGTTGCAAATCGTCATCTGCCTCTGTGTCGGCATCGAATGGATCATGGTGACTGCCGCGCCGTGGTTGGCGCAAGGGATATTCTGAATCAGAATTGGCCATGTACTCCTCCCTTTCAGGAACTCGATTTGATCTTATCATAGACTGAAGGATACGTGTTGATAAGCTGCCAACTGCTGAATGGCCAGTAGACCATGACTGCTTTGCCAATGATATTATCTCTGGGCAAGATGCCCCAGTCGCGAGAATCATCGCTATCGGGGCGATTATCTCCCATGACGAAGTAATCGTTGGGAGGAACGGTTATCGTTTTTCCTGTGAAGTTTTGAGGCGAACTGATGTATGGTTCTTTCAGTATGACGCCGTCCACTGTGACGGTCGAACCGGTGAGTACTAATGTATCACCCGGCAGGCCAATAACGCGCTTAATGAGGTTTTTCGTGGTGTCAACAGGCCATTCGAATACGATGACGTCCCCTCGCTCAGGAGCATGAAAGACGTAAGCGACTTTGTTGACCAGCACATATTCACCGTTTTGCAGGCCCGGCTGCATGCTGATACCGTCGACAAGATAGTTCTGCACGGTGAAGTGGATCACGATGAAGATGAAGACCGTGAGAGCTATGGTTTCGATTATCTCTCGTGTCACATGGGATGAGCTTTTCTGTGGCGAGCTTTTCAATTTGAACCTCTTTTGCTTTATTTAACCGCAGCATGCTTCGCGCAAGCTTTGAACGGCAACACGAATGACCAGGAATAAGAGTAGCGTGAATGTAATACTCTCGGTCACTTCGCGTATGAAGCGCGTGCGTTTCTCTGACACCTTTGAGCCTAGAAATAGTTCTGCAATCATTGAGCATATTATAGCCGATTGCTGTGATTGGTTCCATCCTTCAGGACACCGGAATGGACAGAATTGCCAGAAGGTACTAAATTATACACCAGAACAGAATAATCAAGTGTTATCATTCATAGCGCGAAGCACGCCCGTAGGGGCCGATTGATCGCGCCCACCGCCGATTGATCGGCCCTTGCAGGATTGCCGGATTATTTTGTTCAATCCCATTATCGGCTCCCCTTGTCTTCGCCCTGCCTGGCTATCCTTTAGGAAGATAGATCACATACCCTTCAAAGGTCAGTCGCTGAAAAGCATTTCTGAAGCGGCTATCTCTGTTCATTCTGGCATCAAGTATAGCCGTCTGCTGGCTTGCTTGAGGAAACACATAGGCAGGATGAGGGGCCGCTCTGACAATGCTGCCATAGGGGGCATAGCGATCGAAGCCAGGGTTGAGATTATCTTTAAGCGAACTGCAAATAATCTGCTCCCCACTTTGAAAAATCAGGCGGTTGCAGGTCCAGTACTCTGAATAGATACGCGTGGCACCAAGATTGAGCAGGTCTTGCACCAGCAAGTCTTGCTGCTGATAGGCGGCCTGAGTCGCCGGTATCTGGGTAAATGCATTGAATGTTCCTATCACAAACATGAGTAGAATGAGCAATAAGAGACATACTCGTGCAAAAAGAGATGTGGCGGCTCTCCAGCCGACTGGCGTTCGCCATACACGTATACCTTTCCATAGTGGCCAGAGCGTAGCAGGTATGGCAACCAGCAAGCAGACAAGATAGCGCGCCGTGGGGTCCGGAAATGCGGCTGCGACGGGACTGATCGCGTATAAGATGATAGTACCAGCTGCACTCACCAGCAGCATCAATTGACAGCACTGGCGTATCATGGTCTGTCGTTCATCAAATGACTTATCCAGGTTCAGTAATGATGCGCCTTTCCTGCCTTGCCAGAGCGCACGCACCACGAGAAACGTCGCAATTGCCCACAAGATCAGGTAACCCAGCGCCCAACCGCCTTGTAGAACGATACAGGACGCGTTCGGCGTCCCAAAGTAGGGGAAGGCCTGGGGAGGACAGAGAGGATTAAACCCTGTAGCATTCGGCAGACTGACCATGAACGTGCCTACGATCTGCTGGAGGAACGGTAGATGCAGCTGAGAACCGGAACGATGAATGCTGAGCAAAACGGCGATGGAGTTGCTATCTATCGGCGCAGTGACATTGTAATAAATCAGGGGAAAAACGCCAATCACTATGCCCAGCAACAGGCTGACGCCGGACCATGATACAAGTTCTCGGCGACAGAACATCAGCAAAAGTACGATTCCGGTGCCTAGAAAAGGTAAGATTAAGAAATCAACCCAAAGCGCAACTCCTATTACCAGGCCCAGTACCCCATAAATAAAGATGCGGCGTGGAGTTGTGCGCGACCCTTCCTTGACAGTATGAGAAGTGAGAACCAGCCAGGAGAAAACGAAACTGATAAAGGCCACAAAGAAGAGCGTTTCCGGGTATTCACCGACCGCTTTGAGCTGTCGTGCAATGATATCGGCTGAGCCGAAGCAGAGCAGTATAACAGTAAACAGGGCAAGTTTCTGCGTATAGAGCAAACGCGTAAGATAATACATGCAGATGAGAAAAAGCGGGAAGAAAGGTAAAAGGCCAAGCCGCAGTGTGAATGTCGAGGGACCGAAGAGATGGAATAATGGAGCGGCAATATACCCCTCGATCGGCCCCAAATAGGGCAGCCCGTAGAAGAAAATGGGCCATTCTCCATTATATGCGACATGTCGCGCCAGAATGCCCATATTCCCTTCATCACTATTTGTCACCGGCCAGTGAAAATAGATCAGTATGAAGCGAAGTAGTGTAGCAATCAAAATAAGCGCGAGGACACAGATAGTTTCCCGGCTCAGGCGCAGGCGTTTTCTACTCAGACTGTATAGCATACGAGTTAATTGACCTTTTCTCTTTTATCCAGTTTATCTAACGGATAAACAAAAGAAAAAGTCTCGTAACTAAGCCAGGGCGACCCTTGCAGTTGCCAGGGCAACTGCAATCGTTACCATGGACGAATGATCAGGTGGCCTTCTGCGACGGCATGCACGATGTCGGCGCGACTGACGATCCCCACCAGGTTGCCGTCCTGTACGACGGGAACACGCTTGATCTTGTGTTCCGTGAGGAGCATGGCAATCTCGCTAATGGGTGTATCCTCATTGACGACGAGCAGCTCATGGCTCATAATGTCGGCAACACATAATCCGTCGCGGTTGACTTTACTAATAATGTCGGCCTCTGTAATGATGCCGATTAACCTGCCATCCGCATCGACCACGGGCGCGCCACTGATACGCCGGCTATCGAGCAGTTGTGCTGCTTCCTGCGCGCTGGCCTCGGGATGGATGGTACACACTTTGCGGGTCATAATGTCACTTGCGATCATCGGGCACACTCCTTTGGGTGCTGGTGAAAAGACAGGAACAGCAGTCCTACATTGCCTGACTATCTAAATACATGATAACATAATAATGCCATGTTTTCTAATGCAACATAGCGAAGGCTCTCCATCCTTGCGGGTAATGACGGGAGGGGCGTAGGGGCCAGATTTATCGCGCCCCGGGCGGGGCCGTCCTCTCAATCATCCACAAGGATGGAGAGTCATTGCGGATCTGGAGGGAAGTGGATGCTACGCCGCAAAATATACAGTTGCTATGTCCTCATCTTTATACTCAGTTTTTCTCTCCCATTAAGTGTTGACGCAACTCCCAGTATGCCCAATAAAGCCTATCCATCGCAAGCTATTGCCGATTTTCCGGTAGTTGATCCCATCTATATTTATAACCAGCTTGCCTACACTACCTCGCATTTCCAGAGGCGTGAGACGGGTTTTACCAGCAACCAGGGTCACGATCAATTTGCTGTCTACTGGGTGCAAGAGATGGTGAGGAATTTGCAAGGTTTTGGGCCGCAGGTACGAAAAGATCCATTTCCAATTCATGGTTGGAGCCAACGACTCGCAACCCTGCCCGCCTTCAATATGGAGGTGAGCGTACCTGGCATCACGCATCCTGAGCAGGAGGTTGTGCTTGGTTGTCACTTTGATGGTAAAGCCGATTCAACACAATCGGCGTTCGATGATACGAGCGGCTGCGCTTACGAACTGGGGGTAGGCAAGGCCATGGGTGATTACTGGCGGCTTCACCACGTCTACCCGGTGCGTACGGTGCGTTTTGTGATCTTCGATGCCGAAGAACAGGGACTCTTTGGCTCGTTTCAT